>Ga0111539_10007064_pt1 | contig 14404 bp, 10 predicted proteins | sample RhiMethybrSRZTD1_FD_79667 | JGI IMG/M metagenome (GOLD analysis project Ga0111539, IMG submission 79667) | Populus rhizosphere microbial communities from Tennessee, USA - Rhizosphere MetaG P. TD hybrid SRZTD1 (version 2) (version 2) | ecosystem: Host-associated > Plants > Roots > Rhizosphere >...
CGACCAGCACCGCGCTGCAGGTGATGAAGCAGAGCGGCGTGTGGGATCCGATCCGTCCGGTCATCACCCAGCCCGAAGCCCGGAGCGACGCCAGCTGGCGCGGCGGCTTCGAGGCCGGCTTCCTCGATCGCGACAAGCTCTCGTACGCGTTCACCCTGGTCCGCTCGCTCGGCGTGTTCGTGAACGTCGACCAGGTGAAGGTGGACGAGTTGCGCAGCGTCAAGGATCTCCTGGCGCCGAAGTGGAAGGGCAAGATCGTCATCTCCGATCCGCGCGTGATCGGCTCGACCTTCTGGCCGCTGACCGTGGCCCGCCTGGCGCTGGGCGACGGGATCATGAAGCAGCTGCTGATCGATCAGGAGCCGGTGCTCAGCCGCGATCGCAATCAGCTCAGCGAGTTCATGGTGCGCGGGCGGTATCCGATCGGCATCGGGCTCAACGTGCTCGCCATCCAGGATTTCCAGTCCCACGGCGTCGGCCGCAACATCAAGACGCATCTGTTGCCGGAGTTCGACTATCAATCCGCCGGCAGCGTGGTGTGGCTGCTGAACCGCGCGCCGCATCCCAACGCGGCGAAGGTCTTCATCAACTGGCTGCTGACGAAGCCGGCCCAGGCGGCGTGGGCCAAGGAGCTGCAGACCAACAGCCGGTTCGTGGGGGTAGAGCCCGGCAATCCCGACGCGGTCGTGCCCCCCGTGGTGAAGCTGACCCAGATCGACTCGGAAGAGACGCTGCCTGAAGTCATCAAGACCCAGGACCTGGCGAAGCAGCTGATTCGCTGACCGGCGTCCTCGACGCCGAGGGGGCTCCTTGACAAGGCCTCCGCGCCGGGTGTAGTCATCGCCCATCCAACGATGCTTGAGGGGTTCGTGTCTCTGCTTCGCGCCCTGGAGACGTCGTGTGGCCGCTCGCACCGGCGCATTGCCTCACTCATGTGCATGCCCGAGCCCGCTCGTGAGAGCGGCCGGGCGGGGAGGGATGTCATGGAAGAGGACCGGCCGACGTTCGAGACGCTCGAAGCGGCGTTCATCGAGGGGCGACTGAGCCGGCGCGATTTCCTCCGGCGGAGCGCCCGCATCGGCGCCACCGCCGCCGCCATGAGCCTGCTCGGCTCGCTGGGCCTGACGACGAAGGCACGGGCGCAGGGGCCCAAGAAGGGCGGCACCCTCGTCATCGCGAAGGAAAGCGAGCTCGACATCCTCGACCCGCACAGCGCGGGCGGCTGGGTGACATGGCGGGTCAGCAAGCAGATGCACGAGGGCCTCATCGACGAAGACCTCACCCAGGCCGACGTGCCCTATCCCAAGCTCATCCCCAAGCTCGCGACCTCCTGGGACATCTCCAAGGACTCGCTGACCTACACCTTCAAGCTCCGCAAGGGCGTCAAGTTCCATGACGGCACGCCCTTCGACGCCGCCGCGGTGAAGTACAACATCGACCGCTGCGCGGCCAAGGACGCGCCGCAGTTCTACCCGCGCGCCAACGCCTACACGACGTGGATCTGGCAGTTCCTCAAGGAAGTGAAGACGCCTGACGAGGGCACCGTGCAGATCGTGCTGCGCGAGCCGTACGGCGACTTCCTCCGTCAGCTCGTCCAGGGCGGCGGCGGCGCCGCCGTCTTCATCAGCCCCACCGCACTCAAGAAGTACGGCAACGAGGGCATCGCCGAGCACCCGACTGGGACCGGACCCTTCCGCTTCGTGGAACGCGTGCGCGGAGAGAAGGTCGTCACCGAGCGGAACCCCAACTACTGGGGGACGCAGCCGTACCTCGACCGGATCATCGATCGGCCGATGCCGGAGCCGGCCGCTCGCATGACGGCGCTGCAGGCCGGCGAGGTCGACATGATCTACGTGCCGCACCCCGACGGCATCGCCGATCTCAAGGCCAAGGGCTTCAAGCTCGAGCAGGGTCCGGCGCCGCACGTCTGGTACTTCGCCTTCAACCTGCGCGACAAGAACTATCAGGACATTCGGGTGCGGCGCGCGATCAACATGGCCATCGATCGGGAAGGCATGGCCAAGCAGCTCCTGAAAGGCACCGCCGTGGCCGCCCGCGGGCTGCAGGCGCCATGCTGTCCCTCGTACGACCCCAACTTCAAGGACTACCCGTACGACCCGGCGCAGGCCAAGAAGCTCATGGCCGAGGCGGGATTCGCCAACGGCTTCGACACGGTGTGGCAGACGTCCGTCGACGGCAGCGGGCAGCTCATCCCGGTGCCGATGGCCGAGTGGATCCAGCGCGACCTGGCCAAGATCGGCATCCGCATGAAGCTCCGGACCTACGAGTGGATCACCTACATCGGCTACTGGATCAAGGGTATGGACGACGCATCGAACAAGGTCGGCAGCCAGCAGATGAGCTGGGGCATGACCTCGGACTACTGGATCGACATCGTGACCAACTCGTCCCACATCGCGCCGCCGGGCGGCGCCGGCCAGAACGGTGGGTACTATACGGGCGCCGACGCGATGTTGAACCAGGCCCGCGGCGAGATGGACGAGGGCAAGCGCGCGGCGCTGTACCGCAAGATCAACCAGAAGATCAAGGAGGACGCGCCGGCGGTGCCCATCATCAACGATCTGGCGCCGCTGATGCTGAGTCCCAAGGTGAAGGGTTTCGTCCATGCGCCCGAGGAGTGGTACGACATGACCACGGTCTGGCTCGGATGAGCGTTGGCGGCGGCCCGGGAGGCGCAGGCCTCCCGGGCTAACTCCTCGCCATGATCAAGTTCCTCGTCTACCGAGTTGCGACGATCGTGCCGGTGCTGTTCGGCGTCTCGATCGTGGTGTTTCTGATGATGAAGCTGATCCCCGGCGACCCGGCGGAGGCGCTGCTCGGCCCCGCCGCCACGACCGAGAAGATCGAGATGGTGCGGAAGTCGCTCGGGCTCGATCAGCCGTTCTACGTGCAGTACTTCCGGTGGTTGTGGAAGGTGCTGCAGGGCGACTTCGGCTCCTCCATTGCGGTGAACGTGCCGGTCGCCCAGCTCGTCTGGCCGAAGTTCTGGAACACAGTACTGCTGACCGCCGGCAGCCTGGTGATCTGCATCGTGGTGGGCCTCGGGGTGGGCATCGTGTCCGGCACGCGGCAGTACTCGTGGTTCGACCGTATCAGCATGTCGCTCACCCTGATCGTGGCCAACACGCCGGCGTTCTGGCTCGGCCTCATTCTCATGGTGGTCATGGCCCTCTATCTCGGCTGGTTCCCCGCGACTGGGATGTACTCGATGCGGGCGTCGTCGAAGACCTGGGGTGACCTCATCCACCACATGGTGCTGCCCGCGATCACGACGGCCTCGGTCTCGGCCGCGATCATCGCGCGGCTCGTCCGCTCGTCGTTCCTCGACGTGATCCGCAAGCATTACATCACCGCCCTGCGCGCCAAGGGGCTGTCGGAGCGCGACATCATCCTGCGCCACGGGATGAAGAACGCGATGCCACCGATCATCAACATCGTCGGGCTTCAGGTGGGCTATCTGATGGGTGGCGCGCTCTTCACGGAGGTGGTGTTCTCGTGGCCGGGGATCGGGCTGCAGATCTACAGCTCGATCGTGGCGCGTGACCTGCCGGTGGTCCAGGCCGCGGTCCTGGTGACCACCTTCGTGTTCGTGCTGGTGAATCTCGGCACCGACATCGTCGTCGCGGCCCTGGACCCCCGGATCCGCCGGGCCTGAGGAGGGTGCGATGAGCCTGGTGAACGTGCCCGTCAAGGAACAGACCGCCGGGTTGACCACGGCGGCGGATGCCGCGGCCGAAGCGCGGATGTTTCGCCGGCCCTCGGAGTGGCGGATCTTCTGGGAAGCGTTCAGCCAGGACCGCCTCGCGCTCGGCGCGGCGACGCTCATCGGTCTCGTGTGCCTAACCTCCCTGCTCGCGCCCGTGCTGAGTCCCTATGATCCGACCGTGGGTGACAACGCGCAGCGACTGGCCCCGCTCGGCACGCCGGGCCATCTGCTCGGGCTCGACGGGCAGGGGCGCGACATCCTGAGCCGGTTGCTCTGGGGCGGGCAGGTGTCGCTGATCATCGCGCTGCTGCCGGTCACGGTGGCCAGCGTCATCAGCGTGATCCTCGGGCTCGTCGCTGGGTTCTTCGGTGGCAAGGTCGACATGCTGATCATGCGGACGCTCGACGTGTTCTTCGCCTTCCCGGCGGTGCTGCTCGCGGTGGCGATCGCCGGCGTGCTCGGCCCCGGCATGCTCAACGTGATGCTCTCGATCACCATCGTGCTGATCCCCTACATCTCACGCGTGGCTTACATGGCCACCGTCACGGTGAAGAACGAGTTGTTCGTGGACCAGGCCCGGGTCTCGGGGGCGCGGCCGCGTCAGATCCTCTTCCATCACATCCTGCCCAACACGCTCTCGCCGGTCATCGTGTACGGCAGCACGCTGGTGGGCATCATGATCGTGCTCGGGGCCGGGCTCTCCTTTCTCGGCCTCGGGATCACGCCACCCCGGCCGGACTGGGGGATCATGTGCTCGGACGGACGCAACTTCCTCTCGGTGGCGCCGCACGTGTCTGCGGTGCCGGGCATCATGCTGATCCTCGTCGCGATGTCCTTCAACATCGTCGGTGACGGACTGCGCGACGCTCTCGATCCCAAGCTGCGGCGATGAGACATCCTGTGTCAACCCCGAGGCGCGCCACGGCTGCGCCGCGGCGCGTCCGAGCGTTGGGGGTCTGGGGGCCATTTCGGGGCCCCCAGCAAGACCGATGAGCGCGGCCATGGCCGAGGCGCTGCTCGAAGTCGACGACCTCCACACGCACTTCCACCTGAAGAACAAGGTGGTACGCGCGGTGAACGGTGTGTCCTTCACCGTCCGCCGGGGAGAGATCGTCGGCATCGCCGGGGAATCAGGGGCGGGCAAGAGCGTGGCGTGCCTGTCGATCATGCGTCTCGTGCCGAATCCGGGGCGCATCGAGCGCGGGCGCATCCTGTTCACCGGCGAAGACCTGCTCGGCAAGACCGAGCGGCAGATGCGCGAGCTGCGCGGGCAGACCGTCTCGATGGTGTTCGAGGATCCGCTGAACTCCCTCGACCCCGCCTTCACGGTCGGAGCTCTGATCGGCGAGGCGCTGATCCTCCACAAGGGCCTGTCGAAGCGGGAGGCGTGGAAGAAGTCCGGTGAGCTCCTCCGGCTGGTGGGCATCCCCGATCCCGAGCGACGGCTCGACAACTACGCTCACGAGCTGAGCGGCGGCATGCAGCAGCGGGTGATGATCGCCATCGCGCTGTCGTGCGATCCCGCCCTGCTCATCGCCGACAACCCCACCACCGCGCTCGACGTCACGATCCAGATCCAGATTCTCGACCTGGTCAAGCAGCTCCGTGACCGGCTCGGCATGGGCGTGCTCTGGATCACCCACGACCTGGGCGTGGTGGCCAAGCTCTGCGATCGCGTGGTCATCATGTACGCGGGCGAGGTCATGGAGCAGGGCGACGTCTATGGCGTGCTCAAGCGCCCGCGACATCCCTACACCCGGCGGCTCATCGACGCGCTGCCCAAGCTCGGACGGCCCGAGCGGCGGCTGATGCCCATCGAGGGCCGGCCGCCCGATCCCGCGCATTTGCCCAGCGGGTGCCCGTTCGCGCCGCGCTGCTACAAGGCGCGGCCCGAGTGCGAGGCCCACGACGTGCCGCTGGTGGACAACGGCGACGGCCGGGCGGTGCGCTGCCTGTTTCCGGAGGACTAGGAATGCCCGCGCAGCCGGCGCTCATGGAAGTCCGGAACCTGGTCAAGCACTTCCCGGTCCGGCGAGGGATCTTCGATCGGGGCCCGGCCCGCGCCGTACGCGCGGTCGACGGGATCAGCTTCGACATCGCGGGTGGGGAGACGGTAGGCCTGGTCGGCGAGTCCGGCTGCGGCAAGACCACGACCGGGCGGATGATCATGAAGCTCATCACGCCGACCTCGGGCGACATTCGCTTCGAGGGCGCGTCGATCGGTGGGCTCTCCTTCGAGCAGGAGCGGGCCTACCGGCGATCGGTCCAGATGGTCTTCCAGGATCCGTACTCCTCGCTGAATCCACGGATGACGGTCGGGAGCATCATCGGCTACCCGATGCGGATCCAGAACGCCTACCCGGGGGCGGCGCGCGACGTCCGCATCCGCGAGCTGCTCGAGCTGGTCGGGCTCTCGCGCTTCCAGGCGAGCTGGTATCCGCACGAGTTCAGCGGCGGCGAGCGCCAGCGGGTGGGCATTGCGGCAGCCCTGGCGCTCAACCCGAAGTTCATCTTCTGCGACGAGCCGGTCTCGTCGCTCGACGTCTCGGCGCAGGCGCAGATCCTGAACCTCCTGAAGGACGTCCGGCGCGAGTTCAATCTCACGATCCTGATCGTGACCCACAACCTGAGCGTGGTGGAGTACCTGAGCGACCGGGTGGTGGTGATGTACCTCGGCAAGATCGTGGAGATCGCGGGCACCGCCGACCTCTATCGGGAGACGCTGCACCCGTACACCAAGGCGCTGGTCTCGGCGATTCCGACCCCCGATCCCGACGTGGAGCGCGAGCGGGAGCAGATCATCCTGCGCGGGGAGATCCCGAGCCCGCTCGATCCGCCCACCGGATGTCGCTTCCACACCCGGTGCCAGTCGTACATTGGCGACGTTTGCCGCGACGTCGAGCCGCGCCTGCAGCAAGTGCGGCCCGGGCACTTCGCGGCGTGTCACCTGTACGCCGACCCGGGAACCGCGACGACGGGCCCCGGCGCGGCTCGCCCGGCTGGCCAGCTCGTGTAGTCGTTCTCATCGAACGACGTTCATCGCAAGACTGGAGGACCCCATGCCTGTCTCGCTGCCGACGCCCGATCAGCTCAAGCGCATCGCCGAGGAGATGAACCTCTCCCTCACCGAGAGCGACATCGCCTCGTTCCTCGCGCTCATGAAGCCGAGCATCGATGGCTACAACGTCGTCGATCAGCTCCCTGACAATCTGCCGCCGGTGAAGTACCCGCGCACGCCCGGATACCGCCCGCAGCCCGAGGACAACGCGCACAACGCTTGGTACTACAAGTCCAAGATCGAGGGCGCGCCCCAGGGCAAGCTCAAGGGCAAGCGGCTCGTGATCAAGGACAACGTCATGGTCGCGGGCGTGCCGATGATGAACGGCGCCTCCACGCTCGAGGGCTACACCCCGGAGGTGGACGCCACGGTGGTGACGCGCATCCTCGACGCGGGCGGCACGATTCTCGGCAAGGCCCACTGCGAGTACTACTGCCTGTCCGGCGGCAGCCACACCAACGCCACCGGTCCCGTGCACAACCCGTACAAGAAGGGCTACTCGGCCGGCGGCTCGTCCTCGGGTAGCGCGGTGCTGGTCGCGCTGGGCGAGGCCGACATGGCGATCGGCGGCGATCAGGGTGGCTCGATCCGCATGCCCGCCTCGTTCTGCGGAATCTACGGCATGAAGCCGACGCACGGCCTCGTGCCCTACACCGGCATCATGCCGATCGAGATCTACGTGGACCACACGGGTCCGATGACGGCCACCGTCAAGGACAACGCGCTGCTGCTCGAGGTCATCGCGGGCCCCGACGGTTACGACCCCCGGCAGTTCGCGCCGAAAGTGCATCCGTACACCGAGCTGCTCGGCGACGGCGCCGGCGGGCTACGGATCGGCGTGGTGAAGGAGGGCTTCGGCCACCCGCAGTCGGAGGCGGCGGTGGACGCCAAGGTGCGGCAGGCGGCCGCGCACCTCCAGCGTCTCGGCGCGAAGGTCACCGACATCTCGATTCCCGCGCATCTGCAGGCCGGCGCGTTGTGGCTCCCGATCGGCGTGGAAGGGCTTACGCAGACCATGATGTGGGGTGACGGCTACGGGCTCAGCCGCCAGGATCTGTACGTGACCAGCCTGATGGATTTCCAGCGCGGCTGGCGCCACCGGGCCGACGAGATGTCCGAGACCACCAAGCTCTTCACCATGCTCGGCACCTACATCCATCAGCACCACGGCTCTCGCTACTACGGTAAGGCCATGAACATCACCCGGCGGCTCACCACCGCGTACGACACGGCGCTGAACGACTGCGACCTGCTGCTGATGCCGACCACGCCGATGAAGTCGCAGCCGATGCCGGGGCCGGGGGCGCCACGCGAGGAGATCGTGGGACGCGCGCTGGAGATGATCACCAACACCGCGCCCTTCGACATCACGCATCACCCGGCCATGGCGATTCCGTGCGGCATGATCGACGGGCTGCCGGTGAGCGTGATGCTGGTGGGCAAGCACTGGGACGAGCCGACGATCTATCGGGCGGCGTACGCCTTCGAGCAGTCGGGCGACTGGAAGCGCATGTAGCGCTCAGGACGCCGCGAGACGATGAGCTGATCAGCGTGCGTCGACTACTTGATCAGGGCGCGGGCGATGTCCTGCGTCTTGACGACCTGGGGCAGATTCTCCTCGGCGTCCACCTGGAAGAACCTCGCGCCCTTCGGGACCACGAACTCCGGGTTCCCCGGCTCCACGCCCAGCCGACGGCTGTTCGTCTCCACGTCCTTCGCCCACGCCGCCTGCGCGTCGCGGGTGAGCAGCCAGTTGATGAAGACGCGCGCCGCGCTCGGATGCGGCGCGCGATTCACCAGCCACGCGGTGGTGCCGAAGTTCACGGTGTCCAGCTCGGTGAACCGCAGGAGCTTGAGGTTCTTGCCGAGCCCCTGGCTCTGGAACTGTTTGAGGAGCTGCGGGTTCACGCCCAGCGCGATGGGGAAGCGCCCGCGCACCATGAACTCGGCGACCTGGCGGCTGTCGCGGCTGAGTACCGGCTCCTGATCGACGAACAGCCGCTTGATGATGTCGTCGCCCAGGGTGAGGCGAGCGCTGGTCATCGGCCAGAAGGCATCGCCCATCACGCGCACGTCCGGCAATAGCAGCTTGCCCTTCCAGCGTGAGTCGAACAGGTCGGTGAAGCTTCGTATCTGATCCTCTTTCACCATCTCGGTGTTGATGGTGACGCCGCCGCCGCGGTTGGCGAGGAATCCGTAGGTCAACGCGCGATCGGTCACGACCGAGAAGCCGCGCTCGAAGCCGCTCTCCCAGCCGGCGTCGTCCTTGGCCTCGGGCAACACGATGGCCGGGCGGATGGGATCCCACACGCCGGCCGGCCGCAGCACCTGCAGCGCAGTGCTGGTGGGGATCGTCGCCACGTCCCAGGTGAAGCTGTTCGCCCGGCGCTCCTGCAAGATGCGCGGGGCGAAGTCCTGCGAGTGCAGGCTGGTGTGCTCGAGCTTGACGTCCGGATACGCCTGCGTGAACGGCTTGAGCGCGCGGGCGTAGCCGTCGCCGGGGAAGGTGTTGACGACGACCTTGCCTTCCTTCTTGGCCGCCGCCACCAGCGCGGTCCATTCCGGCGACGCCTGGGCCGCCGCCCGGCGCGCGCCGATCACGGCGGCCGCCCCGCCCAGCACGGCGGTCCGCAGCAGCCGCCGCCGGCTGAGACGTGGGCCGAGCGTCATCGAGCCGCCTTCGCCCTGGCTTGCTCTTGCAGGTAGCGGACGGAGACCCGTTCGATCGGCACCGCGTTGGGATCGAGGCCGTCGGGGTTGCGGTACTCGAACGGCGCGTTGCGCCCGCCGTAGTGCCGGGTCACGACCAGCCGGCGCCACTGGATGACCTCGGCGTCGGTGCCCGACAGCTTCTCCGGCGTGTCGTAGCGCTGGTTGAGCATCACCGCCTCGTCCTGGCGCGAGAAGTTGTACTCGATGATCCACCGGCGCAGCGTGGCGTACATGAAGCGGTCCCAGAACCGCCGGAGCGCGCTCGTGGGCCGCGTGCAGTGGTAGTACCACACGCGGGTGAGATGCTCCTCCACCGGCACGCACATGCGCGTGTAGAGATCCCAGCCGAACTCCGCGCGGAACATTCCCGGCAGGTGGTGCCCGCCGCACCAGCGCGCCGACTTCGGCGGCGGGATGTTGCGCCGCGCCCGGTCGGCCAGCGGCTTGGTGAGCCACGTCCAGAACCGGCGGTAGTTGGTCTTGGGCCACACCCAGCCGTTGGGATAGAAATCCTGGGCCGGGCTCTTGCGCATGTAGTTGCTCTCGGCCACGTCGCCGCCGAAGCCGTTGCCGACGAAGATCGGATGCTCGCCCTGGGCTCCGCGCGCGATGAAGCCGCCGCGCGCGACCACCACCGCGTTGCGGTGCACGTAGTTCACGTGCGAATCCATCGAGTTCTCGAGCGCCACTTCCCAGTTGCAGCGCCAGTACACCTGGCCGGTCTGCACCAGGGCCTCGTCGTCGAAGAACTCCTCGGGGACGTCCTCCTCGATGGGCGCCGGATCGTCGCTGCCGATCCACACGAACACCACGCCCTTGAGCGTGCGGGTGGGATAGATCTTTGCCTCGGTGCCCGGCTTGCCGCACACGCCGGAGTCCGGGCCTTCGGAGAGCACGGCCACGTTCTTGCCGGACTCGTCGTAGACCCAGCCGTGGTACGGGCAGGCCACCGTGCCGCGATAGTGGCAATCGCCCTCGCTCAGCCTGGCGCCGCGGTGCGGGCACACGTCCTGGATCGCCGCGACCGCGCCGGTCGCGCCCCGGAACAGGCAGATCTCTTCGCCGAGGAGCGCGACCTTCACCGGCTTGCGCGAGCCCACCTTGCGGTCCTCGATGGCCGGATACCAGTAGTTCTGCAGGCCGAGCTTGGGGATGAGCGGGCGGATCTCGCCGCTGAGCTTGGGGATACCGCCGTTCGCCGCCGTGGGAGTCGTCAGGGTCATCGGGGTCGTCATGGCCTGAACACCGCAAAACACTTGTTGGAGTTGAACGACCACGTCTCGACGAACTCGCACTCGTCGGGCTTGCGGCCCAGCGCCTCCATGGCGCCGGCCAGCATGTACCAGTTGAGCATCTCCTGCTGACCCGAAGCCTCGATGTCGGCCAGCGGACGCTGACGCCAGGTCTCGTAGTCACCGATCCGCAACGCCTCGTAGAGCGCACGGTCGGCCGGGATGTCCGGATAGAGCTGGTGGTTCTTGTCGGTGAGGAACGCGTGCGACCAGCTCGAGGAGGCGATCAGCGCGGTCCGCCACGGGCTCTCGCGCATCGCGCGCGCCGCGGCCGCGCCGACCTCCATGCACCGCTTGGGCGTCGGCGAGGGCGGATCGAGGTCCGCATCGGTGAGCGGGTTGGCCAGGCTGCCCCGGCCGCCTCGCTGGGCGATCACGCGCCGGCCGTAGCAGTTGACCTGGAACGTGACCACCGGATACGGAAAGCCAACGCGGTCGTAGTCCAGGTAGAGCACCGTGTTGAGGAAGGCGTGGGCGAGCCCCGGATGGTGCAGCGGCTTGTACGAGTACGGCATGTCCACGCCCTGCTCCAGCAGTCGCCGGGCCAGATACTTGCCGGCTTCACGGTGCCCGTTGATGCGGAAGACCTTGTCCGGGCCTTCGCCCCAGACGTTGGCTGCGCTGTCCCGCGCGCGATGGCGGGCCTCGACCTGCTCGTACGCCTGCACGCAGAACGGCGGGATCAGATCCTCGGTGAAATTCTCGTGCTGGTCGTCGCCCCAGATGACGACGACCTCCGGCTGGAAGTCATCGAGGAGCTTGCGGGCATGGCGGAAATGATTGACCAGGCTCTCGCGGTGCGCCTTCGCCGAGGCCGTGCCTCCGTCGTCGCCATACTCGCGCTGCATCGCCTCCGGCCAGCTGGCGGGATCGCGATGGCGCTCGGGCAAGCCGGGATCCTTGAGCACGGTCCGAAGAATACCGGCCATGTTCTCGTCCAGGCCGATGAGCGGCGGGTAGTGGGTCAGGCCGAGGCCGAGGATCTCACCCATCGTCTTCCTCCTGCAGCGTGGGACATATCCTAACGCGGAACACGGGCCAGCAGAAACCGGGGGCCGAGCGGAGTCTACGCCAGCAGAAAGCGCTTGCCGACGGCGGTCGGGACCAGCTCGTCGCCGAACTCGTAGGCCAGCCGGCTCATCGCCCGCCAGCCCGTGCAGTGTCCCGGCGCCAGCACGCCGAGGCCGAAGCGCTTGAGGTCGGCCACCGTGTCGGGAATGATCTTTTCCGTCACCCCCGAGAGGTGAAAGCCGCCCATCGTGCCGTACAGCGGCACGGTGGAGACCACGTCACGGGCGTGGGTGAGGACGTTGACGATGCCGGCATGCGAGCACGCCGAGAACACGAACTGCCCCCGGCCCTTGATCACGACCGACACGAAGCGCTCGTCCATGATCCACGGATCGGGCTCCCACGACTGTCCGTCCGCGGCGCGCCGCAGGTGTCCGGGCAGTCCGGTCTCGTACGGGGTCACACGGGGGATCTCGCCGCTCACGCGGAAGATGTCGCCGGCGAGAAGCTGCGGCTCACGCGTGTTCACGACGCGGGCGCCGGCAGCGGTCAGCCGCGCGGGTGACGGCAGCCGCTCCTGCACGAGCAGCGGGCCGTCCGGCCGCTGCGTGCCGCGCTGCCCGAACATGCCCGGGTGAACGACGCACTCGAACGCACCGGCCCCTCGCTGGTTGGCGACGGTCTCGACGGCCGTCAGGAGCCCGCCGCCGTGATCCCAGTGCCCGTGGGACAGCACGATCGCCTCGATCTCGCCGAAGTCGACGCCGAGGATGCCCGCGTTCTGCGTCAGCGTCGAGCCGGCGGGGCCGGCGTCGAACAGCAGCGTGTGCCGCTCACCGTCGACGTGGGCGGTGACGAGGAGCGAGAGCCCATGGTGGGCGCGACAGATCGCTTCGCCCGACAGCGTGGGCAGGCGTCCGGCCGCGTGAAGCCCGGCCCACTCGGGCACCACGAACTTCGGCGTCGTCGACAGGCCGTCGGTGGCATTGTCCACCAGCACCAGGATTTCCAGACGATCGATCGGACGCATCATGCACCTCGCTCGGCGATGGCGGCGCGCACGCGCGCCGGTGTGAGGGGCAGCGCCGTCAGCGCGAGGGATAGAGGCGCCAGCGCGTCGCACACCGCATTGGCGACGGCCGCGCCCAGGCCGGGATTGCCGCACTCTCCCAGGCCGCGCAGGCCGAGCGGATTGGTCTTGGCCCGGACTTCCTGGTAGAAGCCGTCGATCTCCGGGATGTCGGTGGCCAGCGGCAGTGCGTAGTCCATCAGCGTGCCGGATTGCAGCTGCCCCTCGGCATCGTACGTGAGGCTCTCGTGCAGCGTGTTGCCGATCCCGAAGGCGACGCCGCCCACGAGCTGGCCCTGCACGAGCGCCGGATTCACCGCGCGTCCGACGTCCGCACCGACGACCACGCGCTGCAGCGTGATCACGCCGGTCTCCGGATCGACGTCGAGCACGACGGCGCAGGCGCATCCCGCGTAGGTGACCTTGGGCACCTCGAACGAGGCGCCGGCGGCCAGACGTCGCTCGGCGGCCAGCTCGGCCAGCGTGACGCGGCGCCCGTTCGCCTGCAGCGTCCCGCGCGCGTAGGTGACCGCGGCGTCGGCCACGCCCCAGCGCGCGGCGGCGCGCGCTCGAGCCTCGGCGATCAGCTTGTCGGCGGCGAGCTGGGCCGCGTTGCCCGCCGTGACCGTTCCACGCGAGCCGTAGGTGCCCACGCCACTCTCGACGGCGGCGGTGTCGGCGTGGCGGACGTCGAAGCGCGCGGTCGGCAGTCCCAGCGCCTCGCCGAGGATCTGCGCCAGCACCGTCTCCAGCCCCGGCCCCATCGAGGACGCACCGGTGTCGACCACCAGGGTGCCGTCGGCCCGCGCCTCGACCTGTGTGGTCTCGAAGGGACCGAGTCCGGTCTTCTCGACGTAGACCGCCAGACCGACGCCCCGGCGAGTCCCGACCGCGCGCGCGTTCACTGCCGCTTGCTCGGCGCGAGTGGCGTCATAGTCCAGGCGGCGGAGCAGCTCGTCGAAGAGGGCGGGGAAATCACCCGAGTCGTAGACGGTGGTGACGCCGAACGACTTGGTGCCGCAGTCGTACGGCATCTCGCTGGCGGCGATCAGGTTGCGGCGTCGGATCTCGGCCGCGTCGATGCCGAGCCGGGCGGCAGCCTGATCCAGCAGGCGCTCACGCGCGAAGTTGCACTCCGGGCGCCCGGGCGACCGCAGCGTGCCGGCCGGCGTCTTGTTGGTCACCACCGACCACAGGTCACACGCGTAGTTCGGCACGCGGTAGGGCCCGGGCAGGAGCGCGGCGCCGAACTCGGCGGGCACCAGCGCGGCCGTGCGCACGTAGGCGCCGATGTCGGCGCGCACGACGGCGCGCATGCCCACGATGCGGCCGACGGCCGTCACCCCCAGCTCCACCTCGTAGGTGACCTCGCGGGCGTGATTCGCCGCCATGAGGTTCTCGCGACGGCTCTCGATCCACTTCACCGGCCGGGCCAGCCGGGTGGCGGCGAGCGGGACCAGGATGTCTTCGGGATAGAGCTCGCCGCGCACGCCGAAGCCGCCGCCCACGTCGACTTCGGTGAGGCGAAGCGCGCC
>Ga0111539_10007065_pt1 | contig 14403 bp, 9 predicted proteins | sample RhiMethybrSRZTD1_FD_79667 | JGI IMG/M metagenome (GOLD analysis project Ga0111539, IMG submission 79667) | Populus rhizosphere microbial communities from Tennessee, USA - Rhizosphere MetaG P. TD hybrid SRZTD1 (version 2) (version 2) | ecosystem: Host-associated > Plants > Roots > Rhizosphere >...
CCTGGGCCGCCCGCCTTCGCGTCCGTGACTGATGCGAACGCTACGGCGAGGCAAGGTCTATCGCAGCACAATCACCGTCGGCTAGGAGAGCCTTGAGCGAAACCGCAGTCGTCGAACTCGAAGACTTGAGGGTCAAATTGGGACGGCGGGAGATCCTTCACGGGATCTCCTGCCGTCTCGGCGTTTCGGGCACGGGAAAGGCAGTCGGGCTGCTCGGGCCCAATGGCGCGGGCAAGTCCACGCTGATCCTCACGCTGCTCGGATTTCACCGTGCCAGCGCCGGACGCGCCCGGATCCTGGGCATGGACTGCCGCCGCAACATGGGGGAGGCCCGGTCGCGCATCGGCTACATGCCGGAGAACGACTCGTTCGTCGGGGAGATGACGGCGGTCAGTTTCCTTCGCCAGATGGCGGAACTGTCGGGCCTGCCACCAAAGGCGGCGCTCGAGAAGGCGCACGAGGTCCTCTTCCACGTCGGGCTGGGAGAGTCGCGCTACCGTGAGCTCCGGACCTATTCGTACGGGATGAAACAGATGGCGAAGCTCGCCCAGGCGATCGTCCACGGGCCGGAGCTGGTCATCCTGGACGAACCGACCAACGGGCTCGATCCGGCGGCCCGCCGGCGAATGCTCAAGCTCGTCACCGATATGAAGGAGGAGCAGGGGATGAACGTGCTCGTCTGCTCGCACCTGCTGCGCGACATCGAGCAGGTGTGCGACGAGGCAGTGATCCTGAAGGACGGCGCGATCGTGCACCACTGCAACCTCGAGGCAGAGCGGCGGTCGAACAAGTCCTTCGTCGAGCTCGAGGTGACCGGCGACGATCGAAACCTGCGGATGGCCCTGCCGGAGATCGGCGCCGATGGCGTGTCCGAAGGCGGCGGCCGCTGGCGTATCGTCCTGCCGGCGGGAGTGGAAGTCGAAGCCATCTGGGGACTCGCGGCGCGACAGGACCTGCTGGTGAGGAAGCTCACGCACCGGCGGGACACGCTCGAGGAAATCTTCCTGAAAGCCATGGGCCATCTCTCACACACGCCGGGAGAGAGCCCGCCTTCGCCGCGAAGCGGCTTCGGCGAGGTCTCGCCGTAGCGCGCCTGACAGGACGTGCGCGGAGGCGGATGCAACGCTCGAAGTCGGGGGCAGCTAACGCCGGCAGCTGGCAGCTAGGAACCAATGGCCGTTTACAAACGAGGATATCGGCGATACGACGGACCCCTGACCGGGCGCTGGACACGGTTCATGGTCCTGCCCCGTTACGCCTGGCGCGGGCTCTATGAGCAGCGGCTGGTCATCCTGCTCACGATGGTGGCGTTCGTGTGGCCTCTCCTGTGCGCCGGCTTCATCTATCTCACCAACCATGTCGAGCTGCTGCAGGGACTCGACAAAGAGTTTCTCGACTTCATCCAGGTGAACGGCCAGTTCTTTCGCGTCTTCATGTACGTCCAGGCGGGTTGCGCGGTGTTCATCGCGGCGCTGGCAGGGCCCGGCCTGATTGCGCCGGACCTGTCGAACAACGCGCTCCCGCTGTACTTCAGCCGGCCTCTCACGCGCTGGAGCTACGCCCTGGCGCGGCTGACCGTGATCATCGGCATGCTGTCGGTCGTGACGTGGATTCCAGGCCTGCTGCTGCTGGCGCTGCAGGTGGGCCTCGCCGGCGGCTGGTGGTTCCTCGCCAACTGGACGCTCGGTGCGGGGATGGTGGTCGGGTTCCTGCTCTGGCTGCTGATCTTGAGCCTGGTGGCGATGGCGAGTTCCGCCTACGTGAAGTGGAGGATCGTGGCCGGAGCCGTCAGCCTCGCGGTCTTCTTCATCCTGAGCGGCGTGTCCGAGATGATCGACCAGGTGTTTCGCGTCTCGTGGGGGCATGTCCTGGATCCCGCCTGGACGGTCAACCGCGTGTGGTGCACGCTGCTCGGCGTGGATCCGCCCGAGGGCCCCGGGGCCGGAGCATCGATAGTGGCATTGACCGCCTTCGTCCTCCTGCTCGTCGTCGTAATCGAACGCAAGCTGCGACCGGTGGAGGTCGTGCGATGAGCAACGACCGTCCAGGCGTGATCGAGCCGGCAGCCCACGGGCACGCTGCTGACAAGGAACGCAGCGAGCAAGCGAAGCGCAGCGAGCCACGCGAACGGAGCGAGCCGGCGAAGCGGCTCGCGAGAGAGCGTGTCGGGGAGTCCGAGGGGCGAAGCCCCTCGGTAATTTTCGAAGAAGTCTCGAAGTTTTACGGCGAGGTGCTCGGCGTGAACCGCGTCACGTTGAACATCCCGCCGGGAATCACGAGCCTGGTCGGGCCGAACGGCTCCGGCAAGACGACGCTGATGAACCTGATGACCGGCCTGCTCTTCCCCGACCACGGCCGCATCCTGATGCGCGGGATCTCGCCGCGCGATCCCGAAGCGCTGATGCGGATCACTGGCTATGCCACGCAGTACGACACGGCGCCGCGCTGGGCCACCGGGTTCACCTTCATCACGACCGGCCTCCTGCTTTTCGGATACAAGCGATCGGAAGCGGAGGAAAAGGCGTGGAAGGCGCTCGAGCAGGTCGGCCTGACCGAGGCGGCGAACCGCAAGGTCGCGGCCTACTCCAAGGGCATGCGGCAGCGGGTGCGGCTGGCGCAGGCCATCGCGCACGATCCCGACCTGCTGGTGCTGGACGAGCCGCTGAACGGGCTCGACCCGTTGGTTCGTGCGGAGACGATCGACCTGTTCCGCGCCTGGGCCGCCAGGGGAAAGCACGTGATCATCTCGAGCCACGTTCTCCAGGAAGTCGACGTGGTCAGCGACCAGGTGGTGCTGATCGCCAACGGGATGATCGTGGCGGAAGGAAAAATCCGCAAGGTGCGCGACGAGATCGACGAGCATCCCAGCCAGTACATCGTCCGATGCCGCGACCGCAACGCGTCGGGCGTGGCGGCGCTGCTGTTCGCCGAGGATCACATCACCGAGATCAAACTGAACGACGACCGGCTCGGCATGCTGGTGATGACGCGTGATCGGGAGCAGTTCGCGCGCGCGCTGGGGCGCATCGCCCTGGACGGTCACCGGATCGAGAGCGTGGTGCCGGCCGACGAGAACGTCGACGCGTTGTACGAATACCTGATCGGAGGCCAGTCGTGACGCCCCTGTCCGCGCGAGCGCGACAAGCCTGGACGGTCGCGAAGATCGAGCTCCGGCGTGCCTTTTTCGCCAGGCGATCGTTCTGGGTCTACGGGCTGGCGCTCCTGCCCGCGTTGATCTTTTTCGGGCACGGTCTCGAAGCGAAGTTCCGGAGCGAGCGGCTGACCCGCCGCGGCCTGATTACCGCGGCCCAGATCGACGGCGTCCAGGTGGGAGAGTCGATCGACGATGTGAAGAAGCGGCTGGGAAAACCGGGCGGAGAAATGTGGTCGACCCGGACCCGGCGCGTCCGGCAGCGCACCGGGAATGCCGGGACGACGACACATGTGATCGAGCCGGCGGTCGACGCCCGCTTCGTCCGCCTGAATGTCGCCCGTCCTTCTTATGACGGGGAACCGGTCGCCAGGATTTACGAGTTCGAGGTCTACGGGCCCGATGGCCGGGTGAATCTCGCGCTTCACCGTCCCACCACCGGAAGCCTGCCGTGCCGCCCGGATCAGGGGCCGGAGAAGGCGGTGAACGGCAGCGTGGCGGGAGGTCAGGCCGACAGCTGGTGCGCGGACGACTGGCCATTGTTCCTGCAGGTGGATCTCGGAGCGATTCGTCCCGTGACCCGCTTCATCGTGAAGCACGCCAGTGCCGGAGGCGAAAACGAGGAGGCCGACACCCGCGAGTTCAACATCCAGTTGAGTCCCGACGGCAAGACCTTCACCACCGTCGCGACGTCCACGGGCGCCGGGTTCGTCGAACAGCGCACCGAGTTGCGCGACCTCACCTATTTCGACGGAAGGCGGGCCGCCCGGCTCCTGTTCATCGACGGCAAGCTGCAACGCAAGGACGTCCACCGTCCCCTCGACTTCGAAGAGGATCGGGCGATCTTCGCGGGCATCTTTCAGTACTTCTATCTTCGGCTCGCGATCTTCTTCGGCTGTCTCGGCATCTTCATGTATCTCTTCCGCGGCGAGATGAGCAACCGGACGCTGCACTTCTGGTTCCTGGCGCCGGCGCGGCGCGAGGTGCTGCTGGTGGGCAAGTTCGCGGCCGGGCTGATTGCGTCTGCCGCGATCTTCGGTGGCGGTGCCCTGCTCGCGCTTGCCGCGATGATCTGGCCGCACGATCCGGTCGAAGTCCAGGCCTACTGGAATGCCGGAGGCATGGGACAGGTGTTCTGGTATGCGGCCGCGGCCACGCTCGGGTGCGTCGGTTACGGCAGCGTCTTTCTCGCGGTCGGGTTGTATGTCCGCAACCCGATCATCCCCGCGGCCGTGCTGCTCGCCTGGGAAGGAGTGAACGGCATCTTTCCGCACGTGCTGCAGAAGATGAGCGTCCTGTACTACCTCCAGTCACTGTGTCCCGTCCCGCCACCGATCGACGATGACGTCCCGACCTTGATCCGGCTGCTGGCGGCGCCGGCTGCGCCCGCCTCGCGTCCAGGCGCGATTCTCGGGCTCCTGCTCCTGACCGCCTTCGTCCTGTGGATCGCCGGTCTCGCCGTGCGGCGCATGCAGATCTCGTACGGCGCGGAATCGTAACACCAACCTTTCCATCCATCGCTTCGTCTAAGCCGTGACTCGGTGGTCGTGACCGGCCACGTCTGCGTCGGAGTCCGCGCATCCGGAGGTGGCACATGGCGTCGGTGACGAGAGATCTGCGATATGCGCTGCGGATGCTGCGCAGGAGTCCTGGTTACACCTCGATCGCGGTTCTCACGCTGGCCATCAGCATTGGCGCCAACACCGCCATCTTCAGCTTCGTCGACGGGATGCTGTTGAAGCCTCTGCCGTATCCGGATGCCGACCGCATCGTCCGCGTGATGGAAAAGCCGCCTCAAGGCGAACGGAACTCGATCTCGACGCTCAACTTTCTCGATTGGCAGCACGACAACACCGTGTTCGACTTCCTCGCCGCGCAAACCGGCGGCGGTGCCACGCTGACGGGCGTCACTGAGCCGGTGCAGCTGCGCGGCGGCCGCGTTTCAGCCGACTACTTTCGCATCTTCGGCATCGAGGCTGCGCTCGGACGGACGTTCGCGAGCGGCGAAGACCAGCTCGGCAACCATCGCGTCGTGATCCTCAGCCACGCGCTCTGGGTCAGCCAGTTCGGATCGGATCCCGGCATTGTCAATCGACAGATCCTGCTCGACAACCAGCCGCACACGGTGATCGGCGTGCTGCCTCGAGGCGGGGCGTTCGATCGCGCCTTCAATCAGATCTGGCGTCCGCTGGCGTTCGAACCGTCGAACATGACCCGTGACTTTCATTGGCTGGTGGCGTTCGGGCGGCTGAAGGAGGGCGTCTCGCTCGAGCAGGGCCAATCGGCCATGAGCGCGATTGGCGCACGGATTGCGACGGAGTTCCCGGCATCGAACAAGGGATGGGGCGTCGTCGTGGAGCGCTATGCCGACACGCTGATCGGCCGGGACATGCGCCGGGCACTCCTCGTGTTGATGACGGCGACCGGTCTCGTGCTCCTGATCGGCTGCGCCAACCTCGCCAATCTTGCGCTGACGCGCGGTCTGTCCCGCGAACGTGAAGTCGTGGTCCGCGCCTCGCTTGGCGCCCGCCGCTGGTGGCTGATCCGGCAGTTCCTGACGGAGCACGTCCTCCTCTCGGTGTCGGGGGGCGTGCTCGGGCTCGCTGTCGGCTACGGGTTGATGCGCGCCATGATCGCGCTGCTGCCGCCCTTCCCGTTTGCGCGCGAGATCGCGATCGGTATGGACGCCCGGGCGCTGGTGTTCGCCATGGTCGTCGCGATTTCAACCGGAATCCTCTTCGGCCTCGTGCCTGCGCTTCAAGCGACCCGGCCCGACCTCGCCTCCGCCATGAAGGACGAGAATCGATCCGCGAGCGGCAGCCTCGGACGCCGCCGCGTTCGCGACGTCCTCATCGTGGCCGAAGTGGCGCTGGCGTTCGTGCTGCTGGTCGGATCGGGGCTCATGATGCGCAGCTTCTTCCGGCTGATGAACGTCGACGCCGGCTTCGACTCGGCGAACCTGCTGACGATGCGGCTGCCGCTCTCGACCGATCGGTTCCCCGATCCGGATCAGTTGAACCGGTATCTCAGGGAGGTGCGCGCGACGGTCGAGGCGGTGCCCGGCGTGCGCGAGACGGCGTACAGCTGCGCCCCGCCGATGCAGGGCACCTGTTTCGGCATGCCCATGCAGATCGCCAATCGACCAACCGTCGATCGCGCCAACCGTCAGGGCGGTTTCTTCAAGGTCGTCAGCCCCTCGTACTTCTCGACGCTGGGGATCCGCATCGTCAAGGGCCGGGCGCTCTCGGATCGCGACACGCGAAGCGCGCCGCCGGCGCTGATGATCAACGAGCGGTTTGCGCGCCGCTATTTTCCGGACCAGGATCCGATCGGCCAGCACATCCTGATCCAGGAGATCGTCCCCGGCAAGACCGAGCTCGGCCCCGAGATCTCGTGGGAAGTCGTCGGCATGATTGGTGACGAGAAGATCGGTGGGCCGGCCGACGATCAGTCCGCGGGCGTCTACGTCTCGAACGAGCAGAGTCCCGTCTACGGGATGGTGCTCAGCGTCCGCGGCAACATCGATCCGCTGACGCTGCAGAAGGCGATCGCCTCGGCGATTCACTCGGTCAGCAAGGACCAGGCGATCATCGACGTCCGCACGGTCGATCAGATTCGCGATATGGCCATGGCCGGCCGGCGCCTCCAGTCGGTGTTGCTGGGGGTCTTCGGAGCCGTCGCGCTGGTGCTCGCGGGGCTTGGCGTGTACGGAGTGATCTCCTATTCGGTCGCGCAACGGACCCGCGAGATGGGTATCCGCGCGGCGTTGGGGGCATCGAAGCCAAGCCTGCTGCGGCTGGTCCTCAACCGCGGCGCGTGGCTGACGGCTGTCGGTCTCGTGATCGGCATTGCCGGCGCGCTGGCACTCACCCGGCTGCTGGGAAACCTCCTCTACAACGTCAGCCCGCGCGATCCGGCAACGATGACGGCAGTGGCCGTCACGCTGGCGGTCGTTGCCGGCCTGGCGTCATACGTACCCGCGCGGCGGGCGACGAAGATCGATCCGATGGTGGCGCTGCGGTACGAATAGACGACTCGACTGCTGCGCGTCGACAGTCCAGGCACGATCGTCGAATGCAGTCGTCTCCGGCAGCGGCAGACGTGCGCGAACCCTACTGCTGGGTCAAGACTCTAATCGGATCGATGCGCGTCGCGCGCCGTGCCGGCTCGATGCACGCGAGGAGCGCAATGGCGCCGGTGACAATGGTCACCCCGGCGAACACCACAGGATCAGTGGGTTGGACGCCGAAGAGAAGGCCTTTCATGGTTCGCGCGGCGAGTCCCGCACCGGCCAGGCCGAGCACCAGACCGACGCCAATGAGCCCGGTGCCTTCGGCGAGGACGAGCCGGAACACACCGCCCACGGTGTCGCCGAGCGCGAGGCGAATGCCAATCTCGCGAGTGCGGCGGGCGACAACCCCGACGAGCACGCCGTAGAGACCGAGCATCGACAACAGCAGCGCGATGCCGGCAAACATCGTCGACAGGCTCATCGCGAGCCGCTGCGGTGCAACGGCGTGCGCCGTACGTTCGAGCATCGTCTGCACGTCGGCGATCGGCAGGTCGGGATCGATCTCCAGCAGCGCCAGCCGCAGACCGCGGACCACCACCGCCGGGTCCACAGATGATTTGAGCGCAATCCACCGCAGACGTCTGAGCGGCGGCGACTGCGTGTGCGGGAAGTAGGCGGTTCCGATCGACTGCATCGAAGCCAGCCCTTCGAGCCGCACGTCCCCAACCACCCCCGCGATCGTGAACGGACCGGATTCGCCGCGGTAGATGGCCTTCCCAATCGGGTCCGCGTCCGGCCACAGCCGGGCGGCCAGGCGCTGGTCCACGATCGCGACCTTCGCGCTGTCACTCCGATCGGTCCGGTCGAAGTAGCGGCCGCGAATCAGCGGCGTAGCCATCGCCTCGAAGTATCCCGGCGTGACCGTGACGACCGATGGGACCACGGCCTCATCAGCGGAGCGCCCGACAGCGGAAACCGTGGAGGGGTTCTCGAAGCCGCTGAGTGCCACGTTCGACGTAATGCCTGCAGCGGTAACCCCGGGGATCGCGCGCACTCGATCGAGGAGGCGTTCCTGCAGGGCGACCACGTCAGTCGAAGCGGGATAGCGCGAGGGAGGGGGGAATATGGTGGCGGTCACCACTCCGGTGGCGTTGAAGCCCGCATCCGTCGCTGCAACGTCCAGCAGATACCGCAAGCTGGTGAAGAGCAGGGTGGCTCCAATCAAGAGTACGACCGACAGCGCGACTTGGGCGACGACCAGTCCGCGACGGAAGAATCGTCCGGCCGTACCGGCCGTGCCTGAACGGCTGCCGTCCCCCAGCACCTGCCGGATCGTCAGCGCGCCGGCCGAGATCGCCGGCACCAGACCCGTCAACAGCCCCACGGTAACGGCGGCCGCGGCGACCACAGCAGCCGCGAGGGTGTGCAGCCGCACATCCGTCGCGTTTGGAAGAGTGGCGAGGGCGCCATCGGCCGCAAGCACCTGGAGGATCGCCGCCCCGACCGCAAGGCCGCCGGTTCCACCCAGGACGGCCGGCAGCAGCGCCTCGATCATGAGTTGTCGCGCGACCTGCAGCCGTCCGGCTCCGAGAGCGACCCGTGTGGCAAGCTCGCGCCGGCGTTCGTTGGCGCGCGCGAGCGTCAGGTTGACGACGTTGATCGCGCCAATCAGCAGCACGATCCCGGCTCCTGCCCAGAGCAGATAGAGAGTGCGCCTTATGGGCCGGGTGAGCGCTTCCTGCAGCGGCGTCACTGCGCTGTACATCCCCAGCTCGTCATAGCTGAACTGCGGAAACCGCTTGACGGTCGCCGCGCGAAGCGCATCGAGCTGCGCCTGCGCCTGCTCGACGGTTGCGCCAGGCCGCAGCCGCCCGACGTGGAAGAAGCCGTAGCGCGTGCGCGCGCGATCGGATTTCTGCTCCGGCGTGAAGGCCAGCGGAATCCAGAACTGAACGCCAGGCGATGCTTCGGCATGCCCGGCGTATGCCCGATCGAAGAATCGGAACTCGCGTGGCATCACCCCGACAATGGTGTACAGCGTGCCATTCCACGCGAGGCGCAACGGTCGCCCGACGACGTTCGGATCGCCGCCGAAGAGGCGCTGCCACAACGCGTAGCTCAGGATGACCTTCTGATCGTTTCCGATCTCGCCTTCGGCGTCGGTGAACGTCCGTCCGAGCAGTGGCGGTACGCGCAGGACGCGGAAGAGCGACGGCGTGGCGCGCATGCCGCGCACTTCCTGCGGCACGCCATCCAGGGTCAGCGTGTCGTACCAGAACGTGAAGAGGCCCTGTTCCTCGAGCGTCGTCAGCGCCTCCAGCCGGTCGAAGTACGAAGGCGTGTCGTTCGACAGGATGTCGTTCGGGGTAATCGTCGGGTAGATGTCCCCCATCCCGACAATGCGGTCGGGGTCTGCGAAGGGGAGCGGCCGCAACAGTACGTCGTTGACGACCGTGAAGATCGCGGCGTTGGCGCCGAGGCAGATCGCCAGCGTGAGGACGACCGTGGCGCTGAAGCCACGGTTCTTGACGAGCATGCGAACGCTTCCGCGCAGGTCGCGCGCGAGTCCGGTTGCGAGCGCTTCCCGGAGGCGGCGTCCCACCCTCCGCGCTACCCCTGGGGCTTCGGTGCGACGCGGCGTCCGCGGCAGCCAGGCGACGTCGAGGTCGTCGCCAAGGAGCCGGTCGCTCAGCAGGGTTTCGTGACGGACCTGCCTCTCGATCTCGCCCCACGCTTCGTCGTCCGAGAGCCCGTCGGCACGGAGCGCATCGTAGATGTCCTCCAGCTGCGCGGCCCATTCCTCGACGATCTTCTGTTCACGCCGGGGCGCAAGCGTGAGTGGCGCGACGTGAGTTCGCACCAGCGCCCGGAAGTTACGCATATCCGAGACCCGCGGCCTGTTGAATGGCCTGCATGAACGTGCGCCAGCGGCTGCGCCGGTCGGCGAGGACGCGGCGGCCCTTCGCGGTCAGCCGGTAGTAGCGGCGGCGGCGCTGATTCGCCTTCTCGACCCAGCGGCCGGTGATCAGGCCGCGCCGCTCGAGACGGTAGAGCACGGGATAGAGCGAGGCGGGCTGAAACGAGACCGCGCCCGCGCCGCGCGCGGCGATCTGCTGCCCGATCTCGTAGCCGTGCCGGGCCCCGTCCTCGAGCTGCGCCAGCACCAGCAGTTCGGCCGTGCCCTTCTTCAGGGCCGCGTCGATCGCATCGCTCATATATATCAGTGAAACATATATCACTAAACCACTCGCAGAAGCGAGTGATTCGCCCGGCCTGCGACCCAATGTGGCCGGCCCTGGCCTCGCCCATTTCTTACAGGAGTTTTTTTCTCCTGAACTCCTGTTCTCCTGTGAAACAAAAGGGCGAACGAAGCCGGCTTGCCAGCCAGCCGGAGCCGCCCGAAGGGCGAGCGAAGACTGGCCACGCCATTGGTCCCATCGATGCTCGAGCCGGTCAGACCGGGTGGTAAGCTTCCGCAGCGGCGATCCTTATGATTTCCGACCGCTTATCGGGTTCACCTCGCCGGCAGACGCGCGGTGCGACATCTGGCGAGCCGCTCACCATCGCCTTGATCGCCGTGTCGATTCTCGTCGGCATCGCGCTCGCGATCGCGTGCTCGTATCGACCAGTCGCGCTCTGGTGGCTGATGGTTGGCAGCTCGGCGATCAGCGTCGTCCGACTCGTCGCTGAGCTGTCGCGGAAATCACGCGCCGATCGCGCTGAATTGCCCGCGGGGACCGCCGCCCTCATTCGAGCGCTGGCCCGAACCCTCGACGCCGTCGCGCGCGCCGGGTCGGGTCCGTCGAAGGCCTCCCTCGATCGTCAGCACACGCGCTTCCTGGTGTGGTTCACGGAGCACAACCTGCTGTGGACCGTGATCGGCTTCGGCGCCAGCCTGCTGCTCTGGCATCGGTTCGGCCCGGCCACGCCCGCGCTCGTGGTGATGGCGGCGCTCATGTCGTGCGCCGTCTTCGCCGCGCTCGGCGCGGCCGCGGGCGCCTCGGCGCCGACCCTCGGCCTCTGCTGGCGGGAGCCGTGCCGGACGCCTGACTTCCGATCGCTCCGCCGCCTCGTCCACGACGTCGGCTGCGTGGTCGTCCTGACGAATCGGCGCGACTACGCGGCGCGGTGCGACTGGGCGAAGGGCGGACGCTTTCACGAGCTCTTCCTGACGGTGGACGATCTCGCGCGGGCGGGGGTCGAGCCCGGGCTGCAAGCCGTGCTCGCTGCCGATGATCCGGCGGCTATGCGTGCGCTCGCCCGCAAGGAGCGACTCGATCGCGCGCTGGCGTTGACGCCGGTCTTCGCCGCCGCGGTTCTCGCCGGCCTGTTGGCCGTACCACCACTCGCCGGCTCGGAGCCTCTTCCGTCGCTCTGGACCATTCTCGGCAGGAATGCGAATGCGCACCCCCGCGCATCCGCGAGCGGCGATGACGATTCGCGCGATCTTCCATCGGGCGGCGCGACATCGTCCGACGCGTCCCGCCGGAGCCTTGGCGAAGCCGGACAGAAGCAAGCCAGCGACCAATCGGGCCCAGCGTCGTTGCCGGACGCCGATCGCGACGCGGCGTCGAGCGCATCGCGCCGCCACGAGCGGCCGGACATTACCGGTCGGGACGGCGAGAGCGCGATCACCGGCGATGCGATCGCGTCGGCGGGAGGCGACGGCACCGAAGCCGCCGGCCAGAGAGCGGGCGCACAGGGAGGAGATGGTGCCGGTGCACGGAGTGGCTCCGCGGGTTCGGGTGGCCCATCGTCCCCGGGCGACGATGGATCGGGCGCTCCGGGCGGACGCGGAGGCGGACCACAAGGGTACGGCACGTCCGGTGTGGCGCCACAGCGCGCGGAGAGCCCGACCGCGCTGCCCGACGCGCTCGTGAATCCTGGCAAGGCGATCGAGGTCGTGCTGCCGGCGTTCTCGCAGGCACGTGACGATTCACCTGGTGACGACCCGATGGGGACGAAGCGCAAGGCCAAGGCACCCGACGAGGTGCGCGCCTCGCAGGCGCGGCACGAGACTGCGCCCGCGCCGAACGAAGCGGCCACGCGCGAGCCCGTGCAGCGGTTGCCGAACTGGATCTTCCCGCTGCTGCACAAGTAGGCGTCGCGAACGAGCGAGATCGCGGCGACGTTCATGATTGGTCTGTGCCGTGCGCTATCTGGCCAGTAACCACCGAAACACATCCTGCATGAACTCCTGTCACTGGTAATCCTGAACGCCTTCCCAGCTGGTCATGCCATCACGCAGTACTTGCTGCACCACTCGCCCGCGACCGGCGCCGAGCGCGATACGCAGGCCGATTTCGTGGGTCCGCTGCGCGACGGCGAACGCCATGACCCCGTAGATGCCGAGCGCCGCCAGCAGCAGGGCGACGAACGCGAAGGCGCCGAACAGGATGGTCGTGAATCGGGCACCTGACGACGAGCTGGTCCATCGTCCTGACCTCGACCATCGGCAGATCCGGATCGATCGAGCGCACGACGGCCGCGATCGGCTGGTGGACAGCCAGCGGATCGCCGGCCGTCCGCACCGCAATCCAGTTCCGGGCCCACGTGCTCTGCGCGAACGGCACGTGGATCTCCGGAAGACCTTCGCTGGCCGGCCCCAGGTTGCGGATGTCGCTGGAGACGCCGACGATCTGGCGCTCGACGCCGATCCCGAGATTCGTGACGCCGGGGTTGAACTGGTCGACCACGACCCGCTGCGTCAGTGGATCGACGTCGGGGAAATGACGCTTGACGAATGTCTCGTTCACGATGGCCACCGGCACCGTGCCGATGCGATCGGCTTCGGTGAACGCTCGCCCGCGCACCATGCGAATGCCCAGCGTCTCGAAGTAGGCCGGGCTCACCTGGTTGAAGCGTGCACTCGGACGTTGCGAGGGATCGCCGCCCGTCCGTCCGGCAATCGTGAACGGAATCGCGTTGAAGGCGCCTCCGGCCGGCATGCCGCTCGAGTACGACACCGACGTCACCGATGGGACCGCGCTCACCCGCTCGGCGAATTGACGGTAGAACGTATCGATGGCGTCGGCCTCCTTGAGCCGCTCGTCCACCGGCAGATAGAAGGTGAACAGGCCGCCGGACCGGAACCCGAGGTCGGTGCGGGCAATGGCGATGAGGCTTTGGATCGTCAGGCCGCCTCCGGTGAGCAGAGTCAGCGCCAGGGCAAACTCCGCCACGACCAGGATGCGCCGCAAGAGGTGCCGCCCGTCGCCGACCGATCGACCGGTCTCTTTGAGAATCGCGTTGGCATCGGTGCGCGAGGCCTGCCACGCCGGGGCCAGGCCGAAGAGCACGCCCGAGAGCACGCAGGCCGTGAGCGTGAAGAGCAACACCGGGACGCTCAGCCGGACGTCCACTTCCGACGGCAGGAGGCCCGGCGGCATCACCGCGAGGATGACGCGCAGCGCCGCCGCCGCCAGGCCCACGCCGAGCGTGCCACCGACGAGCGCCAGCAGCACGCTTTCGGTCAGCAACTGCCGGACGATGGCGCGGCGCGAGGCGCCGAGCGCACGGCGAATCGCCAGTTCGCGCTGGCGCGCCGTGCCGCGCGCAAGGAGCAGGTTGGCGACGTTGGCACAGGCAATCAGCAGCACGAACCCGACCGCGCCAAGCATCATCCAGAGCGTCGTCCTGGTATTCGCATTCAGGAAGTTGTTGCGTAACGGCTCGACGCTCGCGCCCCAGCCGGTATTGGACGCGGGGAACTCGCGGGCGAGGCCGTCGGTGACGTTCTTCATGTCGGCATTGGCCTGCTCGATCGAGACGCCGGGCTTCAGCCGCCCCATCACCAGGAGATTGCGGAAGTCGCGATTGATCTGGTCCGGCGAGAAGGCGCGCGGGATCCAGAGCTGCCACGGCAAGTGATCGCAGGGCGCCTTGCCGAGCACGCCGACGACGGTGAATGCCTTGCCGTCGATCCGGATCCCCTGGCCGAGCACGTCGGCCCGCCGCCAAAGCGCTCCTGCCAGAGCTTGTGGCTCAGGATGACCACCTGGTCCCTGCCCGGCGTGCCTTCCGCTTCGAGAAACAGCCGCCCCAGCGCGAGCGGGTAACCGAGCTCGCCCTGCGCACGGTCTGCCCTGCCCCGGTCCCGCCGTCCATCCCGTCGATGCTCGAGGCGGTCAGACCGGATGGTAAGCTTCAGCGGCTTCTTCCCTCGGCAGTGGCGGTCGGAAATCATTGGGATCGCCGCTGCGAAGAAGAAGGCGCAAACGAGCGATCGCGAGTGAGCGCA
>Ga0111539_10007066_pt1 | contig 14400 bp, 15 predicted proteins | sample RhiMethybrSRZTD1_FD_79667 | JGI IMG/M metagenome (GOLD analysis project Ga0111539, IMG submission 79667) | Populus rhizosphere microbial communities from Tennessee, USA - Rhizosphere MetaG P. TD hybrid SRZTD1 (version 2) (version 2) | ecosystem: Host-associated > Plants > Roots > Rhizosphere >...
CTGCAACGCTTCCGTGACGAAGCCGCGCAGGAGACGCTCGTCGCGGACGCACTGCAGGCGAACGCGACGCCAGAGGCGCTTGGGGATGCGAGCGTTCAGGTTGACGAGCGCATCTTCTTCTTTCGAGTCGAAGCCGTTTCGTCTGGCCACGAGCGAGGCCTAGCACGAGTTCGGGGCAGTCGTGAAGACGTTGCAGCTGCAAAGTCAGCCAGCTAGGTCATCAGCGAGCCATTTCGATCTCGGATTCGGCGAGGCTCGCAAGCGCACCTCCGGTAGACCAGGGACGCGCCTCCCCTTCAGACAGGATGGCGCGCACGAAAGCATCCTGTCTTTGATGGGCCTCGTCTACCGGAATGCCGTGATCGATCAGCGCAAAGGTCACATCACCGTACCGACGCGTGCGGGCGCGACCCGCCAACGCCGACACCGTGAGCGATCCGATCGTTCCCGTCTTTCCCACGACGGCGTCCCCCGCCAGGCGATGCTGCAGCGTCCCCGGATCCCTCCCCGCGATGGGCAGCACGTCGGCGAGCGTCAGCTGCTGGCGGGCGAGCTCGGCCGCCAGCGCGTCGATGATCGCGACCGCGGCGCGCGGGCTCAGGCGATTCGTCTTCCCGCGCCCGGCCGCATCGTCGATGGTAACGGCCTCGCGGAGCTCCTGAGGCAGGCTCGCGCGCGCCGTCTCCTCGACCGCGTGCGGGCCTCCGACGCGATCCGAGAGCAGATGGAAGACGTTGTTCGAGTAGCAATTGAGCGACTTGAGCATCAGCACGAGCGCCGGCGACCGATGCGTCAGGACGAGACCGGGATCATCGGGGTCCCCGGCGTCCACGCGGCCGAGAAAGCGTAGGCCCAGCGGTCGCTCGCCGGGGCTCGCCGCGTCGGGACGCGCCGCGCACACGGCCGACCAGGCGCTCGCCGGCTCGTGTCCCTGGAACACCCCCGCGAGCCGCTTCCCCTGCTCGTCCGGCTGCCAGTTGAGGAGGAAGGGGCCGCGGATGCGGAGCGTGCCGGCGACCCTCCGGAGCCCGCGCGCCTCCAGCTCGGAGAGGACCAGGAGCGCGTTCTCCGTCACGAAGAATGGGTCGCCTCCGCCCTCGACGACGAGATCCCCGGCAGCGGTCCCGTCGTGCAGCGGACCGGCGGCCACGATCCGCGTCACGAAGCGATGCGCCGGCCCGAAGCGGCGCAGCAGCGCCAGCGTGGTCGCGATCTTGGTGACCGACGCCGGGTGCATCGGGCGATCGGCGTTCAGCGCCGCGAGGACGGTGCCGTCGGCGGCGACCGCGAAGGCTCCCTGATCCGCGCCGAGGAGGCGACGCGCCTGCTCCTGCAGCGGCGGCGGATCGGCGGCGCCCGCGACCGCCGCGAGCAACGCCACGCCGATCAGCTGGCACGCGAGATGCACGCGTCCGAGCAATCGACTCCGAGCAGATCGCGGAGTATGTTCCCGCATGCGAAACACATCTCTCGTTTTCGTCGCAGTCCTCGTCACCACGTCGACCGTACCCGTCGCGTGGGCCGATCGCCAGCGCATTGCACCCGGCACGGCGCTGCAGAGCGAGGTGGTGGTCGACACCGGCACGAACGGCATCTGTGAGACGAGCCGCGGCGGCGACGACATCCAAGCAGCGGACGTCGGACGCGGCGCCCCGAACGAGAACGAGATCCGCTGCGGCATCGACGGCGTCGTCAGCACGATCGCCGCCGGCGACGATACTCAGCTCGTCCCGCTGAACGGCGAGTGCCAGAACCGCAACACGGTGATCATCGACACCGGCGCCGACGGCATCGCCAACACGACCGCCGCCGGCGACGATGCGTCCGACGTCCCCGTCGGCACGGCGCCCTCGGGCACGGCCTGTGTCCTCACCGGCGCGAACGGCATCGCCGACACGGCCGATCCGGTCGGCGGCGACGACGTGCGCCGCGTCCCCGCCGGGACGGCGCTCCCGAACGCCATCGTCGTGCGCTGCGGTCCCAACGAGATCGCCGAGACGCGCGCCAACAACATCAATGCGGCCGGCGACGACGTGCAGCTCACGCAACCCGGCTCCGGCTGCCCGAACATCAACACGCCCGTCGTCGATTCCGGCGCCAACGGCATCGCGGACACGCGCGCCGAGGGCTCCGACCTGCTCCTCCGCGTCAAGCAACAGACGCCGATCAGCCTGACGATCAAGAAGAAGAAGGGAACGGTGTCGAAGACCGTGAAGGTCGCAATGTCGAACGTCGAGTTCGGCCCGACGGCGCCGCAGGCGCGGACTGCGCTCCTGGTCGTCCGGGACAACAACTGCCCTCGCGGCACCGTGAGCGCCGTCGACGCAAACAGCGGCGTCGCCGGCTTCCAGCAGAGCGCCGACATCCCCCTGAACAAGCAGGTGAAGGGCAGCTTCGTCGTGAGCTTCGGCCTCGAGGACGTCACGTCCGTGGCGAAGAACATCCCGTTCCGCTGCGAGGTGATCGTGGAGGTGCAGTCGATCGACACGGCACCCGTGGGCGACGACGCCGCGAATCCCGCGAGCAACGAGGCGCGGGTGGAGATCGAGGTCGTGGATCAGGGCGATTTGCGCTGAGCCGGATATCGGCTACGTTCGCGCGCGCGCCGAGGTGGCGGAACTGGCAGACGCAGAGGACTCAAAATCACCGCGCCGAGGCCGTGAAATCAACGCTTCCGCGCACTTGAAGTTGGCTGGAGTTGGGTAGAGTTGGGTGGCGTTGGGTGCTCGCGGGCACAGTTCCGGGCACAGCGCGCGAGGCCTTCCCAAACTCCACCCGCGACCCCTCAGCCACGGGAATCCGCCCGCTCGGAGGCCTACCCCGTAGGGCGAATCGGCGGTTAGGGGCGTTGCATGCGTGGAGAGGTGGTTCCGTCTGCCTGAATCAGCGACAGGACAGGAACGTGTTGATCGTGCAACAGTTGCTCCCGAGAACGGGCGACACGCTGCCCGAGACGGTGTCGGCGATAAGGACTCCGACGGCACCTGGCATCCAGCGGAGGCTACGGGCACGCCTGACAACACCCGTATGTGGACGGGCTGGCGCACGCGGCGCCATCGCTGACACACAACGCCGTGCCTTGCTGCGGGGGCGTGCACATGATGTCCCCTTGGCAGAGGCCGAACTCCGCGCAGCTTTGGACGTCGACACACACCAGCTGGCCACTGTCGCAGTGCCGCCAACACACACCACTACCGCAGGCACCACACGATTCGCCCTGGCTGGAACACGTCGAAGGTAGGGACGTGCTCGTCGTCGTGCTGGTCGTCGTCGCGCTGCAGGCGGAAGCGCACCCAGCCGGTGCGCCGTCATTCGACACCTTGAACGTTACGGCATCGTTGGGGTCCGGGGTCGCGGTCGCCGTACCGCCGCAGTACTCGTCACCCAGGCCCAGCGCGAAGTTGGTCGCATAGGTCGTCGAAGGATTCCCAGGCTGAACGGTGATGGACGTCGGACCGCCGTTCTTCAGGAGCGCCTTCAGCAGAAACGTCCCCGACGGCGTCTTCTTGACGATGGCGACCTTCACTGGCCCGTTCGCGAGGGCCGCGTCCGTGTACTTGAAGCCGATGGTGCCGACAGCCGACCAGCCGGCGGCCGGCATCGCGACGCACTGGTCACCGCCGTTGGGGCTGAGCAGAAGACGAAGTCTCGCTCCATCCGTCGTTGGGTCACCCGCCAAGGTCGCGGCGCTCCCCTTCTCGCGCACCTTCCAGAGAATCTTGCGCGCTCCCGAGGGCGGATTCTTCACGAGGAGCGTCTTCGTAGGCACAAGCTGCTCGGCCGCGAAACCCGAGCCGCTCAAAGCGGCCATCACGATCAACCCGAGAGCCGTTCGCATCAGACACTCCTCCCGCTGGCTTGGTCGCTCAAGGGCGTGTACCACGGGCGGAAGAACGCTAGCAACGAGAAAATCGTGCGGTGGAATTTCCTGCGCTCATCCGGGCGGTGCCAACGGATAGTGTATCCGCTGATCCGCTCAGAAGTCCTTACGGCACAAGGATTCCCGCACTGCTGCAGTTGATTCGGTGGTGGTGTCGAACAGTCCCTGGTGTGTCGAACAGTCCCTGGTGTTGCCCACCGGCCTCCGGCGACATAGGCTCCTCGCAGGACCCGACGAGACAGGATGACTTGTTTAGCTAGCTAGCAAGACGCCGAGGTGGCGGAACTGGCAGACGCAGAGGACTCAAAATCCTCCGCCCGCAAGGGCGTAGGGGTTCGACTCCCCTCCTCGGCATAAAACTTCAGGCGACGCAGAATCCAGCGCGCGGCCGTCACACTACCGCTAGCGCGCGGTTAACCTCTCCGCGAGCGACGTCCCCCGACTCCGAGCCGCATCCGACCAGAACGTGCCCGCCATACGACTCCGGTCCTCGCTCACGGTCCAGGTGAACTCTCCTTGACTCTCCCGCCGATGGCCCTCTTCGAAAAGGCTCGCCGTCACGGACGAGCCTGCGATGCTTCCGACGATCGAGATCGGCTTCCGGCGCGACGCGGGCAGCGGGCGCCCGTGTTCGGCGACCTTCTCACCTTCGCCGAAGAGCCACACGCCTTCCTGACGGAACTTGACGCGGTACTCGAGCCGGAGGCCTCGGAAGCCGGCGTAGTTCGTGGACTCTACCTCGTCACTGATGCGCCACCAGCCGGCCAGCGTCTCCGTCGATGCCGCCGCGGACTGCGGCCCTCCCAGAAGCAAAGACACGAGCAACCACAACGCCACGCATCCATCCGATCACGCTCCGGCGCGACGTCAACCGTTTTCTGGTCGACACCGCAGCCAGCGGGCGCATCGGCGCACCCTCGTTTCGGCCGCGGGTCGACTCCGCACTCAAGGCAGTGTCGAGGAGCTGCTCGTGCTCGTCGTCGTGATGGTGCCCGTGAACGTCGTCGTGACACTCGTGCTCGTGCTGGTCGACGGCGCCGGCACGCAGATGGACGGCGTGTTGCTGGAGCAGATGGCATTCGGGACGTAGGTACTGGGGGCGAGGCACTGATCGTCAGGGACGGCGCGGGCTCCGGCGAAACAAAGCTCGTCGCCTGGTTCGCGATCGGCGTCGCAGCAGTTACCGGGGCCGGGAGACGTCATGATGCAAGCCCCTGCCACGGAGTCGCAGACGCTGCCCGGATCGCCGGGCACTCCCCCAAGGCTGGCGCAGTCCGCCATGGGGCCGTGCACGCAGAGGCCGAAGCTGGGGAACGCGCAGCACGGTACGGGCCCCGGTATCGAGGTGCTCGTCGAGGTGCTCGTCGACGTGCTCGTGGTGCTCGACGTGCTCGTCGTAGGCGGAAGCGTCGTGGTGGGGCTCAGGTAGACTGGGCATGCGCCCGGAGCCGGCGCGTTCTTCCGCCGGGTCATCGTCAAATTGCTTCCGGCAGAGTCTCCTCCGAATATCGCACAGTACCGCTTCGAGTCGGTCCCGACGATGAGCACGATGCCGACGTCGACAGAGAACGGCGCCGATAGGGTGACCCCCGGACCTTTGCAGACGGCCTTCACGATGGTCGCCTTTACGAGCACGACCCTGCAGGGGTCGCTCGGCGAGCCCGTACCCGTGTACTTGTAGCCCCGCGAGCCGGGAGGATTGCCGAGGGCCCGCCATCCAATCGGCGCGAGCAGGTAGTCGTTGCTCGCCGGGTTGAACGAAACGGTGTCGAAGATCTGGAGCTCCGCACCTTCGGAGGTCGGGTCGTTCGTCGCATCGGGAAGGTCGAACGACATCCCGGTTGGGGGCTTCGCGATGAACTTGGCGAACCTTCCCTCCCTGATGACTACGATGCGGCCTGGCATCAGCTCGTCGGGCTCGTCGTTCGCTGCCGCGGGCGCGACAGCCAGAGCAAGCAGGCACCCGAGAGCGACAGCGACGGAAGACGGCATGCGGCGAGCCTCCCACACCGCCGGCCGGCGGCGGCGACGTGAGACTGCCAGCGATGCCCTCTACCGGTCAACAGGAAATGCGCCGTTGAGGAACGTGACGACGCGCGTCACGTACGCTTCGGGACCGAGTCGATACGACTGGATGTGCGTGCCGAACGGGCCGGACGCGTGAACGTTCGTGATCCACGTCTGTGAGCCCGGGATCGCGGCCGCGAAACGGCGGCAATGCTCGACCGGCGCGATCGGGTCGTGCTCGTCGTGGATCAACAGGACGGGCGGCAGCGTCGCACCGCCGAGCGCCGTCAACGTGTCGCCACGCGAGAGGGGCACGCCGTGCAGAGTGGAGGCGCTCCAGACGAACGCGGCGGCGAGTGCCCTCGGCATCCCAGTCGATGCCCGCGTGAACGAGACGGCGACATCGCGCGCGTCGGCGTAGGCGCTGTCGGCGATCACGGCCCGCAGGCGCTTGTCGCGGGCCGCGGCGCGCAGCACCGTCGCGCCCCCCATGGAGAAGCCGATCGCTCCTAGCGGCAACCGAGGCTCGCGCGCCGCGAGAAAGTCGAGCGCCCCGACGACGTCGTTCACCTCCAGGTCGCCGTAGGTGATGCCCTCGGCCGTACCTTCGGACTCGCCGAAGTTGCGCAGGTCGATCATCAAGAGCGCGTAGCCGTGCGAGACGAGATCACGCGCCAGCGCGAGCCCGTCGCCGTACGGCAGACTACGGTTGTCGTCGCCGCCTCCATGAACGAAGACCAGGGCGGCACGCGGTCGGTCGCCGGGGATCCACCATGCCCGCAGAGCAATCGCGCGGTCGGCGGGCGGAAAGGTGACCTCCTCGTAGGCCAACCCGTAGTCGCTCGGGCGCTGGGTCAGCGCGAGCCGTTTGCCGGTCGGCTGGAAGAGTGCGGGGCCGACCAGGACGAGAACCACGAGAATGGCGACGATGCCGAGACCGAAGCGAATCAGCCGTCGCATGCCTGCCAACGGTTTCACACCCGGCCGGGTAGGGGCAAATCCCGAGCAGCTACTCCGGCGACGGGCACCCCGATCGCGATCGCGACCGAATCCTGTCTCTACTCACTGTATCCATACCGGCTTACGAGCCAACTCATCCTTTGACGGCCTCCGGGCTCACATGGGACTTTCGGCGCAACGAACGTGCACTTTTCCCAAGGAGGGCGGCAATGTCTGTACGGCATGGAGTCCTGGGATTGCTGTCGGGCAAGGACATGCACGGCTATGAGCTGAAGTCCAAGTTCGACGACCTCACCGGCGGGTTCTGGCAGCTCAACTTCGGCCAGGTCTACAGCACGCTCGACCGCCTGGTGAAGGACGGCCTGGTCGAACGCATCGGCGAGCAGGTTCCGGGGCCGCCGGATCGGAAGGTGTTCCGCATCACCATGCGGGGGCGGCGCGAGCTGGACGACTGGGTTCAGCTCCCGGTGGCGCAGCCGCGGGCGCTGCGCGACGATCTGTTCGTTCGCCTGCTCTTCTGCAATCGCGAGAGCGCCGAGCCGATCCTCCGCATGATCAACCGGCATCGCGACGCCTATCAGCTACAGATGCAGAAGCTCTCCCGCCGGAAGGCCGAGCTCCTGAACCTCAAGCACGCCGATCCGCTCTCGGTCACCGAATTGCTCGTCGATGCCGCGCTCTTTCACTGCGAGGCGGAGCTCAACTGGCTGAACCACATCGAGCAGAAGGTCAGCGCCCGTTGGGCGACCGGCGCCAGCAAGCACCGGAAGAAGCACTGATCAGGTCGGCGCCGGCTCCACGGGTGCGTCGCGCCGGGTCCATCCCCGGGCGACGACGTAGGCGGCGCCGGCCGCCGCGAGCGTGCTCGAAACGAACAGCAGGGCCGCCGCGGCGATCGGCCAGCTGATCTGCAGACGGAATCCGGCGACCGCGCGCGTGATGACGGTCACCAACGGGTAGCCGAGCACGACGCCGGCCAGGAGACCGGCCGCGCTGCCGATGGCGCCGACGACCCCGGCTTCGAGGGTCAACAGCGAGACGAGCTGCTTCCGGGGAAGCCCCACCGCGCGCCAGAGACGCAGCTCCGCCACGCGGTCGACGATCGAGGCGGCGCTCGCGTTGACCATGGCGGCGATCGCGACCAGGGCGCCGAGCAGCTGCAGCCAATAGGTGAGCGCCACGCTCTGATCGATCAGGTGGTCGACGACCTCGCGCATCTCCACCGCCGTGAAGACCGACAGATCGCCGCCATTCACGCCGAGGCGCTCGATCCGCGCCTTCACGTCGCGGAGGTCCGCCCCGTCGGCGACGTCGACGGCGAAGAGCGTCACGCCGGTGCGCCCGAAGTGCCGCGTGAACGTCTCCCAGCCGAGCTTCACGCATCCCAGATGCAGCACGTAGTCGGGCACCACCGCCGCCACGCGGACGGACAACGGCGCGACGGGGGCCGGAAGATCGAGCACGTCACCGACTCCCAACCCGAAGCGCTCGCTGAGCACGTCGCTGATGAATACGGCGTCTGGGTCGAAGGTGGGATAGATGCGCTTCAGCAGCGTTTCCGAGACGGCCTGTACCATGATCGGCTGTCCGCGGAACTGCACCTCGAGGAATCGCCACGGCATCACGCGGGCGACGCCCTTCACGCCGACCAGCTCGGCCTCCAGCCCCGGATCGATCGTGGGTCCCGACAGCAATCCGTGGTTCAGCCCGCGGCTGACGACCAGGTCGGATGCGGCGATGGTCTGGTTGAACCACGCCCGAAACGCCTCGCGATAGCTCGCGAGGATGACCGTGATGCCGACCGCGAAGGCCACACCCGCCGCCAGTGCGCCCATCGTGGTCGCCGTGTGCATCCGTCGCCGTCGCACCTGCTGCCAGGTCCAGCGCCCGAGCAGGCTCCAGCGCGACCCCAGCGCCCTGCCCCACGCCGGTGCTACCAGGTCCAGCACGAGCGGGAAGAGCAACGTCGTGCCCACGAACAGGCATGCCGCCAGGCAGGCCGTCACGATGGTCTGCCGTGGCAGGGTCCCGATCGGCGCCAGGAGGACCAGCGCCGGCCCGGCGGCCGCCACCCCGATGCCGTATGCCGCGAGCCGCCGGCCGTCCGCACCCTGACCGTCCTGCTGCTTCACCTCCAGCGGACGCAGCCGGAGTGCCGAGACGCTGGGCGTCAGCGCCCCCGCCAGCGAGGAGAGGACCCCGAGCGACAGCGCCGTGGCGATCTCACCGCCGCTCAACGCGAAGCGCGGGGGCGGAAGCGGGACGAACAGGCTCGACACCGTTTGCGCGAAGTCGCCTGCAGCGAGGAACCAGAATCCGACACCCACCGCGAGGCCGACGGCCGACGCGAGCAGGCCGAGGACGGCGGCCTCCGCGAGCAGGTAGGCGACGAGCATCGCACGCGACAACCCGAACGCCTTCAACCTCACCAGGTCCGACCGTCGCTGCAGGAGCGACGTCGACACCGCGTGATGAATCAGGAACACACCGACCAGCATCGCAATGACGCCCGTGAGCGTCAGTAGCGCGCGCAGCAGGCTCAGCATCGACTCGATGCGCCGGCCCCGACCGGCGGGTGAATCCACGACACCTCGACCGGCGATGAACCGCTGCAGCTCCGTGCGCACGCCGTCGACCGAGTGCCCGGGCTGCACCACCACGTCGACCCAGTGCACGAGGTCGGGATCGCCGAACGCCTGCTGCGCCGCATCCAGGTCCATGAACGCGACGTCGCCGCCGAACATCCGCAGGACGCCCTCCGGACGGACGCGGCCGCGCACCGTCAGCGAGCGGCGCCCCTGGGAACCGGCGACGGTGATCGTATCGCCCACCTTCCAGGATCGCTCCGCGAGGATGCTGGTGGAGAGCGCCACGGAGTCTCCGTGCGCGAGGAACTCGAAGGCGTTGGGGATGTCCACCGCATCGGCCGACAATCCCGCCGCGCGGTCGGGCTCGTCCTCGCCGAGGATGCTGCCGAACAGCAGCAGCCGCCGGCCCGCATCCGGCAGCGCGAGGTTGTACTGCACGTGCGCGACGGCGCTGCCCACGCCCGGGATCTGCGCGATCTCCTCGACGAGACTGCGCTCGAGACCGGCCGATCCGTTGCTCACCTGCAGCTGCGCCTCCCCCGCCGCTCGGGCCACCGTCTCCTTGAACGTCGACTCGATCGAGCGATTCAGGGCCGAGACGGCGACGAACGCCGCGACGCCGATCGCGATGCCGCCCAGCATCAGCAGCGAACGGGTCGTATGGTGTCGGAGCTGCGCGAACGACAAGCGCGCGAGGAGCCGGACTCGCGGCGTCATTCGCCTTCGGTACGCGGGACGAACGCGCCGTCGAGCAGACGCTCGATGCGGTCCGCATATGCGGCCGCCTTGTGGTCGTGGGTGACGATGACGACCGTACAGCCGGCCTTTTCCACCACGTTCCGCATGTCGGTCAGCACCCGCTCACCGGTGTAGGAATCGAGATTCCCGGTGGGCTCGTCGGCGAGGACGATCGTCGGCTCCGCCACCAGCGCCCGCGCGATCGCCGCCCGTTGCTGCTCGCCTCCCGAGATCTCGGATGGCCGGTGGTGACGCCGGTCGATCAGCCCGAGCTGCGTGAGCATCTCGCCCACGCGATCACGGATCTCGCGCTCCGGATGTCCGTCCAGGACCAGCGGAACACCCACGTTCTCCTCGATCGTGAGGTCCGGGAAGAGATTGAAGCTCTGGTAGACGACTCCGACGTGCTTGCGCCGGTAGCTGGTCGCCTCGTCGTCCGACATCGACGAGACGCAGAGGTCGCGCACGTGGATGGAGCCGCCGCTCGGGACGTCCAATCCCGCGACGAGATGGAGCAGCGTCGACTTGCCCGATCCGCTCGGTCCCATGACCGCAACGAGCTCGCCGGCGTCGACGGTGATGGAGGCATCGCGCAGCGCCTGCACGAGGACGCTCCCCGACCGGTACGTCTTGGAGACGTGCTCCAGCCGGATCATCGGACGGGTCACGGGTTCCAGCGAAACACCGTGCCCGCGAACATCCACTTGCTCGACTCTTCGGCGAACGAGCAGACGAGCTCGCCCGGACGCAGCGCGCCGGCACGCGCCAGCTCGTCGAGCACGACGAGGAAGGCCGCCCCCCCGACGTTGCCGATCCGCGGAAGGGCGACGCGCCACACATCCTCGCGCAGGCCGAGGCGCTCGGCGCCCAGAGGTTGGATGAGCCGAACGAATCCCATGGAGGGCACTTCGGGGATGAAGTGATCGATGGCCGACGGCGAAATCTCGAGCTCGCGGAGCATGCGCGCCATGCCGTCGATGGCATCCGTCAACGCTCGCTGCCTGATCTCCCGGGTCTGCTGGACGACGTGGTGGTCACCACGCTCGAACGTCCCCAGGATGTCGGGGTGCGCCGCGCCCAGGCGCAGCTCCATGCCGGGGGGGCGGCCATCGCCGGGCGATTCCAGCCATACCCGGAGGCCGGAATCGGGCTCGCCGCCTTCCAGGGCGATGGCACCCGCGCCGTCGGACAGGATGCGGCGGAGCTGCGCCTGATGCGGTTTGACCTGCGAGAGGTTGCTCCAGGGCGGGACGCCGAGGAAGCTCACGAACTGCGCGCTACAGACGAGCGCGCGGCGGCTCGCCCCGAGTCGCAGGCTGTTCGATGCCGTCCAGAGCGCCTTGTACGGCGCCGAGCAGTTGCCGACGATCTCCAGCTCGGTGCAGCGGCGGATCCCGAGTGCCTCCTGCACGCCGGTGCTGGTCGACGGCATGAGCTGATCGGGCACCACCGTGGTCACGACGAGGAGGTCGACGTCCTCGGGCCGCCAGCCCGCCACCGCGAGCGCGCGCCGCCCGGCCACCGTGGCCATCGAGGTGTTCGTCTCCGTCGGCGCCCCCGTCACGACGTCCATGCCGAAATGCCGCGTCTCGATTCCGGTTTCTCGCAACAGACGGTCCTGCATCCGGTCCGGCAGCCCGTCCGAGAAGCGGCTCCACGACGCGCGCAGGGTGTCATGGTCGAGCGGCGGGCCGGGCAGGTAGTGCCCCGTTCCGGCGATGCGGATCCCGGTCATCATGTCATCCCGGCCCTAGCGCCCGCCCCGAGGCAGCGCCGGCTGGGTGAACAGCGCGTCGTCCAGGCCCTGGTCGAACACGACGTCGGTCACCGCGATCTCGGTGCGCGTCCGGGTGGCCAGCGTCTCCACCTCGATGGTTCGCGGGACGGGGACGCTGCCGGCCGCGCGCACGTCCTTCTGCAGGATGCGCTTGCGCGCGTCTTTGCCATCGGCGTGAAGATCGATGCGCCGCGCGATGAGATCGGCCGTGCCGAGCCACACGACCACGCGTGCATACTCGATATCCTTTCGCTTCGGAACCAGCACGAGCACGTGCGACGCCACGCCGTCGACGACCTCCCGGGGAAGGAGGCTGGCCTCGGCGTCGTTCTCCGACCAGCTCGGCAGCTCCCGCAGCAGGTCGACGTCGCCATAGGTGAGGTCGCTGCCCATGAAGCTCTCGCTGGCCGGCCGGGTGATCCTGCGCGTCTTCTTCGCCCACGGCAGATAGAGCCATTGCTGCGACGGTTGACCGGCACGGCGCTCGCCGAGAAATGCCGTCCCCTCGACGTCGGAAGGTGCCCTGATGAACACTACCGTCGCCGACCTGCCATCGCCGAACCGCTTGTCGTAGCTGTCGATCTCGAGGACCCGACGCTCGTCGCGTCCCCCCCCGAGGAGCCGCATCTTCATGGTCTGGTGGCGGTCCGTCCACCGGTAGGCACCCGCCTCGAGCTCGCGGCGGCGCGCGAGGACCTCCTCGGCCGTCTGACCCGCTGACGGGAGGGCCCAGACGCCGGTTGCGGCCAGCGCCAGCGCGAACGACCTGAAGGCGAACCCCTTCATCGAAACCCGAGTCTGCCTCGACCTACTCCGCGACCCTGTAGGGGGTCAACGATTCGGCCGACCGTATACGAGTATACGGCCTACGAGTGGCGGGCTACTCGGCGCCCGCGTCGCGTAGGGGGGTACCATTGGAGCTACCTAAATAGTGATTGCAGCGCCCGGGCGTTTCGTCGCAAGACGGCCTCATGGACACACACGACACGTTCTCCAAGAGGGAGGGCCTCCGCTGATGCTGTCCCATCTCGTTCTCGGGCTTCTCCGCGACGGTACCGCTCGGCACGGCTACGGCCTCATCCTCGACCTGAAATCGCGCTCCGGCCGGCCGCTTGCCTCGGGCAACCTCTATCGCGAGCTCGCGCGGTTGGCGGCCCAGGGCCTCGTGAGTGGATGCGACAACGTCGCCAGCGCAGACCCACGCCGCGTGCCGTACCGGATCACCGACGCGGGGCGGGCGGCATTCGATCGCTGGCTCACGTCGCCGAATACGGTCGGGGGCGAGCTCGAGGAATGGCTCACGTTCGTCGACCGGGTACCGCCCGACGCGCTCGGCCGCCTGCTCGATCGGCAGCTCGAGCGGCTATGGGCGTGCGGGAGGCAGCTCGCCGAAAAGCGCGAGGAAGCCGCCGGACGAAGCCCACACCAGGCCCTCTCGGCCTGGCTGTCGCTTCGAACCAGACGGACCGCGGCCGACCTCGAGTTCGTGCAGGAGCTCCACGACCGACTCGGCAGCCGGGAGCACGTGTGTCCGTACCGCCAGGGGGCCGATTCCAGCGGCGGCGTCGCCGAATGGAGCGAGGGACGGACACAGGCCGTCGCGGGCTTCCGATCGGTGCTGCGTCTGGCGCGCGGCCGCGCGCCCGCATCGAGATGAACGCACGCCGGTAGTTCGCCCGAGCGCCACCTTGCTTCGGCGCCGCGAATCGGCGACTCCCGCCCCATGCTCGGCACCATCCTCGGCGTCGCCGGCGGGCTTCTCGAGCTCGCCCTCTTAACCCTCTGGCTCTGGCTCATCCGCCGCGTCCGCATCCCGACCGACCTCCGGCCGACGATCGTGGCGCACGCCGTCGCGGTGGCGCTCGGGCTCACCGCCGTCGCGCTCGGCGCGAGCACGCCCGGCCTGATCCTCGCCGCCATCGCAATCCTCGGCGGCACGATCGAGCTCGCGCTCCAGACGCAGAGCAGACAGGCGCGCCTGACGCCGGCCGTCGCCGTCGGCAGCCCAATCATCGAGTTCACGCTGCCGGATCACGAGGGTCGGCCCCTCGATCTGGCGACGCTCCGCGGGAAGCCGTTCCTCCTCAAGTTCTTCCGCGGCCACTGGTGACCCTTCTGCGTCGCCGAGTTGCGGCGATGGGAAGAGCTCCGACCCGAGCTGGACGCACGCGGCATCGGGATCGTGGCGCTGTCATCGGACAGCGTGGAGAGGACTGCCGCCGGCATGCACAAGCACGGCCTCCGGGCGGTGATGCTCTCCGACCCCGACCTCGTCGTGACCGACCGCTACAACCTCAGAAATCCGAAGAACTTCGCGCTGAAGAGCGGCGTCATCGTGCCGCTCGCGATTCCGACGACCTTCCTCGTCGACGCCGCCGGCATCGTGCGCTGGATCGACCAGGCGGGCGACTACCAGCAGCGCTCCGACCCCGAGCGCGTGCTCGCCGCCA
>Ga0111539_10007067_pt1 | contig 14398 bp, 8 predicted proteins | sample RhiMethybrSRZTD1_FD_79667 | JGI IMG/M metagenome (GOLD analysis project Ga0111539, IMG submission 79667) | Populus rhizosphere microbial communities from Tennessee, USA - Rhizosphere MetaG P. TD hybrid SRZTD1 (version 2) (version 2) | ecosystem: Host-associated > Plants > Roots > Rhizosphere >...
CCCACGTGGCGGGCGTGCCGCTGCCGATCGGGTTGCCGTTCGAGCCCGCGGGTGAGCTGTCGTAGGTGTGCGCCACGTTGCCGTGGTTGTCGGGCGGCAGGTCGAGCGGGTTTCCCTCGTACGACAGGTCGCCGAGCACCAGCGTCGCGAACCGGGTGACATCGCAGGCGAAGGCGAGCGCGATGAGATCGATGTGCGCGTCGCTGATCGCGTCGAAGTAAGACTCACCGCCGAAGTAGCGTTTGAGCTTGAGGAACGTCGACGGCGACGATCGCGTCGGAGACAGACCGGACAGACAGACCAGCGTGATGGCCTTCGGGGCGAGTCGCTTCTCCAGATCGGCCAGCGCTGTCATGTGCTGATCCAGCTTCCGCTGCTCGGTCGGTGCCAGCCTCGCCTTCAGGCGGCGGGCATCGGCGTTGAGGAAGTCGACCAGGGTCTTGCCGAGGCGCTGATTGCGCAGGGCCGCCTCACGGGTCGCCGGATCGTCGCTGAGCACCAGCCCGCCGAACAGGCGATCGAAGGCCTGTACCGGGTCGATGATCTTCGGCAGCGGCACGCCGCCCGCGCCGTAGGACAGCGTCTCGCCGGGGACGGCGTTGTCCGTCCCCACCGCCAGCTCGATGCTGGTGACGCGGGTGCTCTGGCCCAGCCCCTGCTCCACCGCCAGGAACTGATCGAGCGACGAGTTGCCGGTGCGCCGGAGCGACGAATTGATGCGGCTGCCGGTCAGGATCGTCCCCGCCGAATCGTGCCCGAACGCGTTCGACAGCAGATCGATCCCCTCGATGATCAGCAGCCTGGACTTGTGACGGTCGAGGGGCTCGAGCGGACAGACCGCGCCCGACAGCGGCTCGGTGAAGGTCAGGTCGAAGTTGTTCTCGGTGTCCGTGCCGCGCATCGCCCAGGATTCGGCGGCGATGCCGTGCGGGTGATACATGGTCACGAAACGCAGCGGCCGGCTCTCGCCCGCCGCGTGCGCCACCGACTCCTCGACGGCGCGCAGGAACGGCAGCAACGGGCTGACGACAAAGCCCGCGCCCACGGCCTTCAGGAAAGATCGGCGGGCGGCGGAGATCCGGCTCATGGCCACGTGCTCCGCTGAACGAAGACGTCGCTCCGCACGAACGCCACCAGCGTCTCGATCAGGCTGCTCTGCAGATCGACGGGCAGCAACTGCCACTGGGTCACGAAGTGGGCCTCGGCGCCCCGCACCGATGCGTCGCCGCGCCCGGCCGCGGCGCGGAACATCTGGCGCGCCATACAGGCGCGCACGGTGGCGCTGGTGGACAGGGCCCGCGCCAGCGCATTGCTGTCGGCGTAGTCGCCGTCGAGGTCGGTGCCCGTACCCGCCACGGTGGTCGCGGTGTCGACGGGGAGACTCACGACGCCTGCGCCGGTCTTGACCGCCTCCTGTCGGTCGGCGCGGAAGGCGCCCATGCCGTCGTACTGCTCGAACGCGAAGCCGAAGTTGTCGATGCTCTGGTGACACGTCCTGCACAGCGACTCGGCGACGTGCGCGGCGTAAAGCGCGCGCGTGGTCTTGGGCGTCCTGGGATCGGGAACGGGCGGGATGACGTTGATGTCCAGCTCGGCCGGATCGGGGAGCTCGAGGCACGCCAGCCGGCGCATCACCGCCACGCCGCGCGCGACGGGGTTCGACCCGGTGGCGGTGGCGAACCGCGACAGGAAGGCGCCCTGGTTCAAGATCCCCACCCGGGCGCCGCCCGCGGCGCCGCCGAGCACGATGCGCGCGGTCGCGGTCCCGCCCGCGCCGACCCCGTAGTAGTCGGTGTAGTAGGCGCTGACCTCGTCTTCGCTGGCGCCGTCGCTGATGATCGTCCACTCCGCGCCCAGCAGCTCCTGTAGCGTGCCGGCGCCGTCGCCGAGCACCTCGTCGATGAAGCTCACCGACTCGGCCACGATGGCGTCGTGGTGGGCGGCGAACGCGGGGTAGACGTTGCTGTCCTTGTCGATCTCGGCGATGGCGTCGATGCCCAGCCACTCGCGCACCAACCGCACCAGCCGCGTGCGCGCCTCCAGCGTCGGCAGCAGGCGGCGCAGCTGTTGCTCGCGGCCGGCGGCGGTGACCAGCGCGTCAACGTTGTCGCGCAGGTCCCGGTCGGGCGGCCCCGCGGTCGCCAGGTACGAGAGCTGACTGGCGATCTCGTGCGGGGTCAGCGTGGTCGTCCCCGCCGGGCTGCCGGCGTTGCTGTCGCCCAGCTCGGTCAGGTACACGAAGCTGGGCGCCTGCAGGATGGCCCGGGTCACGAAATCGATCCCCGCGTCGTAGGTTCCTCCCTCGCCGGCGCCGGCGCGATAGAGGGCGAACAGCGGTTCGATGTCCTCGGCGGTGAGCGGCCGCCGGTAGGCACGTGCGCCGAACGACTGAATGAAGGCACGCGCGCAGGCCTCGCCGTCGCTGGTCGGGTCGCTGCAAGGCGCGAGGAGATCGAACTGCCCGATCTGGCGCGCCGCCGCCACCATGCCGTGGGCGGCGCTGTCGAGCTGCCCGGCCAGCACCGACGAGACGATCTGCGCGTCGTTGACGGTGAAGCCGAGCCGCTGAGTCGAGTCGCGCGGAAAACCCGCCACCGCCGCCTCGGCGTTCACGCCGAGGAGCGCAAACACCGAGGCCGCGTATTCGGCGTTGGTCAGGCGGCGCACGCGCGCCGGCAGCCGCGGGTTGTCGGATGCCATTCCCGCATCGTCGGTGCTACCGGCGCCACCCCCGACGCCCGCGCCGCCACCACCCGCGAGCCCGCCGCCCTGCCCGCTCCTCCTGCCGACGCAAGCGCCGAAGCCGACACCGGCGACAATCAGGACGAGCACGATGGGGCGTCGACACGAAGACATCGCGGCAGCCCGGACAAGGACGCGGTTCGCTAGCTATATGCAGGAAGAGGGGCGTTTCGATCACGCAACGTCGCTGCGTGGCTGCAGGACAAGGTCAGCTAAGATCGGCGGCCGATGGGGAAGCGGAACCACACCGTCGATGCGCTGCGCGCGCTTGCGGCGCTGTGGGTCTGCTTGTTCCATTTCACCGCGGCCACCGGCATCGGCGTCTACGGTTACCTGGGCGTGACGATCTTCTTCGTCATCTCGGGCTTCATCGTTCCGTATTCGATGATCCGGAGCGGATACACGATCGCCGCGTGGCCGACGTTCATGCTCAAGCGGCTGGTTCGGCTGGAACCCCCGTACCTCGCGTCGATCGCTCTCATTCTTGCGCTCGGAGCTTTCGATATCTCGCGCGGGTACTCGCAACAGTGGACCGCGATGCAGATCGCCGGCCATCTCGGCTATGCAAACGCGTTCCTGGGCCTGCCGTGGCTGAACGCACCTTACTGGTCGCTGGCCGTCGAGTTTCAGTTCTACATCCTGATGGGACTGGCGCTGCCCCTGCTGATGCGCGCCGACACGCCCGCGAAGCGGCTCGCCGGCCTTGCGCTCGCGTCCTGCGTGCCGCTGCTTCTGCCAGGCCACAGCAACGCGACAATCCTGCCGTACCTGCCGGTGTTCGCCGCCGGCACCCTGACCTTCCTGCGTGCGACGAACAGGATCGGTCGAAAAAGCTACTGGGCGGCGCTCCCTGTCCTGGCGGGCATTCTATTCAAGACACAGGACGCGGGCGTTGCCATCGCGACCACGGGAACGGCGGTCCTGATCGCCACCGTTCGCATTCCGCGGATCGCTCCCATTGCCTGGCTGGGGGCGATCTCCTACTCGCTCTATCTCCTGCATGTGCCTATCGGCTATCGCGTCATGAACGTGATCAAGCGATTGTCCGGTGGCGAGCTGGGGCCGACCCCGACCATCGTTGCCGCTCTGGTTGCGTCAATCGCCGGAGCGGTCCTGCTTCACCGATTGGTGGAGCAGCCATCACTCCGGTTCGCGGCAAGGATTGGCTATCGCACCACGCCTGCTGCGTCGCCCGTGCCAGCGTCGGCGCACGCGAGCGAATGACAGCACGAGAGCCACCCCGAGCCACGCGCGTGGGCGGTGCGCCGGCGCGCTGACCGCCCGGCACCCGCAGCCGCCGCCGTCACCCGGAACGTCTCCCTCTGCCCCGCTGACACACGCGTCGCCTGACGTGCAGGCGCGATCCAGCGCGGCGTCGCCGTCGCCGCAGACGCCGTCGGTGCCAGAACCAGAACAATGTCCGCTCGTGCACTGCACGTCGAACTTGCAGGGCGCGCCGGGGGCTGCCGCTTTCGCCGGCCCGCACACGCCGTCTTCACCGGAGACCTTGAGCTCGGCCCGGCAGCGCTCGCTCGCCGCACAGGTCCGATCGCAGCAGATCCCGTCTTCGCAATGTCCGTTCGTGCACTCGTCCCCGCGGACGCAGGAGTCCGGCGCCGGCCCAGCCTCGATCGGACCGCCGTCCTGCCCGATGTCGACGTCGACCACCGCATCGCCCGAGCCTGCGTCGCGATTCTCGACGCCCAGCGAAAAGAGGTGGGCCGCGCCGCGAAGCTGGTCATTGTAGAGGGCCCCGACCAGAGCTCGTTCGGCGGCGAGCGAGACGGACCAGCCGAACAGATCGGCTTGCCCGTCGCTCGCGACGAGCCTCTGCTCCGCGCTCCAGGTGTTGACGTCACCGTGTCGCGAGAAGACGTAGGCCGCGCCGCGACCGTCATCGTGAGCGAACGCCCCGATGAGAGCGCGGTCGCCGGCGAGTGACACGGCGCTGCCGAACCGACTGGCCGCCCCGTCGCCCGCAACGAGCTTCTGCTCCGCAGTCCACGAGCTGCCGCTCTTGACGAAGACGTAGGCGGCCCCTCGAAATTCGTCGTTCCAATAGGCCCCCACCAACGCGCGGTCGCCGGCGAGCGACACGGCGTTGCCGAAGTTGTCGAACGCCGCCCCGTCATTCCCGACGAGCTTTTGCTCCTCGGTCCAGGCGCTGCCGCTCCGGACGAAGATGTAGGCCGCGCCGCGACCGCCGTCATTTCCGGGGGCACCCACCAGCGCGCGGTCGCCCGCGAGCGACACGGACCAGCCGAACACGTCGCCTGCGGCCCCGTCGCTCGCAACGAACCTTTGCTCCTGGGTCCAGGCGCTGCCGCTCCTGAGGAACACGTAGACGGCGCCGCGACCAGCGCCACTTCCGTACGCCCCGATCAGGGCGCGGTCGCCGGCAAGCGAGACGGCGTATCCGAAGTCCTCGCCCGCCGCCCCGTCGCTCGCGACCAGCTTCTGCTCCTCGGTCCAGGCGTTGCCGCTCTTCACGAAGACGTAGGCGGCGCCACGAGAGGTGGCCGCCCCATATGCCCCCACCAGGATTCGATCGGTGCCGAGCGAAACGGACGCGCCGAACTTGTCGGCCTCGGCCCCGTCGCTCGCGACCAGCTTCTGCTCCTCGACCCAGCCGTCGACGCTTCTGACGACGATATAAGCCGCGCCGCGACCGTCGCTCTCCCCGAATGCCCCCACAACCGCGCGCTCATTGGCGAGCGAGACGGAGCAGCCAAACTGGTCGAGCTCGGCTGCGTCGCTCGCGAGGAGCTTCTGCTCGCCGCCCCAGATCAGCGGCTCCACCCGCCAATCGATAGAGGTGTCGCGCGGCGAGAAGCAACCCGCGGCGCCGACCACGAGCGCAACGAATACCGATCTGCGCCTCGCCCCGCGAAGCGGGGAGAGGCCGACGGCCGAAGGCCGGCGGGTGAGGGGAACGGCGGCGCAACAGAACGGCGGCCCCTCACCCTTACCCTCTCCCCGCTTCGCGGGGCGAGGGCAAACGGTTGCGATGACTCGGTGGCCGCCGACCATGCGTGCGCTCATGCCGGCGCGGCCCAGAGCCCGGGGATCGGGTTCGCGCCGGTCTTGACGTACACCTCGCCCGCGAGCTTGCTGACCGCGTCGGCGCCGAGGAAGGCCTGCGCCACGGTCACCCAGAGCTGGTTGTGGATGCCGGAGACGCTCCGGTACTGGCCGCCCAACATGCCCAGCTTCCCGCCGCCGAAGACGATCGCGGCGTGCCCTTCGCGGGTATGCGACGCCTCCGCCACCTCCGTGACCATCGGGATCACCGTGTGGTTCAGCAGGCCCCCACCCTTGGGGTCCTGCGGATCGACCTGCAAGCGGAGCTCGTTGACGATGTCAGCCGTCTTCTGGAAGTACCAGCGGTTGATGTTGACCATCGCGTCCCAGACGTACGCGTCTTCGGCGGGACGCGAGCCGTTGAAGAACGCCGCGGAGGTGACCCGGTGGGAGAGCGGGTGGTGCATCCAGATGGTATCGGGCGCGTTCGGATCGACGCCTTTGAACGCGACATGGTTGGTGCCCGGCGACCACTGGAAGGTGGCCACGCGGATCAGGTCGCAGGCGAACGCGGCTCGAATGATCGCGGCATGGGCCTTGCCCACCGCTTCGTGTGTCGTCTCGTCGGACGTGTTGACCCTCGGATCCTCGTAATCGCCCCGCAGCGACTCCCCGTCCTGTCCGGTGAGGGCGGCCTCCGGCATGAGCGGCAGCGGACACGTGCCCGTCGTGCCGCGGCCCGCGATCTGTTCGCTGAGCTGGGCCTCGAGCTTGCGTACCGCGCCGCCATGGCTGTCGATCTTTTCCCGCTCGCTGGCCGGGCCCAGCGTCTTCAGGCGGTCGAGCTCGCGCAACGAGTAGTCGAGCACGCTCTTGCGGAGCTTGAGCAGCCTGAGCGCCTCGCGATCGGTGATCGTGGCCCCCGGCAAGAAGCCGCTGAAGAGATCCTTGTAGGCGGAGAGCGGGCTCATCTCCGGCAGCAGCGGCTTGTTTTCGCGGATGGCGCCGCCTGGGCGCGCCGAGTTGATCGTCTGCTGGTCGTAGCTGTACGACAGGCAGCGCGTCGACGTCTCGTAGGAGTCGACGCGCCTGTCGCAGATCGTGTTGTAGTAGCCCTTGCCGATGATGGTGCCCTGGGCGTTCCGCCGGGAGAGCGCCGGCACGTTCTTGAGCAGGATCTGATCCCAGGACGGACCACCGGCGCAGCCGTCGTCGTCTTCGCCGCCATTGGCGCGCGTCCCCGGCGAGTGCGCGCCGGTGGTCGCGAAGCCGGTGCCGTCCTCGTGGCCGCCGCCCTGGCCGCGAATGCCGTCCATGTTGAAGCCGTGGAGCACGATCGTGTGGGGACGAAGCTCCGGCGTATCGAAGGGGGAGATGATGTAACCGGGACCCTGCCCCGTCTTCGACGTCGTGTAGGAGGTGCCACTGCCGGTCGGGATGAACTGGTCGCGGATCGTGCCTACCGGCCAGTGCATCATCAGAAAGCGGGGCGGCGGGCCGCCGCCCTGCGCGGCGGCCTCCATGTTGCGCAGCAGCGCCGCGAGCCCGAAGGCGCCGCCGATGCCGGCGAGGAACGAGCGTCGTGCGAAGCGGTATGACATCTCACTGTCCTCGCGAACGGAGCGCGAGCGTCCGGGACGCCGCGATCTCGCGCATCAGCGACGCAAAGCTCCGGTCCGTCGCCGCGAAGGTGTGGATCACATCCTGCACCGCACAGCTTCCCGTCTGCGGCGCCCGGGCGAGATCCGTGTTGTTAGCGCCGCCGCGCGACACCTCGGTCAGGGCGTAGTTGATGAAGTTCATGGCCATGCAGCGATCGAGCGCGCCGCTCGCGGCGAGCGCGCGGGCGGCCTCGGCGGCGTTCGTGACCATCGCGCCGCCGACCGACTGGGGCAGCGCCGTGGTGGTCCAGTGGGCGTCGATGGGACGACCCTCGAGATCCGCGGTGCGGAAGCGTCCGACGGCGTCGTACGGTTCGAGCACCATGCCGAAGGCATCGAACTGCCGGTGACAGCGGGCGCACTGGGGCGCCCCCGCGCGGTATTCGGCCTTCTCGAGCTCGCTCTTGTCGCCGAGGCCGGCGATCGCAACGGTGACGTTCGGATCCGCTTCGGGGAAAGGCGGGTTCACCTCGCACACGATCGAGCCGTTCACCGCGAGCCCGCGGGCGACCGGTGACCCGCCGGTCGGCCGCGCGCCAGCGAGCAGGAACGTCGACAGCGTGAGCAGGCCCGCCCGATCGTCCGGAAGCGCAACCAGACCGAAGCCGTCGGCGTCCACCTCGGTTGGCGCGGCGACGCCGTAGATCTGGGTCGCGATCGGCGCGCTGGTCCAGGTCTGCCGCGACGTCAAGAGGTCGCCGAGCGGTCGGGACCAGAGCAAGTTCTTCATGTAGAGCTCGCCCTCGTGAAAGATCGACGACTGCAGGCCGCCCGTCACGGCGAGCCCCGGCGTCGCCTCCGGATTCAGGACCGCGGTCGGCGCCCTGGTGAGCGCGAAATACTTGATGAGCGCGCTCTCGAGGTTGGCGCGTGCATCCGTCGTCTCGAGCAGGCGCGTCGCCTGGGCGCGGACCTGGTCGGGCGTGCGAAGCGCGTTCGCGGCCGCGGCGGCGAGCAGCTCGTCGTCGGGAGGAAGGTCGGTCAGAAAAAGGGCGACCGCGGTCGCCAGCTCGTGGGGCGTCAGCGGTCCATCGGCCGCGACGTCGACGCCGAGCTCGGTGCGATAGAGGAAGCTCGGCGAGCTGAGAATGGCATAGACCCCGTAGCCGAGCGCCTCCGCGACCGTGGCGCCCGCGGCGGCCATCTCCGTCCAGAGTTGCCCGGTGATCGCGACCTGTTCGTCGCTGCTGAGCGGATGGCGAAACGCCTTCTCGGCGAACGACAGCAGGTATTCCTGGACGCACGCCTTGTCCGACGGCGTGGCCCCGCACGGTGTGACGGTGGCAGCGTTCTGCGACACGTAATCCATCGCGGACTGCGCCAGGCGATCGTATTTGCCGAGCAGGCCTTCGCTGACACCGATGTCACCGCTGATGGGCGGAAATTCGCGCTCCAGCAGCGACGGGCGATCCTCGTTCCGCGTGATCTCCGCGGCCGCGGCGGTTCCAAACAGCGAGGTGTACGAGTTGAAGAGCTGATGTTCCGACAGGCGCACCACGCGTTTGGGCACGACGACAGGCGTGCCCACGCAGGCGCTCGTGCCGCCACCGGCAGCCGCGCCGCTTTCCGACCCGCCGCAACCGATCGCGAACAAGCCGGCGGCTAGGCGGGCGAATGAACCAGCGCCCCCGAGTCGCCCCCGTCGCTCAATGTGCGAGCGCGCCGACACTTCGCGAGAGCCGCCTCAGAAGAACTTCTGGAAGAACGTCGCGATCGCCGCCGCCGCGAAGCTCGGGATGGCGTGGGGATCGCCCGGCCTCACGCACCAGACCACCGGATAGCCGGGCATGCAGCCCTGGTACTCGACGCACGGGGACGGCGAGACGGGCGCCGTCGTGGTGGTGCAGCCGTTGTATCCCACGATCGCGTCGATCATCGGTTGGGCCAGGGTGATCGGCAGAGCGGTGTCCGCGTCACCGTGGGTGGCCCAGACTGCGACCGGACGGGCGGGTTTCGTGCGGGCGCACGTGGCGCCGCTGATGGGCGCGCCCGCCATCGGCGCGATGGCGCGGAACACGTCGCTCATGTTGCATCCGGCCGTGAACGACATGGAACCGCCGTAGCTGAAGCCCGTGGCCATGTACCGCGCCTTATCGATGCAATACTTGGCCTCCATCTCGGCGTTGATGGCGCGGGTCATCATTTCATCCTGGCCACTCGTGTTGGGAAAGCCCGCGTTGCCGCCGCTCGTGAGCCCCTGCGGGCTCACGAAGATAACGTTCGTGAGCCTGCTGTTGAGCCCGTACATCGTCAGCCCTTGTTTCGCGTTGCCGCCGAGCGGATGGTATTCCCACACGACCGGAACCGGCGTTCTCCCCGTGTAGCCGCTCGGAAGGTTGAGGTAGTACTGTCGCGCCGTCCCGTTCACGGTGATCGCGCACGGCGTGTTCCCCGAACCGGGGCATGACGACGTCGTGGTCGGTGTTGCGCTGCAACCGGCCGACGGGATTGGATCGGTGGGCGGGGTCGTTGACGTTCCACCCGCGCCTCCGGTGGCGCTCCCGCCGGTGCCGCTCGAACCGCCGCGTCCCGCGGCGCCGCCGGTGCCCGTGGCGCCGCCGCGCCCGCCGGTTCCCGTGGACCCGCCGCGTCCCGCCGGTCCGCTGCCACCGGTGCCGGGGCCGCTGCCGCCGGTCCCCGGTCCGCTGCCGCCGGTGCCGGGCCCGCTGCCGCCGGTGCCGGGCCCGCTGCCGCCGGTGCCGGGCCCGCTGCCGCCGGCGCTGGAGCCGCCGCTGCCGGTAGTGCCCGCCGTCCCGTTCGCTCCGGCGTTTCCCGTCGTCCCCGCGTTGCCCGCCGTCCCGCTGGTTCCGGCGGTACCACTCGTCCCGCCGGTGTCGTCACTGGGCGCGCAGCCAAAGACAGCCAGGCACACGAAGGCCGTAGCGGCCCGTCCGTGGAATCTCATTGGGGCCTCCGTAGGTCGGCGAAACCAACCCGTGGGTTAGAGAACCTGCCCTACATATGCAGGAAGGTGCCCCGATCGATCACAAGCGCCGGACTTTTCTTGCGGGTTCAGCGGCAAGCCGGCGCGCGGCGCCCGCCATCACGAACAGACAGCGATGATGGCCGAGAGCAACAGCAGCACGAGTGACATCGGTCGCCGCGGTCGTTCTCTGCGCCGTGCTCGACTGCCCGTCCGGCGCGACTGATGATCGTTCGACACGGACCGCGCCGCCCTCATGACCGGTCGCCGTCCTGCTAAGGAGCTGAAGCGGCGCGATGTGCGTCGTGCCTCTACCGTCTCGCGCTCCAGTTTCGTTCTCCGTGTGTGCGGGTTTTACTTACCGCGAGTCATGTCTACCTTCAGGTGAGAAGGGGGACACATGAGAGGCGAAGCTGACAAGACGGTCGATGCTTTGAATGGATTCCTGCGCGGTGAGATCTCCGCGGTCGAGACGTATCGCCAGGCGATCGAGAAGCTGGACGGTAGCTCAACCCGGTCGCAGCTCGAGGACTGCAGGCGATCGCACGAGCAACGCGTCGCCAGGCTCCGCGACCAGGTCGCGCGTCTGGGCGGCGAGCCGGCCAAGGGCTCGAGCGCCTGGGGCGCCTTCGCGCGGCTGGTTGAAGGCGGGGCGAAGGTGTTCGGCGAACGCGCGGCGGTGGCCGCCCTCGAAGAAGGCGAGGACCACGGCCTGAAGCTCTATCGAGACGACCTCGAGAAGCTGGACGCGACGTCGCGTCAGCTCGTGGAGACGGAGCTGCTTCCGGCCCAGGAACGGACCCACGAGTTCATGAGCTCGCTGAAGCGCACGCTCCACTGACCCTCCGCGGGCCTCTGCCGCCAGCGCGGGCTACGGTGCGAACTTGACCGTCGCCCAGCCGCTGGCGGGCATGGCGAACTGCAGCTTCTTGCCGCCGATCGAAACGACGAAGGCGTTGTTGGCGGCACCGCTGTTGTACATGGCCGCCACCAGGCTGCCGTCGGGGTTCTTGAACGCCACCGCGTCGCCGCCCGTGGCGTCGATGCGTTTCGCCCCCGGGGCGACGTACTGGGAGACGTGACGGAAGACGTAGTAGGCCGGCGTCAGGGTGAGCTGGCCCGCATCCGCCACCAGCAGCGCGTTCTGGGCCCACACGCGGGTGTTGTCGTTGCCCTTGCCGCCCTTGTCGAGCACCATGTTCCACGAGTTGTAGGCGGTCAGGCCGTTCTTGATCGCGTCCCGGATGTAGCCCCAGCTCTCGCGGCCGTAGTTGATGTCGTTGGGTGCGGTGGCGACGTTCGCGCCCGGCTGGCCGCCGCACCTGTGCTCGGAGAGCCAGATCGGGATGCCGGCGCCCCTGCTCTTCAGGTTCGAGATCTGGTTCGCATCCGACATGCCCCACTGCACGCCCATGAACTTGAAGTAGCTCTTGGCCGTCGCATCCGCCAAGGCGGCGTTGGCGACGGCGACATCCGCGCTGCCACCCGGGTTGGACATCGTGCCGAGCATGATCTGCGCGGTGGGATTCGCGGTGGCGAGCGCCGGCCCCAGGTACTTGCCGACGAAGGTCGTGAACGTGCTCGCTGACCAGATCGCCGACGGGTAGTTCTGCGAGTAGTTCGGCTCGTTCTGGGGAGCGACGACATCGATCTTGATGCCTTCGGCGGCGTAGGCCGCGATGAACTTCACGAAGTAGAGCGCGTGCGCCTTCATGGTCGCCTCGTCGCTCTTCATCGAGCCGCCGTCGAACGCGTTCACCGGGTTGCCCGGCGTCTGGTACGGGCTGGATTTCATCCAGGTCGGCGGCGTCCACGGGCTGGCCCAGAACCGAATGTCGGCCTTCACGGCCTGCGCCGCCTTGATGTACGGGATCAGCCTCTGCCGGTCGCGCGCGATGGAGAAGTTCGTCATCGCGGTGTCGCCCGCGCTCTCGTTCAACGTGTACCGATCGGTGGCGTAGTCGCTGGCGCCCATCGGGATGCGCCCCCATGCGAAGCGGCAGCCGTCGTTGCCGAACAGCAACTGCAGCGCCTGATCCTGCATCGCCTTGGTGGTCAGGTAGCTCCAGCCGAGCTCGTTGAACGCGCCGCCGAAGCCCTCCCAGGTCTGGTAGGCGGTGGCGTCGCTGACGGTGACGGTCGCGGCCGCGGTGGATTCGGTCCACGTGCCGGTCTTCCAGAATGCGCCCGACGCCGAGGTGATGAGCACGTTCGACGCGGCCGGTGTTCCACCCGTGCCCCCTGCCCCGCCGCCGCCACCGGTCGCCCCCGCAGTACCCGTGCCGCCGCGGCCGCCGCTGCCGGTCGTACCGCCGCCCGCCGCGCCTCCTCGGCCCGCGAGCCCCGTCGTCCCTCCGCCTCCACCGGTGCCGCTCGCGGATCCGCCCGTGCCGGTCGTCCCCGCTGCTCCCGTGCCGCCCGAGCCAATCGCTCCCGCCGATCCGGTCGTCCCACCAGAAACGGTTTCGCCACCAGAGCCGCTGGTTCCTCCCGCGCTCGTCACGCCGCCGGAGCCGGTCGTGCCCCCGGTACCGGCTTGTGGGGAACCCGCCGCTCCCGTGCCGACGCCCTCGCCGCCGCCGCCGCAACCGAGGCCGAGTGCGAAGCAAAGAATCAATCCGCCGCTTGCTGCGCTTCTGAACATTGGCATCCTTTTCACGGAGTCGTGCGAAGAGTGGCCCACCCGTGGGCAGGAACGTCGCCGGCGCCCCCCCTCCCACCGCTGCCGCCGACATCGCCGGCGCTCCCGGCCGCGCCGCTGGTTCCAGCGCCACCGCCACCGGAGGCACCCCCGGTTCCGGTCCCCGCGGTTCCTGAAGTGCCTCCGGTAGCCCCTACCCCCACCCGTACCGCTGCCGCACCCAAAAGCGAATGACAGACAGAGAAGGACCCCGCCGAGCATCGGCGGGAGCCCGTGCCGCCAAATTCTCATTTTTGGCGCTCTATCGTTTTCTGGCATCGAGACCGCCCCTACCATTCCCGAACGCCGAGCCGCGGATCAGAACGAGTTGAACCAGTCCCAGACGACCTGGTACTGCCAGCTCGTCGACTGGTTCGGATCTCTCGGGTCGGGGGTGTGGTCTCCGTCGAAGGAGCAGAACCTCACCGGCTGCCCGGTCATGCAGCCCGCGATGTTCGTGCAGATGTGATTGCCACTGGTCACCTTCGTGGGCGTCGCCCAGGTGCAGCCGTTGGCGGTGGCAAAGTTACGGGCCAGCGTCACGCCGCCGTCGTAGTTCAGCACCGAATCGTTGTCGCCGTGCGAGGCGTAGTAGGCGACCGGCCTGGTGGGCGTGCAGTTGCCACTGAGCTGAGCGCCGGAGTACACGGCGACGGCGCGCACCCCCCAGGCGGCCGTCCCGCCCAGCGGCCTCGAGCACGCGGTCCGGTACGACATGCTGCCCCCGTAGCTCCAGCCGGTCGCGAAGATCCGATTCGTGTCGATGCAGAAATTCTCTTCGATCTGGGCGACGACAGCGTCGCCGAGCGCGAGGTTCGAACCGCTCGCGTCCGGCCATCCGCACCCGCTCTCCCCGTTTCCATTCCCCGTGCAGGGCGTGTTGTTCTTCTCGCCGTTGGGGGCCACGAAGATCGCGTTGTTGCCGGACAGATTCAGCAGGTGGTAGTAGCCGTTCGCGTACATCTGCTTGTCGTTTCCGTCGAGCTGGTGCCACGCGATGATCAGCTTGTACGGCTTGGAATTGTCGTAGTTGGCCGGCACGTTCAGGATGTACCGACGCTGCCGGTTGGCGGCCGTGATCGGGATCGTCGTGCCGTTGTTGTACATGCTGCTCGGGATGGTGGGCGTCTTGCCGCAGCCGGCGGACCTGCCGGTGGCGCCGCCCGCGCCGCCGCCCGTTCCCGCGGTGCCGGTTCCGGCGCCGCCCGCCGTTCCCGTCCCCGCCGCGCCTCCTCGGCCGGCCATCCCCGTCGCGCCCGCGGCGCCGCCGGCGGTCCCGCCGCGACCGCCGGTGCCGGCGCTGGAGCCACCGCTGCCGCTGGAGCCGGCGCTGCCCGTCGTGCCCGCGGCGCCCGTCGTGCCCGCGCTGCC
>Ga0111539_10007069_pt1 | contig 14391 bp, 17 predicted proteins | sample RhiMethybrSRZTD1_FD_79667 | JGI IMG/M metagenome (GOLD analysis project Ga0111539, IMG submission 79667) | Populus rhizosphere microbial communities from Tennessee, USA - Rhizosphere MetaG P. TD hybrid SRZTD1 (version 2) (version 2) | ecosystem: Host-associated > Plants > Roots > Rhizosphere >...
CCGGATGGATCCGCGCGAGGGCATCGCGCGCGTCCGACGCGGTCTGCGCGAGCATCGGCGAGACGGGCCGAAGGACGGTCAGCGCGAACCGCTCCAGGCCGGCTGCGCCTTCAGCCAGCGCGACGGCAGCCACGTTCCCCAGATCGCCCTCGAGCATCAGCGCCCACCGAACCCTCGCGGCCGGCACGCCCCCGGCGGCGGCCACGCCCTCGACCACGCTCCCCTCGAGCGCACCCTGCCGGAGCTCTCCCATCATCAGGCGGGACAGGAACGCCTGCTCGGGTTCGGCCGCGGCCCCGAACAGCGCCGACAGCTCGCCCAGCCGGGCGGCCTGGCAGCCCTTGCCGGCGGCCCCGCGGATGCGTTCGAGCGCGGCGTCCACCTCGAGGAGCTCCAGCGTGGGTTCGGCCGCCGGCGGCGGGAGGTTTCGGAGGGACGCCCAGCCGACCCCGATCGTGCCCTGCGGCACCCGTCCGGACAGGTAGGCGACCGCGAGCGGGACCTCCTGCGGCCGGAGGTGCCGCATGCAGGCGGCCATGAGCTCGGTCTTGGCCTTGCGCGAGCGCGTCTTCCCGATGGCCTCGGACGTCGAGACGATCTCCGCGAGCTTCACCGCGACAGGTTCTCAGTCGGATCGGACGGGAAGCACGCGCGTCACGCGAGCGGTCCGAAGAATGCCCGGATGTCCGCCACGAGCAGGTCGGGGACCTTGTGCGCGGCGAAGTGGCCGCCGTGGTCATACGTGGTCCAGGAAACGATGTTCTTGTGGTCGCGCTCGGCGAATCGCCGGACCCCGCTGAAGTCGCCGCCGAACGCGGCCACCGCGGTCGGCATCGTGGTCGGGTCGGTGGGTGGGGTGGCCTGGGCATCCTCGTAGTACAGGCGCGCCGCGGAGCCCCCGGTCCCGGTCAGCCAGTACAGGGTCACGTTGGTGAGGACGAAGTCCGCGTCCAGGTCCTCCCCGAACAGCTGCGCGTTCCATGCGAGCAGCGCCACCGGCGAATCGGTCAGCCCGTACGCGATGGTCTGCGGTTGCTGGGACATGACCTGATTGAACGAGAACTTGTTCTCGTAGAACCACTGCAGCGTTCCGAGCTGCCCCTGCTCCTCCTCGGTCAGGTCGGCCATCTCGGCCGGGTCCCCCGAGGGGAACGAGAAGATCTGCGTGACGTGGCTCCCGATCATGTGGTCGCCGTCGATCCGTCCGAGCTCGGGATTGATCATGGAGCCCGCGTCGTTGCCCACGGCGCCGTAGCGCTCGTAGCCGAGGCGCCTCATCAGCTCGGCCCACGCCTTCGCCATGCGATACCGGTTCCACCCCGTCTCGTGCGTCGGGCCCGAGAAGCCGTAGCCGGGCAGCGACGGGATCACCAGATCGAACGCCACGCCCCCCTCACCGGTGCTCAGGGGCTCGATGACGTCGAGGTACTCGACGACCGAGCCCGGCCACCCGTGGGTGAGGATGAGCGGGAGCGCGTCCGGCTCCGACGAGCGGACGTGGAAGAAGTGGATGTCCTGCCCATCGATCGTCGTGACGAACTGCGGGTAGGCGTTGAACCTGGCCTCCCACGCCCGCCAGTCGTAGCCGGTGCGCCAGTACTCGGACAGCTCCCTCACGTACGCGAGCGGCACGCCGTATGCATCCCCCACTCCGGGCAGTTCGTCGGGCCACCGCGTCCGCGAGAGCCGGTCCAGCAGATCGTCCAGGTCGGCCTGCGGGGACTCCGCACGGTAGGGCCGGATCTCCTCGTCGCTCATCGCCGCCTCCCCTCTTCGGCCGCCCGTCGTGACGAGCGGCTCTCGTTATGACAGAATCCTGTCATGTCCGAAACCGTATCGAAACGACAGCATGCTGTCAAACCGGGTGCGCGGCGACCTCCGCGTTCGGGGGCGGGAGACGCCGTGAGCGAGCTGGTGGTGCACGTGTTCCGACTGAACGGGCTCCTGATCGCCCTCGGCGATGCCATGGGCGAGCCCTCGGGGCAGACGAGCGCGCGATGGCGAGTCCTCGCAGCCATCGACGAGACCCCGCTCTCGGTGGCGCAGATCGCGCGCGCGTGGTGGCTCACCCGCCAGAGCGTCCAGCGTGTCGCCGACGTCCTGGTGGACGACGGGCTGGCCACCTACGAGGAGAACCCGAACCACCGCCGCGCCAAGCTCGTCCGGATCACCCCGGCCGGGCTGAAGACCCTGCACGAGATCCGGCTGCGGCAACGCACGTGGGCCGAAGGCCTCGGCTCGCAGATCGGCGAGGCCGAGCTGCGCGGGGCCAACGCCACGTTGACCCACGTCCTGGAGGCCCTGACCGGCGACTGATCCCACCGGTGGACCCGTCACCCCGACGCCCTATCCTTTCCGGACGGCTACCAGGGGAGGTCGCGTGCGCTACTTCGACGCCGAGACATTCGCGTTCCTGCGAGATCTGGCCCGCCACAACGACCGGGAGTGGTTCGCCGAGAACAAGGACCGGTACGAGGGATCGGTCAAAGAGCCGTTCCTTCAGTTCATCTCCGACGTCGGTCCCGAGCTGCGCAAGGTGAGCAAGGCCCTCGTGGCCGACCCGCGCCCGAACGGCGGCTCGATGTTCCGGATCTACCGCGACGTGCGGTTCTCCAAGGACAAGAGCCCGTACAAGCCGTACGCGAGCGCCCACTTCTCGATGGGCAAGGGCGTGCACGGCCCCGGGTACTACCTGCACCTGCAGCCGGGTCAGTGTTTCCTGGCCGGCGGACTGTGGATGCCCGAGCCACCGGTGCTCCAGGCGATCCGCGAACGCATCTCGGCCAAACCGGCCGAGTGGAAGAAGGCGAGCGGCGACCTGGACCACGCGGAGGACGCGCTGAAGCGGCCGCCCCGCGGGTTCGGCGCCGACGACCCGATGATCGAGGACATCAAGCGCAAGAGCTTCACCTCGTCGGTGATGCTCACCGAGAAGCAGGTCACGGGCCCCGATCTCGTGAAGGTGTTCGTCGCGGACTGCCGGACGCTCGCGCCCCTGATGAAGTTCCTGTCGGCCTCCGCCGGCGTGCCCTGGTAGCGCTACCCGAGCCGGCGCCTCGCTCCCGGCTTGCGTCGAACGGTCGTCCCGACCACCAGCGCGGCGGCGATCAGCACCAGGTTCTTCACGACGAACTCGCCCTCGACCGTGAGCAAGAGTGGGTTGCCGTGCTGGAAGGTCACGTTCGGCAGGATCAGGAACGTGAGGAAGGTCCCGATCATCTGCGCGACGAACAGCAGCAGCGTGAGCCGCATCATCCGACCGAGCAGAAGCAGGACGCCCAGGGTGACCTCGAACACGCCGAGGGCCGGGACGAAGACGTTCGGGTCGACCCAGTAGACGGTCCGGGCGACGAACTCGGCCACAGGCGAGACCTCGAAGACCTTCAGCAACCCGAACCACGCGAACACGATCCCGAGCGAGACGCGTAGCAGCGGCACGGCCACGCGGCGCAGGAACGGGATGATCACGAGGTCGACGCGGTCGATCACCGACCACGCCGAGCGGACGGCCTTGGCGGGCGTGCGGATGGCGGACATTCGATCCCTCCGTGCGACGGTGTACGGCTCCGTCTCTACCGTACGGAAGCCGAGCCGAATCGACGGCTACTGCGTGATGGTGACGGGCGTCCCGAGCGGGACGCCGAGGAGCCGCTTCAGGTCGTCGTTGTAGACGCGGACGCAGCCGTGCGAGACGGCGTTGCCCAGGTCGGTCAGGCTCGAGGTGCCGTGGATCGCCATCCGGCCACCGCCGGGCCATTCGGACAGGACCGGCGAGAAGCCGGACAGCCCCAGCGCCGCGATCCCGTAGGGCTGGTACGGGCTCGCGTACTGGACCTTGACCCACACGTAGAAGGAGCCGGTGCCGGTCGGGGTCGCGTCGGTGCCGACGCCGACGTGGAACCGTTGCTCGAGGTCGCCGTGCACGTAGTAGCTGAGGAGCCGCTTCGAAAGGTCGACGTCGATCTGCTGATCGATCCGTTTCAGCGTGATGTCCTCGGCGTGCACCCAACCCGAGCGGCCGTTCGGCCGGAGCGGGAGGAGGACCTCGTACCAGTCGATACCCGCGCGCCGCTTCGCCCGGTCGATCAGCATCGGCGAGAGGCGGCCCATCGGGTTCTGCGTGTCGAGCGCGAACGCGGCGTCGGCGGTCGCCGGGTGCTTCCAGACCGGGATGATCCGCTCGGCGGGTACCGCCATGACATCGACCCCTTCGGGCAGGAGAGGGGCCTTCTCCACGGGTTCGACCGCAGGAGACGGGCTCGGGAGGATGAGCGGCTCCTTCGTGTCGGCGTCGCCGCCGGCCGATGTGCAGGCCGCGAGCAGGAGGCCCACGATCGCGAGCAGGACCGAGCGCCTCAGCATCTCCCGATGTTCCACGCTGCGGCAAACCCGCTGGTCGAACTCCCGACGTCCCATCCCGTCCATCATCCCGTGCCTCGGCCGGTCCGGGGGGAGCCTTGAGCCCTCGCTCGGCGGTGGGGTTTGCGGCCCTGACCTTGCCCAGCGGAGGATTCGATCTTCACCGCAGCTTCCCGAACCGAGGCGACACGCGAGACCCGACCCAACCGGAGGACGATCCATGCGAGCCACCCTGGACAGGCTCATCTCGATCGGAGGACTCCTCCTCGCCGTCGTGCTCCTCGTGGCCGGCGGACTGCTGCTCTGGGCGAACATCTTCATCACCAGCCAGGTCCACGACCAGCTCGCCGCCCAGAAGATCACGATGAGTGCCAGACGCTGGCCGGGCAGAAGGAGACGCTGTTCCAGGGCGAGACCCTGCGTGGCTTCCTCCTGTACGGCTACGCCTTCGCCACGATGAGCACGTTGGCCCTGTACGGCTCGATCGTCGCGCTCGTGGGTGCCGTGGTGCTGCTGGTGCTCGCGTTCCTCAGCTTCAGGCACGCACGCAGGGCACGCGAAGGCGAACCGGAGGCGTGACTCGACCCTCGACGGGGACCATCGCTCTACAAGGCTCCTGAGCCGCGTACCATTCCCGCTTGGTCAGCGCGAGAGTGGCGGAACGGCAGACGCGCCGGATTTAGGATCCGGTGCCCGGAAGGGCGTGGGGGTTCGACTCCCCCCTCTCGCACCAGGACCGGTAGTGCCCCTCGCGGAGCAGCTGCTTGGCGCGGAGGATGTCGGGATCCCGTGGGTCGAGGCGCAGCGGCGCGTAGCGATCGCGGTCCGTTCGGTAGGGAACCTTCCGCTCGATCCTGATCCGCTCCATGCGATCCTCCCGGTCCGATGCCCAGCATGTCCTCATGGCGGCTGAAGCGGGGTGATGGGGAGCACCGAACCGGTGTGATGCCCAGGCGCGGCTGAACCTTCCACCTACTACGCATCACGCCGTAGCGCCCTCGACCGGGTTCCTCCACGCCGGGGCGTCTCCGACAATCGAAGAGGGATCGGAGGTGCGCCCTGGAACGACACGGATCCGAGACCTACTACGTCATCGGCGAGGGGCTCCTCGGGGAGTCCGTCGGCGGCCGGGATCGAACGCTCTCATCGGAGCTCGAAGCCGCGACGCCACCGTTCCGCTTCTCACGCATGGGGCCCCGCGGCACGGGCAGGCAACAGACCGACGCGGTTCGCAAGACGATGGCCGGTGTCATGGCCGGCGGCGGCGGTGGTCCTTCGGAGATCCCGGCGGGGTTCACGTACCTCGGCCAGTTCGTCGACCACGATCTCACCTTCGACAAGACCGCAGTCACGCTGGGCGAGAACGTCTCTCCCGCCGATCTGCTCCAGGCTCGGTCGCCGAGCCTGGACCTCGACTCTTTGTATGGCGCCGGGCCCTCGGACCCCGAGTCGGCGAAGTTCTACGAGGCCGACGGTCTCCATCTCAAGATGGGCAAGACCGACGCCGTCGACCCGTTCCCAGACATGGACGGGTTCGACCTGCCTCGTGGGGAGGGAACCACGGCGAAGGAGAAGCGGACCGCGATCGTGCCCGATCCGAGGAACGACGAGAACCTGGCCGTGGCGCAGACGCATCTCGCGATGATCCGGTTCCACAATCGCGTCGTCGATTCGCTCTCCAACGTGCCGGTCGGGCAACGGTTCGCGAAGGCACGAGAGCGCGTGACCAAGCACTACCAGTGGATGCTCCGCACCGACTACCTCCCACGCATCTGCCAACCGAGCGTGGTCAACAACGTGTTCACGAGCGGTCGGAAGGCGTTCGAGGTCGGAGCCACACCGACCGACGTTCCGACGATGCCGATCGAGTTCTCGGTCGCGGCGTTCCGGCTCGGGCACTCGATGGTGCGAGCCGCCTACAACTGGAACAAGGTCTTCGACAACGGGTTCGGCACGCTGGACCTGCTGTTCGAGTTCACGGGACTCAGTGGCAGCCTCGGAGGAGGGCTGCGCCTGCCGAGCAACTGGATCGCCGACTTCCGCCGCCTCTACGACTTCGGGGAGGCGGAGCGAGCCGACCTGCAGGTGCCCGAGGCGAAGTTCAACCGGGCGATGCGGATCGACACGTTCCTGGTCGACCCCCTGAGCTCCCTGCCGGGGTTCCCCCCGGACGAGCGCAACCTGGCCTTCCGGAACCTGACGCGCGCGCGGATGGTCACGCTCGCGACCGGGCAGCAGATGGCGACGTTCCTGAAGAACAAGGGCGTCACGCTCACCAAGCTGACGAGCCAGCAGATCCGGAACGGCAGCAACGGGGCAACGCTCGACCAGCTCACCTCGACGCAGCGCATGGCGTTCGTGACGAATACCCCGCTGTGGTTCTACATCCTGCGCGAGGCCGAGCTGAACGGAGGCCGGTTGAAGGGCGCCGGCGCGCGGATCGTGGCCGAGACCTTCCACCGCGCGATGGAGGGGAGCCAGGCTTCCATCGTCCGGGACCCGAGCTTCCATCCGACGCTCGGGCCGGACAACACGACGTTCCGCATGGTCGATCTCCTGCTCTTCGCGTTCAACGGCAAGAAGAACCTGCTCGCGCCGCTCGGCTAGCCTGCTTCAACCAACGCGGAGCTCGATCGCGTCCGTGAGCCAGTCGAGCGAAGCCTCGTCCATCGGCTGCAGGATCACGATCAGGTGGTCGATGCCGATCGCCTCGTGCGCGTCGAACGCCTTCGCCAGCTCGTCGATCGAGCCCGCGAATCCGCGGTCGTCGTCGCTGTTCGGCTCGCGCGTCGGGTCCCGGGCGATCACCCCGACGGTCGTGGTCATCGTTGCCGGGTCCCGGCCCTCGGCCTCCATCGCCTCGGCGAGCGCGACCAGCTGCTGCTCCAGCCGTTCGTCGGGTGCGCCGTACCAGGCCGTGTTGTAGGCGTCCGCGTAGCGCGCCGTGAGCCGCAGCATCCTCGGCCGACTGCACGCGATCAGGATGGGGATCCTGCGGCTCGGCGGCGGGGCAAGCTCGGCATCGACCGCCCGCTCGTAGCGGCCCTCGAACGTCACGCGTTCGCCCCGCACGAGCGGCGCGATCACCTGCATCGCCTCCTCGAACCGGCCGGCACGATCGTCCCGCGGGTAGCCGAACGCGTCGTACTCGGGATCGTGCCAGCCGGCGCCGAGCCCGAGCGTGAGCCGTCCGCCGCTCACCTCGTCGGCAGTCACCGCCATCTTGGCCGTGAGGCCGGGGTTCCGGAAGCTCGTGCACAGCACGATCGTGCCGACCTCGATGCGGTCGGTCACCGCGGCGGCCGCGCTGATGATCGTCCACGCCTCGTGCTGGCCCTCGAGCTCGCCCGCGTCGGTCCGGTAGTAGAAGTGGTCGTACATCCACAACGAGTCGAGCCCGCGCTGCTCGGCGCCGAGCGCGAACGCGCGGACGTGCGGCCAGCCCGGCATCCCGTCGACGCCTTCGCCCTGGGCCGCGGGAAGGACGACGCCGACCTTCACGCGGAGGCCATCGCGCGGCGGATCGCCTCGACCGAGCGGTCCACGTCGTCCTCGGTCGTGGTCCAGTTCGATACCGAGATGCGCATCAGCCGGTCCCCGTGCCAGGTCGTCCCGCCCATCCAGCACGTGCCGTCGTGCTGGACGTTGGCGATGACGCGTTCGGTGCGTTCGTCGTCGCCGAAGCCGACGAGGACCTGGTTCAGCACGACCTGATTCGCGATCATGATCCCGTCCACCGCGGCGAGCTGCTCCTCGAAGCGGCGCGCGAGCGAACAGCAGCGTTCGACGAGCTCGACCAAGCCGGCGCGGCCGAGCTCGCGCAGCGCGGCCCAGGACGCGAACCCACGGGACCGACGCGAGGACTCGGGGACGAAGTCCGAGGGCGCGCGCAGCGCGCGATCGTCCTGTAGGTACGCGGCCGTGTACGACATCGCCAGGCTGTGGGCCTCCGGATCGGCGCACAGCACGAACCCGGTGTCGTACGGGACCTGCAACCACTTGTGGCCGTCCACGGCCCACGAATCCGCGCCCTCGCGGCCGGCGACCAGGTGCTCGAACTCGGGGCTCGCGGCCGCCCAGAGCCCGAAGGCCCCGTCGACGTGCACCCACGCCCCGTGGCGGTGGGCAGCCTCGTTCGCGACCTCGAGGTCGTCGGAGGCACCCGTGTTCACGTTCCCGGCCTGGACGCACACGATCGTCGGCTCTTCCGCGCCGGCGTCGAGCGCCCGGACGAGCTCGTTCGGATCGACGGCGCCGTTCGGCCCGGTAGGGACAGGCTCGAGGGCCCCGGTGCCGAACCCCAGCAGCCGCAGCGACCGGTCGATCGTCCCATGCCGCTCCTCCCCCGCGACGATCCGGATCCTCGGGGCGCCCTGCAGCCCGTCGCGTTCGACGTCCCACCCGGCGCGCTTCAGCACGCGGTGCCGGGCGGCCGCCAGGGCTCCGGTGTTCGCGCCCTGCGCCCCGGTTACGATGCCGAACGACGCCCGGGCCGGGAGCCCGAGCGCGTCTTTCAGCCACGTCCCTACGATCTCCTCGACGAGCGCGGACGCGGGCGAGGTCACGCCGTTGAACCCCACCTGCTCCCAGCCGGTCGTGAGCATGTCGGCGGCGGTGGCCGAGTCGAGCGCGCCCCCCATCACGAACCCGAAGTAGCGCGGGCCGGCGCTCGCGACCAGCGCGGGCTCGACCATCTCGACGAGCTCGTCGATCACGCTCTCGGCGTCGGTGCCCTTGTCGGGCAACGGCCCTCCGAACGTCCGGCGGAAGCGCTCGACGTCGACCTCGGGCGCGACCGGGCGATCGCCGACGGTCTCGCGGAACGCGGCCGCGCGTTCGGCGGCGCGGACGAGCAGCGGACGCAACAAGTCCGATGGCTCGGGCATGGACGCCCATCATGACCGACGCGCGCCGAACCGTCAGACGCGGGCTCGTCGTATGTTGGGGCCCGAACGCCGAAGAGGCCACCGAACGGAGGGATCGATGGAGGACCAGCAGATCGTGGAGCGCATCAACGACCTCGCGCGGACCGAGCACACGCTGTGGGAGGCCGAGGCTCGCGGAGAGGCGAGCGAGACCGATCGCCAGCGGCTGAAGGAGCTGCAGGTGACGCTCGACCAGTGCTGGGATCTACTTCATCAGCGCCGCGCGCGACGCGCTGCCGGCCTGGATCCCGACGAGGCGAAGGTCCGCCCCGCCGAGGAGGTCGAGGGCTACACGGGCTGAGCCGTCGCGGGCTCGCTCCCGGCGCCGGCGGGCGTCGCGGACCCGGACGCGACCTGGGCCTGCTGAAGCCGGCGCGCGAGCTCGTCCCGCTCGGCGCGCGCGGCGGCGGCCTCGGACTCGGCACGACGCCTCGCCTCGACCTCGGCCTGGAAGCCCGGCTGCATGTAGGCGGGCAGGTCCTCGTCGCGAACGCCTGCGCGATTCCCCGGGATCGGCGCCGGCTCCTTGGCCGCCTCTGCCTTGCGTCGAACGATGCCGCGCCGAACGAAGCTGTACGCCGCGAAGCCGACCCACGTCACGACCCAGAGGACCGCGAACGCGATCGCGAACTTGATCGCGCGGGCCACCCACGGGTACCAGGGGTCCTCGGCCTTGGCGACGAGCGCTGCGTGCGGGCGGATCAGCTCGGCGGCCATCAACGCCTGCGACTTGCCCACGTGCATGACGACCAGGGAGTGGAACCGGTCGCCGGTCGTGAATCCCTGGACGGTGGTGCCGGCGTTCGGCGTGTGGATCTCGTCGCGGATCGCGCCGTCCTGCTCCCCGATCAGCCTCGGGTCGTCCGCGAACACGATCGTCCCGTCGGACGACCAGATCCGGACCGCGTTGACCGGGCCCGCGAGCAGGTCCGCCTCGATCGCCGAACGCACCTCGGCCAGCCGCTCTCCCCGGATCGGCGCCGACACGTCCTGGGCCGTGAGCGCGGGCTCGACGACGTCCACCGCGAGCTTTCGGGCGTCCCGGCCGGCCTGCTGCTCGAGCTCCATGAGCCGGTAGCGCGTCACGCCGTACGCGACCCCGGCGCCGAGCAGGCAGATCACGGCAAGGGTGGCCCACAGGGCCCGCAGATCTCGACCGGCCGTCTTCGGGTCGGACACGAGGCATCACCTCTCCCGTCTACCGAAGAGGTATCGGCACCGGGGGCCCCCGGACCTGAGCCCGAACCTCAGGCCGAGATCAGCCTCGCCAGGGCCCGGAACGCCTTCCCGCGGTGGCTGATCCGGTCCTTCTCCTCGTCCGAGAGCTCGGCCATCGTGCGCGCCTCGCCCTCGGGCACGAACGCCGGGTCGTAGCCGAACCCGGCGGTGCCGCGACGCTCCCCGATCAGGACGCCTTCGCACACGCCCTCGGCGTGCGTCTCCGACCCGTCCGTCCACGCGAGGGCGGCCACGCAACGGTAGCGGGCGGTCCCGTGCTCGGGCAGGAAGCGCGCGACCGCGACCAGCAGCGCGTCGAGGTTCTGCTCGTCGGTCGCATCCTCCCCCGCGTACCGCGCCGAGCGCGGGCCCGGCGCCCCCTCGAGCCCGTCGACCTCGATGCCCGAGTCGTCGGCCACGGCCGGCACGCCGAGCGCGCCGGAGACCGCGCGGGCCTTCTCGAGGGCGTTGTCCAGGTAGGTGTCGTACGGCTCCTCGACGTCGGGCCACGGTCCCGGGTGGTTCTCCACCGTGAGCCACTCGACCGGCCAGTCGCGGCAGATGCGTGCCAGCTCGCGAAGCTTGTGCGGATTCTGGGTCGCGATCGCGATCCGCGCCGGGAACGGCACGATCTAGCCGAGGACGTCGCGCTGGATCTGCGTGAGCTGCTTGATCCCGGACTCGGCGAGGTCGAGCAGCGCGTCCAGGTCCCCGCGCGCGAAGGGCTCGCCCTCGGCCGTTCCCTGCACCTCGACCAGCCGCCCCGAACCCGTCGTCACGACGTTGCAGTCGACCTCGGCGCCGGCATCCTCCTCGTAGGACAGGTCGAGGACCGGCTGGCCGCCCACGATGCCGACGCTCACCGCGGCCACCGTGTCCACCAGCAGGTCGTCGGGGACCACCCCGCGTTCGGCCAGGCCGCGGATCGCGAGCGCGAGCGCGATGTACCCGCCCGTGATCGAGGCGCATCGCGTGCCGGCGTCGGCCACCAAGACGTCGCAGTCGATCGTGATCGTGCGTTCCCCCATGCGCTTGAGGTCGGTCACCGCGCGGAGCGAGCGCCCGATCAGCCGCTGGATCTCCTGCGTCCGTCCGCTCGGTCGGCCCTTGTTCACCTCGCGGAACGTGCGCTCGGTCGTCGCGCGCGGCAGCATCGCGTACTCACCGGTGACCCAGCCCGAACCCGTGCCGCGGAGCCAGCGCGGCGACTCGTCCTGCACCGTCGCGGCTACCAGGACCTTGGTCCGGCCCGTCGCGAACAGGACCGAGCCCTCGGCCCATTCCTGGAAGCCCAGCTCGACCTCGACGGGCCGCAGCTGGTCGGGGGCTCGGCCGTCGGGCCGTCCGTTCTGGCCCACGCTCACCGGCCCACGTTCAGCGGTCGAGGTTCACTGGCCGACCTCGAAGTGCATGCCCTCGACCGCCGCGTCGATCGGGCCGTCGTACTCCTCGGCCGCCTGTGCCTTGGACGTCTCGTGGTCGAGCGAGGGCCAGATGTGCGTGATGACCAACTTGCCGACGCCCGACTCGTGCGCGTGGATCGCCGCCTGTCGCGAGGACATGTGGAACGGCAGGAGGTCGTCGCGGTCTTGCCAGGTCGCCTCGGCCAGCAGGAGGTTCGCGTCGCGGGCGAGCACCTCGACGTGATGCGTGGGGCCGGTGTCCCCGGTGTACGCGAGCACCTGTCCGTCCACCGCCACACGGAATCCGAGCGCCGGCAGGCCGAGGTGCGCCATCGGCTCCGTCTTGACGCGGAAGGGTCCGACCTCGAAGGCCTCGCCGGGCGCGACCTCGGTGAACGCGAACGCCGAGCGCATCGCCACCTGCGAGTCGATCGCGACCAGGTCGGCCAGCCGCTGCGAGAAGTCCGTGGGGACGTACACGGGTAGGCCGGGTTCGCCGAGCTCCCCGTAGTGCCACGCGTAGAACGCCGGGTAGAGGTCGACGAAGTGGTCCGGGTGCTCGTGCGAGATGACGATCGCGTCCAGGTCGGGGATGTCGATGTGCTGCTGCAGGTTCGCGAGCGTTCCGGTGCCCGCGTCCATCCACAGGTTGAACCCGTCGTGGCGCACCAGGTAGCCGGAGGTCGCGGTGTCGGCGTTCGGCCAGGTGCCGCTGGCCCCCAGGACGATCAGCTCCACGAGACGCCCTCCACCGCCCGTACCTCGACCGGGTGCACCCCACCGAGATCGGGACCCAGGAAATGCTGCGCGACCGCGCCGAACGCCGCCGGGTCGCCGGTCGTCAGGAACTCGTGGTGGGGTTCGGCCCCTCCCTCGCCGAGCAGCGAGGACGCGCGAAGCGTCGCATAGACGTCCTTGGCGGTTTCCTCCGCCGATGACACGAGCACCACGTCTCCCCCCATCACGACCTGTATCAGGCCCGAGAGCATCGGGTAGTGCGTGCACCCCAGGATCAGGGTGTCGATCCCCTCTTCATCCAGCGGCACAAGATACCCTCGCGCGGCCTCGAGCAACGCGTCGCTGGAGGTGTCCCCGGCCTCCACGTGCTCGACGAAGACCGGACAGGCCGCTGAGAACAGTCTCACATCGGCCCCGGTACGGTCGATCGCCCGCTCGTAGGCCCCGCTCTCGACCGTGGCCTGGGTGCCGATCAGGCCGATCCGATGGTTGCGCGTCGCGCGAACGGCGGCCCGGACGCCGGGGTCGATCACCCCTACGACCGGCACCCCGTGGGCCCGGGCGACGTCCTCGATCGCGGCCACCTCGATCGAGTTGCACGCGACGACGAGCATCTTCACGTCCCGCTCGACCAGGTACTCGGCGATCTCGAGCGCGAACGTCCGGATCTCCTCGAGCGGGCGAGGACCGTAGGGGAACCGGCCGTTGTCGCCGACGTACAGGATCGGCTCGCTCGGCAGCAGGTCGAACACGGCGCGCGCGACGGTGAGGCCGCCAACGCCCGAGTCGAAGATGCCGATCGGCCGGGTGTCTACCACCACAGGGTCTCCGAGACGTTCTTCTCGGCCCGGTCGAACTCGGGCGCCCAGGCCTGCGTCGACAGGTACTTCCACCCACCGTCGGCGAGCAGGCACACGACGTCGCCGCGCTCGAGCTCGGACGCGACGCGGCGGGCGACGTGGACCACGGCCCCCGAGGAGATGCCGGCGAAGATGCCCTCGCGTTCGGTGAGCTCGCGCGTGGCCTTCAGGGAGTCCGAGGCGTTCACGAGGAACTTCCGGTCCAGGACCGACTCGTCCAGGATCGGCGGGACGAACCCGTCGTCCAGCGAGCGGAGTCCGTACACGAGGTCGCCGAGCTCGGGCTCGGCCGCGATCACCTTCACGTTCGGGTCGTGTCGTTTCAGTCGCCGACCGACACCGGTCAGCGAGCCGCCGGTCCCCAGGCCGGCCACGAAGTGCGTGATCTCGGGCAGGTCCCGAACGATCTCGGCGCCGGTGCCCTCCTCGTGGGCCTTCGGGTTGGCCGGGTTCCCGTACTGGAAGGGCATGAAGTAGCGCTCGTCGGCGGCGAGGCGGCGCGCGATCTCGATCGAGCCGTTCGTCCCCTTGTCGCCGGGCGAGAGCACGATCTCGGCGCCGAACAGCTCCAGCAGGCGGATCCGCTCCTCGCTCGCGTTGTCCGGGATCACGACCGTGAGGCCGTAACCCTTGCGCCGGGCCACCATCGCGAGCGCGATCCCGGTGTTGCCGGATGTCGGCTCGAGGATGGTCTTGTCGGCGGTGAGCTCCCCCGATGCCTCGGCCGCCTCGATCATCGCCTTGGCGATCCGATCCTTGAGCGAGCCGGTGGGGTTCTGGCCCTCGAGCTTGGCCCACAGGCGAACGTTCGGCGAGGGCGACAGGCGCGGCAGGCCGACGAGCGGCGTCTCGCCGATGGCATCGAGGACGTCGGGGAATCGCATCAGG
>Ga0111539_10007070_pt1 | contig 14390 bp, 10 predicted proteins | sample RhiMethybrSRZTD1_FD_79667 | JGI IMG/M metagenome (GOLD analysis project Ga0111539, IMG submission 79667) | Populus rhizosphere microbial communities from Tennessee, USA - Rhizosphere MetaG P. TD hybrid SRZTD1 (version 2) (version 2) | ecosystem: Host-associated > Plants > Roots > Rhizosphere >...
AGACAGCTTCTGGACCTTCAGGTCGCTGGCCCGCTTGCCGACCCTGCCGATCACGCGCACGTCGACACCGGCCTTGACGCGCTTGTGCAGAATCCGAATCATGCCGGCGTCGGCCAGCTTCGGGTCGTAGATCGCGAGCGACTTCCTGGCCCGTTTCAGAAACGTCGCCAGCTGCTCGCGCGCGTTCTCCGGACTGACGACGAAGCCGTCGAGCGTCGGCTCGAAGTCCTCGCGCTGCGCATCGGCCTCGAACAGCCGCAGCGCTTCCTGCACGATGCGCCGATCGCGCGCGATCAGACCGAAGCTGCGCGCCTTCAGATCGCGCGCTGTGTAGTTAAAGCCATACACGTGGAGCGCCTCGCGATCGGTGATCATCATCTTGCTGTGGTAACGCATGAGCTCGTTGCCGGTGCGCGTGACGGTGAGACCCGCATTGAGCATCTGCTGCTCGAGCCGGCGCAGCCCTTTCTCACCGCCGGCATTGGTGTGCGCGATGAGCGCACGCACGGCGACGCCGCGGCCGACGGCTGCTTCGAGCGCCTTTTCCAACGGTTTCAAGTCGAATCGGAAGATGATGATATCGACCGACTTCTGCGCCTTCTCGACGGCGTCGAGAAGCGGCTTGATACCGTCCTGCGGCTGAACGATGAGCTCCAACAGGGTGTCCTTTCGTGCGCGGTCAGGCTGAATGGTAGAGCCCGATAATGGTCACCTCAACCACTCGGGATACGCTTTTGAACCCTGCCACGGTAATCCTGCTCGACTACCAGCAAAGGGGTTGCCGTTCGACGAAACGGCTTGTGGCTGTAGCCTTGGCGCAGGCGGACCCTGTTCGCCGTAGTCTTGGGGCACGGGATTCCACTGCGCGGCGACGTGGACGACTTGTGAGGTTGCTATGAAAGCGCTCTGTACGGTTCTGGCGACGGCACTCCTGATGTCCTCGTCGGGACTGGCAGCGCCCGCGCCGCAAAACGTGAATCCGCAGGCAGCCGCGCTCGTCGACTTTCAGAATCGGCTGCAGAAATATCTGCAGCTTCGCGCGCAGCTTGCGGACAAGCTCAAGCCGCTGTCGTCCACGGCCAGCGCGGCGGATCTCGCGGCACGACAACAGTCTCTCGCCGCGGCGCTGCGCGACGTCCGGAAGGACGCGAGGCACGGCGACCTGGTGTCGCCTGTGGTCGCAGAACAGATCCGGAAAGGGGTCGACGCGTATTTCCGCGGGAAAGACGCGTCCACCAGGCGCGCCGTGTTCCTGGAAGTGCCGGAGAACCTGCAGCCGGTGATCAATCGAACCGTGCCCGATAGCGTCGCGCTTGCCACCGTTCCGCCACTCTTGCTGAACAGCCTGCCGCGGCTGCCGGAGGGTCTGCAGTACCGGTTCGTTGGTCGCCACATCGTGCTCGTCGATGCAGACACGCGGTTGATAATGGACTACGCCCAGAACGCGCTTCCGCCGCACTGATTCCGAGGTGTTGACGTGAAACGGATCATCCTTGCTCTCGCAGTCAGCTGCGTCGTATGCGCGACGGCATCGTCGCAATCCAGCGTCCGGGTGTCGCAGGGCACGACCACGCAGTCGGCGCAGACGGACGCGCCGTTATCGCGTCTGCCGAATGCGAAGGACTCCGTCAAGTTCGCCGTCATCGGCGATACCGGCACGGGGGGCAGCGCGCAGTATCAGATTGCGAAGCTGCTGGCCGAGGCGCGCACGCGCTTCCCGTACGACTTCATCATCATGATGGGCGACAACATGTACGGCGGCCAGGGACCGGCCGACTTCGTGAAGAAGTTCGAGAAACCGTACAAGCCGATTCTCGAGGCCGGCGTGAAGTTCTACGCGTCGCTCGGCAATCACGACGATCCGGCGCAGCGGTACTACAAGCCGTTCAACATGGACGGCAAGCGCTATTACTCTTTCAGGAAGGGCGACGCCGAGTTCTTCGCGCTCGACAGCACCTACATGGCCCCGGCGCAGGTCGACTGGTTGAAGGACGCCCTGTCGAAGTCCGACGCGAAATGGAAGATTCCCTTCTTTCACCACCCGCTGTACTCCTCCGGTCAGAAGCATGGATCGGAGGTCGACCTGCGTCAGCTCGTCGAGCCGCTGTTCGTCGAGCACGGTGTGGACGTGGTTTTTTCCGGCCACGAGCACTTCTACGAGCGCATGAAGCCGCAAAAGGGGATCTACTATTTCACCGAAGGTGGCTCTGCAAAGCTGCGCGAAGGCAACATTCGAGTGGGATCGGCACTCACGGAAAAAGGCTTCGATCGCGACAACACGTTCATGCTGGTGGAGATCAACAAGGACGACATCTTCTTCGAGGCCATCTCGCGTGCGGCGCGCGTCGTCGACACGGGATCGTTCCCGCGCCGCGAGGTCACCAGCTCCACCTCCACCCGGTAACGCGTCACGGTCATTCGGTCCCCCGCGACGTCCACAACCATGCGGCGCCGCGGACACCGCTCGAGTCGCCGTGTGCGGCGCGCACGAGCCGAGTCCGAACGGGCTCCTGTTCTCCACCGCGATTGAAGACGAGCTCGGCCCACAGCTTCGGCACGTTCGTATACAGCTGATCGATGTTCGACATGCCGCCGCCGACAACGATTACGTCGGGGTCGAGGACGTTGATCATGCTGGCCAGCGCGCGAGCGAGGCGGCGTTCGTAGCGGACGACCGTGGCCTGCGCTGTGAGATCTCCGGCGGCCGCTGCCGCGACGATCTGCTCCGGCGATTCGAACTGTCCAGTGTGGCGTTGATGGTCGGCGGTCATGCCAGGCCCCGAGAGAAACGTTTCAATGCAGCCGGAGCGTCCGCAGTAGCAGGCCGGACCTGGGCGCTCGCCTTTCGCTGGCCACGGCAGCGCGTTGTGTCCCCACTCACCCGCGATGCCGTTGGCTCCGCTCAGCCCCCTCCCGTTCGCGACAATGCCAGCGCCCACACCGGTGCCGAGAATCACGCCGAACACGATCTCGGCACCGGCAGCCGCACCATCGGTCGCCTCTGAAATCGCGAAGCAATTGGCGTCGTTCGCGATTCGGACGGCGCGACCGAGGGCGTCCTCGACGTCGCCCTGGAGCGGATGACCGATCAGCCAGACGGAATTGGCATTTTTCACGACTCCGGTCGCAGGGCTGATCGTGCCGGGGATGCCGATACCGACCGTCGCCGTGACGCCGACGCATCGCTCCAGGTCGCCGATCAGTGTGACGATGGCGTCGACGGTCGCGCGGTAGTCGTCACGAGGGGTCGCGATGCGAATCCGAGCGCGCTCGCTCGTACCGTCGAGCGCGATCCCTTCGATTTTCGTTCCGCCGACGTCTATGCCGATGCGAATGCGCGCAGCCTCGGGCATGGAAAGAGCTTAGCGGAGCCGCGTCGCCGATAGAATCGTTCATTGTGCTGCGTCTCATCGCTGGTACGACCTTGCTCGTTCTTGCTGCGTCAACGGCTTCCGCCCAGAACTCGGGGACGGAAGACACGCGGACGCAGTTTCCCGCGCTGCTGGCGAACTCGTATTTCAGCGTCAACGTTGGCGCGATCGATTACCCGTTCTCCGAGGCGCAGCTGCAGCCCGGATTCCGCACCGCATCGATCGTCGTCCCGCATGTCGCGGCCCGCGTGGCGCTGTTCGGACACGAGTTCACCAGGTATCTGTCGGTGCAGGGCACCTATATGCGGCCGGTGCGCTATGTCGCCTATCACGACGTCAATGGCGACCAGAGCACGCACCATGTGTGGATGCATTTCGGCGGCGTCACCATGAAGGTCCGCGCACCGGTCGCGAATCGGGTATCAGTGTTCGGTGAAAGCGGGCTGGGGATCACGAGCCGCAGCGGATTCGAAAGCGGCCCCACACCGGTCGTGCGCGACACCCACTACGCGGCGCCGCTTGCCGGCGGTGGCGTCGAGTACCACCTCGGCCCCGCGTGGGATCTGACGGCTGGAGTCCTGTATTCGCCGGGGCGTTCGCGAGATGCGCAGCCACGGACGATCTTCACGTCCGGTGGCTTCCGTTACACCATGCGCCCGCTCGCGCAGGAGCGCGTCGAGGCGAACCGCAGCAGCGGCGCGATCTTCCCTGTCAACGTCCTGCAGGTCGAGCTGTCGACCGGATACGGATACGGCGTCAACCGATTCGTCTCGCGCCGGCTTCCCGTCTTCTGGTTTGGCAACGTGAACGTGGACCGCGGCGTGGCCGCGCACTACACGCGCAACGTGTTCCATTCCCGTCGCCTGTTCGCGCTCGATGTCGGCACCAGCGTCTCGGGATGGCGGAGCCAGGGAGAGAGGAATCGCTTCTACACGTTGTCGATCTACCCGCTGCTTCGATTCACGTTCCTGCGAACCAGCCGCGCAGATCTTTACGCGGTCTACTCACTGGCCGGTCCCACGTACATCTCGCAGGTGCGCATCGACGGACGCGACACGGGCAACCACTTCACGTTTCAGGATTTCATGGGCGCCGGTGTGTTCGTGGGACAGAAGCGTAACGTCACACTCGGCGTGAAGATCAACCACTACTCCAACGGAAACATCTTCACGGAGAACGCGGGCCTGAAGATTCCAATCACCGCAACGGCAGGAATCACGTTCTAGGGCGCCGGAAGACTGAAACGCCCGGCCTGTAAGGTGGGAAGCCGGGCGCTTCATTGGCGTGTTGACCACGCGTTGCTGGCACACAGCCAGCTCATTTGAAGTTGTCGCTATGTTGTTGCGTCTTCGCGCATCACTAATGGCGTCGGCCGTGCAGCGATGCGCGTCATCGGTCCGGTGGCTGTTCCATAGGCTCTCCGCGCTTGTAACCGCGGTATAACCAAGGGGTAACTCCAACGCCTTCCCACTGTCAAGTCAGCCGTACTCCTACACCGCCGTTGTCGGCGAACCCACGTCAGCCGTAGACGCGCGAACACCGCGCCTGCCAACTCCGTAACGTCTCTGCGTAGGCGTCTGATGCTCGTTCACCCTCAGGAGCCGTTCATGGCGACCGTCGCGGAGCTCGCCCCGGATTTGCCGCATCAAATCATCACGACTCTCGTCAATCAGCTCGGCGAACGCCTGGTGCGGCTGTCCACGAGGGCGCTCGCGCCGACGCATTTCGTCATCTATCTGCATCCCGACGATCACCTGGCATTGTCGGGAGTATCCCGCGCGATTGCCGACGATGCGTGGAGAGCAATCGACGCGGAGATCGAACGGCTGTCCAAACGCGGGGCGACGCCACTGCGACGAACGATTCATCGGCTTGCCCGTCCGTGGGCGCCTGCGCCAATGCCGGTCGAACGAGCCACGTCGAAACGGCAGCTCGAACTGCTGCCCGATCCGCACGGTGAATTGCCGCGCGGCCGCTTCACGATCGTGTTTCAGCTTCCCGCTCCCGAGCAGACCGACATGACCGGCACGGCAACGGTCTCCGTCACCTCAGGCATCGCACATGACGGCCTCCCGACTGCGCGCGTCGAGCAGACCGCGCCTGCATACGCGCGTCTCGACACGAAGGACGACCTCGGCGAGCGCACGTTCGAGATCCGCCAGGAGAAAGTGATCATCGGCCGCGGTGGTCCTGGCGTGTGGGTGGACGTCAAGCTCCGCGGATCGACAGATGTCTCACAGGAGCACATGCGGCTGCGGCGCGATCCGCAGACGGGCGCCTTTCTGATCAAGGACATGTCGCGCAACGGCACCAGCGTCAACGGCCGGCGAATTCCATCCGGCGTGACGTATGACGGCGAGTTGAAACGGGAAATCGAAGGACAGGAACTGGCCTTGCCTGCGCGCGCGGAGATCACGCTCGCTGACGCGGTGACGCTGACGTTCACGAGGTTGTGATGAGCGAGCTGTATTGGGCGCGGTTCGCCATGGCGGCCGTCTCGCTCGCCATCGCCCTGCTGCTCGTGTGGTGGAGCGCCAGTGAAGATTGCTGAGCCGCTGGTGGCGCTGGCGGCCGCCGCCGCGTCGGACGTCGGCCGGGTACGCACGACCAACGAAGACGCCTTCATCTGCGACCCGGATCGCGGCGTGTTCGCGGTGATCGACGGGGTCGGCGGTCAGGCGGGCGGCGACGTCGCCGCCACCATTGCACGACGCGAGCTCGAGCTCAGGCTCCGCCGCGAAACAGGCTCCATCGAAGATCGGATCCGCGAGGCCATCGCCGCCGCCAACGCCAGCATTCTCGCGGAAGCGCAGCGGGTGCCTGCCCTCTCAGGCATGGCGTGCGTGCTCACGATCGCCGTGACCGCGGGCGAGCGGCTCGTCGCCGGTCACGTCGGCGATACGCGACTGTACAAGATCGGGCCGACCGGGATTCGCAAGCTGACACACGACCACTCGCCAGTCGGGCAGCTCGAGGATGGCGGACAGCTCGGCGAAGAGGAGGCGATGCGCCATCCGGAGCGGAACCAGGTGTTTCGCGAGGTCGGCACGCGCCCCCACCAGCCAACCGATCCCGAGTTCATCGAAATCATCACCGACCGCCTCGCGCCCGATGAAGCGATCCTGCTCTGCAGCGACGGCTTGTCCGATTCCATTGCGTCCGCCGGGATCGAGCGGATCATTCGACGTTCCACCCATCCGGCGCTCGCGGCCGCGGATCTCATTACAGCGGCCAATCACGCCGGTGGAAAAGACAACGTGACGGTTGTCGCCGCCTACGGCCCACTCTTTGGCAGCACGCTCCCACGGAGTCCCCGTACGCGCAACAACGAATCGCGCACCGACACGACGGAGCTGAAGCCCCAGACACGCGCGATCGACGAAAGCCCGCAGCGTCGGGGCACGAATCCTGATCTCGTTCCGAAGAACGAGCAGCGGCGCCGCGACTGGTGGCGCTCACGACGCGTGGGTGCATCGATCGCCGCGACAGCGATCATCGCGGCCGTTGCAACCGCCTTGTGGTGGCGCTTCCCGCTCGTCGCGGCAAACGATGCGAGCAGCGGCTCCACGACGGCGATCGAAGCGCAGCCACGCGTGCTTCGCGTCTCGATGGCGTCCGACAGCACGTTGACATCGATCGCGGCCGCGTTGACTGCCGCCCAGGCAGGCGACGTCATCGAGATCGAGGCTGGCACGTATCCCGAATCGCTCGTGCTTCGTGACGGTGTGTCGATTCGCGCTCGGCAGCCACGCAGCGTCATCCTGCAGCGGCCGGCGACCGTCAATGGGCCGTTTACGGCGATCTCCGCAAGCGGCATTCGCAGCGGCGCGATCAGCGGCATCGTCGTCAAAGGTACGGACAACGCGCCCGTGGACTATGGCGTGTGGATCGCAGGGGGAACAGTCGACCTCGACGATCTCGAAATCGTCGGCGCGCGCTCGGCAGCCGTCCAGATCGGCGGGCAATCCACCGTGCGGCTTCGCGGCAGCGACGTTCACGACAACAGCGGGGCCGGTGTGGTCGTCGAGCGCGACGCGGCGCCGGAGATCCTCCACAACGTGATCGAACGCAACGGTAAAAAGGCGCCCGCCCGCGCCGGCATCGAGCTGCGTGACGGCGCCCGCGCCGCAATCTCCGGGAATATCGTTCGCGACAACGGACAGCCGGGAGTCGCCGGACTCCCCTCGTCCGAGATCAGCCGTGTGACGGCAACGAACGCACTCGGACCATCCGCTCAGTCGACGACGCGGCGGCGTTGACCACATGCTATTGGCTGCAGACCGATACGTCGATCGGGAATTCGTCGCGCAAGGCGGCATGGCCCGGGTGTATCGCGCGCGCCGAAGCGATTCGCCCCGCGTGATTGCCTTGCGCGAGATCCCAGGCGGACCAGGCAGCGCCGATCGAATCCACTCGGAATCACGCGGCGCCGAGATTCAGCGGGCGTTGTGCGAGATCGACGACCGCGTGCCGCGGGTGTTCGACACGTTTGTGTCCGACGCGGGCTGGTTCTACGTCGAGATGGAATTCGTCGACGGCGAGGATCTGGCCGCCCTCATCGAACGCGGACCGCTGCCCGTTGCGGAGGCGGTGAGAATCGCACGCGAGGTCTTCGACTTTCTCCGCATCGCCCACTCGACGCCGGTCAGCGTGGACGGCGAACGCCGAGAGCAGCAACTGCACGGCGACCTGGCGCCAAAGAACATCCGTCTCACGCCCGACGGCGCCGTGAAGATTCTCGACTTCGGCATTGCCAAAGGGCTGCAGGCGACCGCCACAGCGGTGATGTTCGGGAGTTACGGCTATATCTCGCCCGAGCGGCTGCGCACCGGACGCATGGGCACCTCCGACGACTTCTGGTCCGCCGGCGTGGTGCTCTACGAGATGCTTGCCGGCCGCCGTGCCTTCAACGGCAGCAACGAAGAGATCGCACTCGCCCTCAACGAGCGCCGGCCACCGCTGCCGCTGGACGATCAGATTCCACGCGCTGTTCGATTGATCGTCTCGAAACTGCTGGCATGGGATCCCGCATTTCGCTATCCGGACGCCACGACGGTCCTCGCGGACCTCGACGCGTTCACCAGCGGCGAGCCCACACGCGCCGAAACAGAAACCGACGATAGCCGCACGCGTGTGGTCTCGGCTCACGACCAGAGCGGTCTGCCCTTCGACTTCGCTCAGGGCAGGCGGCCAATGACATTGCCCGCGGTGCCGCCTCTCCCGGCCGAGATTCAACCGACCACTCGCATCTCGCCGACGAAGCGACGCCCGCCATCGAGAGCGTCGAGAGTGACCCGGAAGGTCGTCGCTCTGAGCCTCCTGGGCATCGTCATCATGATCGGGGCGCACGAGCAGACGATCGGCAGCGAAGTGCACGACACCATGCGCATGGCGTTCGCCGATCCAGGCAATCTCGACGAGCTCGTCAAGTCGTACGAATCGTTGCGTGACCGCGCCTGGTTCTCGAGCACGACGAGCGAGCTCGGCGAGTTTCTGTCGGAGCGGTTGACGCTGGACGCCGCGACGATGCTGAAGGATTTTCGCAACGATGATCCGCGTCTGGAAACACAGTTCAGGCCGGCAGCGATCAAGCTGGCTCGGGCGGCGCGGATCAATCCCGACAACAAGTCGGCGCGTGCGTGGCTGCGCTACGCGCAGGGACATCTGGCGCGCATCGATGGTGAAAACGCGCGCGGACCCGAACGACGGCAGGCGCTGCTCCGCGCGGTTTCGCTGTTCGAAGAGGCCTCGAGGCTCGACTCGTCGCTTCCCGATCCGTATCTCGGACTGGCGCGCGTCTACACCTATCTGCTGCCTGACGCCGATCTCGCACGTCGCGCGGTGGCAGCGGCGGAGCAACGCGGTCACAAACCCGGACGACGAGAGCACACCGAGCTGGGGGATCTCTCGAAAAGCGCCGTCGAAGACCTGGTCAAACAGGCGCGCCAGCTGCGCGGCACCGCGAGCGAGGAACTGCTGCTGATGCGCGCGCGCGCCGAAGCCGACGCGGCGATCGATGAATACCGGCAAGCCGGCGACTATGCGAACAGCAGCCGGTATGCGCGCGATCTCGAGCGCGCCGTCTACGTCATCGATGCGCGTCTGCAATCGATCCGAGCGCCCGAAATCGAGGCAGTCGACACGGCGTCTGCCACCGAGGCGCCTCTACCGCAGGAACAATGACTCAGGTTGCATTGGCGTACCCCGCTGCTCCGGAAGCATTCAGTCCGGCTGTCGCCGCGCGACACACCGTCCAGTCGCGCGTCGAGTTGACGGGGCTATGTCTCGCTGCCGTCCTGACGCTCCTCGCGGCCGGGCTTGCGATCGCGGGACGCTCGGCGCGGGCGGGCGATGTCGACCAGCGCATTCAGGATGGATCGATCGCGGTGATCTCGGACCGTGACGCCGCCCCGTTGACGCGCGCGCTCTCCACGGTATGGTCAGCCGACGAGGCCGCGGCGCTCTCGACAGAGCTGCGGTCGTGGGTCGCGCGGAATCCGATCGACGATGTCGATGACCTGAGGCGGGCTGCGATCGACGTGTCGCGAGCACGATCGATGACCGCGCTTCGATCCGTCCGCGCGCGGCTCAACGAAAACGCTGGCGCAGCCAACGACGCAACGGTATCCCTGTTCACCCGCGCCGATCTCGCGGCGATCAGACCGCTCATTGTCGTACGACGAGTCGCCGACTTCCAGGTCTCGACGGCGATCGCTGTCGCGCTCGTGATCGCCGGCTTCTTCGGCCTGCATGTCGTCCGGCGGACGATCCGATCGACCGCGGATCCGCTGCTGCTCCCAGCGGTATTCGCGTTGTGCGGCATCGGACTCGCGGTGATGATCGACCTTCGCGATCCAGTCCTCGACACGTTGATCGCCGTCACATTCGCGGGCGGTGTCGCGATCGGTTGCGCGCTCGCCGCGCTCGCGTGGTGCCTGCCCGTCGAGCGACTGTCGCTTCAATACGCGCCGCTCGCGGGTGCGCTCGCGTTGTCCGTCCTGCTCATCGTGTTTGGAAGCGGACCCGCCGGCAGCGAGGCCAAAGTGAATCTGTGGGGCGTGCAGCCGGTCGAGGCGATCCGGATTCTGATCACGCTGTTCCTCGCGGCCTACTTCAGTCGCAAATGGCGGTTCCTCCGCAATCTCTCGCACGAAGGTGCGCGGCACGTTCCACTGCTGCGATGGCTCGCTATCCCACCGCTCGAATACGTCGTTCCGGTGGCCGTCGCGTTGACGCTGGTCGCTCTCTTCTTCGTCGCACAGCGCGATCTTGGACCGGCGCTGGTCTTCGGATGTTCGTTTCTCGCGCTGTGGGCGGTCGCTGTTCGTCGTGCGGGTCTGGCGGTGGCGGGACTCGCCGCTCTTGCGGCGGGCTACTGGCTCGTCGTCCACCTCGGATCGCCGGCCATCGTCGCGACGCGCGTGGCAATGGCGGTGGATCCGTGGATGAACGCGCGGCCAGGCGGAGACCAGATCGCGCAGTCGCTGTGGGGCTTCGCGAGCGGCGCGAGCGTCGGGTCGGGTCCCGGTCTTGGCGATCCGCAGTACATCCGCGAGGGACACACCGACCTGATTCTCTCTGCACTGGGCGAGGACTTCGGCTTCGTCGGACTCCTGACCGTCGCTCTGTTGTACGGCGTGATGTGCCATCGCGCCATCCGGATCGCGCTGCGGGCGCCAAGCGACTTCTCTGCTTTCCTGGCGCTCGGTCTGACGTTCGGGTTGTTCGTTCAGCTCCTGCTGATTGGCGCCGCCGTCCTCGGCGTGATGCCGTTGACGGGCGTCGTCACGCCGTTTCTCAGCTACGGACGCAGCGCGATGACGGCGCACCTGGTGATGGTCGGACTGCTGCTGTCCATTTCCGGTCGGACCGCGCCGGGCGAATCGCCCCGGCTTGCCGTTCACTTTGCGCCCGCGGTGCGTTGGGTCATCGGCTGCTTCGCCGTGATTGCCGCTGTCGCGCTCGCGCGTGCGTTTCAGGTGCAGGTATGGGCGGCCGACGAGACGATGGCGCGGTCGGCGCTCGTGCGGCTGGCGGACGGCACACTACGGTTCGACGACAACCCCCGGCTGCTGTCAGCCGCGCGACAGCTGCTCGTGCGAGGGACGATCAGCGATCGCAATGGCGTACCGCTCGCCACGAGCGATCGCGCTGTCGTGCAGAAGCAGGCGCCGGCCCTGGGTCACCTCGGGATCGATGCGAAGGGCGCCTGCCAGGTGTCGCGGCCACGCTGTTATCCGTTCGGCGGGCGGATGTTTCACCTGCTGGGCGATGCGAATACACAACTCGATTGGACAGCGACGAACAACTCGTTCGTCGAAGAGGACGCCGGCGCGCGTCTGCTCGGATACAACGACTTCGCCGCGCCGGTAAGGATCGAGACGTCCGGCAGGTCTGCCGTCACGCTGACCAGGCGCAGTTATCGAGAATTGGTCCCGCTCGCACGACACCGCTATCAACTGGAGAACGCGGAGGTGGTCGCGCTTCGCGAGCGACCGCGGGATGTTCGTCTGACGATCGATGCGCGGTTGCAGCTGCGTGCGGCGGACATCCTGAAGCGAGGCGTCGTGGCAGCCAGGAGTAGTCGCGGAGCTCTGGCCGTCATGGACGTGCGTACAGGCGAGGTCCTGGCCGCAGTGAGTTATCCATGGCCCGAAGACGGGGTCTTCACGGGCAACGGCAGATTCGATCCGCAGGCGCGGCTCGATCGCGTGCGCTACGGCGTGTATCCTCCCGGCTCGACGTTCAAGCTCGTGACCGCGGCTGCGGCGCTCACGCTTCGTCCGGAGCTGTCGTCGTCGCAGTTCATGTGCGTCCGTCTTCCCGACGGCCGCATCGGTGCGCGCGTGCCTGGCTCGAGGCGTCCGGTCCGCGACGACGCGCTCGATGCAACGCCGCACGGCAATATCGGACTCGACGAGGCGATCCGTCACTCGTGCAACGCGTACTTCGCGCAACTCGGGCAACAGCTTGGCACCGACCCGCTGATCGACATGGCGTCGCGCTTCCACATCGACGTGGCGCGTCCGAATACGCCGCAGCGACTGCGCCCGCAGCTTCCCTACGCCGCGTTCGGGCAGGGCGAGGCGCTGGCCAGCCCGATGCGTCTGTTGACGGTCACGGCTGCAATCGCGGGCGGCGGTCAGCTGGTGGAACCGCGATGGATTCTCGACTCGAGCGCGCCACCCGCGGCTACGGTCACTGTGCTTCCGCGCGCCGCCGCTGAACGCCTCGCGCGCGATATGGCGATGGCCGTGAACAGCGGAACCGGACGCAGCCTTGCGGGCGTGACGCCGGCGATCGCCGGCAAGACGGGAACGGCGGAAGTGACGGGCGGACGGTCGCACGCGTGGTTCACCGGCTTCGCCCCCTACGGCAGCACGACGGGCCGCACGATTGCGTTCGTCGTGCTCGTCGAAAACGGCGGATACGGCGCTCGGGCCGCTGCACCGATCGCGGGTGAACTGGTGGCGGCCGCTCGGGAGTTGGAGTTGTTTTAGTGCGCGATGTCAGGAATCTGGAATCAGGCATCGGGATTCAGGGCTGTGCGGAAAGAGGTCTGAGGCCTCGGGTCTCATTCCTGGCCCAGCCCTGAATCCTGATTCCCGATTCCTGATACCTGACAGAACCGGGCTTCTATGAAGAACATTCTCGAGAAAGCGCTTCACCACGCGGGCCAACTCGATGCCGTCGTCGACGGTTTCGTGAACAGAAAGCTGCGTGGCGACCGACCCCTGACGCCCGCCGAGATCCTCACTGGCGTGACGAGAGAGATTGACGCCGTCGTCACGCTCGGACCCGACGGACCGGCGTTCCCGTACAACCGAGTGATGCTCACGCTGGCCGCAGATACGCCCGAGCGGCGTACCGAGCTGCAGGCAACGCTGCCGCCGGACGATGTGCGCGAGCGTCTGGTCCAGCATCTCCAACGACGGGCACAGGTCCCTGCGGATCTGCGCGTCGATGTTCGTCTCGCGTCGCAGATCGAGAATCCCGCCGGCTTCCACGTCGCGCTCCGGCACGTGGCAGCGCGCGTGCCTGCCGAACATCCGGTCACGCCACGCTCGGCGCGACTGGTCTCCGCCGACGGTGCGCTGCGCTTCACGCTCGGCGAAGGCACGATTCACGTCGGTCGCGTGGCCGACGTGCACGACCGCGCCGGTCGGCTCGTCCGCCGGAATCAGATCGCGCTCGAGAGCAACGCCGACAGTCGAACCGTGTCCCGCGCGCACGCGCGCATCCAGGGCGTCAGGGATCAGGACGCCCTGGCATTCATGCTCTTCGACGAAGGGAGCCGGTACGGATCGAGCGTCGTCCGCGACGGCCGCGCGCACAAGGTGCTGCACGGCCACGTCGGCTTCCGATTGAAGGACGGCGACGAGGTGTATTTCGGGCGAGTGCGTCTGCAGTTTCGAACGACCGGACGCGAATAGCGCATCGTTTCCTCAGCCGTCGGGTAACGATTCCTCGAAGGATCTCCTCGGGATTGACAGCCATTCCGCCGCAGCGATATAAGCAGCACCGCTATCGCCGTCCGCTCCTCCCACTTCGACTCAACAACCCGTCGATCCGGAGGTGCGTATGCGCCGTACTTCACGATCGTACCGGACGCTCCTGCTCGTTGTGGTGGGAGCTCTCACCGGACTTGGAGCCGTTCTGCTCGGGCAATCCGCCGCACGACAGGTGCCGCGATCGTCCATCGAACAACGCATGTCGCGTATGGGCAGCGCCGCCGTTCTCGTGCGGCGAGGCGCGGGCTCGTTGCCGGATCGAGCCGCGTTCGTGCGGGCGCTCGCGAAAGCGTTCAAGGCCGATATCTGCCCGCCCGAGCCCGACTGCGAAAGCGATCTGCAGGAAGATGGTCCGATCAACACGCAGTCCGAAGTCAGCGTAGCGGTCGACGGTACCGGTCAGCACGTCGTCATCGGGTTCAACGATTTTCGCGGCTTCCCGCTGAATCCCGTCTCACTGTCCGGCTACATGTATTCGGATGATGGCGGACAGACGTTCGTCGACGGC
>Ga0111539_10007073_pt1 | contig 14384 bp, 11 predicted proteins | sample RhiMethybrSRZTD1_FD_79667 | JGI IMG/M metagenome (GOLD analysis project Ga0111539, IMG submission 79667) | Populus rhizosphere microbial communities from Tennessee, USA - Rhizosphere MetaG P. TD hybrid SRZTD1 (version 2) (version 2) | ecosystem: Host-associated > Plants > Roots > Rhizosphere >...
CTAGCGGCCGCACCTGGGCCGGTCAACGCAATGGCACGGCCTGTCCTCGCGGGTTTTCGATTGACATTGTCGCGTGGCGCGGATTAGGACTCGCAGCTGAGCTCGTGCGGCCGCGCGCGAGGCGGGGACACCGGAATCTCGTGAGCGACCAGCAGACAAGAGCGGTGATACACGCGGAGCCGGTCGTCCCGTACGACAGCCTCTACGCGCGGCTCGGCACGCTGCGCGCGGAGTGGACGCTGGCGGATCCCTACCCGCACGTGGTCATGGAGAACTTCCTCGGCGCCGACGTCATCCAGCGCATGCTGGGCGAGTTCCCGGACATCCGCTCCGGCGAATGGATCCACTACGTCCACTACAACGAGCGGAAGTTCGGCCAGACGCAGCGGGAGCGTTTCGGCCCCACGATCGGGGAGGTCGTCGACGAGCTGAACTCGCCGCGGTTCCGCGACTTCCTGCGCGACATGACGGGGATCGAGGGACTCCTGCACGACGAGACGCTGGAGGGCGGCGGGTTGCACCAGTCGGAGCGCGGCGGCTTCCTGAACGTGCACGCCGACTTCACCGTCCATCCGCACCGTCGCGACTGGCGGCGCAGGCTCAACCTGTTGCTCTACCTGAACCCCGGCTGGGAGGAGTCGTACGGCGGCTACCTCGAGCTGTGGGACACGGAGATGCGGGAGTGCCGCCGCAAGATCGGGCCGGTCTTCAACCGCTGCGTGATCTTCAGCACGGATCCGACGTCGTTCCACGGCCACCCGGACCCCATGACCTGTCCGCCGGGCGTGACGCGCAAGTCGCTCGCCCTCTACTACTTCACGCAGGAAGCGGAGACGATGGTGCGATCGACCGAGTATCGCGCGCGTCCCGGCGAGGGCGTGCGCGGGCTCGGCATCTACCTCGACAAGATGGCGCTCCGCCTCTACGACCGCACCAAGCGCGCGCTCGGCCTCGACGACCGCTTCGCGAGCGGCCTCCTCCGGCTGCTCTCGGGTCGACGGCGATAGCGACGCGCGGCGCGGTACCGGCACGCGTCGCCGTCCCGATCGCGGCGACGCCCGTCGAGGAGCAGGCGGAGTGGCGCGCGCGCGCGGCGCTGTGGGCGCTGTTCGGGCTCGCCGCCCTCCAGCGGCTGTGGAACATGTTCTACGTCGCGCCGCTGACGGGCTTCGATGCGCCCGGCCACATGGGCTACGTGCTGACGATCCTCCGCGAGCACCGGCTCCCGCATCCGACCGAGGGCTGGTCCACGTTCCATCCGCCGCTCTACTACGGCGTTGCCGCCGCCGTCTGGGGCCTGCTCGAGCCGCTCGGCCCCCGGCCCGTCCTGATCGGCATCCGCGTCCTCGGTGTGGCGGCCGGGTTCGCGGCGGCGCTGGTGACGCATCAGCTCGTGCGGAGGCTCGGCGGCAGCCGCGCGGTGGCGTTCGTCGCCACCGCGCTCGTGCTCTTCGTCCCATGCGTCCAGATGTCGGCGACGATGGAGGGAAACGAGGCGTTTGCCGCCGGCGTCGCGGCGCTCGGCCTGCCGGCGCTCCTCGCCCTCCACGCCGACCCGCGGAACGTCCGCGCGGCGCTCGTCGCGGGGCTGTTCGCGGGCCTGGCGGCCATCTCGAAGTTCACCGGGCTGGCGCTCGTCGCCGCCTGCGCGGTGCCGTTCCTTCGCTCCGACCTCGACCGCGCCATGCTCCGCGCCCTCGGCGCGCTGGGCTTCGTGTTCGCGCTGATCGCCGCGCCGATCTACGGGCGGAACGTGCTCGTGGCGGGAACCCCGTTCCCGCTCACCCGCACGCGGGATCCGATGTTCACGGCGGAGCGCGTGCAGGTCATCCGCCCGCGCCGGATGCTCGACTACTTCACGATCTACAGCGACAACTTCGTGCGGCCCTCCGTGTTCCATCTGACGCGCCTCCCCGGGTCCTACCGCAATCGGAACCGGGCGATGACCAGCGTCCCGGGCCTGCTCTACGCGTCCTTCTGGTACGATCCGTTCGCGCACCGCATCCCGATCCAATACCACCGCGACGGGATTCGCAGCGGGCCGACGATGCTCGCCCTGGGGCTCGTCCCGACGCTGCTCATGATCGTGGGGTTCGTCGTGGCCACGTGGCGCGCGGTGACGCGCCGGCTCCGCGTGCCCGAGGCGCCGCTCGTGGCGATGGCGTTCGCGGGAACCGCGATGCTCGTCCTCCACACGTGGACCGCGCAGTCGACCGCGTCGGTGAAGGGGACCTACCTGCTCCAGCTGGCGCCCGTCGCCGCGGTGTTCTTCGCGCAGGCCGCGATGCGCCTCCCCGATTACTGGCGCCGCGCGGCGCTCCTGGCTTCGCTGGCAGCCGCGGCCGCCGCCATCGTCGTGTTCACGGCAGGCATCCTGTTCTGGACCCCTCAGCCCGGCGTCCAGACGTGGGCGGCGTGGGGGAAACGCCTGCCCGGCTCCCACATCCAGGAGGCGCTCCACGACCTCCTGTCGCTCCCCGAACCGTAGCGCCTCAGCGGCGACGGAAGACCGTCCAGCAGCGTGCGAGCTCCGTGTCGCGCGGGCTCCAGAGCCGCTCGGGCGCGGCGTCGATGGAGACGGGGTCCGCGTTCCAGCCACAGGGGTAGGCTCGGACAGCGATCTCGTACACCGCGACGGACCATGCCAGCGCGACGGCGAAGAGGAGCGCGAGCGGCGCGCGGGCGCGGCGCGGGAGCGGCGTCCGCGCGAGCCAGAAGGCGAAGAACGGCAGCACGTCGGCCATGTAGCGCGGCCCGAAGACCCACCCGCCCCACCACGTCGCGATGAAGCCGTAGAGCGCGAAGACGAGCACGCCGGCCAGGCTCATGAGGCGCTCCGTCGCCGGCGCCGATGCGCGGAGCGTGTGGACGAGTCCGGGGAGCGCGAAGAGGAGGACGGGGCTGTAGACGAAGAGGCCGCGGCTGGGCGCGGCGAGCAGGGCGGCCCAGGTCCATGGCGTGAAGTGGAAGTACGAGGGCACATCGTGGGTTCGGGCGATGCTCGTGACGATCGGCCCCCGGCCGCCCAGGAGCGTGCCGTGGAGGTACCAGTTGGCGAACAGCGCCAGCGCGCCGATCGCGGTCACGAGCGTCACCGTGACGATGCCGACGCCGGGGCGGCGGCGGTCGCGCACGGCGTCCCACGCGACGAGCAGCGCGGCGGGGACGAGGATCGGACGGCAGGCGGTCGCGAGCGCCAGCGCCGTCCCGGCGAGGGGATAGAGCGCGGGCCGCCCTGCCGCGGCCGACCACAGGGCGAGACCCGACACCGCCCACAGCGCCGACGACGTGTGCTGCCAGAGGCCGGCCGCGTTGATGGTACGGAAGCAGGTGGCGACGCCGATGATCGTCGTGACCAGGAGCGCTCGCGGTAGCGACGTGATGCCGGTGAGCCAGACGGCGAGGACGAGCAGCGTGAGCGTCGCCACCCGCGCGGCGATGGTGTGGAGCAGCGTCCAGTCGATGCGCACGGCCGGCGGCGGCAGGCTGCGGTAGGGCGCGAAGAACGGGGCGAATGTGAGCGGCGAGGTGATCGGCTCGATCCCGTACAGCCCCGTCGGCCGGCGTGCCACGCCGTAGAGCGGGCCGCGTGGGAAGGCCTCCGGCGGATAGTAGGCGCTCACGTCCACCGTGCCGGCAGCGACGAGCGCATGGGCCGTGACGCCCGCCGCGATCGTCTCCGGCAGCGCCCCGAGGCGCGGATTCCCGGTGTAGAAGTGCGCGACCCAGGGCGCCGCGAGCACGAGCGCCGCCAGCACCGTCAGGCGGCGCGCGTCCAGGTGCATCACGCGAGCATCCAGCGGATGAGCGCGATGCCGAGGCCCACGAGCCCGCCCACGACGGCGCCGTTCAGCCGGATGAACTGCAGATCCGCGCCGACGCGGTCCTCGATGCGCGCCACGAGGGCGCCGGTCTCGAGCGCCTCGAGATTCTCGCGCACCGTGACGCCGATCTGATGGTGGTAGCGGCGGAGGAGGTCGTCCGCTGTCGTGCGGACCCAGCGGTCGAAGGCCGCGCTGCGCTCGCGATCGGCGAGGAGCTCCACGATCCCGGCGTGGAGGCGCCGATCGATCAGGTCGGCGACCGGGCCGCGTGGATCGTCGAGCTCCTCCTCGAGGCGCGACCGCAGGCGTGCGAGCGCGTCGCGCACGAGGGGCCCGGACTCGAGGCTCTCGACGATGCTCGTGCGCACGCGCTCGGCGAGCGCCAGCGTCTCGGGGTCGCCGGCGGCAAGCCGCGTGGCGAAGCGGGCGGTGGCGTCGACCGCGAGACGGCGCAGCGGATGCTCGGGGTCCCGCGCCGCCGTCGCGAGCTCCGACGCGGCGTACTCGCAGGCCGCCTCGACGATCTTCCGCTGCACGAGGCGGTTCCGGAGGACGAGCGGCATGAAGCGCCGGCCGCGGGCGCGGAGCGCGCGCGCCGAGCGATCGAGCCACCAGTGCAGCTCGGCCGCCGTCCGCGGCCGTGCCGCGAGCTGCGCGAGCGATGCGGCCGCGGAGGCGAACGCGCCGTCGGCGCGGCCCCCGCGGAGCGCGCGCGCCAGCCATTCGCCCGCCGTGCGGCCCGCGGGGAGGTCCTGGAGGTGGCGCTGGATGGTCCGCTGGACGAGGCCGACGATCTCGTCCTCCGTGAGGAGGCGCGCGACGCGGCGGAGCAGGCCGCGGACCGGTCCGCCGAGGCGACGCACGCGCTCCGGGTCGGCGAGCCAGTCGCGGATGAGGGCGCTCGGCGTGACGCGCTCGAGGCGGGCGCCGATCACCTCCGGCGAGAGCCAGTCCTCCTCGACCATCGTGACGATGCCCTCGACGATCTTCGCGCGCCGGGTCGGGATGATGGCCGTATGTGGGATGGGAATCCCGAGCGGATGGCGGAAGAGCGCGGTCACGGCGAACCAGTCCGCGAGGGCGCCCACCGTCCCGGCCTCGAAGCCGGCGGCGACCACCGAGAGCCACGGCGCGCCGGCGAGCGGGCCGAACGCGTAGGCGACGTGCGACGCGACGGCGCCGCCCACCGCCGCGAGCAGCGAGATCGTGCCGACGTGGCTTCGCGGCGGAGGCGCGGATCGCGGGCGCCGCTCCCCGGTCTCCGCGACGGCTTCTCCTCGCTCGCTCACGGGCCTAGGGGAGGAGCTGCAGGCCGAGGAATATCTGGAAGCCACCGAGCAGGACCGCCGCGGCGCCGAGCACGGGATGCACGGCACGCGCGCGCGCGTCGGTCGGCACGTAGGGCGACAGCAGCGCCGCGAGCGTGAACAGCGCGAGGATGAGGGTGCCGACTGTCAGGTGCGCCTGGCTCGCCTCGGCGAGGCTCGGCTCGAGCCCGCGGACCGCGATCAGGCCGCCGATCCAGTTGAGCACCACGAGCACGTACAGGACGGGCCCGATCGCGGCGTGACGCCGGCGCGCCGCCGCGGCGTCACGCCGCGGCAGCCGGCCGCGGAAGCCGAGCGTCGCGGCGTACGCCGCCAGCGCGATGGCGACGAACCCGCCGAGCGGGTGCAGGTAGAGACTCAGGCGGCCGCCGGGCACGCGACATCCACCCCGCTCAGTGCAACGTCGCCGCCGCGCGCGCCAGGCGGGACACCCGCGCGCGCACGTCCGGCGCGTCGGGCGCGCCGGGGGCCAGCTCGAGGTAGGTCCGGAGGTCCTGCAGCGCCGCCGCGAAGCACTCGAGCCGATCGTACAGCAGGCCGCGGACGCGCAGCATCTCGGGCGAGGCCGGGATCAGCGCGGAGAGGAGGTCGACGGTGTCGAGCGCATGCCGCGGGTCGTCGCGCTCGAGGTAGATGCGGAGGAGGTTGCGCAGCATGCGCGCGAGGATGGCGCGCGTGTCGGTCGCCTCGAGGGCGTCGGGGGGGACGCGCGTGATCTTCTTTGCCTCGGAGCCGGCCAGGGCCTGCAGGCGCGTGAGGAGCTCGGGCTCCGGCACCGGTCGGCCGCCGGCGAAGGGGTCGAGGAGCACCGGGCCGCTCTCGCCCGGGGCGCGGACGAGGAAATGGCCGGGGAACCCCACGCCCTCGACACGGAGGCCGAGGCGCGCGCTCGTCTCGATGAGCACGACGGCGAGCGTGATCGGGATGCCGGTGCGGCGGATGAGGACGTCGTTCAGGAAGCTGTTCCGCGGATCGTAGTAGTCCTGCTCGTTGCCGCGGAAGCCGCGCTCGCGGAACAGGTATGTCGAGACGGCGCGCACGGCTTCCTCGGGTGGGGCGCCGGGGGGCACACGCGCGGCGGCCGCCTCGGCGAGCGCGTCGAGCTCCGCCAGGTAGGGCTCCGGCTCGAGCTCGGGATAGCCGATGCGTGCGATGGTCAGCGCCGCGCGACCGAGGTCCGGCGGGTCGCCCGCCGCGAGGACGGCCGTGAGCTCGTCGCGCAACCGCGTCACGGCGCCCTCAGCTGCGCTCGCAGAGCTCCACCACGTTGCCGTCGGGGTCGACGATCCAGAGCTGCCCGCCCCCGAAGTCCCGATATGGGATGCCCTTCGCATCGAGCGAGCGCCGCACCGCGCCGAGGTCCTCGACCTCGAGCGCCACGTGGGGATCCGTCGGATCGATGTCGTCGAAGATCTTCGCCTGCTGGATCAGGTGCAGCTGGCTCTCCCCGAGCGCATACCAGGCCCCCGGGAACCCGAGATCGGGACGCGGGGCCGCGTCGAGGCCGAGCAGGTCCTCGTAGAAGGCGCGCGAGCGGGCGAGGTCGCCGACGCGCACCGAGGCGTGATGCAGGGAGAGGACTCGCGAGCCACGCACGGGCGCGATGGTAGTGCCCCGCGCGCGGGGTGGTCAAGGCGGTGACCTTGCCAGTGCAATCATGGCGCCCTACAAGCGGGCCAGGAGGTTCCGCCCATGCCCGCCCCGGATCGCCTCAACTTCGGCCTCTTCCTGGCGCCCTTCCATCGTCTGGGCGACAACCCGACCTACTCGCTGGAGCGCGACCTCGAGCTCGTCCAGCACCTCGATCGCCTGGGCTTCGACGAGGCGTGGTTCGGAGAGCACCACTCCGCGGGCTACGAGATCATCGCATCGCCCGAGGTCTTCCTGGCCGCGGCGGCGGAGCGGACGCGCCATCTCCGGCTCGGGACCGGCGTCTCGTCGCTGCCGTACCATCACCCCTTCATCCTCGCCGATCGGATGGTGCTGCTCGACCACCTGACGCGCGGCCGCGCCATGTTCGGCGTCGGACCCGGCGCGCTGCCGTCGGATGCGTTCATGCTGGGCATCGACCCGATGCGGCAGCGCGAGATGATGGACGAGTCGCTGGAAGCCATCCTGGCGCTGCTCACCTCCGACGAGCCGATCACGCGTGAGACCGGCTGGTTCACCATGCGCAACGCGCGCCTCCAGCTCCGTCCCTACTCGCGGCCGCACATGGAGGTGGCGGTCGCGGCCCAGGTGTCGCCGGCGGGCCCGCGCGCGGCCGGGAAGTACGGCGTGAGCCTCCTGTCGCTCGGCGCGACCACCGTCGGCGGCTTCGACGTGCTCGGGCAGCAGTGGGGGATCGCCGAGGAGATGGCGGCCGAGCACGGGCGCGCGCTCGACCGCCGGCGCTGGCGCCTCGTCGGTCCGATGCACATCGCGCCGACGCGGGACCAGGCGCGCCGCGACGTCGAGTTCGGCCTCGCGGCCTGGGTCGACTACTTCGAGCGCGTGGCGGCGCTGCCGCTCGTCGGCGAGGCCAACAGCACCCAGGACATGGTCGACGCCATCAATGCGACGGGCCTCGCCGTGATCGGGACGCCGGACGACGCCGCGGCGCAGATCGAGCGGCTGTGGGAGAAGTCGGGCGGCTTCGGGACGTATCTGTTCATGGGCCACGACTGGGCCGACCGCGAGGCGACGCTGCGCTCGTACGAGCTCTGCGCGCGCTTCGTGATGCCGCGCTTCCAGGGCACGCTCGGCCGCCTCGAGGCCAGCCGCGACTGGGCGGCCGACAACCGCGGCACGTTCATGGGCCGCATGGTCGAGGCGATCGGCAAGGCGATCGGCGATCACGCCACGGAGCGTGCCTCGCGCGAGCGGAAGGCAGGGTAGCCGCGCGGGCTCCCGGCACCTCGGCATCGACCTCGGCGGCACGAAGATCGAGGGCGTGATCCTCGACGAGGAGCACGCGATCGTGCGCCGCGTCCGCGTGCCGACGGAGCGCGAGCGGGGCTACGACTGGATCCTCGGCCGCGTCGCCGCCGTGGTGGGCGACCTCGCCGGCGACGTGCCCGACTGCGAGGTCGTCGGGATCGGAACGCCGGGCTCCCTCTCGCGTCGGACGGGCACGCTCAAGAACTCGAACACCGTCTGCTTGAACGGGCAGCCGCTCGCGGCCGACCTCGAGGCGCGTCTCGGCCTCCGCGTGCACATGGAGAACGACGCCAACTGCTTCGCCCTGGCGGAGGCGCTCCTCGGCGCCGGGCGGGGACACGAGCTGGTCTTCGGTGTCATCCTCGGGACGGGCGTCGGCGGCGGCATCGTCATCGGGGGGAAGCTCTGGGGCGGACCGCAGGACATCGCCGGCGAGTGGGGCCACCACGTCCTGGATCCCGCGGGACCGGCCTGCTACTGCGGCGCACGCGGCTGCGTCGAGACCATGCTCTCGGGTCCCGCCCTCGAGGCCGACCACGTCGCCGCCGGCGGTCCGCCGTGCGAGGCGGCGGCGGTGGCCGTGCGCGCCGCGGCGGGCGACGCCGCCGCGGCGGCCGTGCTGGCGCGCTGGCTCGACCGCTTCGGGCGCGCGCTCGCGAACGTCATCAATATCCTCGATCCCGCGATCGTCGTGCTCGGGGGAGGACTCTCGAACCTCGCGACGCTCTACACGCGCGGGCGCGAGGCGGTGGCGCGCCACGTGTTCAACGACGAGCTCACGACGCCGATCGTGCAGCACACGCTCGGCGACTCCGCGGGCGTCATCGGCGCGGCGCTCCTCGCGGCCGCCGCCGGCCGCAGGCCACGAGGAACATGACGCTCGCCCCGGCGGCGAGCGGGGAGAAGAAGCGGGTGACGTCGTCGTCGAAGAACGTGAGGCCGGTGGCGCCGAGCCCGAGCGCGTATGCGGCGAGGTATGCCTTGCCGCCCTCGATGCCGGCGTCGAGCGACGCGGCGCGATAGCCGCGGCTCCCGAGGGCGGCCGTCACCGCCTCGAGGTCTGCGAGCCAGTACACGTTGACGGCCGCCTCGGCGGCGAGCGATTGCCCGAGCGCCAGATGCCCGGCATCGCGCGCGAGCTCTCCCGTCCTGAGCGCGACGAGCGCGTGCCGCGTGCGGTCGTACGCGTACGTGCCGGGCGCGACGCCGCGTACGGCGCGGACGATGAGGAAGGGTGTGGCCAGCGGGCCGTCGGCGGCGCGATCCGTCGGGATGCCCCGCGTCGAGCACCAGAGGAGCGCGCCGAGCTCGTGCGCCTCGATGGGCTCGGCGGAGAACGTGCGCGCCGAGCCGCGGCGGAGGATCACCGTCTCGATCGGCTCGGACGCGGCGCGGTCCGGGTCGACGGCGGGAAGCGTCACCGACGGCGGCGGCAGCTCCCGCGACGCTGGTGGGGCGGCGGATCGCCAGAGCGTGGCCTCCTCCGGGCGCGTGAGCGACGAAGCCAGATGCGCGGCGCGGATGACCGGATAGTCGACCTCGCGGCTCGAGAGGGGCAGCGTCTCGACCCCGAGGGGGTCGACCGGGGGCGCCGGCGGCGGGGCCGTCGCGCCGCGACCGAGAGCGACGAGCGCGAAGCTCGCCTCGCGGGTGCGATCGAGATCGAGGAGCTCGTCGACCGCGGGGTCGACGAAGGCGTGCAGCACGCGCGCCGGCAGCCCGTGCGCGGCCGCGACGGCGAGCAGGTTCGCGAGGAGGGTCCCGCCGTCCCAGAAGACGTGTCGATAGGCGCGATCGCGGTACTTCCAGGCGTTCCGCCAGAACGTGGTCGCGCAGACGATCACCACTGGGGCGGCGCGCACCGCATCCTCGCCGCCGGTCGCGTCCACCAGGATGCCGCGATGATCACCCCGGCGAAGGACGCGGAGCGCGAAGTCGTGCGGCCCGAAGTGATAGAGGCCGGCCGCGAGATCGTGGAGGTCGGCGCAGGCGACGTAGAGATCGACGTGGTGCAGGGCGCCGGTGCAGGCCGCGGCGCGGAAGAAGACCTCGCCACCCGGGAAGGTGCGCCGGCGGAGCACGCCCGCCGTGAAGTAGAGGAGATGCGCCAGCAGCCGGCGATCGAGCGCTTCCGCGCCGGCGGCCGAGGCTCCCGGATCGGCGACGGCCGCGAGCGCCGGGCGCGGCGAGCTCGTGAAGTCGCGCGGCAGCGGCAGCGGCTCGAGCTCCGGGTACACCTTGAACGGCCGCGGCATGACGTCCCAGTCGAGGTGGTGCGGCCGGCGATACACGCTGTCGAACGAGTGCTTCGTCACCTCGTGGTACTCGAGCATCGCCCGCGCGGCGCCGTCGTCCATGCGCGAGTGACGTTACACGCGTCGGCGCTCGCGCGACATCCCCGCCCGGCGTCCGCTTGACCCCCGTGGAGCGCCAGCGTACCCGCCGGGAGGTCCATGACTCGAACGGAAGAGGGCCGGGGCGGACGTCGGCTCGTCGAGCTCGGTGCGATCCACGACGTGCCGCCGCCGGCCTGGGACGCGCTCGTCGGCGACGAGTCGCCGTTCCTCGAGTCGGCATGGCTCTCGTCGCTCGAGGACTCCGGCTGCGCGAGCCCGCCGACGGGATGGACACCGCGGCATCTGACGCTGTGGGAGGGCGACCGCCTGATCGGCGCCTGCCCGGTCTACGAGAAGGACCACAGCATGGGCGAGTTCGTCTTCGACCAGGGCTGGGCCACGGCGGCGATGCGCGCGGGCATCGCCTACTACCCGAAGCTCGTCGTCGGCGTCCCGATGACGCCGATCACGGGCGCCCGCGTGCTGGCGCGGCCGGACGATCGGAACGATGCCGTGGCGGCCCTCGCGGGCGTCCTCGAGGAGCGGTGTACGGCCGGCGACTTCTCCTCGGCGCACGTGAACTTCTGCCGTGGTACGGAGGTCGAGGAGCTCGCGGCGCGCGGGTGGTTTCGGCGGACGGGCCTCCAGTATCACTGGATGAACGGCGGCTTCGGCAGCTTCGACGACTACCTCGGAAGCCTGCGCAGCAAGCGCCGCAACCAGGTGCGGCGCGAGCGCCGTGACATCGCCGAGGCGGGGGTCGAGGTATCCGTGCTCGCGGGGAGCGAGATCCCGGACGAGCTGTTCGCGCAGATGTACGAGCTCTACGCCCGCACGGTCGACCGCCTCCCCTGGGGACAGCGCTACCTGAATCGCCGCTTCTTCGAGCTGGTGCGCGAGCGCCTTCGGGACCGCCTGACGTTCGTCGTCGCGCGCCAACGCGGACAGCTGATCGCGGGCGCCTTCAACGTGGAGAAGGGGGACACGCTCTACGGCCGCTACTGGGGCGCCCGGCGGACCGTCCGCTACCTCCATTTCGAGGTCTGCTACTACGCCGGAATCGAGCACTGCATCGCCCGCGGGCTCAGGCGTTTCGAGCCGGGCGCGGGCGGGGAGTTCAAGCACCTCCGCGGCTTCGACGCCGTCCCCACCGAGAGCATGCACTGGATCGCGCATCCGGGGTTGGCGGCGGCCGTCCGCGAGTACCTCCGGCAGGAGCGGCGCGCGGTCGCCGACGAGATCGAGTGGTTCGGCAGCCGCACCGCGCTCCGGCGCGAACGGAAAGAGCCGGACGCGTGAGCCGGGCTGCGGGTGCTCTCGTCGCGGCGATCGTTGCCTCTCTCTATTTCTCGCTGACCGCGCCCTATGGCCTCGAGCTGCGCGACGAGGGACACATCCTCGCGCGTAGCCTGCGTGTCATCGACAGGCAGCTGCCGAACGCCGACTTCTCCGACGTCTACGGTCCGGGCGTGTCCACGCTGAACGCGCTCGTGCTCGCGCTCTTCGATCACCGCGTGATCGCCGTCCGCTGGGCGCTCGTCGCGCTGAAGGCGATGGCCGTCGGGGCGATATGGCTGGCGGCATGCGAGGTGGCGCCCGCTCCCATCGCAGCGGGCGCGACGGTTTTCGCGATCCTGACCTTCGGCCGCGCGAGCTGGAACCTCAACACGCCGTACGCGGCGCTCTACGTGCTGGCCTTCGGAATGGTGGCTCTGGCGCTGCTGCTGCGGGCCCTCGCGAAGGGCAGCGCACGGCTCGCGGGAGCCGCCGGCTTCGTCATCGGCACGGCACTCCTCTTCAAGCACTCGCTGGCGGCGATGTACGCCGTGAGTCTCTCGCTCGGCATCGTCGCGTCGATGCTGCTCGAGCCGGCACGACCTCGGAGCCGCGCGGAGCGCGCCATGCTGTCGGCGCTCTTCGCCGTGCTTCTCGTGCTGTCGCTCCTGGTGCATGAGTTCCCGTTCGGCTTCGTCGAGCCACGCTCGTATCTGCTGTTCTTCGCGCCGGCGCATGTCCTCGGCGTCCTGGTCCTCACGGCGCCCGCGCGGACGGGCGTCGCCCGCGGGGGGCTCGGACTGCGCGCCCTCGTGGGCACGGGTGTCGGGCTCGTCGTCATGCCCGCCGCGGTCGCGACCCTGTACGCTTCGCGTGGAGCCCTCGGCGCTGCCCTGGGCGATCTAGCCCGGTGGCCGCCAATGCTCGCCTACTATGCGGGCGGGTTCGCCCTCCCGTCGCTGGCCGACGTGGCGTTGCTGGCGTTCGTCGTCGCTCTCAGCGGCGCGGGGCTCTGGCATCTCGTGGGTCGCCGACGCGCGGCCATCGCCTGCGCCACCGTGGCGGTGGCGCTCGCCGTGCTCGGGCTGGGAGAGGGCGGCTGGCTCCGGGCGATCACCGCGGAGGCCGACGCATGGTGGTATGCGCTTCCGAGCCTGCTCGGGTATGTGCTCCTCGCAGCGTGCGGCCCGGCGCTGCGTTCCCGCGATCGGCCCGCCTGGCTGGTTCCGGCGCTCGCGGTGGCGTTCTTTCACCACGCGACCGGCTTCCAGATGTTCCCTCGTGCCGGCCTCAATGCGATCATGACGGTGCCGGTCCTGGCTCCGAGCCTGGCGGTGGTGGCCGCGGCGGTATGGCGGGGCCTGGGTCTCTCCGCGCTCGACCGTCGGCGCCGCCCCGCGGCGTACGCGTTGCTTGCGCTTCCGGCCGTCGTTCTCGCAGTCCCCGCGCTCGTGAGCGTCGCCGACCTCCGGAACGCATCCAAGCTGCCGATCCCCTTTCCGGAGACGCGCGGGCTGTCCATCCGCGCCGACGCGGCGGACGACGTGCTGTCGATGCAGAAGCTCCTCGCATACCTGGAAGGGCAACGGGAGTCGCCGCTGCTGCTTCTGAACAACGACGCGATGATCGTATTCCTCGCCCATCGTCGATTGCTGTTTCCGGATCTCGACCTGCTCTTCGAGCTCATGGGCCAGACTATGCTCGACGCGAAGAAGCTCCCCGGGGCGGAGGTTTCCGTCCTCGTCGCGCGGCTCGATGCCGAGGGCGATCCGCTGGTCGTGGTGAAGGACGACGACAGCACGAGGGCCATCCGGAAGTACCTCTGGATTCTCTTCGCCCACCTCGGCCAGCGCTTCGAACCCGCGTTCACCGCGGGGCGGTACACCGTGCTCCGCCGCGCGCCCCGTCACTCCGCCGGCGCCGGCGCCGGCTGCTTGAGCGGCACGTAGCGGAACGTGAGCGCGCCGTCGCTCACGTCGACCTCTGCGCGGCCGCCGTCCCGGAGCTGGCCGAAGAGCATCTCGTCCGCGAGCACGCGCTTCAGCTCCTGCTGGATGAGTCGCGCCATCGGGCGCGCGCCGAGGGTCTCGTCGTAGCCGCGCTCCGCGAGCCAGCGCTTGGCGGCCGGCGAGACCTCGAGCGTCACACGGCGGGGCGCGAGCTGTGCGTCGAGCTCCGCGAGGAACTTGTCCACGACGCGCTCGACCGCATCGGGGTGGAGGGGCGCGAAGGTCACGACGGCGTCGAGGCGGTTTCGGAACTCGGGCGCGAAGAGGCGCTCGAGCGCGCGCTTCCCCTTGTCGCGGTTGCTGGCGCTCCCGAAGCCGATCGCGGCGGCCACCATCTCCTGCGCGCCGGCGTTCGTCGTCATGATGATGATGACGTGCCGGAAATCGGCCTTCCGGCCGGTGTGGTCGGTGAGCGTCGCGTGGTCCATCACCTGCAGGAGGATGCCGAACAGGTCGGGGTGCGCCTTCTCGATCTCGTCGAGGAGAAGGAGAGCGTGCGGGGTGCGGCGGATGGCGTCCGTCAGGAGCCCGCCCTGGTCGAAGCCCACGTAGCCGGGTGGTGCGCCGATGAGCCGCGACACGGTGTGCTTCTCCATGAACTCGCTCATGTCGAAGCGGAGGAACTCGATGCCGAGCGCCGCGGCGAGCTGCTTCGCGACCTCCGTCTTGCCGACGCCGGTGGGCCCGGCGAAG
>Ga0111539_10007074_pt1 | contig 14382 bp, 9 predicted proteins | sample RhiMethybrSRZTD1_FD_79667 | JGI IMG/M metagenome (GOLD analysis project Ga0111539, IMG submission 79667) | Populus rhizosphere microbial communities from Tennessee, USA - Rhizosphere MetaG P. TD hybrid SRZTD1 (version 2) (version 2) | ecosystem: Host-associated > Plants > Roots > Rhizosphere >...
CAAGCTCACCCGGCGACGCTTTCGGATCAGTCGCTGCAAAACAGTTGATCACGTAGTAGGCCTTTGACCCGTCAGGCACGATGCCTTGTCGATCGAGAAAATCACACCATTTCACGACAATCTGACCGATGCGATCATCCTTCGTAAGCGTCCAGTAGTGAAAAAGGGGATCGAGCAGCAACGCCATCATCCACGCTGAAGTCGCGCCGGGAAAGGTCGCTTCGTTTGGATCGTACAGCTCCCAGTTCTGACGCAGAGTTCCGTCGGGCGGACGTCCATCGGGCGGTTGTTGCTGGTGTTCATAATAGGCGTCAACACACTCGCGAGCCTTGGTCCAATATTTCTTTTCACCCGTCATTTCCCAGCCGTGCAAGACACCGAGTAGTCCATAGCCTTGATGACGGAGCGTCCAGAAGTTTCGGCCGCGTTCCGGGTCCACGTTAAGTGGAACAGGCTTGATTAAGTCAGGACGGTAGACCGGATGTTGATTCTTGAAGCAGTACTCGGCCATTACCTTGCCAGATGCGAGGGCACGGTCGTCTCCCGTTAGCAAGTAATGAATGTGCATCGCTCTGGGATAGACATATTTCAGATCAGGTCCTTTCAAGGTGAAGATACCTGCGTCTGGAGCATCGAGCTTAGTATGTTCGCGAACGAAGTTCGCGGCGTGATAAGCCGCATCCAGATATTTGCTGTCGCCTGTGCGGACATACATTTTGTAATAGCATGTCGTTCGATCAAACAACCATTCGCTATAGACCTTGCTATCGAGGTAAGCAAGCGAACCGGGAAAGTTCTTTTCGACGAAGCGATCGTAGCTGGAATATTCGCCTGACTCGGTCGCAGGAACCTGCGGTCCGACCACGCTCGACGCGCACAACCAGATAGCCGGTAAAACGGCTGCGACACGAGGTCCCTTAAGGCCACTCTCATCAATCAATGTCTGCGAAACCGGGACAAACGTCGCTTGATTAGGTCTTCGTCGCGCGTCGAATCTAACGCTGACTTGTTGTGTTTTGCGTCTCGAGAAATCGAGCTTGAATTGGATCAAGAGCGATCGTATGGAACCCTCTCGTCCGCCTGTGCGCCACGGCTCAAGCGATCGAATAGCGGCCGGCACTTCTGCTCCACGCTCGTCAACGATTCTGACGTTCTGCGAATCCTTCAAAAAACCAAACGGTAATGGAAGACCAAAACTGGCGATTTCACTGCCGAGGTTGTCTGCGCGGCCTTCAAGTGTAACGGTTAAAGACTTAGTAGCTGACCATGTGGTATGAGGCGCCAGCGGCACAGCCACGAGAGACATCAAGGCATTTTTCAAAAAAAGTCGTCGTGAATTTTCCCGCATAGCTCATAGATCCAGGAGCCGGGTCGCATTTTCGAAGTAAACCTTTTTCAGGATTTCCTCCGGCAAGCCGATTCCGTAAATACGCCAGCGCCCCTGCGGCGGAATCGGCGCTGGAGCGTAGTCGAAATACTCATCCTCCGTCTCGAGAAATCGGTAATAGATTTCGTACAACTCGTTGCCGAAGATCTGCTGTGGCGTTTCGTCTCCATGAGGTGTCGCGTCTGTAGCAAACAAAATCCGGTCCTGGTACTTATCAAAGAATTTGCGCGTCATGCGTGGCTGGCGGCCGAGCTCGCCGATACGAGCAGCGATATCGACGTACATGTTTGGATAACGATCAAGACACGCTGAAACGTATGGCAGATTCTCTGAATCCGCAGTGTGAAGGCAAACAAACTTCGTGCGTGGATGGCGTTGCATGACGCGATTGCGTGCTTCCTGAAGTTCAGCATTAGTCGGATAATCTTTTCCATGAAAAGACCAATCGGGGTGCGCGCTGAGCTCTTCGTAACGTTCGTTGAAGCGATCCGTCGGCAGGAAAAAGGCTTCCGGATCTGATACGTGTATGGCAACAGGCATATTAAGCGCTCCTGCTGCTTCCCACATTTCGTCGAATCTTTTGTCATCGACTTTCACAAGCGGACCCGTCGTTACATTTTCGCGCAGATAGAGACCGAGAGTCTTAAGAATCTTCACGCCTCGCGCACCGGCTTTTTTCGCAGCCTCCAACTGTTCCGCCTGGAATCGCGAATAATTTGGCATCGTGATCTTCGCGTACCACGGCTCTGTGAAAACAAGAAACCGATCGGGATGAGGTTGTTGCCAGTGCCGCACAGTTTCGTCCAGCAACGCGCCGTATCCGCCAGTCAGGTTAACCATGACACGGACGTTCTTTGCGTCCATCACTTTCAAGATTTCCTCGGGCGTGGCATTGTGACGAACAACATCGACTTTGCCTTTGCGATTGATCCAGGAGAGATGCGTATGAAAGTCGATGTTGGGAAAACGTGAACGAGGAACGTGCGTTTCCGGCACGTGCAGCATGCTCTTCGGTTGATAATCTTTCAACGCCAGGGCCGGCATCGCGTTGTTGCCTCTTCCTGTTTGCGCGTGAATGCGTTCAGACATTGTGTAACCCAGAGCACCCACACCCGCGGTCGCAATCGTCTTAAGCCATTCTCTTCTTCGTAGAGTCATGCATCGTTCTCCATCTCAAAACCAGCCTTGTCGGTTGATATGTCGGAAATTTGAAGTTTCCAAACTCGGCTGGTTAAGGTATTGTTTGTACGCAACGTGAACTAACCCTTTATTCGAATCAGTGGACCGGTTAACCAGATATTTCCTTGCAAGTTCGCTAGTGAGTACGCGGTTTATAGCATCCGGCACCTAAGCTGGCAATTTGTTTTTTCGTGACGCGATCCGGCGACAGCACGCTTGTTGAGAACTACCCATGGGGATGAATCTATCTGACATCAAATTCTCGCTGCGCCACCTCGTTACTGCGGGTGATGCTGAGCTTGAGCGAAGAGCGGCGCGACTAACAATTCTCTGCAATCTGTTTCTTGAACACTATGGTGACGGACCAGTTTCACTACTGCGCGCTCCCGCTCGCATGGGTGTCCTCGGCGAACACATTGACTACGTGTCATACCTACCGACTGCCTCACTCACCTTCGGCAGCCGTGAACGCGACGCCTGGATGCTGTACAGGAAATCGCCGGAACCTGTAGTAAGGTGCGTTTCCTCTTCTGCGAGATTCGAGCCTTCATCGTTTTCCATCCTCGATGTCCCCGAGCTTACCAGTGAAGTTGAAGCCGAATGGCTCGATTTCTTGTTTCGTTACGGTACCCCACCGCCTCATTGGCAAAACTACCTGAACGCCGGAGTGACTTTTGCTCGGGGCAAGTTTGGTAAAAAGATACAAAATGGCTTCGACTTCGTGATCGACTCCAACATACCACCCGGCGGCGGCGCCTCATCTTCGTCAGCCCTCGTCGTACTGGGCGGAGCTGCAATCAGAAACGTAAATGGAATCTCGTGGACTCCTGAAGAGTTGGCAGCGGACTCGGCAACGGCTGAATGGTTTATCGGCACACGCGGCGGGTCGATGGACCACATTACAATTTGCCTGGCAGAGACCGCCAACGCGGTATTAATTAACTACGCCTCGCATAAAACGAGGCTGGCCGCACTTCCGGACCATCCCTTTGCCTGGGTTACCTTCTTTACGAAGGCCGCCGATAAAGGGCGCGAGATTATGATTGAGTACAACGAGCGCGCCGCAGTTTCACGATTAATCATTCCCGCGATAATTGACAGTTGGAAAGCAACCGCGCCGGCTCGTCACAGCGCGTGGCTTGAAACTAGAAGATCGCTGGCCCGCGGTTCAGTGGAAGCGTTCGAGGCAGCGCACGATCTATTCACATCGTTACCAGCAAACATCTCGATAGACACAGTCAGCGCCAATCACCCTGAAACATTTGGCGAATTAGAGAAATCCTTCCCTGCCCTGCTCGAAGACAAACCGCGCTGGCCACTCAAAATTCGAGTTCGCGGTCTGCATCATTTGGGCGAGGCCAAACGCGTAGCCCTCGCCACAAAGAAATTAGATTCGATCCGAAAGGACAGGAACTCCGGCTACACATTGTTTGCAATGCAAACGCTGGGAAAACTGCTGAATGAATCGCACGCGAGTCTAAGGGATCTCTACGAAGTCAGCGTTCCGGAAGTCGAAGAGTTGATCAAGATCGTTAGAGAGGACCCGCACGTGCTCGGTGCTCGGGTCATGGGTGGCGGTTTTGGGGGGAATGTCCTCGCATTAACTACCCGAGATCACTCCCACAGCCTGATCGAACGAGTGCAGGAACAATACTACTCGGCGAGGGGCCGCAACGGCGTTGACGAGGGATCAGTGATAGTTTCGACGCCGGGACGGGGTCTTAGTGAAATCGATTTAGACGAGCTCTGGCGTGATTCGATCTCGCAGATCAATTTGCCCCGCTCGAATGCCACCGCGCAGAACGTTGGCGCCCTGGTCGATGCCTCCTCAATCACCTTCGATCCTCACGATATCTGGCCCGTAGTCGTGGCAGCCGGCAAAGGTTCACGCGCAGCAGAGTCTGGTCTCAACGTGCCAAAACCTGTCGCTATCGTTGGCGATCAGCCTGCGATTGTGCACGTGCTGCGGAGTATTCGTGAGGGTTTGGGTAACACGCGTCCGCCAGTGATCATTGTCTCGCCGGATACCGAGGCTGCCATTCGCGAAGCTCTTCGCGGAGAAGATGTCGTCTTCGTCAGCCAGCCTCATGCACTTGGGACCGGCGATGCTGTTCTGTGTGCGCATCCTTTGATGAATGATTTTACCGGGACATCGCTCGTGGTCTGGAGCACTCAACCTGTAATTCGTCCAAAAACATTTGCGCGCGCTGCAAAGCTCGCACGGTTGTTCGAGTCTTACGATATGGTCCTTCCCACAGCGTTCGTCTCACGTCCGTATGCGCCGCTTCGACGGAACGAATCCGGTGGGATCGAATCGGCGACTGAAACTCATTTGGAAAACGCTGAAACAGACGGCTTCGGTGAAACAAACATCGGCATGTTCATGTTGAAAAACCAAACAATGTTTCAGGTGTTGCTCGACCTGCGGAGCCGCTATTGGGATGAATCAACCGGGCGTTACAGCCGCAGTCGTGGCGAGTTGGGCTTTCCCAATGAAGTTATCAATGCTCTTGCTTCAAGGAAATTCGGCGTCTTCGCAAGTCCTTTTGCCGACGCGCGAGAAGAACAAGGGATAAAGCGAGCAGAAGATGTAACACGTTGTGAGACATTCCGGTCCGAGTTGAGCGAACAGCAATAAAACATGGCGACGACGGTGACTACGCGAAGCACCTCCAAACCGCTCTCGAACCTGCGCTGGTGGATTGGTGGGTTGCTTTTTGCCTCAACGGTGATCAACTACATCGATCGGCAGACGCTCTCAGTTCTGGCGCCATATCTAAAGCAGCAACACGGATGGAACAACCAGGACTTCGCAATCATCGTAATCGCATTTCGAGTTGCGTATTCGGTTGGACAGACTGTTTCTGGTCGTTTGATCGATCGAATCGGCACACGTAACGGCCTCACGATCGCTGTCATCTGGTATTCGATCGCAGCGATGTTAACGTCTCTTGCAGGCGGCCTGCGCAGCTTCGCATTCTTTCGGTTCCTGCTCGGTGCAGGTGAATCCGCCAACTGGCCCGCAGCCACAAAGGCCGTGGCCGAGTGGTTTCCAAAGAAAGAACGCGGCTGGGCCGTAGCACTGTTTGATAGTGGTTCATCGATCGGCGGCGCTATCGCGCCACTTCTCGTGATCGGCCTGTACAAATATTTTGGCGGTTGGCGGCCGGCCTTTGTCATTACAGGCACTCTCGGATTTTTGTGGCTGATCGCCTGGCGAATGCTCTATCACCCGCCGGAGTCGCACCCGCGAATCAGCGATGCCGAACGTGACATGATCCTGCGAGATCGCAACGAATTGGACCAGCAGGACCAACGAACTACTCACAAAACCAGATGGCGAGACTTGATCAAACTCCCGCAGACGTGGGCCGTGATTGCTGCTCGTACGATGACCGACCCGGTCTGGTTTTTTATCACCGACTGGTTCGCTATTTATCTCCTCACCAAAGGAATCAACCCGGAGCAAGCGTTGCTCGCGTTCTGGATCCCTTTTGTTGCTGCCGACCTTGGGAATTTCTTTGGCGGCGGCGTCTCGAGCTGGCTAATTCGGCGTGGCTGGCCGGTCATTAAAGCGCGCAAAGCCGTCGTTGTTTTTGGCGGGCTCGGAATGACGCTATTGATCCCGACTGTTTTTACGTCGAGCCTGTTCGCGCTCGCAGGTCTGTTTGCAATCTCGACATTCGCATATGCCTCTTTCTCGACGATGGCACTCGTGCTGCCATCTGATCTTTACCGCAGTGAATCCGTAGCAACCGTAAGCGGCATGAGTGGCACCGGTGCGGGACTCGGCACGATCATCTCGACTTTTCTGATCGGGTACGTTTCAGATCATTATTCTTTTGAACCGATATTGATCACAGCGAGCTTCATTCCGTTTATCGGAATGATATTGGTGCTGATGCTAATTCGTCCGAGAGACACTGATTATGCGCAGACGTAGCTTTCTTAAAATGGGAACCGCTCTCTCCGTCGCCGGCGCCTTGCCACTCGCGGAAGCGCAGGAAGCTCCCACACACAACTGGGGGAACTATGACTTCGGCCTTGGACCGCAGGTCACCGACCGTTTGAACCAGGGACCGTTTGGGATCGAGCAGGACGCCGGCTGGTATACAGTTCTCGTCACCTCGCAATCAACAAAACCGGTAAAGAATTATGGTCTCGGTCTGATGGGTTACACCTGGGAAGAAGGCGGTCCTTCGCTCGCCGCACGGGCCGGCACCGAAACACTGGAGCAGCATGTGGAGAAGATGGCGTCGCTCCCATTTGTAGATCTGCTCTACATTCGCTGTGACTGGCGCGATGTGCAGACAGTGCCGGGCAAACTTAACCGGCATCCGGTGTTTGCGTTAACGCTCGACGCCGCGAAACGGCACAACTTGCGAGTGGCGTTTCGCATTCAAATGTCGAACACGGAAGGCCAACCCGGTCGACTTGCCTTACCCGATTTTCTGCAAAAGCAAGTTCCGCTCGTGAAAATTGGAAAAACTTACGGCGCGAAGGAAGATTTTGTGGAGCCTCGGTATGACGATCCTAAGTTTCAAAGCGCCTTCAAAGAACTAAACGAACTTCTGGTCCAGGAGTTTGACAACAACCAGCTGATCGAATTCGTTGACCTTATGATGTATGGCTTTTGGGGCGAAGGTCACACCAGTAATCTTCCGAATCCGTTTCCCGATTATGTGACTGCGGCAAAAACGACTCTCCAGATGACAAACGTCCAGTTGGATCTCTGGAAAAAAGTGCCGCTCGCAGTAAACACTCAGCCCGATATCAGCAGTGTCGGTAATCGCGAAGTTCAGGACCTGTGTGTGCGCTCCGGCTGCTGGCTGCGCTCGGACAGTATCGTCATTGAAGAACCGATTCAGATCGAAGCGCTGGCGAACCGGCCGCCGTGGCTGGCAACCATTATGGAGGATGGATACTACCGGCAATACAAAGTTGATCCAAAATACCTCTCGGTTGACGAAGCCGGGATCAACGTACTCGAAAATTGGATGCTCCATGCGATCGATCTGGGCGCGAACTACTGGTCCCTGTGGACCGAGTCCGACAATCTCCGGCGATATTATGAGCGCTATCCAAACGGCTTTGACACGTTGCGACGACGACTTGGCTACCGCGTGCGACCGGCCTGGATCTGGCAACGAAAGCGATATGATACCGACGAGGTTATTGTTGCCGTTTCAAACGACGGTGTATCCGGTGTTCCCGGAGTCCTGCGCCTGCACGTCGAAACTGTCGACGGAAAAGTTCAACTCAGCGGATCGCTGGACGCTGGTCATCCACATGCCGGGAAAATCAGGCAAGCCTCATTTCTCTTACCAAAGAACAGCGATGGTCTAAAACTGAAGATTCGGGCGGAGATCGAAACAAGAGGTGGCATTCGGCGTCCGGTTAACTGGGCCTCGGCACAACCAACGAATGCGGACGGTTCCATCGACGTTCAATTACTGCGCCGCGATGATCCGAAATGGAGAAAGGGTGTTTGACCGCATCTCATGAGCTATTCGATCGGGGTAGATCTAGGTGGAACTAATATCAAGATCGTCGTCATTTCTAATGACGGTGACGTGCTTGAGTATCTGACTTGTGATACGGCCGACGCGCAAGGTTCGTGGGCCCAGACAATCAAGGAGAAAATCGGTCTGGTCCAAGAACAGCGCGGTCAATCACCTTGCCACATTGGTCTCGCGGCTCCCGGCCTCGCGGCTAAAGACGGTCGGTCGGTCGCCTACATGCAGGGACGGCTCAAAGGTCTCGAGGGACTCGTGTGGCAAGATTTTTTGGAGTCGCCTGCGCCGGTCGTTGTACTCAACGATGCGCACGCAGCCTTGCTCGGCGAAGCGTGGCGAGGTGCGGCGAAGGGTTATGGTAACGCCATCCTTTTAACCCTCGGAACAGGTGTTGGAGGTGCGGTGCTTGTTGACGGTCGACTAATCAAAGGCCAGATCGGACGCGCCGGTCACCTCGGTCACGTAACGGTTAACTCCGATGGCGGTCCGGACATCGTAAACACTCCGGGGAGTTTGGAGCAGATGATCGGCAACTACAACATAGCCGAGCGCTCGGGAGGTCGCTTCGCCTCGACACGTTTGCTTGTCGAGGCGCATCTTCGTGGCGACGTCGCGGCTACTACTATTTGGCTTCGCTCGGTCCTTCACCTCGCGGCCGCGATCGCTTCTTTCATAAATGCTTTTGATCCCGAGATCATTATCATCGGCGGCGGTATAGCTCAGGCAGGTCCTGCGCTGTTTGATCCGCTGCGTAAAGAGTTGGATCGGTTTGAGTGGCGGCCACTGGGCCATACGGTCCAGGTCATACCTGCAGCCTTGGGTGAGAAAGCAGGCGCGATCGGGGCTGCCTACTACGGTATTCAGGAAGCCAAAGACTAATTCTTTCAGTCGCACACACTCACTTTCGTTTGCTTTCGTTCGAAACTTCCACCTATCAGCACGAAAAATGCTACGATTGGCCATCCGATGCTGAACGTCGAACGTCGAACAAAAATCCTCGAGCTGTTGGAAAAGCAGGGCCAGGTCGCGGTTGTCGATCTGAGTAAACGCTTCAAGACCTCAGAAGTAACGATCCGCAACGACCTGAAGGCGCTGCACCAGCGTGGCTTGATCCGGCGAGCACACGGCGGCGCCGTCAAAATCACTACCGTTAGCATGGATCCATCGCTCAAGGTCAAAGCCGAGCTGCACGCCGATGAGAAACGGCGAATCGGCGCTGCGGCCGCTGAGATGATCAACGACGGCGACTCAATCATTCTTGACTCCGGCACAACAACCCACCAGATTGCGCGACAGATCAAGCACAGGAAAGATCTGAAAGTCATCACTAACGGTCTCAATATCGCCATGGAGCTCTTCGGCGCTGACGACATCCAACTGATCTTTCTCGGCGGAGTCATCCGCCAGAACTCATTATCCTCAGTTGGTCACTTCGCTGAAGACGTACTGGCTCAACTGTCAGCAGATAAAGTGTTCCTCGGGGTCGATGCGTGCGATTTGGATTTCGGGTTGAGCACTCCGAATGTAGAAGAGTCGCAGGTGAATCAGGCGATGGCCCGCATCGCCCGGGAAAAGATCCTCGTAGCAGATTCGAGTAAGTTCGGGAAACGCAGTCTTTCCCGAATCATTCCGCTTTCCGACATCGACGTTATTGTTACTGATCGCGCTCTGCCGGTAGAAATGCAAAATGAGTTGCGAGCCCGCGACCTTAAACTAGTGCTCGTGTAGAACTCACGTCAATGAATCGTGACATGCGAAACCACGCGGCTGATCGCGCCGTGCGGGCTTGGCTCGTCGGGTCGTAACCCTTCGCGAAGCGACGCAAACAGGCCCAACAACTGTCCGACTAACACGAACAACGGAGGAAGGTACCAATCGGGGATTTCTTCCGGCAGTCCGAGTTTGAGCGTATGTTCGAACGAATCGGAGTTTGTGAGTGCAGATGGCGTGACAACGAGGCACTTCTCTGTGAGCTTTTTGTCGCTGATCTCGCGAAGCAAATCGAGTTCGAACGCTCTGCGTCTGTGATCGGCACACAGGAATCCCACCACAAGAGTATCGCGATCGATCGCCGATAGTGGACCATGTCTTAATCCCAGGAACGATTCAGTCAAAGCAACAACGCGACCGCCGGTGAGCTCCATAACTTTCAATCCCGATTCGATCGCCGCACCTTTCAGAGGTCCTGTTCCCAGAAAACATACTCGCGAAAACTTTTCGCCAACGATCCGTTCGCACAGATCCATCGCAGCGGGAAGAACGGCGGATCCGGATGTCGCAAGGTTCTCGACGATTGAGCGGTACGTCTCCAGCGTCCGATAGTGCGCCAGAGCCTGCGCTACGATCACCATGTTTGAGAAAGAGCTGGTCATCGCCAGGCCACGATCGTTGACTTCATCATCCAGAACAAAGCTGAACACGTTGGCGCGCTCTCCGAATTGCGCCATCTTGCCTTTCTGGTTACACGTGACTATGAAATGCTTTATTCGCGGATACTTCGCAAGCGCTTGCTCTAAAACCGCGACACCTTCCGAGCTGTCCCCCGATCTCGAAAACGAAATCCAGAGATATTCGCTATCAACCAGAACATGATCTTCCATGTTCGTCAACAGGTCGGTACTCGGAACAGCCTGGACGTTGCAGTTCCACTGTTTCTGCAACAGTGCGCAGACAGACTTTCCAATGTAGTCTGAAGTACCGGCGCCGATGAGAAGCACGTTGAGCGGCATCGACCGCCCGGCGTCCAGTCCGGCACTCGTCAGAAACTCTTCGATACGTCGCGAGGCCCGGCCGACTCGCTGGTAAGTCTGGCGCCACGTTTGTGGTTGTTGGAGAATTTCACCTAACGTGTGGACCAGGCCCAGCGACTCGCGCTCAGCGGTCGAGAGTTCAAGCAATTTGGAATTTTTCTTTTGCAATTCGCGTTGACGCTATATTAAAATCCAAAAGCATTCGAAAGCAATCAAAAGTTTAATCGATACTAGTTGAAAGCCGCTGACCGGATCAAGATGAGTAGGTTACTGAGGCCTAAGATTCTCGTCATCGGCGAGTTGAATGTCGACATCGTAGCGACGGGTCTCCGTTCAGTGCCGGAGATGGGCTCTGAGATCCTCGCGGAGAAATGCGAGCTAACGCTCGGCAGTGCTTCCGCGATTTTTGCTGCCGGTATGGCAAAGCTCGGACATCACGTTACGTTCTTCAGTCACGTGGGCCAGGATTACTTCGGAGACTTCTGCCTGAGAACGTTGAAGAAATTAGGAGTATCGACACGACAGGTGACACGCAAGGCACACGAAAAAACCGGCGTCACTATCGCACTCAGCGGAAAACGCGATCGCGCTCTTGTCACTTACCCGGGAGCGGTCGCAACGTTCAAGGCAGACTCGCTGGCTGAAAAGGCGATGTTGAAACATGATCACGTGCACCTGACTTCTTACTATCTCCAGACCGGCTTGCGACCGTCATTTGCACACTTACTTCGACAAGCGAAAGCCGCTGGGCTAACAACTTCCTTCGACCCGAATTCCGATCCCGGTGACAAGTGGGGCCGAAACATTGATGCAGTGCTGAAATATACGGATGTGCTGTTTGTGAATGAACGCGAGGCGATGAAGCTGACGCGCTCCAACACACTGAGCGACGCTTTCAAGACTCTAGGAACAAAGGTTAACTGCGCGGTCGTCAAACGCGGAGCTCGGGGTGCGACGGCAATCCAGAATGAAGAACTCTTCAAAGACTCTGGATTCAAAATCAGCGCGATTGATACCACGGGCGCTGGCGACTCTTTCGACGCAGGATTCATGTCCGCATACCTACGCAAAGCGCCACTCGCAGAATGTTTACGAACCGGAAATGCCTGTGGGGCTCTGTCTGCCATGAGCGTCGGAGGCACGGCAGGTCAACCGACGCTGCAGGAACTACGAGAATTTATTCGGGCGAATACAGCCGCTGGCGATTCCAAGCCCACGCAGCGGGCGCAAGCATAAAGCGATTCACGATGCCGAAGCTTTGTCCCAGTCGTCCCCTGCTCGATGCGGCAACACGCGCAGGCAAAGCTGTTGCGGCATTAAACTTCTATAACGCCGAAACGTTGATTGCGCACGTGCGCGCCGCCCAGACAAGCAATGAATCGATCATCCTGCAAACGACGGAAGCAACCATCGACTATCTTGGTTTGGGAATAATCGTCGGAATGGCAACTGCCGCAGCGGATCAACTCGAACAACCCGTCGCTCTTCATTTGGACCATGGCGGTAGTTACGAACTAGCAGCACGATGCATCGACGCGGGATATACCTCCGTAATGATCGACGGCTCCAGAATGTCTTTCGCCGATAATTGTACGGTGACGCGGCGCGTGGTTGAGCTTGCACACGCTGCCGGCGTTTCGGTTGAGGGTGAGTTGGGCCACGTGGGCCAAAACAGTGAACGCACAGAGGTAGCCACACAATTTTTGACTGAAGCAAAGGATGCCGCACGGTTTGTGAGTGAAACTGGCGTGGACGCTCTTGCCGTTGCGATCGGCACTGCTCATGGATTCTACAAAGGAGAAGTCACGCTCGACTTCGACCGGTTGCAGGAAATCAACGCCGCCATTCCAAACACGCCTTTGGTACTTCACGGCGCCTCAGGAGTGTCGGCGGAGCTGCTACGAAGGTCAATAGCTTCTGGCATTCGCAAGGTGAACTTCGGAACTGAACTCAAGAATGCTTTCACGAGCGCTATAAAGCGTTCGCTTTCGTCCGGTGATGACATCGATCTGAGACGAACTTTCGCTCCTGCGATTTCGGCGGTTGAAGAAATATCAAGATCTAAAATCCAAATTTGCGCCAGCGTCGGTTACGAAAGGCAGACGTCCAATTCATGACAAACTTCAACTGGTTGCTTGATGGCAGCATCGTCGGTTTGTACTTGCTGGTGACGATGGTTGCGGGGTTGATGGTCAGAAAGTATGTAGGGAAAGTCGAGCACTTTCTGGTTGCCGGCCGGGAGATGGACGTCTATCTGGGAATCGCCTCACTTGCCGCTACAGAGTTTGGAATCGTCACCTGCATGTACACCGCACAGAACGGGTACGAGAAAGGATTTGCTGGCGCAACGCCCGGCATCTTGATGGCTTTCGCGATGGCCGGCGTTGGCCTGACTGGTTTCGTGATCAAACCGTTGCGCGATTCGGGGGTTATGACGATTCCGGAGTTACTCGAAAAGCAGTTTGGCCCACGTATTCGCTGGGCTGCCGGAGTCGTGATCGTGCTCGGCGGACTGCTCAATATGGGCGTGTTCCTCAGAACCGGTGGTCAGTTTTTAGTGCTCGTCGCCGGATTAGACGTCCGTTATCTCGAGATCATGATGACGGCGCTGCTTGTAGGAGTCGCGGTCTACACGATTCTCGGCGGCATGCTGTCGGTACTTGTAACTGACTTCCTGCAATTCGTTGTCATGAGCATTGGGCTGATACTCGTGACGGTCCTGATCCTCATGAATGTTGGCTGGGAAAAACTCGTCACGACAGTGGAGACGAATTACGGCGCCGGCGGCTTCAATCCATTTGTGAATCCAACGATGGGCTGGCAGTACGTGTTATTCAATCTGATGCTGAATACAGCCGCCGTCCTCACATGGCAAACGATCATTGCGCGCGTATTAGCGGCGAAGGACACAAACACCGGCCGCAAGGTCTACACACGAACCAGCTTCTTCTTCGTCTGTCGTTTTTTGATACCCGGTATCTGGGGCATTGCCGCCCTGGCGACGCTTGGCCCAGTCGCAAACACACTCGAAGCTATGCCGCACTACCTGAGTACTGCCGTGCCGGCCGGACTGATGGGAGTTCTCATCGCTGCAATGTTAGCGGCCGACATGTCGACAGATTCATCGTACATGTTGACCTGGTGCAGCGTGATCTACAACGACATCCTCGCGCCGTTTCGTAAAAGGCCGTGGTCCGAGCGTAAAGGGTTGTTCGTGAACCGCACCATCATCGCGCTGATCGGCGTCTTCCTGTTGCTATACGGCCTGTGGTACCCACTCAAAGGCGATCTTTGGACCTACCTCGGCGTGACCGGGACAATTTATCTCGCAAGTATCTCAGTGCTTCTCATCGCGTGCTGCTATTGGCGTCGAGCAAACAGTTGGGGAGCCGGCGCTTCGATCATCGTGAGTGCGGTCATTCCAGTCACCTATCTCGTAATGGAACAAGTACCGTCCACGGCCGGTCTCGCGAAATCTATCGGCCCCTATTATTCAGGGATCGCGACGTATCTGTTGTCAGGAGCAGCAATGATCATCGGTTCGACCATC
>Ga0111539_10007077_pt1 | contig 14377 bp, 9 predicted proteins | sample RhiMethybrSRZTD1_FD_79667 | JGI IMG/M metagenome (GOLD analysis project Ga0111539, IMG submission 79667) | Populus rhizosphere microbial communities from Tennessee, USA - Rhizosphere MetaG P. TD hybrid SRZTD1 (version 2) (version 2) | ecosystem: Host-associated > Plants > Roots > Rhizosphere >...
GCGAGCCCTCGCGCCGTGACTTTCCATCTGGACAACATCCGCTGAACCTAAAAGGAAAATGGCTGCATGGTCTACTGAGCCAGGAGCGAACACGAGGGTGATCGGGATCACACTGCCATCACCGACGCGACAGTGAAAAACCTGCACCAAGCCTGCGCCTCGACCGTAACAGCGCGCGTCTGGAGGACACGCCAACCCCTAGCGCCCCATTGGCACGGCGGAGAGACTTGCCCGTTGCCATCCCGGCTCCGTGCCGTCCGCAGCGAACCCGAATCCACTCGCGATAGCGCATGGCGCACGCCAGCCCGGCAACCGAGACATTGCAGCGGGAAGTGCCGCGAAGAACAGCGGTTGGTAGAGTCGTTTCGACTCGCCCAGGCCGATTCGGCGTCGCGTTGCTTGTCCTGGGATTCCTCATCACGACCCGAGCTGTCGTGCACCGCATCGAGGGAGCGTATCCGCTCGGTGATGGCACAATCGCGAACGCGCTCGCGTACGGCCTGTTCTCGGGATTGATGTCGCTCATTGCGGTGGTCACGCTGGGGGCGTGGATCGCCCCCGGCTGGTTGCTGGCGCGGATCGGCTGGCCCGGCGACAGTCCCGCACCCCGCGCCTTACGAGCCGCTGTGATCGCGTTGCCGATCCAGGCGCTGGTGCTCGCAGTGATCGTCGTGCTCACCGGCGGGAGGGCGGATCCGGAGGCGTTCCGTCGCTACCTGCTTGCCGTGCAGGGTGTGTTGCTCGTCGCCTGCGCCCTCGCTCCACCACCGGCCGTCGGCGCGGCCGGGCCGGTCTGGCCCCGCGCACGCGTCGCGCTGCTCACCGCGCTCGTGGTCGGACTGGTCTTCCTGCTGCTGCCGGCCATCGCGTGGACCGATTACAACCCGGACGGCATCGAGACTCTCGCGTTAGGCAGGAGCCTCGATTCGCGACTCGTGCCACGGCTCCCGAGCGGCGGCCTCCCGCCGACCGACCTGGTCATGTTCACCGCCGCGTACCCGATTGCCTGGCTGGTCGCGGTGTGCGGTCTTGGCGAGACCGCCGCGCGCCTCCCCGCCATCTGGTACGTCCTCGCCATGGCAGCCGGTGTGACGGCGCTGGCCGAAGGGAAAGCTCGTCGCTCGCTCGCCGCCGGCGAGTTCGCGCTCATGCTGCTGGGCGTCGCTGCCGTGGTCCTCACGCTCGCGATCAATACGGCCTATCACCCGTATTCCACTGACATCGCGTCGCCCGCATCCATCGACCTCCTGGCGCTGGTGTTCCTGCTCGCGACGACCTGGTTCGTCTTCGACGGATCCGCTGGCTGGGTGGCGGCGAGCGCGGCGCTCACGGCCCTCACCCGACCGACGGCCCTCCCCCTCTTCCTGCTGCTGGCGGCCGCCGCGTTTCTCGTCGAGCGCAACTGGCGCAGTCCGCGTTTCCGCCTCGCGCTCGTCGCGGTGATCGCTGCGATCGCGGTTTCCGTTACGCACGCAATCGCACGGAACGATCCCGAAGGCACCCTGTCCCGTGTGCGATACCTCCGCTTCGACGACTGGACACGTCTTCGTTATCTGCTCTTGCCCTGTGGCGTAATGCCCGTCGTCGCGTGGGCCCGCTGGAAAAACATGGACGAGTGGTCGCGCGAGATCGCGCTCGTTGCTATCGGCTACTTCGCCTTCTTCTACTGCATGGCGTTCTATGCGCTGCACCACTTTGCGCCGGCGATGCTCCTCCCGCTGGTCACGTTCTGGCGGAGCGAGGCGCGTCGTGAATCTCCGGGTCGTGGCCCGTGGCGTGCCGCGACGGTGGTTGGCACGATCGTCGCCATCGGCGCCGCCCTTCCCCGCGATTTTACTGCCTATCGAGACGCCCGCCGCATCGCCGCGAGCGTTTCTTACGAAGTGGGCGACTATGCGGGCAATTTTTCGGGAGTCAGGCGCGCATTCGCCGGCGTCAGGGCGCTTGGTCTCCTGTTTGCGTCGCCATTCATCAGCGATCCCGAGGCGACGAGGATCAACGAATCGTACGCGGTCATCCACTACGCGGCGCTCGACGGCCCCGGCGATTCACCACCGCAATACATGGTGAAAGACTCCAGCCAGCCGCCACCTGACGGCATGACGCCGCAGGGAACGCACAACAAGGTCACCACGTACGTCCGGGATCTCGCGCGCTGGGACCACGATCGCGCGACTCCCCCGCCTCATGCCCCTCGCAGCCGCTGGTACGACGTGCCGCGCACGAGTCTCTTCCCCAACCTCGGCCTCGAAAGCGGAATCGTGCAGCTCGACCTTCTGGCCGTGGCGCAAAGAGTGCGGGGATTGACGCGGTAAGAGTCCTCGGAGCACGCACGAGGGACAGGCCCTCAGTTACGGGACGCGCCGGTCGCGGCTCGCGCAGTCGCAGGTCGGACCAGATCCGGCACTCCGGACTGCGCGAGGCGCGTCCGGGCGGAATCGATGATGGCCGCTTTCACCGCCGAATCCGTAACCGCGCTATCTGACCACGTACTCGTTATGCGATAGGCATCCTCGCGCCCCTTTGCCGAGCGCACATAGAGCCAGTCGGCGCCGGCCACGGATTGCAGGGCAGCGGTCCTCATGGCCGCGTCATCACCCCGGCTCAACTCGGACATGATGAGTGACGACGATGCCGCGGACGCTCGCGGCCCGAGGAAGGGATTCCCGGGGAAGGCCGTCTCGCCCGGCAGCGTGAGGCCGAGGATCGTAGATCCCAGGTCACGCAGCGAAACCGGCGCGGTGACACGTTGCCCTGCGGGCAGGTGGCCCGGCCACGCGATCACGAGCGGCACGTGAATGGACCGCCACATCAGGCTGTTGCCGTGCGTGAACAGTTTGTGCTCACCAAACTGCTCGCCGTGGTCTGACGCGATCACGACGAGCGTGCGATCGAGACTTCCCTGCTGCTGCAACTCGGCGAAAAGCTCTCCAAGCCGTGCATCCATCTCGGTGATGGACTCCTCGTAGGCGGCGTGTTCCGCTTCGACCTCTTCGGGAGCGAGGGTCTCCCAGTGGCTGATGTATCCCTCCACACCCGTAAAACTGAGCCGGTCGAAGCGCCTGGCCGGCAGACCCGCCGAGTACCGGCCACGGTAAGGGGCGTTAGGCAGGTAGGGCTCGTGGGCATCGTAGTAATTGAGGAACGCGAACCAGGGCTGCCGGCCGTTCTTCGCCGACCAGTCCAGAAACTCCCGGTTCACCTGGCTCGCCGACTTGCGGCCCGCGACGTCGTGGTAGCCGGTAATCCGCCGCAGGACTTCCGCCGTGACCAGGACCTGCCCCAGTGCCGAGGCCCGCAGGAGTTCGCCCGGCGAGCGGCGGTGATCGCGGAAGACCTGGAACCCGCGATCGAGTCCATGCGCGCGGGAAACGTAGATGAGGTTCGCGGCGAAGCCGCCGGTCCGATATCCGTGATGCGAAAAGATCCCGGCCAGCGTCGGCGCGCGATCATCCAGCGCTGTGCGCCAGTCGGCGCCGTGCTCGTAGGGCCAGAGCCCCGTGAACATCGACGCGTGGGATGGAAGCGTCCAGGAAGCCGCGCTGACTGCCCGTTCGAACGTGATGCCCTGGCCGGCCACAGAGTCGATGTGGGGCGTCAGGGCCCTGCCGCCGAATGCGGCCAGGCTGGCGCCGCGCACCGTGTCGAGGATGATCAGGAGCACGTTAGGCGCTCCGTCAGCCGCCGCGACCTGTTCTGCCGGTGGACGTTCGGCCGAGCGAAGACGTGTCCCGATCGCAATCGCGGCCAATACGTACAACCCGGCCAGCACGGCGCCCGTGCGCAGGACACCGCGGCGAATGCGCTCGCGACGTAACAACACGCCGAGTTGCGTCGCCGCGCCGGCCGCCAGGATCAGCATGACCAGCCTGCTCCCGGGTCGATAGACGAGGAGCGGGCCCGCGATGAGCGGGAACACCAACCCCGCCAGGAAGAGTCGTTCCCAGAACGCGCGCAGCAGGAGCGCAACCGGGACAATGAGGAGCAGGTTCGCGAGCGGCTTCGCCCAGACGAGATCCGCCCCCTGGAGGATGATGTGGTTCGTGCGCGCCACCACATATCCCGTTGCCGCGAACTCGAGCGCGGTCGCGATCATCGCCATCGCCGCGGCGAGGGCAAACGCCTGGAGGAATGTGAGTCGGCTGTCCAGCGACGGCGCGCCGTTCATCGCGCGAGCATTCGCGCGGCTACTGGCGCGACTGACGCCCGCTCATCTTACCCACCAGCAGCTTTACCACGCCCACGAGCCGACGCCAGAACATCATCACGAATCCGGCAACCGCGGCGAACACGGAGGCGATCGGCATCAACGTGTCAGGTCCGATATACACGCGGCGTTCTCCTTGAATGTTGCGGCCGGCGGGGTGTGCTTCACCGCCTGCTCTTTTCTGGGACTAAAAACGCGGTTGCCCGTCACACATCATCGGCAACGGTATTGCGTTTACCTTGCCGCAGTGTAGCGGGTCCGCAGTTCTCCTGCAGTTTCCCGGCCAAACGCCGCCTGCAGGCAGGCGAACGAATCTGGCAGCGACCGGGACTGGGAGCTGCATGGCAACCCACTGCCACTCAATCAGTTACATTGACGCATCTTCAGTTTCCCGAACCCCCGGAATACACGAATGTCCAAGGGAGTAACCGTCTGGTTCACGGGCCTGTCAGGCTCGGGTAAAACCACCGTCGCAACGCGGGTCCATGATCTATTGCACGAACGCCACATCCTCGCCGAGCGCCTTGATGGAGACGTCGTCCGCCGCAGCCTGACGAGGGACCTTGGCTTTTCGAAGGAAGACCGCGACAAGAACATCGAGCGCGTCACCTTCGTGGCCAAGTTGCTGACCCGTAACGGCGTCGTGGTTCTCTCGGCGTTCATCTCGCCGTACAAGCGCATGCGCGACAACGCGCGCGCCGAGATCGGCGATTTCGTCGAAGTGTTCGTGCGCACACCGATGGAAGTGCTGCTCGAGCGTGACGTCAAAGGCATGTACAAGAAGGCGATGGCCGGCGAGATCCAGGGCTTCACCGGCGTCAACGACCCATACGAGGAGCCGGAGAATCCTGAACTCATCCTCGACACCGCCACTGAGTCGATCGAGGAAAGTGCCTTACGAGTAATCGGCCTGCTCGAGGAACGCGGCTACGTGCCGAAGGGCACCGCGGGTGACCGGGCGAGCGAGTCCCGCCGCGTTGCGGACTCGAAGAAGACGCCGGGTCCCAGTATTCCCCACGGCGGCACGCTCGTGAACCGCGAGCTGCAGGGCGACGCGCTCAAGTCCGCACTGGCGCACGCGAAGGAACTGCCGCGCCTGACGCTGGACGAGCGCGAGCTGAGCGACCTCGAGATGATCGGCGTGGGCGCTCTTTCGCCGCTCACCGGATTCATGCGGCGGATGGATTACGAGACGGTGGTCGAAAGCATGCGCCTCTCCGACGGGTTGATCTGGGCGATGCCCGTGACCAAGGCCGTGAGCAAGGAAGAGGCGGCGAAGCTCAAGGAGGGCCAGGAAGTCGCGCTCGTCGACGAGTCGGGTGCCCCGATGGCCATCATGCAGGTCACCGACATCTTCACGTACGACAAGAAGCGCGAGGCCGAGAAGTGCTTCGGTACGACCGAGGACAAGCACCCCGGCGTGGCGAGACTCTACGCGCAGGGCGACATGCTGATCGGTGGACCGGTGCAGGTGCTCCGCCGTCCGGCGTACACCCAGTTCGGTGATTACCGCCTGACGCCGATGGAGACGCGCAAGGCGATGGACGAAAAGGGCTGGAAGACGGTCGTCGCCTTCCAGACACGCAACCCGGTGCACCGCGCGCACGAGTACCTGCAGAAATGCGCGCTGGAAACGATCGACGGATTGATGCTCCATCCCCTCGTCGGCGCCACGAAGTCTGATGACGTCCCGGCCGACGTGCGCATGCGTACGTACGAGGAGATCCTCGCGCACTACTATCCGCAGGATCGCGTGATGCTCGCGGTCTTCCCCGCGGCAATGCGTTATGCAGGCCCGCGGGAGGCGGTCTGGCACGCGATCGCGCGGAAGAACTATGGCTGCACGCATTTCATCGTCGGCCGTGACCACGCCGGCGTGGGCAACTACTACGGCTCGTACGACGCGCAGGTCCTCATCGACAGCTTCCCGCCGCACGAACTGGGCATCACGCCGGTGAAGTACGAGCACACGTTCTACTGCAAGGCGTGCGGCAGCATGGCGTCGACCCGTTCATGCCCGCACGGCAAGGAACATCACGTGATCCTGAGCGGCACGAAGGTGCGCGAGATGCTGACCAACGGCGAATTGCCGCCGGTCGAGTTCACGCGGCCCGAAGTCGCGAAGATCCTGATGGACGCCTACCAGTCGCAGGCGACGGCTGCCGCGCGCTAACGTGCCAGCCGCGAACGGCGATCGCTACGCCGACCTGCAGCTGCACTCGTCCGCCTCCGACGGATCTGATTCGCCGTCGGAGGTGGTGCGTCGCGCGGCGCGGAAGGGATTCGCGGCGATCGCGCTGACCGATCACGACACGATCGAGGGAGTGGCCGAAGCTGCCGCGGCGGCACAGTCACTCGGCCTCGAGCTGATCCCGGCCTGCGAATTGTCGACGCTCGACGATGACGAACGACAGATCGACATCCTCGCGTACGGCATCGACGTCGACGACGTCGATTTCAGCGCGACGCTGACGACGATCCGGTCCGGCCGGCTCGGTCGCGCCTACCTCATGGTGCAGCGGCTGAACGAGTGTGGCCACGCGGTCTCGTGGGAGCGCGTGCAGGCGATCGCCGGCGGCGAGAACATCGGACGTCCGCACGTGGCGCGCGCGATGGTGGAAGCGGGAGTCGTCCGGACGATGAAGGACGCGTTCACCGAGGAATTCATTCTCGATGGCGGGCGGTGCTACGTGCAGCGCGTGAAGATCTCGCCGTCCCAGGCGATCGAGCAGATTCATCGGGCGGGCGGCGTGGCGGTCGCAGCGCATCCCGGGCGGACGGGACTGACCGATGACGAGGTCGCGAACCTCGTGTCGTGGGGGCTGGATGGCCTCGAGGTTCACTATCCGCGGCACTCGAAAGCCGAGATCATTCGTTTTGCGGAGCTCGCCGGTCGCCACGACCTGCTGGTGACGGGTGGATCCGACGATCACGGGGACATCAACGAGGGGCGACTCATGGGACGCGTCCGATTGCCGTGGCCACATGTCGAGCGGCTCAAGGAAGCGATCGAACAGAGAGGAAGCAGGAAGTAGGAAGCAGCGCAGGAAGGACTATCCAACAACATTGAAGCACGAGGCATTCCAGATGTCGTTGAACGTTTCGTTCCCTCCCTGCTTCCTGCTTCCCGTTTCCTGGCGTTGTGACCACTCCCGTTAGGCCCGACCCGCACACGGAACGGACCACCTTCAGGTGGCCGGGCGAACGGCCACGCAAGACTCCACCCGCCGGCGGGCCCGTTGCGCCGCCGAGCGCGGTGCCATGGAAACAGATCGTCAAGTTCGGCCTCATCTGGGGCAGCGTCGCGCTGGGACTCGCGATCTGGCTCGCGCCCGCCCCCGCCGGGCTTTCGGTAGAGGGAAAGACCTCCTGGGCGATCTTCGTGCTCTGCACGGGACTGTGGATCTCCAACGCCGTTCCCTTCGGGATCACCGGGCTGCTGGCCATAGCGCTCCTCGCGCTGACGGGCGCGATGAAAACATCCGAGGCTTTCGCCGCCTTCGGCAACTCAGCGGTCTTCTTCCTGATCGGCGTCTTCATCATCGCGGCGGCGCTCATCGAGAGCGGCCTGAGCAAGCGATGCGCCCTGCTCTTCCTGCGCCCGTTCGAGCGGTCGCCCTACGCCTTCGCCAGCGGCGTGATGCTGGCGGGCGCGTTCGGCACGCTCTGGATGCCTAACCAGGCAACATCGGCGCTGCTCTTCCCCATCGCGCTCGAAGTGGCGCTCGCGTTGCGCCTGGCAAAGGGCACGAGCGCGTATGCCAAGGTGCTGTTCCTGTCGCTCGCCTGGGGCGCCATGATCGGCTCGAACTCGAGCTTCCTCGGCAGCACGCGCGCCGCACTCGCCATCGGCATGCTGCACCAGAAGTACGACGTCAGCATCTCGTTCGGGCAGTGGGTCGTGGCCGCGATCCCGATGGTCGTGCTGGGGTGCGCATTCGCGCCGCTCGTCCTCAGGCTGTGCTTTCCGCGCGAGACGGTCGACTTCAGCGCCGCACGACAGGTCCTCGAGGACGCCGTCAAGGAGATGGGTCCGATCGGCAGGCGTCAGTGGACGGTTGCCGCGATCGTTTCGCTCACGATTGCCGCCTGGATCATCCTCGGAAGCCGCGTCGATCTCGCCGTGATCGCCCTGCTGGGAAGCACCGCGTTGTTCGCCGCGCGATGCATCTCGTGGGAGGAAGCGGAACGCCGCATCTACTGGAACATCGTCCTCATGTATGGCGGCGCGATCGCGCTCGGCATCGTGATCGATCGCACCGGCGCGGCCAAGTGGGTCGTCGACGCCGTGCTGCAGGGCGCCACAATTCCGGCGGCCGTTGCCGTCGCCGCGGTCGCCATGGGAACCCTCCTGCTCTCGGAGTTCATGAGCAACGTGGCGGCCGTCGCCGTCATGCTTCCCCTCGCCTTCAACATGGCGGGCCAGCTCGGGGCCTCACCGGTCGCGCTGACGCTCGCCACGTCGATCGGTGCGGGGCTGGACTTTGCGCTGCCGTTCAGCTCCGCACCCAATACCATCGTGTTTTCCAGTGGCTACCTTCGAATGGTCGACGTCGTGAAGGCGGGCGGCGCGATGACGATCGTTTCGCTCCTCCTGGTGGTATTGCTGGTCTGGATCTGGTGGCCGCTCCTCGGACTCGTATGAACACGAACACCGGCGCAACGATCTGGTTCACGGGACTTCCCTCGTCAGGCAAGTCGACGATCGCGCGCGTCGTGTTCCAGCGGCTGATCGATCGCGGCCTCGCCGTGGAGCTGCTCGACGGGGCCGAGGTCCGCGAAAGCCTGTCGCGCGGCCTCTCGTTCTCGAAGGAGGATCGCGAGGAGCACATCCGCCGCATCGGATACGTGGCCAAGCTGCTCTCGCGGAACGGCGTGATCGCCATTTGCGCCGCGGTCTCTCCGTATCGTGCCACGCGGGACGAGGTGCGCCGGAACACGAAGCGGTTCGTCGAAGTGTACGTGGAGTGTCCCGTGGAAGTCGCGGAAAAGCGCGACACCGACGGCTGGTATGCGCGCGCCCGGCGCGGCGAGGTGGAGGAGTTCACCGGCGTGAATGCGCCTTACGAGCCGCCAGTCTCGCCCGAGGTGCATATCCACTCCGATCGGGAGAGCATCGAAGACGCAGCCGCCAATGTCCTCTCGCGCCTCGAACAGCTGCAGCTGATTCCGCGGGCGGATGAGGCGCGGACCCAGGACGAAATCAGGAAGCGGCTCGCAGCGCTCGGATACAGCTGAGACGTGCGCAGATCGCCCGATTCGTACACACAGCGACGGCGACTACGACGTACCCGACCTATTGCCTGTAGAACGCACGGTACCACTCCACGAAACGAGGGATGCCTTCCTCGATGCTGATCCGGGGACGGAACCCGGTATCGCGTTCGAGGTCGGTCCCGTCCGCCGTGGTGATGGCAACATCGCCGGGCTGCGGCGGCAGGATTGTACGCTGCGCTGTGCGGCCCAGCGTCGACTCCAGCACCTCGATCATACGAATCAGCTTGACGGGCGCCTGCTGTCCGATGTTGTAAATGCGGAAAGGCGCGGTCCCCATGGCGGGGTTCGTGAGGCGCTCGGTGGCGTCAGGTGCGCTCCGTGGAGGACGGTCCAGTACGCGAGTGAGTGCCTCCACGATGTCGTCCACATACGTGAAATCGCGCTCGGAAGCACCGTAGTGATAGACTTCGATCGGCTCCCCTTCGAGGATCGCCTTCGTGAACTTGAACAAGGCCATGTCCGGCCTGCCCCACGGCCCGTACACCGTGAAGAATCGCAGCGCGGTGAACGGCAGGTCGAACAGATGGCTGTAGCTGTGCCCCATCAGCTCACCCGCGCGCTTGGTGGCCGCGTAGAGAGAGAGCGGATGGTCCGCGCCGTGATGTTCCGAGAAGGGAAGAACCGGATTCGCGCCGTAGACCGAACTCGAGCTGGCGAACGTGAGGTGACGGACGCGATGCCGGCGACAGGACTCGAGCACATTGCCCAGCGCAACCAGGTTGCTTTCGGTATAGGCGTGTGGCGCCTCGAGCGAATACCGCACCCCAGCCTGCGCCGCGAGGTGCACGACGAGCTCGGGTCGCACCTCGTCAAACAGCCGCTCGGTTGCCTGACGATCGACCAGATCGAGTCGAATGAACCGGAAAGCCGACTCCGCCTGCAGCTCACGGAGTCGTGCCTCCTTGAGTCGCGGGTCGTAGTACGTGTTCACGCTGTCCACACCGACGACCGAGCGGCCGTCGCGCAGCAGCCGCCGACTCATGTGGAAGCCCACGAATCCGGCGGCGCCGGTGACCAGGATCGGCGAGGAAGAATCAGCCATGCGTTACTCGTTATGGTATCGTCTGGATAGAAGCGCGCGCGAGGACCAATGATAATCCAGAACTCGCTGCCTGCGTCGGGTTTTCTGAACCATCCCGCTGACCTGCGCGGCAGCGATTGTGCATTCTACCGCGTCGCAGCATCGGAGCCGTTCTGCGTCCGGTCACAAGTCTACCAACATCCCGGCGTCCCGGGGCGTTGAACTGAAAATGCGATACGATTCAACCAGTTATATTGGCGGCCGTGACGCGTCCTCGAACCGCATGGTATCTCTGTACTCCAACAGCTTTTCACCGGCAGGGGATTCCATTGCCACCCGAGCGCGTGGGCGGCAGCGCGAAACCCACAGGTGCGCCGACCAACAGCGGTGCGAGGACTGGCAGTCCGACCAGTTCATGATCTGATGCGCGACGCAGACAACAGATATCGGTATCGGCTGCTCGCGGTAGTATGGCTCCTCGTCGCCACGCACGTCGTACTCGCCTGGACCATGCGCAGTCCCGGAGTTTCCTGGGGTGAGGACGACGCTGAGTACATCATCCTCGGCCAGGAGCTCCTCAAGGGTGGCTATGCCGAGCGCTGGGACGTCGACGCGCCAACACACGCTCGGCTCCCGCCCGGCTTCCCGGCGATCCTCTCGGTCGCCAACGCCGCGTTTGGATATAACGAGGGTGTGTTCACGCTGCTCGTGCTCATCTGCTCGGCGGCGAGTATCGCGCTCTTCTTTTTCACCGTGCGTCGTCACTTCGGGGATGCAGTGGCGGTTTTTGTCACCGGACTCACGTCAATCAACTTCATGGCGCTGTCCGATGCCGGCTATATCATGGCCGAGGCTCCATTCCGTTTGTGGGTCACGCTGACGTTATGGGCGGCATCGCGCGAGAATCCGCGTACCCAGCATCTCGTGATTGCCGGCGTGGCGGCGGTGTTTGCTGCGTTGACGCGCACGATCGGAGTGGCGGTCATTGCAGCCCTCGCGTTGCACTGGATCCTCGAGCGCCGTTGGAAAGCGGTCGCGCTTCTTGGCATCGGATCCATTCCGGTCGCGCTGTGGCTCTTCTGGACATTGATCGCGCCGGATCCAGACCAGCGACAGCTCTACATTCACACCGTCATGTCCGGCCAGCGAGAGGTCGCTGAGGAATCTTTCTGGAGTTTAGTGGTCCGGCGCACCGTGGGTTCCATCCGTTATCTGCGTACCTTGGTCCCCGCGTCACTCTCGTTCTTTGGCCTCAAGGCAAATCCCATCGACAATCTGTTGTGGGCGGCGCTGGCGATCATCACGGTGCCGGTTGGAATAAGGGTCGCCTGGTTGCGGTGGCGACTGCTCCTCCTCGTCCTCCTGTTCTACGGAGCAGTGCTGGTTGCCTGGCCGTGGCGCTATGAGCGTTTTGTCAGTCCGATTACGTCGATGTTGCTGGTGCTCATCGGGGCTGGCGCGATGCATCTGCTACGGCGCAGGAGTGGGCGCACCCAGAAACTCGTACTGGCCGGCGTGGCGTCGCTCTTTGTGATTGGTTCAGTCCAGGTGGGCGCGCCGGCGCTCCGTGAAATGATTGCGTGTGATCGGTCGAGACCTCTGGAGTCTGCACCGTGCTTCACGGAGGATCGACGCGGCTTACTCAAGCTCGCCGCTTACGCCCGCGAACACACACCGCAAGACGCAGTGTTCTTCGTTTCCAAGGAGGGTGCCTTCTACCTCCACAGTGGTCGCCGAACGGTACGAGACCGCCGGTTCAACAGGGCGCCAGCCGATTCATTGGGTCCCCTCCTTCGGCGTAACGGCGTTTCGTACGCGGTGGTCACGCCTATCGGCGTCTTTAGCCTGCCTCATAACCGGCAGATCGCCATGGCGTGCCGTGAATTCGACAAGGTCGCCGCCTTCGAGGGAGACGCGCTCCTGCTCCGCGTCCGCGAGAGCGGGCCGAAAGACCACGACGACGAGACCTGCCAATCGATCGCCGAGTGGAAGAAGGGGATTCCGGAGCGCTGGAAGCCTTAGCAGGTCACCCGATGCGTCAGGCGTCGTGACGTTTGGTTGCCGGAGAGCGGATGACGCGCTCCAGCTCGCGAAAGAAGTGCTCGGTCTGCCGCTCACGCGAGAAACGGCCATCGGCGTTGAGCGGAACCGGCTTCACGCCCTGCCGCATTTCGTCGAAGTGCCGGCCGATGACGTTGGCGATGGCACTGACGTCACGGGGCGTGACCACATCGGCGGCTGTGTCCTGCAGCAGTTCTGCGACCGCCGTTCCCGGTTCCGTCAGCACGAGCACCCAGACGGCCAGCTGCACGTACTCGAACAGCTTGGCCGGTATGCTGTGGTTATGAACTTGTGGCAGCAGAACGAGCAGGGCCGAGCGGTCCAGGAGCGCCAGGGCCTCACTCCGCGGACGCCACGTTTCGCAAATGAAAAAAGACTCGATGCCCTCGCGAGAAGCCATCTGCATCAGCGGCTCGCGTTGCAACTCGTCGACGCCGACGAAGTGGACGACAAGGTCTGAGCTGGTCAGACCGCGACTCTCCACCACGCGACGGACCGCGCGAAACAGCGATTGAGGATACCTGCCGCCGTACAAGCTGCCTGCGTAAGCAATCGTGAACCGGGACGCTGGATTCTCAGGCGAGCGTCGATTCGCGTCGGCCCCGTTCATGACCGTGATGACCTTGGATGCCAGATGCTGGTATTTCGCTCGGATAAAACGGGCCGACGACGGAGTATTGGCCACAATCAGGGCTGACGCCTCGAGCGCCAGACTTTCGTACCGATTGCTCATTGCCTTCCACACCGTGCCGTTCATGCTTGGAGTCACCACATCGTCGCTCGTCCAGGGATCACGGAAGTCGGTAATCAGCGGGACCGACGCCGCGACGGCGATTCGACGCGCGGCCTCGTGTGCCATGTGCGGCGGGCCCGAGCTGATGACACATTCGTATTCCGTGACCCGCGACAGTGCGATCCCGTACCGAGCTGCTCGGGCGACCCAGCGACGCCACTGTCGGTAGTAGCTCTTCGCCAGCAGGTTGCGTTTAAGGTTGTTAAAGGTGGCGAACAGCGGACGCCTTCCCTGGTTGACGGACGTATCCGGCCCCTCCGACAGCTCACTCGCCGTCGCCGCCTTTCGCCGCGCGCGCGGCACGAGCCGCTGACGCAGTCGCAACAGACCGAGCAGGGGTTGGGGCGGCAACCGCACGCCAAACAGCCGCGTACCGGGCGGTAGTTTGTCGAGTCGCGACCTCTCGATGGCCTCCGCGCCGGCGATGTCCATCATCAGCACGTCGGCACTCCAACCGTGTTGCGCGGCCTGGCGGAGCATCATCTCCCAGCGTAGCGCGCCCACGTTCGCGTCGGGAGGAAAGTGATAACTGACAAGCAGGAGTCGTCTGCCGGCGACGCCTGGTGGCGACTCGAAAAAGGGTGCGACGACGCGAGTGGGAACCGGCATGCCAGTGGGCGCACAGCGTATATCCACACACGCGCAGGTGCAAGGCGGCAGGGACGCGGACCGTTGGCTTACCGGGATTGTGAGATGCCAGGCGCGAGCCTAACGTTAACCACTCAGGGTCAGCCGACGACCGGGCTGGGTCGCGTCCGGCCGCGCCCCAGCACATCGGCCATGTACGTGCGCACGCGAGCGGGACTCCCTGCGGTTAGTCGCCGGACGCGGAAGCGCCGAAGCGTACGTGTTCCCATGAGTACACCTCAGCCCTCCCGGCATCGGACTCGATACGCACAATGAACCCTGTTCTGGTGGTCGCGGGTGCCCGACCGAACTTCATGAAGGTTGCACCAATGGTCGCCGCACTCGACGCCGGCGGCATTCCCCGCGTCCTCGTGCACACTGGCCAGCATTA
>Ga0111539_10007078_pt1 | contig 14375 bp, 14 predicted proteins | sample RhiMethybrSRZTD1_FD_79667 | JGI IMG/M metagenome (GOLD analysis project Ga0111539, IMG submission 79667) | Populus rhizosphere microbial communities from Tennessee, USA - Rhizosphere MetaG P. TD hybrid SRZTD1 (version 2) (version 2) | ecosystem: Host-associated > Plants > Roots > Rhizosphere >...
ACGGGCGCAATGCTAGACTCGCGCGCTCCACGGACGGACCTGTCGGGGTGCCGCCCCTCGTCGTCCGGAGGGCTTCCAGTTGCACGCGCGTGGGGGCTCGCGCGCAAATGCAGAAGACGATCGTCGAACCGACAGCACCGCCGCAACCAACGCCGCCGCCACCGGTGGAGCCACCGCCCGTCGATCCGTTCGGCGGCGACGGCGGCGGTGACGGCCCCTCCGAGCCGCCGAAGCTCAAGAAGCTGAGGATCGCGTTCGTCGCGATCGGCCTCAGCATCATCGCGTTCATCTCCGTCGTCTTCGGGATGATGATGGCCGTCGCCTCCGACATCCCCGACCTGGAGAACGAAGTCCAGTTCGAGAAGGCGCAGAACTCGGAGCTCCTCTGGGACACCGGGGAGGACCCGGACCGCAAGCTCGCCACGCTGACCGGCAACGACAACCGGATCCTCGTGGACGAGCACGAGATCTCGCCCTACATCAAGAACGCGGTCATCGCGATCGAGGACAAGCGCTTCTACGAGCACCGCGGCGTGGATTACCAGGGCATCGCGCGCGCCCTGTGGCAGGACGTCCTCGCCGGCGGAGCCGAGCAGGGCGCCTCGACGATCACCCAGCAGTTCGTGAAGAACGCGCTCGCGGCACAGGGAGACCGCTCCGTGTTCCAGAAGCTGCGCGAGGCCGCGGCCGCGTACCACCTCGAGCGCAAGTGGTCGAAGCAGAAGATCCTCACCCAGTACCTGAACTCCATCTACTTCGGCAACGGCGCGTATGGGATCGAGTCCGCGATGCGCACGTACTTCGGCGAGGAGGAGGGCATCCTCGACGAGAACGGAGACCCGGTCGTGCCGCTCGACCCGACCACCGGCGAGCCGATCGAGACCGACGAGATCGCAGCCGCACGGGCGACCCCCGCCCAGGCCGCGCTGTTGGCCGGGATGATCGCCTCGCCATCCGCGTACGACCCGTTGCAGGATCCCGCCGCCGCAAAGGCCCGGCGCGACCTGGTCCTGCACAACATGCTCGACCAGGAGATGATCAGCCAGGAGCAGTACGACGAGGTCATCAACTCGACCGACGACATCCCGGGCGACGACGTCGTCAACCCGCCGCAGCCCCAGTCGGAAGAGCCCTACTTCACGACCTGGGTCACGCAGCAGGCGGTGGACAAGTTCGGAGCCGACCGCGTCTTCGGCGGCGGCATGGAGATCAAGACGACGCTCGACCCCGAGCTCCAGGCGGCCGCCGAGTCCGCCGTTTCGCAGATCAGCGGCATCGGGCCCGCCGCGTCGCTCGTCACGATCGAGAACTCGACCGGCGAGGTGAAGGCGATGGTCGGCGGCAGCTCCTTCCGTGAGCGCCCGTTCAACCTCGCGACCAACGGGCACCGCCAGCCCGGCTCCGCCTTCAAGCCGTTCATCCTGCTCGCGGCGCTCGAGACGGGCGACTACGGCCCGGGCAGCGTCTTCTCCTCGCAGCCGAAGGACCTCCCGTTCATCAACAAGAACGGCGACAAGGACCTCTTCCACGTGAGCAACTACGAGGACCAGTACTCCGGCTCGGCGAGCCTCACGACCGCCACCGCGCAGTCCGACAACTCGGTGTACGCCGAGCTCGGCATGAAGATCGGCCGCCAGAAGGTCGCGCAGGAGGCCAACGACATGGGCATCAAGACCGATCTCTCGACCAACCCGGCGATGCTCCTCGGTGGTCTGAAGACCGGCGTTACCCCGCTCGAGATGGCGTTTGCCTATTCCACGCTCGCGAACGGCGGCAAGCGGGTCTGCGCCGAGTGGGCGTCGTACAAATGCGGCCCCGTGGCGATCAAGAGCGTCGACGGTGAGGACAAGCCCGACCGCGACACCGAGGAAGTCTTCTCACCGGAGGTCGCGGACACCGCGAAGACGATGCTGAGCTACGTGATCTCCTCCGGCACGGGCACGCAGGCGCAGGTGGGCGAATTCGCTGCCGGCAAGACCGGTACGACCGAGAACTACGGCGACGCCTGGTTCTGCGGCTTCATCGACAAGTACACGACGTGCGTGTGGATGGGCTATCCGGACAACGTCAAGCCGATGGAGTACGAGTACGGCGGCAGCCCGGTGGCGGGCGGCACATGGCCGGCCATCATCTGGCAGTCCTTCATGTCCCAGGCGATCTCGATTCGGGACACGCGCGAGGCGGAGCAGGAGGCCGAGGACGCCGAGGACGAAGACTCCGACACGGCGCCCGTGCCGGTCGCCCCCACGCCGGCACCCGCGCCCGAGGACGACGCCGCTCCGGCGCCGGCCCCCGAGCCCGACGCGCCCGCCCCTGAGCCGGAGCCCGAGCCCGCCCCGGCGCCACAGGAGCCGCCGGCCCAGCAGCCGCCGCCCGACGAGCCCGCACCCCCGCCGCAGCAGCCGCCCTCCGAGGGCGGTGGCGCCGAGCCGGGCGCCACGCGCAACTAGCCCGTCAGGGCCGGCGCCGCCGGGCGTGGCCGGGCGGCCATGGCCGCGACACGCATGCGCTCGCCGCGTCGCAGAAGCGCCATGGCAGCTCCACGGCCTTGTTGATCCCGATCCGCGTGCCGGTGACGATCTCGGGCTCGGCGGTGCGCGGGAGAATCTCGATCGGTCCGTCGACCAGCGGCGTCCCGTTCAGGTCCAGCCAGATCCCGAGCGCCTGCGTCAGCTTGCCGGGCCCGTTGCACAGGTCCTCCGGCCGCTCGAGGCCACGACGCTCGCGCATGAGGTCGATGCCCTCGACCGGCTCGAGCGCGCGGATCAGCGCCGCGGCCCCGGTGCCCTCGTCCTCAGCGACCGCGTTGAGAAGCGCGTGGACCCCGTACGAGCGGTAGACGTACGCGACGCCGGGCGGGCCGAACAGCACGCGCGTGCGCGGGGTGAGGCCCGCAAAGGCGTGGCAGGCCGGCTCCTCCTGGTGGTAGCTCTCGACCTCGACGATCCGCCCGGCGACGCCGTCGTGCCGGACGATGCAGCCGACGAGGTCGCGTGCGACGTCGTGCACGGACCGCGCGTAGAACGCCTGCTCGCGCGGATCAGGCAACCAGCGCGCGGGCGCGCGCGAGCTGGGCGCGCACCTGGTCGAGCGACGTTCCTCCGAGCGAGCGCTTGGACTCGAGCCACTCGCCGTTCGACAGCACTCTGCGGAAGTCCGCCGGGTCGCCGAGGGCCGGCGCCAGCTCGGCGATCTCCTCGTCGGTGAGGCCGGAGAGGTTGCGGCCGCTGTCGACAGCCGTGCGCACGAGCCCGGCGACGATCCCGTGCGCCTCGCGGAACGGAACACCCTGCTTCACGAGCAGGTCGGCCACGTCCGTCGCGGCGAGCATCTCGTCGGCGGAGGCCTGCTCGAGGCGCTCGCGCCGGAAGCGGATCCCGCCAAGCATCCCAGTCGCGGCCGAGAGGCAGAGCGCGACGGTGTCGGCGGCGTCGAACAGCGCCTCCTTGTCCTCCTGGAGGTCCTTGTTGTAGGTGAGCGGCAATCCGTGCAGAGCCCCGTGCAACCCCACGAGGCGGCCGACGATCCGCGGGCCCTTCGCCCGCAGGAGCTCTGCAGCGTCGGGGTTCTTCTTCTGAGGCATGATGCTCGAGCCCGACGAGAACGCATCGGCGACCTCGCAGAAGCCGAACTCGTCGCTCGACCAGAGCACGAGCTCGGCGCCCAGCTGCGAAAGGTGCGTGCCGCACGTCGCCGCCGCGCTGACGAAGTCGAGCACGAAGTCGCGGTTCGAGACAGCGTCCATCGAGTTCTCGATCACGCCGTCGAAGCCCAGCTCCCGGGCGACCCACTCGCGGTCGGTGTCGAAGTTCACGCCCGCCAGCGCGCCCGCGCCCAGCGGCAGCTTGTCGGTCGCGCGGAGACAGAACTCGAACCGCTGGTCGTCGCGGGCCAGCCGCCAGAAGTGCGCCAGGAGGTGGTGGCCCAGGTAGACGGGCTGCGCGCGCTGCAGATGGGTGTAGCCGGGCATCGGCCAGTCCGCGTGCGCGTCGGCCAGCTCGACCAGCGCGCGCATGAGCTCCTTCACCTGGTCGCGCGTCGTAAGCGTGTGTGCGCGGACGAACATCGCGACGTCGGTCGCCACCTGGTCGTTGCGCGAGCGCGCCGTGTGGAGCTTGCCCCCGGGGGCGCCGGCGAGCTCGGTCACCCGCCGCTCGATCGCCATGTGCACGTCCTCGTCGTCGGCCCGGAACTCGAACCGCTCGGCGGTCACCTCCTCGCGTACGCTCTCGAGCGCCTGCTCGAGAGCGGCGACGTCGTCGGTGCCGATGATCCCCTGCCGACCGAGCATCCGGACGTGCGCGAGCGACTGCTCGATGTCGTACGGCGCCAGACGCCAGTCGAACGCGATCGAGCTGTTGAGCGCCTGGAAGGTTGGGTCCTGCGGTTCAGAGAAGCGCGACATGCGCGCCGGAGATTACGGAGCGACAGGTGCTTCCGCTATCACGGCCACCTGGCTGGCGAGCATGATCCCGAGCGTGTAGAGCGACACACCCCACGCGACGTACGCTCCGCGACTGCGCGGGTAGAGGCGGCTGTCGGGCCGCCGGCCGATCGAGATCACGACCGGCAGGAAGAAGAGCAGGCCGAGGGCGATGAGTGCGTACGCGGTCCAGCCGGTCACGAGGTAATCGAACTCGAGCCTGAAGTCCGCGGCGATGATGGCCATCGCGCGGTGCCAGAGGACGACCGGCATCGCAGCGGCGAGCAGAAAGCCCGCTGCTCCCACTATCCGGGCGTTTCTACGCTCGAGCCTGTGCTTCTCGGCCCTGGTGCGGATGACTCAATTATGCCCACCAGGGTCTCCGTCACGCGTTCGACCTGGCTTTCGGTCAGCTCCGGATAGAAAGGCAGCGCGAGCGATCGCCGCGAGACCTCCTCGCAGACCGGGAACTCGCCCTCGCGGTGGCCGAAGCGCTCGCGGTAGAAGCTCATCAGGTGAATCGCGGGCAGATACGGCTTCGAGTCGATGCCGGCGGCGCGCATCCGCTCGATCGTGTCGTCGCGATCGACCCCGTCCGGGAGCTGCACGACGTACACGAACCACGACCGCTTGTTCCCGCTCGAGTCCGGGTACGGGAGCTCGAGCCCGTCGACGCCGGCCAGCCGCTCGGAGTACGCCGCGGCGACGCGGGCCCGCTCCGCCAGAAGGTCGTCAAGCCGCTCGAGCTGGGCGATGCCGAGCGCGGAGGCGACGTCGGAGAGCCGGTAATTGAATCCGAGGCGGTCGTGATCCAACCAATCCATGTTTGGAGCGCGCCCTTGGTTGCGCTCGCTGTCGAGTCGCGCCTTCGTCTCTGCATCAGGGCAGACGACGGCGCCACCCTCGCCCGTCGTGATCTGCTTGTTCGGATAGAAGGCGAACACCGCCAGGTTGCCGCGTCCGCCGACGGGGACCCCGTCGGAATGAACCGCGCCCAGCGCCTCACATGCATCCTCGACGAGCCAGAGGCGGCGTTTGCGTGCGATGAACTCGAACGCGGGCGTGTCGGCCGGATATCCGAAGATGTGCACGGGCAGAATCCCCGCCGTTCGCTCTGTGACGGCAGCAGCTGCCGCGTCCGGATCGAGGTTGAGGGTGCGGCGGTCGATGTCGCAGAAGACCGGTCGCGCGCCCTCGTAGAGGATCGAGTTCGCCGACGCGACGAAGCTGAACGGCGTCGTGACGACTTCGTCGCCCGCCTCGACGCCGACGGCACGGAGCGCCAGGTGGAGCCCAGCCGTGCCGCTCGACACGGCGGAGACGTGGTCGGCTCCAACGCAAGCGGCGAGGGCCTCCTCGAAGGCGGGGAGCCGCGGGCCGAGCGAGAGGTGTCGCGAGCGCAGCACCTCGAGGACGAGCTCCTCCTCCCGCGCGCCGATCGCGGGCCGCGCGACCGGGATGAACTCGTCGCTCACGCCGTCCGGCCGGAGGGCGCGTGCCCGGCGTGGCGCGGCAGCATCCCGGCCTCGAGCGAGTCGACGAGCGCCTCCCAGCTCGACTCGATGACGTTCTCGGAAACCCCGATCGCGCCCCAGGTGTCCACGCCGTCGCTCGCGTCGAGCAACACGCGCGTGACCGCCTCGGTCCCCTTGCTCTCGTCGAGGATGCGCACCTTGAAGTTCGTCAGCCGGATGTCGCGCAGGTGCGGGTGCGTCTCGACGAGCGCGTCACGCAGGGCGCGGTCGAGCGCGTTCACCGGGCCGTTCCCCTCGGCGGTGCGCACGTAGCGCTCGCCGTCGACCCAGATCTTGATCGTGGCCTCCGTCTGTACCCGGCCGTCCTCGCGCTTCTCGGCGATCACGCGCCACGACTCCAGCCGGAAGAGCGGCTCGTAGTCGCCGGTCTCCTTGCGGATCAAGAGATCGAACGAGCCGTCCGCGGCCTCGAACTGGTAGCCCGCGTGCTCGAGCGCCTTCACCCGCTCGACGACGCGCGACGCGCTCTCTTCGTCGAGCTCCAGGCCCGTCTGCTCCGCGCGCGTGTGAACAGTGCCCCTGCCCGACAGCTCGGAGATGAGGACAGCGCGGTCGTTGCCGACCGTCTCCGGGTCGACGTGCTCGAAGGTGCGCGGGTCCTGGTTCACGCCGGCCACGTGCATGCCGCCCTTGTGAGCGAAGGCGTTGCGGCCGACGTACGGCTGGTTCGGGTCGGGGCTCAGGTTGAGGAGCTCGTCCAGGAAGTGGGCGGTCTCGGTCAGGCGCATGAGGCGGTCCTCGGGCACGCACTCGTGACCCATCTTCAGCTGCAGCGCGGGAAGGATCGAGACGAGATTCGCGTTGCCACAGCGCTCGCCGTAGCCGTTCATCGTGCCCTGCACGAGCGTCGCGCCGTGCTCGACCGCGACGAGCGAGTTGGCCACGCCGCAGCCGGCGTCGTCATGCGTGTGGATTCCAACCTGCCCTCCGACCTCCGCGACAACTCGGGCAGTCGCCTCCGCGACCTGTGCCGGAAGCGACGAGCCGTTCGTGTCGCAGAGAGTCACGTTCTCCGCACCGCCCTCGACCGCCGCGCGCAGGCAGCGCAGCGCGTAGGTCGAGTCGTCGCGGAACGCGTCGAAGAAGTGCTCGGCGTCGTAGATCACCCGCTTCCCCTGGTCGCGCAGGAACCGGACGGACTCCTCGATCATCCGCAGGTTCTCGTCGGGATCGACCTTCGTGACCTTCTCCAGGTGGAGAGCCCACGTCTTCCCGACGAGAGTGCATACCGGGGCGAAACAGTCGGCCAGCAGCCGGAGCGCAGGGTCCTGGTCGGCCGCGACGTCACGCCGGCGCGTCATCCCGAACGCAGCGATGTCAGCGCACTCGAATGTCTCGCGCTCGAGCAGCTCGAAGAGCGCCTCCTCCTTCGGGTTCGAGCTGGGAAAGCCGGCCTCGATCAGGTGCATCCCGATCCCGTCGAGGGCGTGCGCGACGCGCAGCTTCTCGTCGGCCGAGAGCGACATGCCTTCGCCCTGCATTCCGTCGCGGAGGGTGGTGTCGTAGAGATGTACCTGCATAGAACGTCCTTTCAGAGATTCGAGAGCGTGACGGAGAGGCCTGCGATCAGGCCCTCGTAATTCGGCTCTCGTGAGAGACGTTCACGCGGCTGATAGTACCTATGGGCATGAATCTGCCGCCAGTTGTTTCGCCAGAGGAATGGGAAGCGGCCCGCCAGGAGCTGCTCGTGAAGGAGAAGGCCCACACCCGTGCCCGCGATGCGCTCGCCGCCGAGCGCCGGCGGATGCCGCGGATGGCCGTCGAGAAGGACTACCGCTTCGAGGGGCCCTCCGGCGAGGTCAGCCTGCTCGACCTCTTCGAGGGGCGCAGGCAGCTGATCGTCTACCGCTTCTTCTACGAGCCCGGCGTGAAGGGCTGGCCCGAGCACGGGTGCCCGGGCTGTTCGATGGTCGGCGACCAGGTCGCCCACCCCGCGCACCTCAACGCTCGCGACACCACCCTCGCGTTCGTCTCGCGCGCGCCACAAGCCGAGATCGCGCAATGGAAGGCGAGGATGGGCTGGGAGTTGATCCCCTGGTACTCGCTCACCGACGACTTCGACAAGGACTTCGGTGTCGAGGAATGGCACGGGACGAACGCCTTCGTCCGTGACGGCGACGAGATCTTCCGGAGCTACTTCATCGACGCCCGCGGCGACGAGGCGATGGGCAGCACCTGGAACTACCTCGACATCACCGCACTCGGGCGTCAGGAGGAGTGGGAGGACTCACCGGAGGGCTATCCGCAGACGCGGCCCTACCAGTGGTGGAACCTGCACGACCAGTACTAGGCCTTGACGGGCGGCCAGCCCAGCTCCTTCTGCACCCGCTTCGGTAGCGCGCTCACGACCAGGTCGTACGAGTCCTCGACCAGGTCGCGGACGAGCTGGTCGGGCAGGCTGCCGTCGAGCGTGATCGTGTTCCAGTGCCGCTTGTTCAGGTGGTACCCCGGCCGGATCGCCGGATAGCTGTTGCGCAGCTCGACCGCGAGCTCCGGCTCGCACTTCACGCTCACCTCGAGCGGCTCGCGCTCGAGCGCGCTGATGGCGAACATCTTCCCGTCCACCTTGAACACCGAGTGCGCGGCGGTGAAGGGGAAGTCCTCGAACGCGCCCTCGTGCTGAAGACACCAGTCGCGTAGCTCACGCGCGTTCATAGATCAGCACGACGATGCCCTCGCCGACCGTCTTCGACTCGACGAGCCGCATCGTCTTCCTGTCGCTGTACTCGCCGAAGACCTTGAATCCGGTGCCGAGGACGACCGGGAAGATCATCAGGTTGACCTGGTCGACGAGGTCGTTCTCCATGAGTTCGTCGACGAGCTGCTTGCTGCCGGGCACCTGGATTACGCCGTCCACCTCGTCACGCAGCTTCCGAACTCCCTCGACCAGGTCTCCCTCGATCCGCGTGGTGTTGTTCCAGTCGGGATCCGTGATCGTCGAGGACACGAGGTACTTCGGCATCTCGTTGAACTTGTCGGCGAACTCACCCTCGCGATTCGGCCAGGCGCCGGCGAAGCTCTCGTAGGTCCGGCGACCGAGCAGCAGCGCATCGGCCTCCATCGCCTCGTCCATCTTGAACTGGTTGCCGTCGTCGCCGCGGTCGAACTCGAAGGTCCACCCCGGGTACTTGAAGTCCTCACCGCCCGGCGCCTGCATGACGCCGTCGAGCGAGACGAACTCTGTTACGACGATCTTTCCCATCGGGTCCTCCTCCGCTTGAAGTGATGCCCTATAGACGGCGCGCGGCGCCGAAAGTCATCGATCGCCGAGCGCAGCCCTGAGCGCGTCGAGGTCGTCCGCCCCGAACACGACGCGGTTCCGCGTCGCGACGTAGACGAGATCGAGGTTCACCCCGGCCTTCGCGATCTTGCGTGTCAGATCGGCGAGCACGCCTGGCCTGTCCTCCACCTCGACCACGACCACCTCGCGCTCGCGGGTGACCCCGACCTGCGAGATCGCGAGCGCGTGCTTCGCAGCCTCGGCGTGCTTGACGAGGATGTGCAGCTCCGCGCGGTCGTCGGGGCCGAGGCACGTCGCAGCGGCGATGTTCACGCCGGCGTCGCTGATCGCAGCGGCGACCTCGGCAAGCGCCCCCGGGCTGTTCTCGATGTCGATGACCAGGTCGACGGCCATGTGCTCGTCCACCTGTGACCCTACAGCTACGATCGAGTCGTGGGCCAACGGTCCGACGAATTCGTGCTCGAGCTCGAGCGCGTGCTGCCCGCGCCGCGCCCCGTCGTCTTCGCCGCCCTCACGGAGCCGGACGAGCTCGCCCGCTGGTGGGGCCCGAAGGGCTTCACGATCCCGAGTGCTGACTTCACCGCTCGCGTCGGCGACCGCTACCGCATCGAGATGCAGCCGCCCGCCGGCGACACGTTCCACCTGAGCGGCGTGGTCCGCGAGGTCGAGCCCCCGTCCCGCCTTGCGTACACGTTCGTGTGGGAGCCGCCTGACGCCGACGACCTGGAGACGCTCGTGACCCTCTCATTGCGCGAGCTAGGCGAGTCGACCGAGGTGGCGCTCGACCAGCGACCTTTCAAGACGGAGCAGCGGCGCGCGCTCCATCACGACGGCTGGAGCGAGAGCTTCGACAAGCTCGAGCGCCTGCTCTACGCCCGGGACGGCACCTCTACGAAGTCGAGCCACTCGGCGTAGCGGGGCTCGCGGCCATGGAGCGCGTCGTCGAAGGCTTGCTGGAGCTCCTTCGTGACCGGGCCGGGCGCGCCGACGATCTCGACGTCGTCGATCTCGCGCACGGGCGTCAGCTCCGCGGCCGTTCCTGAGAGGAATACCTCGTCGGCCAGCATCAGCTCCGAGCGCATCACGTCGCGCTCGACCACCTCGTAGCCGCGGTCGCGGGCGATCTGGACGATCGACTTGCGGTTGATCCCGTCGAGCGTCGACGACGACGGCCCCGGCGTGTTGATCACCCCGTCGCGCACGACGAAGATGTTCTCGCCCGTTCCCTCGCAGACCATGCCGCGCTCGTCGAGCAGGATCGCCTCCTCGTAGCCGGCCTTCAGCGACTCGATCTTCGCCAGCACGCTGTTCAGGTACTGGCCGGACGCCTTCGACTGGGGAATCAGCGACTGCGGGCCGATCCGGCGCCACGAGGACACCTTCGCGCGCACTCCGCGCGCCTTGCCTTCCTCACCGAGATAGGCCCCCCACTCCCACACCGCGATCACGACGTCCACGGGGTTCTCGAGCGGGTTCAGCCCCATCTCCCCGTATCCGCGCGTGACGAGCGGCCGGATGTAACAGCTCTTCAGGCCGTTGCGGCCGATCAGCTCGTGTGTCGCCTTCCGTAGCTCGTCCTGCGAGTACGGGACGTCCATGTAGTAGAGCTTCGCCGAGCGCTCGAGCCGCTTGAGGTGGTCGTGGTGGCGGAAGATCGCCGTACCGCGCTCGGTCTCGTACGCGCGGATGCCTTCGAACACCGCCGTGCCGTAGTGGAGGGAGTGCGTCAGTACGTGTACCCGCGCGTCCTCCCAGGCGACGAACTCCCCGTTCACCCAGATGAAGTCGGCGGTCTGCACGTATGTCCCTCCTTCAGAGGTTCGTGAGGATCGCTTCCGTTGCGTCCTCGGTGGTCGCGTCGCCGCCCAGATCGGCCGTACGAAGGCCTCCCTCGAGCGCACGATCGATGGCTGACTCTATCTTCACGGCGTCGTCCTCCCTGTCAAGGCCGTAGCGAAGCATCATCGCAACGGACCCGAACATCGCGAGCGGATTCGCCTTCCCGGTGCCCGCGATATCCGGCGCCGAGCCGTGCACGGGCTCGAACAGACCCGGCCCGCCGGCGCCGACGCTCGCGCTCGGGAGCATCCCGATCGAGCCCGTCAGCATCGCGGCCTCGTCGCTGAGGATGTCGCCGAACATGTTCTCGGTGAGGATCACGTCGAAGTCCGAGGGACGCGACACGAGCTGCATCGCCGCGTTGTCGACGAGCAGATGCTCGAGCTCGGTGTCGTGCTTCGCAGCCACGCGCTCCACGACCTCACGCCACAGGCGCGATGTCTCGAGGATGTTCGCCTTGTCCACGCTCGTGACCTTGCGCCGAGCGAACTTGAACCCGACCTCGGCGATGCGCTCGATCTCTCCCTCGGTGTAGACGCAGGTGTCGTGAGCGGTGCCGTCCCGCCGCGCGCGGTCGCCGAAGTAGATGCCGCCCGTGAGCTCGCGGACGACGAGCAGATCGGTGCCCTCGATCCGGTCGCGCCGCAACGGGCTGGCGTCGAGCAGCGCCGGCGATGGCCTGACCGGCCGCAGGTTGGCGAAGAGCCCAAGTTCCTTGCGCAGTCCGAGCAGGCCCTGCTCCGGCCGAGGCGCGCCCGGATCCGTCGAATCCCATTTCGGGCCGCCGACCGCGGCGAGCAGCACGGCGTCCGAGGCGCGGCACGCGTCCAGGACTTCGTCCGCCAGGGCGACCCCGTGCTCGTCGATCGAGGCGCCACCGACGAGGCGCTCGTCGATCTCGAAGTCGCCGATCTCCAAAAGGACGCGCAGCGCGGCGGCCATGATCTCCGGGCCGATGCCGTCGCCCGGCAGCGCGACGATTTTTGTCACGCCGGCTTCCTCGCCGAGATGTTCAGGCGCACGTACTGGAGCGTGAGCGGGTCGCCGAGGGTGTCGACGACGCTCCCCACGAGGGTGTCGCGCAGCTCCTCGGGCAGCTGCTCGAGGTGGTGGCCCAGGCAGACGGTGCGGATGAAGTCGTGGGGTTCGGGCGGAGTCACCGGCCTGTCCTCGAGCCAGCACTTCACGTCGGTGAAGCCGATCCGCTCCAGTCGCTGGCTCTCCTCGGTGTCGGAAGCAAAGTGCCACGGCCCCTGCCAGTCCTCGAAGTACGCCGAGAACGGCGGCCGGTCGGCGAGCCGGTTGACGGCCTCGTGGAAGGTCTTGATGTTGCCCGCGCCGCCGCACTGCGCCTCGATCTGTCCACCCGGAGCAAGCGCCTCGAACAGCCGGGTGAACAGCCGATCGTGATCGGTCACCCAGTGAAAGACGGCGTTCGAGAACACCGCGTCGACCTGCTCGGTCAAGTGCAACTCGGTGAGGTCCTGGAGCAGCACCTCGGCGCGATCACCGATCTTCTCGCGCGCTTTGGCGACCATCGCCGGCGCGGAGTCGACAGCGACGACCTTTCCGCGCGGGACACGCTCGATCAGGAGCTCAGTGACGCGACCGCTTCCACAACCCGCATCGAGGACCGTTTCGTCCCCCGTCAGGTCCAGACGGTCGAGGACCGGGCGCGCCCACTCGAGCTGCGGGGTCGACACCCGGTCGTAGGTCGCGGCGTCCCAGTCGCGGCTCAAACCGAGGTGGTCACCGGGCCCTCGCGCTCCCGATCCGCCTCGTAGCGCTCGATCGCATCGGCCTGCTGCAGCGTGACGCCGATGTCGTCCAGCCCGCCCAGAAGCCGGCGCTTGATCTCGGGATCGATCTCGAACCGGGCCTCGCGGCCGCCGAAAGTGACCGTCTGGCGTTCGAGGTCGATCGTCGCTTCGCCCGCGTTCATGACCTGTTTCACGTCCTCTTCGGAGAGAGGTACGGGGAGCAGCCCGATCTTCGTGCAGTTCGAATAGAAGATGTCCGCGAACGACGGCGCGACGATCGCCTTGAAGCCGTAGTCCTCGAGCGCCCACGGCGCGTGCTCGCGCGACGAGCCGCAGCCGAAGTTCCGCCCCGTGGCGAGGATCGGGTTCGCCGGCAGGTCCCAGCCCGGCTCCTCCTTCCAGTCGTGGAAGAGGAACTCGCCGAACCCGGTGCGCTCGACCCGCTTGAGGAACTGCTTCGGAATGATCTGGTCGGTGTCGACGTCGGCACGGTCGAGCACGGAGACCCGGCCGCTGATGACGCTCACAGGCTCCATCAGGACCAGCTCCTGATGTCGACGAAGTGGCCCTCGACGGCGGCTGCGGCGGCCATCTGCGGGCTGACGAGGTGGGTGCGCCCGCCGCGCCCCTGCCGCCCTTCGAAGTTGCGGTTCGAGGTGGAGGCGCAGCGCTCGCCCGGCTGGAGGATGTCGGGGTTCATCCCGAGGCACATCGAGCAGCCCGCCGAGCGCCAGTCGAAGCCGGCGGCGCGGAAGACCTCGTCGAGGCCCTCGGCCTCGGCCTGCGCCTTCACCTGCTGGGAGCCCGGCACGACCATCGCATCGACGTCCGGGTGGACCCTGCGGCCGTCGAGCACCTCGGCGGCCGCACGCAGGTCGCCGATCCGCGAGTTCGTGCACGAGCCGACGAAGACGCGGTCGAGCCGGATGTCCTGGATCGGCGTGCCGGGCGCGAGGTCCATGTACTTGAGCGCACGCTCGTCTGTCTCGGTCTGCGGCTCCGGCACGGCCTCGGTGACCGGCACGACCATCCCCGGTGTCGTTCCCCACGTCACCTGCGGCGAGAGCGCCCCCGCGTCGACGACGACCTCCTTGTCGAACGTGGCGCCGTCGTCGGAATGCAGGTCGCGCCACCCCTCGGGCAGCTCCGCCGGCGCCGCGTCGCGCCCGATGACCCACTCGAAGGTCGTGTCGTCTGGAGCGATCATCCCTGCCCGGCCGCCGGCCTCGATCGTCATGTTGCAGACCGTCATGCGGCCCTCCATCGAGAGGCCCTGGATTGCGAGCCCGGCGTACTCGATGACGTGGCCGACGCCGCCGTCCGTCCCGATCTGGCCGATCGTGCCGAGGATCAGGTCTTTCGCGGTGACCCCGAAGCCGAGCTCGCCCTCGTAGCGGATCACCATCGAGCGCGGCTTCTGCTGCTGCAGCGTCTGGGTGGCGAGGACGTGCTCGACCTCGCTCGTTCCGATGCCGAAGGCGAGCGCCCCGAAGGCTCCGTGCGTCGAGGTGTGCGAGTCGCCGCACACGATCGTCATGCCGGGCTGCGTGACGCCGAGCTCCGGCCCGATCACGTGG
>Ga0111539_10007081_pt1 | contig 14374 bp, 9 predicted proteins | sample RhiMethybrSRZTD1_FD_79667 | JGI IMG/M metagenome (GOLD analysis project Ga0111539, IMG submission 79667) | Populus rhizosphere microbial communities from Tennessee, USA - Rhizosphere MetaG P. TD hybrid SRZTD1 (version 2) (version 2) | ecosystem: Host-associated > Plants > Roots > Rhizosphere >...
CAGATGCATCCGAAGCAGACGCAGGGCAGCGACGTCCACGTCGGCACCTCGATCGATCAGTACTACGCGCAGAAGAACGGCCAAGGCACGGCGATCCCGTCGATGCAGCTGTGCATCGAGAACGTCGATCAGGCGGGCGGCTGTTCCTACGGCTACTCGTGCACCTATACCGACTCGATCAGCTGGGCGGCGCCCGATCAGCCGCTGCCGATGATCCGCGACCCGCGCACCGTGTTCGATCAGCTGTTCGGCGTCGGCGCCACGCCGGCCGAGCGCAAGGAGCGCCGCGGCGAGGACAAGAGCATCCTCGACTGGCTCGGCACCGCCGTGACGCGCCTCAACAAGAACCTCGGCGCCGCCGATCGCGCGCGCCTGGCCGATTACCTCGATGACGTGCGCGAGATCGAGCGCCGCATCCAGCAGGTCGAGGCCGCCAACAGCACCGGCGAGCCGCGCGAGCTGCCGGGCGCGCCGGTCGGCGTGCCGGATTCGTTCGAAGAGCACGTCAAGCTGATGTTCGATCTGCAGGCGCTGGCGTTCGCGTCGGACACGACGCGCGTCTTCGCGTTCAAGCTCGGACGCGATGCCTCGAACCGCGTCTACGCGGAGAGCGGCTACAAGGCCGCGTTCCACTCGGCGTCGCACCACCAGGACCGCGACGATCGCATCACCGAGTTCGCGAAGATCAACAAGTACCACGTCAGCATGGTTCCGTATTTCCTGAACAAGCTGAAGAACACGCCGGACGGCGATGCGACGCTGCTCGACAACACGCTGCTCGTCTACGGATCGCCGATGGGCAATTCGAACGTGCACAACCACAAGCGTTGCCCGCTGTTCCTCGCCGGCCACGCCGGCGGCGCCCTGAAGGGTGGCCTGCACCTGCGCGCGGCCGACGGCACGCCGATGGCCAACGTGATGCTGTCGGTGGCGCAGATGCTGGGCATGAACGAGTTCAAGAGTTTCGGCGACAGCACGTCGGCATTCGATCTGAACACGGTTCCGGCGACGACTGCCGCAGTTTAAGGTTCGACGGACGTCGGGAAAACAACTATGCGTAGATCAGTTTCGATACTTGTCTTGCTTGTGGCGTTATCCGTTGGCATCAACGCCGCTGAATCACCCGTGGCGGACGCCGCTGCGCGCGGCGATCGCGACGCGGTGAAGGCGCTCCTCAAGGAGGCCGCGGACGTCAATGCCGCGCAGGGCGACGGCATGACCGCGCTGCACTGGGCGGCGATGAACGGCGACCTCGAGCTGGCGCAAATGCTGATCGTCGCCGGCGCCAACGTCAAGGCGACGACCAGGCTTGGCAGCTACACACCGCTCTATCTCGCGAGCCAGCAGGGCCACGGCAACATCGTCCAGGCGCTGATCAAGGCCGGCGGTGACGTCAAGACCGGCACGCCCAACGGCACCACGCCGCTGATGGTCGCGGCCGCATCAGGTGACGTTGAAGCCGTGCGCGCGTTGATCGAGGCCGGCGCCGACGTGAATGCGAAGGACGGCGTGCGCGCGCAGACGCCGATCATCTATGCGGCGGCGTCGAATCGCGCGGCGGTGATCGAGCTGCTCGCCTCGAAGGGCGCCGATCTCAAGGCCACCAGCAAGATTTCGGATCTCGCCAACCTGTCGCGCGAAGGCGCGGGCTTTGGCGGCAACCCGCAAGTACCCGGCGGCCAGGGTGGTCCCGGCGGCGCGGCCCCGGCCCGTCGTCCGCCGATGCCCGGCGTCGATCGCAATTACCAGCTCAATGAGTTGATCATCGCGCAGGGCGGCCTGACGCCGTTGCTGTATGCGATTCGCCAGGGCTACCAGGAATCGACCGACGCGCTGCTCAAAGCCGGCGCCGACATCAATCAGCCGTCCGCGGGCGACGGCACTACGCCGCTGCTGATGGCCGTGATCAACGGCCACTTCGACCTTGCGAAGTCGCTGCTCGACAAGGGCGCGAACGCGAACACGGCGAGCGCCAACGGCGTCACGCCGCTCTACGGCGTGCTGAACGTCGAATGGGCGCCCAAGGCCCTCTATCCGCAGCCGCGCGCGCACATGCAGCAGAAGACCGGCTATCTCGATCTGATGAATCTGCTGATCGCCAAAGGCGCCGATCCGAATGCGCGCTTGAAGATGAAGGTCTGGTATTCGGGCTACAGCTTCGATCTCTCGGGCGTCGACGAGATCGGCGCAAGCCCGTTCTGGCGCGCCGCCTACGCCAGCGATGTCGCGGCGATGAAAATCCTGGTCGCGGCCGGAGCCGATCCGAACGTGCCGACGATGAAGCCGGCCGGACGCGCGCGGTTTGGCGACATGCTCGAGGCGCGTGAAGTGATCGATCAGTCGGGCCTGCCGCCGGTGCCCGTGGGTGGACCGTCAATCACGCCGCTGCAGGCGGCGTCCGGCGCGGGATACGGCGAGGGCTTTGGCGCCAACTCGCATCGCTTCGCGCCGACCGGCATGCTCGCCGCGGTCAAGTACCTCGTCGAGGAGCTCGGCGCCGACGTCAACGCCGCGGATCACGAAGGCAAGACGGCGCTGCATCATGCCGCGTCGCGCGGTGACAACGAAATGATTCTCTACCTGGTGTCGAAAGGCGCCAACGTGAAAGCTGTCGATCGTGAGGGGAGAACGACAGTCGACATGGCCAACGGACCCGTGCAGCGTATTCAACCGTTTCCCGAGACCATCGCCCTTCTCGAAAAGCTCGGAGCAAAGAACAACCATAAGTGCATTTCCTGCTAGTCGCGTTACTTCTTCTTCTCTCTAACAACCCGGCGCTGGCCCAGACCCCTGAATCAGGGGCCGGCGCCAGCCCTGCGCCCGCGGCATCGTCCGTCGTGATCGACGGTCCTGCGCCGTCCGATCAGCCGAACGTGCTGGTGCGCGACGCGAACTTCAAGTCGACGATCCGCGCGATCAAGCTGCGCGAGCCGCTGAAGTTCGACGGCCGTCTCGACGATGAGGTCTATGCCCAGTTCCCGGGCTTCGAGGGGATGCTGCAGGCCACGCCGCTGTACAACGTGCCGTCGACCGAGAAGACCGAGATCTGGGTCATGTTCGACGGCGACAACATCTACGTCGCCGCGAAGTGCTGGGACAGCGCGCCGTCCGACAAGTGGATCGCCAACGAGCTGCGCCGCGACACCAACCAGATGCGGCAGAACGACCACTTCGGTGTCGGCTTCGACACCTTCTATGATCGCCGCAGCGGCTACATGTTCTACGCCAATCCGATCGGCGGCTTCTCGGATTACTCCGTCGTCGATGAGGGCGCGCCGAACACGGATTGGAACCCGGTGTGGACGGCGAAGACCGGCCGCTTCGATGGCGGCTGGACCATCGAGATGCAGTTTCCGTTCAAGTCGCTGCGCTACACGTCGGGTGCCGATCAGGTGTGGGGCATCCAGTTCCGGCGATCGATCCGCCGCAAGAACGAGTGGGCGTACTGGACGCCGGTGCCGCGCCAGATGGCCGGCCCGCAGGCGCTCAACCGCGTCAGCATGTACGGCACGGTGGTCGGTCTCGATCTGCCGACCGCCGGACGCAATCTCGAGCTGAAGCCGTACGCGCTCGGCAGGATGTCGACCGATCGGCTGACCAATCCGCCGACCACGAACGACAAGGACGGTGATGTCGGCGGTGACGTGAAGTACGGGATCACCGCGAATCTCACCGCGGATCTGACCATCAACACGGACTTCGCGCAGGTCGAGATCGACGAGCAGCAGGTCAACCTGACGCGCTTCAACCTGTTCCTGCCGGAGAAGCGCGAGTTCTTCCTCGAGGGCCGCGGGCTGTTTGACTTCGGACGCGGCGGCTCCGGCGGCGGCACCAATTTCGCCACCGGCGGCAGCTCGGACACGCCGTACCTGTTCTACACGAGGCGCATCGGCCTGAACCGCGGGCGCGTCGTGCCGATCGATGCGGGCGGACGGCTCACCGGCAAGGTCGGCGCGTTCGGCGTCGGCGTGATGAACATCCAGACCGGTGACGAGGAAGTGTCGAGCAGTCCCGGCACGAACTTCACCGTGCTGCGCGTCAAGCGCGACATTCTGCGCCGCAGCTCGATCGGCGGCATGTTCACCAACCGCAACAAGCTGACGTCGAACCGGCCCGGCGACAACCAGGCGTACGGCGTCGATGCCGCGTTCGGCTTCTATCAGAACGTGGCGCTGGGCGGCTATTACGCGCGGACCGAAACCACCGGCGTGACCGGCGACAACGAAAGCTATCTCGGCAAGTTCGACTGGTCGCCGGATCGCTACGGTGTGAACTTCGAGCACCTCAAGGTCGGCAGGGCCTTCAATCCCGAGGTTGGCTTCCTGCGCCGCACGGACTTCGAGCGCTCGTACGGCGCGGTCCGCTTCAGCCCGCGTCCGAAATCGTCGCGCCTCGTGCGCAAGTACACGTATCAGGCGGGCTATGAGTACTACGAGAACGGCGCCGGCGACGTCGAGTCGCGGCAGGCGACGGGCCGCTTCAACGTCGAGCTCAATAACAGCGACGTGTTGAACGTCGAGGCCAACGCCAACTACGACCTGCTGGTCGTGCCGTTCTCGCCGGCGCCCGGTCATCCGATTCCGGTCGGCGGTTATCACTACAACGACATGGTGATGTCGTACGCGATGGGGCAGCAGCGGCGCTTCTCAGGCACCATCGGCGCGCAGCTCGGCGAGTACTACGACGGCACGATCCAGGCGATCACGGTGTCGGGCGCGCGCTACGCGATCCTCAAACAGTTCTCGATCGAGCCGCGCCTGTCGATCAACCACATCGACCTGCCGTCCGGCGCATTCACGACGAAACAATTCGGCGCGCGCACCGACTACGGCTTCTCGCCGCGGATGTTCGCGAGCGCGCTGCTGCAATACAGCTCCGCGGATCACACCTTCAGCAGCAACGTCCGGTTCCGCTGGGAATACCGTCCGGGCAGTGAGTTTTTCGTGGTCTGGACCGACGAGCAGGACACCAACCCGCTCGAGCCCCAGCGCGGCAATATCGCCCTGCGGAACCGCGCCTTCGTGGTCAAGATGACCCGATTGTTCAGGTTCTAGGGGCGTCCGGGCAGTTTTGGGCAACCCACCTTTTTTGCTAGGCAGGAAAGGCCTGTTCGGGAGACAGTAACGGCTGCGCGGCCGCGCCTTGTGGCCGCGTTCGTCTACCCTCTATCGGCGGGATACTCACTATGGCGGCAGCAGTCTCAGGAACGATCAAGCGCATCGTCAGCGACAAAGGTTTTGGTTTCGTGGCAGCGGACGACGGCACCGAATACTTCTTCCACAACTCGGCAGTCCAGGGCACGCGGTTCGATGAACTGCGTGAAGGTCAGAAGGTCACCTTCGAAAAAGGCCAGGGTCCGAAGGGCCCGCGCGCCGAGAACCTGCGCCCCGCCTAGCCGCGGGCTTCACTTCGCTGGATCGTTGTCGCGCAACGACGCTTTGAGCGCCGTGGCGTGGCCGTCGATCGAAACGTAGTCGTAGACCATCCGGAAACTCGACCGGCCGAACATGCGCACGCGGCCGGTCGAGGTCATCTCGATCGGCACGACGTGGCCCCCGATGTGTGCAAATTTATAGGTCACGTCGACGTCGCGCACCCAGAATGACGGGCTTTTCACGAGGCGTCCTTCCAGCCGCGTGATCAGGCCGGAGTCCGGATCGAGCAGCAGGCTGCCGTTCAGGATGCCATCCGATTTTTTTGCCGGCTTCAACAGCACGCGCTGCAGACCGGCATCCGTCATCCCGCCATCCTCGAACACATAATTCTTCGCCTCGAGCGACGCGCGCAGACGCTTGCCGGTGGCGATCAGGTTCTGCTCGCTGTTCAGCATCCCGCGAAGGATCTTGTTCCTGACGTAATCGGAGCCGCCCTCGCGCACGATCTCGTAGGTGAAGCCACGGCCGGGCGTGTATTCAGTCCACGCTTCGACCCAGCCCCGTTTCTCGGAATCGTTGATCCCGCCCTCCATGCGGCGGAAGGCGCGGTACGGCGGCGGCGCGACCGTATTGGATTTTGCGAGAACGCGTTCGAAAACCGGCTCAGCCGGGTCGGAGGCGGATAGCCTCTCCGCGCTCCACAATCCGGTGAGCGCGAGGGCCAGAATTGGCGCCGAGAGCGAAAGACCACGTACCGCCATGTCGCTACCGGGTCGTGCTGCAGATCGTATGCCACCTTCGACTCATCTGTGAGGGTTCTGTCCTCGCAGATTCGTTCAGGGGCCGCGGCGCGCTGCACGCAAATCACCCTGCCGGGTGTCGCCGCTGACTAAAGCTCAGTATAGAAGAGTGTCATGGCGACTTTAAGCGAAATCACCGAGGGACACTCGAAGCGAATCTCGAAGATCACGCGGATTCGTGACGATCGGCTCAGCGAAGCGCTCGCCGCGCGCGATCGCGATTTGCGCGCGCTGCCCGCGGCAGCCGCACTGTTCGATACGTTCGACGAGCAAATCGCCGAGGCGCGCGATCGGCAGCTCGCCACCGGCGCGAGGGCCGAGTCCGCGCGAGCCGACGCTCTGGGCGAAGTCAGCGATGCGCTGGCGGACGCGCTCGCGGAAGCGCATCGTGTCCGCCGCGAAGCGGACCTCGCGGCGTTCGAGAAGAAGCGAAAGGCGGAGGAAGACGCGGAGCGTGAATTCATGCTGGCCATCGGCGGTCAGGCGTCGCAGCCGACCTCCACTTCGGCGCAGCGAATCCGCGCCGCGAAACTGGAACAGGCCAAGAAAGAATTCGACGCGGCGCTCGTCGCATCGCAGGAGCAGTTTCGCAAGTCGCGCGATGCCGCGCTGATCGCGGAAAGCCGCGGCTCGCGGGACGCGGATCGATCCTTTGGCGCGGCGGGACGCGTGAACGACGCCTCGATGAAGGCGGCGCGCGCCGAGAACGAAGAGTTCGCGCGGTTTCACGAGGAGATGCAGGCCCTGAGAGCCTGACATCTCCTCGCCGATTCTTACGTCGCGTCACTTCCCGTCGATCGGCGTCTTCTTGATGCGCTGCAGCATGTTGTTGAACGGCGGCAGCTGCGAGCTGATCGTTTTCTCGAGGCGATCGGTCTCCGCCTTCAGCTCGGCGACGAGGTCGTTGAAGATCGGCTCGACGTTGCCGGTCGGCCGTCCTTCGCCCGATACCGCGACGCGCAGCAGCGACGCGAGACGATTGTTCGTCTTGATCGGGAAGTTGAGCGGATCCTGTCCGCTCTGGTTCTTCACCTGGTAGACATCTTCCTCGACGAGGGACAGCGCTTTCGCCAGCTGCTCGCCCGCGGTCCGCACTTCCGCCGGCGCGTCCTTGATGCGATCGGCGATGTCGGTCTTGATGCGGCGAATCCGGATCACCGCGAGGTTGGCCTCGTTGACCTTGTCGCGGATGCGGCTGGCGAGGTTCCACTGGAACAGGAGATCGGCGTCGCTGATCGGCCGCAGCGGGTGCTTCAACACCTGGAACGGCTGCGTCTGCGTGACGCCGTCGGCGGTCAGGCGAACTGAATAGGATCCCGGCAGCACCGCCGGGCCATTTTGCGTTGCGCCCCACAGGATCATTCCGGGGAAGGTGACCACGCCGGTCGAGTTGAGATCCCACGTGAAGCGGTTCATGCCCGCCGCCATCGGCGCGCCCTGCGGCCCGCGCGGGAAGTCGTCATCGCCGCCGCCGGGCGCGTTCTCGCCGGGCTTGCGCGGCGGGTTGCCGTTGACCGAGCGCACGACCTGGCCCTTGCCGTCGAGAAAATCGATCGTCAGCTGCTTCGGCTGGTTCTTCAGGTAATAGGAGACGATCGGACGATCGAGGCCGCGCGTCGCGTTCGCGGGCTTGAACACCATCACGTCGGTCATCGGCACGGTGCCGAACTGCCGCAGCGCGGCGATGTCGTCGAGCACGTAGAAGCCACGGCCGTGCGTGCCGATGGCGAGCGCGTTGTCTTCGACCACGAGATCGGTGGTCGGCGTGTCGGGCAGCCCGTTCTTGAGCGGCAGCCAGTTCTCGCCGTCGTTGTAAGAAACGTAGACAGCGTGCTGCGTGCCGGCATAGAGCATGCCGCGCCGCACCGTATCCTCGCGCACCGTGTGCACGTAATCGTTGGCGGCAATCCCGTTGACGATCTTCTTCCAGGTCTTCCCGTAGTCGGTGGTCTTGAAGATGTACGGCGAGCGATCGCCGAGCAGCATCTTCTTGACCGCCACGTAGGCGGTGGCGTTGTCGAACGACGATCCGTCGATCTGGCTGACGCGGCCGAGGTCAGGCATCTCCGACGGCGTCACGTTGGTCCAGTTCTTTCCGCCGTCACGCGTCACCTGGATGATGCCGTCATCGGATCCGGACCAGAGAATGTTGACGTCCTTCTTGCCGGGCGCGAGCGAGAACACCGTTCCATAGATCTCGGGACTGTTCATGTCGTGCGTGATCGGCCCGCCCGAATCGCCCATCGTTTTCGGATCGTGACGGGTCAGGTCGCCGCTGATCGCTTCCCACGTATCGCCGCCGTTCGTGCTCTTCCACACGCGCTGTGAGCTCGTGTAGAGCACGTTCGGATCGGCGTAGGCCAGGATGATCGGATACGTCCACTGCCAGCGCTCCTTGACTTCGCCCGAGTTCTCGCCTGAGAAGAAGCGCGGGTAGGCGCCCACCTCCTTGAGCTCGCCGGTGCGGCGATTGAGGCGCGTCAGGAACGATCCGTTGTTGGCGCCCGCCCAGAAAATGTCGGGATCGGTCGCGTGCGGCGCGATGTAGCCCGGTTCGCCGCCGCCCACGGGATAGGGTGCGACCGCCGGATTGCCGCCGCCGCCACCACCGCCGCCGCCCGCATTGGTGTTGCTCGGCACGCAGAGCGTGCTGTTGTCCTGCTGCGCGCCGCAGACGTGGAAGGGCAGATGCGCGGTCGTGATCACGTGATACCACTGCGCGGTCGGGAAATCCTGCGCGCTCCAGTTCGGCACGCGCGACGCCGCGTCGTAGGTGATCGCGCCGCCGCCGTCGTTGCCGTCGATCACGTGCAGCGGATCGTTCGGATCGACCCACAGGTCGTGATGATCGCCGTGCGTGTTCTGGCCGATCTGCGTCGTGGTCTTGCCGCCGTCCGTCGATCGGAAGAGCCCCGTGTTCTGCATGTAGACAACGTCCTTATTGCTGGGATCGCCGAACACATGCGTGTAATAGAACGCGCGCTGGCGGATGGTTCGCGAGGCGTTGATCAGCTTCCACGACGCGCCCGCATCGTCGGACACGAACAGGCCGCCGTTTTCGTTTTCGACGAGCGCGTAGACGCGATTCGAATCCGCCGCGGTCAGCGCCACGCCGATGCGGCCGACCATGCCCGCCGGCATGCCGGGGTTGTGCGTGATCTCGCTCCACGTCTCGCCACCGTCCGTGGACTTGTAGAGGCCGCTGCTGGGTCCGCCGCTCGACATCTGGTACTCGATGCGATACGCCTCCCACATCGCCGCGAACAGCACGTTCGGGTTCTTCATGTCGATCGCAATGTCGACGGCGCCGGTCTTGTTGTCCTTGAAGAGTGTTTTCTTCCACGTCTTGCCGCCGTCGGTGGTCTTGAACACGCCGCGCTCGTCGCTGGGGCCGTAATACAAGCCGAAGGCCGCGACGTAGACGATGTCAGGATTGGTGGGATGGATGCGTATCTTCGAGATCGCATCGACGTTCTTGAAGCCGACGTTCGCCCATGTCTTGCCGGCGTCGGTGGACTTGTAGACGCCGTCGCCCGGCATGATGTTGCCGCGGATGCAGGATTCGCCCATGCCGATCCAGACGACGTCGGGATTGGATTCCGAGACCGCGACGGCGCCGACGGAGGAGCTCGTGATCTGGCCGTCGGTGACCGGCGCCCAGTTGTTGCCGGCATCGGTGGTCTTCCAGAGACCGCCGCCGACGGCGCCGAAGTACGCCTCGCGCGGACGGCCTTTCACGCCGGTGACCGCGATCGATCGGCCGCCGCGGTCGGGGCCGATGCTGCGCCAGCGATAGGCGTTGAGCAGCGCGGGATCGATCGTCGGCTGCTGCGCGGCGAGCGGTGCGACACGCGTGTCGCCAAGAGCGAGAAGGGTCAGGACGGCCAGCGCGGCCGTGCGCCAGGTGCGCGTCGAAGCGGTCATTTGCGATTCCTCCGAATGGGAAAGTCTACCAAGCCCGGCCGCTCACGACGTAACCGCATGTAAGTCATCCGTTACCCAACCACGAGCATCGCGCTACACAGCAGCCCCGGATCAGGCCTGAAAAAAGCTGGCATAGCGGTTGCTCTATGGAGCGTCGGAGAGTCGCATGAAGAGGTTGAGCATCGTGGCCGCCGTCGCAAAATCAGCGCTGTATGTGCTGCTGGCGTCTGCATGCACTCGCGCCGAAGCGGTTGAAAATATTCCGGCCGGCACGGAAGTCACCGTGGTCACGCAGGACGGCACGCTCGTTCGCGGCAAGATCGCCAAGGTCGATGCGGATGTTGTGACGCTGACCGGCGAGCGCCCGAACACCTCCACCGAAATTACGCGGACCAGCATCGCGGAAGTGAAGCGCGTGAGCGCCACCGAGCGCGAGCCCGAGTCTGCTCCGGTCATTCGCACCATCACCGTTCCGGACAACACCGTTCTCGACGTCACGCTCAACACGGCGCTGGCGTCCGACACCAGCACCGTCGAGCAGAGAGTCAACGGCACGCTGGCGTCACCAGTTGTGATCGACGGGACGACAGTCATTCCGTCCGGCGCTGCGCTGTCGGGTCACGTCACGCATGTTGACGACTCCGACAAGGTCAAGGGCCGCGCGGAACTGTCGTTCCGTTTCACACGACTCACGAGCCGCTCGGTGACGTATGACATCGACACCAGGCCGCTCGCGTTCGTCGCCGAGGGCACCAAGAAAGATGACGCCGTGAAGATCGGCGTCGGCGCCGCGGCCGGCGCGGTGATCGGCGCGATCACCGGCGGCAAGAAGGGCGCCGCGATCGGTTCCGCGGTTGGCGCGGGCGCCGGCACCGGCGTCGTGCTCGCCACCGACGGCAAGGAAATTCGGCTTGCAGAAGGACGCAAGCTCAAGGTCTCGCTTACCAATCCGCTAACTATCCGCACCAAATAACCCACCAACTGCCGCGGGAGCCATCAAAGGCTCCCGCGCCTCGCCTATTTGTAACGGGGACTGACCCTTTAACATTCGTTTTTGATTCATTCTCTGCGTACTGAGCCGTGCCATGTACGCAGGAACTGGAACATCATGTTGAAGAGACGTGGCCACGCCCCTCGAGGAATACGCCCGGCGCAAGCGCGATCGTGAAGCGGCAGCAGCCGGGCGTGAGCGCACCCACATCCATCTCGGCAATGCCAAGGTCGCGATCTTCATCGCGGCGGTGATCTACAGCGTGTATGCGCTGCGCGCCGATCCCTCGCCGGTGATCTTCGGCGCCGGCGCCGCGCTGTTCGTCGCGCTCTCGATCTGGCACGAGGTGGTCATGCGCGCGCTCGCCCGCGCGCAGGCGGCCGTCACGTATTACGCGGACGGCATCGCGCGCATCGAGGATCGCTGGATGCGCGACACGCCGAGCGGCGAGCGCTTCCGCGATCGCAATCATCCCTACGCCGACGATCTCGACGTGTTCGGGCCGGCCAGCCTGTTTCAGCTGCTGTCGTCGTGCCGCACGCCGATGGGGGAGGACCGGCTCGCGCGCTGGCTGCTGCACGCATCGCCGATTCCCGACGTGCGCGAGCGTCAATCCCGCGTCGCCGCGCTGGCGTCGCGCATCGATCTCCGCGAGCGCATCGCCGTCGTCAACGCCGGCCGCCGCCGATCGATTCATGCCGAGCGGCTGATCGCCTGGGCGGAGGAGCGATCGTCGCTTCCGCCTGTGCGCCTCATCGTCGCCGCGCTGGCACTCGCGTTCGTCGCTTTTCTTACGCTGTATCTGAAGGGCGGCCCGGGCATCTACGTGGCGATCAGTGCCGTGATCAACATCGTCGTGCTCGCGTGGCTCTTCAAGCGCTCCGAAGCCATCGCCGAACACCTGTCATCGGCCACCGAATCCGCCGCCCTCGATCTGTTCGCGAACGTGATCCACGAGATCGAGCGCGAGCCGTTCGACGATCCGGTGCTGGCCGCACTGGCGCGCAGGTTTACCGGCGACGCCGTGCCGGCCTCATCGGGCATTGCGCGGCTGGCGCGCATTTCGGATTGGGCGGACTCGCGGCACAACGCCTTCCTCAAGATTTCCGAGATTCCGTTGCTGTTCACGCCGCAGCTCGCCTACGCGGCGGAATCGTGGCGCCGCCGCCATGGCAGCCGCCTGCGCGACTGGGTGGATGCGATCGGCGAAATGGAAGCGCTGCTATCGCTTTCTGGATACTCGTACGAGCACCCGTCGTATCCGTTCGCTGAGTTGGTTGAAACGGGTGCGCCGATCTTTGACGCCACCGAAGTGGCCCACCCGTTGTTGACGGCGACCGCGGTCAGCAACTCGTTGGTGTTGGAAGCAGTACCCCAAGCCCCAAGCCCCAAGCCCCAAGTCCTTGTCGTGAGCGGCTCCAACATGTCGGGCAAGAGCACGCTGATGCGCACCGTCGGCATCAATGCGGTCCTGGCCTTCGCGGGCGCGCCGGTTCGCGCCGGGAGACTGCGCCTGACGCCGCTGGCGATCGGCACCTGCCTGCGTCACACCGATTCGCTGCAGGAGCATCGCTCGGGCTTCTACACCGAGGCCCTGCGCATCCGCGCCATTTGCGATTTGCTCGACGGCCCGTTGCCGGTGCTGTTTCTCTTCGATGAGTTGCTGAGCGGCACGAACTCCAAGGATCGGCGGGTCGCCGCCGAGGGCGTGATCCGGACGATGATTTCGCGCGGCGCGATTGGGATGGTGACCACCCACGATCTGTCGCTGACCGAAATCGGCGCAATCTTCCCCGATCGGGTGAAGAACGTGCATCTGCAGGACAAGGTCGAGAACGGCCAGATGTCGTTCGACTACAAGCTGCGCGACGGCGTGATCACGCATAGCAACGCGCTCGAACTCATGCGTATGATTGGGCTCGACGTATGAATCGCGTCGGGATCGTGATTCTTGCCGGGATGTTGTTCCTGGCCGGGGACGTGAAGCTTGCCGGGAGCCAGGCGAGCCCGCGTGTCGGCATGCTCGAGCAAGCCGGCTGGAAGGCGATCGACTCCGGCAACTTCAAGGCCGCGATCGAGGCGTTCGCCGAAGCCACCAGGCTCGAGCCGAAGAACGCGGCGTTGTGGCTCGGCGCCGGCACCGCGGAGTTCCTGCTGCGTCACGATCCCGAGGCCAAGGCGCATCTGCAGCGCGCCCTCGATCTCGATCCGAAGCTGACCATCGCGCGGGCGCAGATGGCGCAGGTCGTGAAGCGGCAGGGCGATCTGACGGAAGCGATTCGACTCTACGAGATCGTCGCGGCCGAACTCCCCGGCGATCGGGGCGTGCGCGATACATTGGATCGCTGGAAGCGCGAAAAAGATCTGCACGAGCGCATGCGGCTCGAGATCGGCGATCACTTCACGGTGTCGTTCGAGGGGCCGGAGGATGCGGCGATGGCGGCGCAGGCGCTCGAATCGCTCAACAAGGCGTTCTGGCGCATCTGCGACGTCTTCGGCACCTTCCCGGTGAAGTCGATCCCGGTGGTGCTCTACAGCGGCGAGCAGTTCAGCGACATCACGCGGTCGCCGAAGTGGGCGGCGGGCGCGTTCGACGGCATCATCCGCGTGCCGATGCGCGGCGCCGATGAGAAAGGCGACGATCTCGATCGCGTCCTGGCGCACGAGTTCACGCACGCGCTGATCCGATCGCTCGCGACGCGAGGATTGCCGACGTGGCTCAACGAGGGGTTGGCGTCGGTGCTCGAGAGCGACGATCTCAGCTGGGCGACGAGCCGGATGGAGAAGGTGGAAAAGGCGCCGTCGTTGAAGGCGCTGTCGTCGTCGTTCTCCAGGTTGGGCGGCGCGGACGCGCAGGTGGCGTATGCCGCGAGCGCAATGGCCGCCAAACGCCTGCTCGACGAGGCCGGCGGCGCGGCGATCGCGAGCCTGCTGAGGGATCTCGGGGACGGGATTGAATTTGAGGCGGCGTTTCTCCACAGAATTCAGCGCTCCCTGAGCGACTTCGAAGCGTCGCTCGCCCAGTAGCACCCCAGGCACCTTAGGCACCTTAGGCACCTTAGGCACCTTAGGCACCTTAGGCACCTTAGGCACCTCAGGCACTATAATTCGCGCCAGGAGGCGGCATGAACGTCCGCTTTACGGTCGTCGGGCTCGTTGGCGTCGTCGTTCTCGGTTGCGCCTCGGCGGTGTCGGCGCAAACGCCGACGTTCACGAAAGACGTCGCGCCCATCCTCTACAAGAACTGCTCGCAGTGCCATCGGCCGAACGAAGTCGCGCCGATG
>Ga0111539_10007082_pt1 | contig 14373 bp, 15 predicted proteins | sample RhiMethybrSRZTD1_FD_79667 | JGI IMG/M metagenome (GOLD analysis project Ga0111539, IMG submission 79667) | Populus rhizosphere microbial communities from Tennessee, USA - Rhizosphere MetaG P. TD hybrid SRZTD1 (version 2) (version 2) | ecosystem: Host-associated > Plants > Roots > Rhizosphere >...
CGTGTTCAGCAGCGCGACCTGTTGCTTCCGGGTGTGCAAGTCACATCCCACCAGGATCATGAGTCAGCCCTCCGTTGGTGTGACGTCGTGGTACTCGCCTCGACCGAGGCTACCAGCGACGTCTGGCTGTTCTCATGACATCAGTGAACCAGCTCCCCTACCTGCTGCCGTGGGTTCGCGTGGCCCTGCTGATCCGGTCGATCCGAGTGACGACATTCGACGAGGCCACGTGGCGTGTGTCCCGCGATCTGCGGCGCGCCACTGCGCCACAACTTCGCCAGCCACTACATGATGCGCGGGGGCTCGATCGTGAAGCTCCAGGCCATCCTGGGGCTTGCCAGCGTCCGCACGACGCAGATCTACGCTCGGCTGGCTCCCCCGGACCACCTGATCGGTGCGACGGCGATCCTAGAGGGCCTGGGAGCCTCAGGAAGTAGCGCATCCGTAGCGCATGGAGTCCTTAGCGAGCTGGCTTCGTTGGCAGCGCGCGGGTAACTATGCGAGAATGCGCGGGCTCAAAGGCTGAACGGCGCCGTAGCCAAGTGGTAAGGCAGCGGACTGCAAATCCGTTATTCGGCGGTTCGAATCCGCCCGGCGCCTCCAGTCCTTCTGTCGAAGACCTCCCGCCGCTCGTGAAGCGGGCGTGGCGAAACTGGAAGACGCTGGGGACTTAAAATCCTCCGTCCGAAAGGACTTGCAGGTTCGAATCCTGCCGCCCGCACCATCGCTCGCTCGGTCCCCCTCACAACCCCCACACCATGCCATCCTCGCTGAGGAACACCTCGACGCCCGGGGCGTGAGCGCGCGCTTCGGCCAGCAGATCGGCGGGCGCGACCCACTCGGCGGCGGGCAGATGGAAGAGCGCCAGCACGCGGGCGCCCGCGCGGGCGGCCACCCGGCCGGCGTCGCCAGCGGTCGAGTGCCCGACCTGATGGATGAGCGTGGCGCGCGAGTCGAGGCCGCCGACCTCGTGGATGAGCAGATCGACGCCACGCGCCGCGTCCGCGAAGGCGTCGAACGGCCGCGTGTCCCCGCTGTACGCGATGCGGGCACCGGCCACGTCCACCACGCAGCCCGCCGCGGCACCGCCCGGTGGCAGGTGATCGACCGGCGTCAGCGTGAGACCGGTCGAGGTGTCGAGCGCGACGCGCGAGCCGGCCGGCGGCGTGACCCAGGTCAGCCGGTCGCCGAAACGGCGCTCCGCAGACGCGTCGGCCGCGGCGTGCGAGGCGCGGATGGCCGCAGCACTCCCGGCCAGCGCGTAGAGCGCGACTGGGGCCAGCGGCCGGTCGGCGCGAAACGCGCGGTAGGACATCGTGAGCAGCAAGGGCTCGAGACCGCCGACGTGGTCGAGGTGGCGGTGACTGAGGAAGATGTGACTCACGCTGGATGGATCGATCTGGGCCGCGAGCAGGCAGCGCACCACGCCCAGGCCGCCTCCGGTGTCGAGCAGAAGGCGCGTGGCGCCGGCGTCGATGAGGAAGGTGGGTTGATAGCGCTCCGGGTTGAGCGCGCCACCGGTGCCGAGAAAGACGATCCGCGGGCCCGGCATCGGGCGAGAGCATAGCACCAGCTTCCAAGGCTGCGTGATATCCTCAGCCGTCATGCACTCGCCCGGGGCTATCGCCTTTCAGGTCGGCCCGCTGGTCATTCGCTGGTACGGCATCCTCATGGCGCTCTCGATCGTGGTCGCGCTGTGGCTGGGCCACCGCCAGGCGAAGCGCGAGGGGTTACCGGCCGACGACATCATCAGCGTCGGCCAGTGGTCGATCCTGGCCGGTCTCATCGGCGCGCGCCTGTACGAGGTGGCCTTCAACTGGGACTACTACGGCGCGTATCCGAAGAAGATCTTCGCCGTGTGGGAAGGCGGCCTCGCCATCCACGGCGGCCTCATCGTGGGGCCGCTGGTCGGGGTCCTGCTCGCGTGGCGCTGGCGTGTGCCGATCCTGCGCGGGCTCGACGTGACCGCGCCCTCCTTCGCGATCGGGCAGGCGATCGGCCGCTGGGGAAACTTCTTCAACGAGGAGGCATTCGGCCAGCCGACGAGCCTGCCGTGGAAGCTCTACATCTCGCCGCAGCATCGGCCGCCGGGCTACACGCAGTTCGATTACTTCCATCCGGCGTTCCTGTACGAATCGGTGTGGGACCTCGCGATGTTCGTGCTCCTGGTGAGCTGGCTACGGCCGCGCCTGCGCGAGCAGCCGGGTGCGCTGTTCTTCGCCTACATCGGTCTCTACTCGATCGGCCGCTTCCTGATCGAAGGCATCCGGCTGGACAGCTTCTGGGTGGGTCCCTTCCGGGTCGCGCAGCTGGCGAGCCTGGTGGGTTTGCTGGTGGCGGTGGTAGGCTTGGCCTGGACGCGCCACCGCGCCCAGCGCGGGCTGTCCCGCCGCGTGAGCGCGACGCGCTCGTAGGTCGAGCGCTCGTCGGCTACACGCCCGGCGCCTCGCACCGGGCTTCGAGCGATCGTGACAATCACGTATGAACATCGAGCGCGTCGGTCCATTCCTCTGGCGCATTCCTCCCGACGCCCGGCCCGGGATGCGCGTTCCTGCGCTCGTCGTGGCCGACGATGCGCTGATGACGGCGATCCAGAGCGACGCCTCCCTGGAGCAGATCGCCAACGGTGCGACGCTGCCCGGCGTGGTCAAGGCCGCGCTCGCGATGCCGGACATCCACCAGGGCTACGGGTTGCCGGTCGGTGGCGTGGTGGCCACCGACGCCGAGGCAGGCGTCGTGAGCCCCGGCGCCATCGGCTTCGACATCAACTGCGGCGTGCGGCTGCTGCGCACCGGCCTGGCAGCAGCCGACGTGATGCCGCGGCTGCCCGCGCTGGTGGACGCGCTCTACGCGGCGATCCCGACCGGAGTCGGCGCTCGATCGACAGTGTCGCTGTCGATGAGAGAGCTGGCGGCGGTCCTGGAGCAGGGGGCAGCGTGGGCGGTGAGTCGGGGCCACGGCGAGCACGCCGATCTCGAGCGAATCGAATCGGGCGGGCAGCTGCCGGGTGCCCGGAGCGATGTGGTCTCGGCCCGCGCGCGGGAGCGGGGCATCCGCCAGCTGGGCTCGCTCGGCTCCGGCAACCACTTCCTCGAGCTGCAGATCGTCGACGAGATCCACGACGCGCGCGTGGCGGACGACCTGGGCGTGCGGCTCGGCGCGCTCACGATCATGATCCACACCGGCTCGCGGGGCCTGGGCCATCAGGTGTGCACGGACTATCTGGCGGTGACCGGTGCGGCGCTCCGGCGGTACGGCATCACCGTGCCCGATCGCCAGCTCGCCTGCGCGCCGATCGACTCCGCCGAGGCGATCGACTACCTGGGTGCGATGCGCGCGGCGGCGAATTTCGCGTTCGCCAACCGGCAGGTGCTGGCCCACGCGGCCGGTCAGACACTCGAGCGCGTGCTCGGCGTGGGGCCGCGGGAGCTGGGGCTGGCGTCGGTGTACGACGTCGCCCACAACATCGCCAAGGAAGAGGAGCATGAGGTCGATGGCCGTCGCCGCCGGCTGCTCGTGCACCGCAAGGGCGCCACCCGTGCCTTTCCCGGCCAGCCGGTCATCGTGCCCGGCGACATGGGCCGCTACTCCTATCTGCTGGTCGGGACCGAAACCGCGATGCGCGAGACTTTCGGCTCGACCTGCCACGGGGCCGGGCGACGAATGAGCCGGACCGCGGCGGTCAAGGCGGCCCGCGGCCGCCGAATCGACGAGGAGCTTGCCGCCCGGGGGGTGGTGGCTCGGGCGGCGGGCTACGAGTCTCTCGCCGAGGAGATGCCGGAGGCGTACAAGGATGTCCGCGATGTGGTCGACGTGGTGCACCGCTTTGGAATCTCCACGCGCGTGGCGCGGCTGCGGCCGATCGGTGTGATCAAGGGCTGAGCCGGGCGGCTCGAGAAGCGTGTGGTAGACTGTTTCGGATGTCCTGGATATTGAAGAAGAAAGCTCAAAGCCTCCTCGACGCAGAGGAGGGGACTGTCCACAAGGACTGGGGCGGGAAGATCGCCTTCGCCCTGGTCTATCCGAACACCTACTCGGTCGGGATGTCGAACCTCGGCTTCCAGACCATCTATCGCCACCTGAACATGCTCCCGGACGTGGTCTGCGAGCGCGTGTTCATGCCCGATCCCGCCGACGTGGAAGAGCTGCGCCGGACGCGCTCGGTGCCACTGTCGCTGGAATCACAGCGGCCGCTGACCGACTTCCACATGATCGGCTTCTCGGTCACGTACGAAGGTGACTACGTCAACGTCCTGCGCCTGCTCGATCTGGCCGGCATCCCGCTGCGCGCCGGCGAGCGCCGTCCCCACGACCCGCTGGTTCTCATGGGCGGGGTGTGCGCGTTCTCGAACCCCGAGCCCATCGCGCCGTTCATGGATTTCGTGGTGGTCGGCGAGGCCGAGGAGCTGGTCGGTGAGCTGATCGCCGCCTATCGGGCCGAGTACCGCGACCGGGAGGCGTTCCTCGGACTGCTGACGTCGCTCACCGGCGTGTACGTCCCCGCGCGCTACGAGCCGCACTACGCCCCCGACGGGGCGCTGCTCGACGTGGTCGCCACCGGCGCACCGGCGATCGTCACCAAGCGCCGGCTCAGCAGCGTCGATTCGTTCCGGACCATCGCCGCGGTGAAGACGCCCAACGCCGAGTACGGCCACATGGCGCTGCTCGAGGTGGGCAAGGGCTGCGGCCGCGGCTGCCGCTTCTGCCTGGAGGGTCAGGTCTACCGGCCCGTCCGGCATCGCAGTGTCGATGCGCTTCGCGAGACGGTCGAGCGGCTGGCGCGGGACGGCGAGAAGCGGGTCGGGCTCGTGGGCGCCTGTGTTTCCGATTATCCCTGGATCGGCGAGCTGCTGAAGATCGTCGAGGCCAACGGCATGGAGCTGTCGATCTCCTCGCTCCGCGCCGACAGCCTCACCGAGGACCTGGCCTCGGCGCTGGCCCGCGGCGGGCATCGGACGCTGACGATCGCGCCCGAGGCCGGGACCGATCGCCTGCGCCGGGTGATTCGCAAGGCGATCACCGACGAACAGATCCTCGATGCCTGCAGCCTGGTCCGGGCGCAGGGGATCCCGAATCTCAAGACGTACTTCATGATCGGCCAGCCCACCGAGACTGCCGAGGACGTGGAGGCGATCGTCGATCTCGCACGACGCATGCTCGAGCGCCTGCGGGTGCTGGACGCCAAGGGCCATCCGTTCGGGCGGCTGACGCTGTCGATCTCGTCGTTCGTGCCGAAGCCGTGGACGCCCTTCCAGTGGGCGTCGTTCGCCGGTGCCGACGCGCTGAGCCGCAAGCTCGAGACGATCAAGAAGGGGGTCCGCGCGTTCTCCAACGTGCGCGTGCTGCACGAGAACCCACGCGAGGCGGCGCTGCAGGCGCTGCTGGCCCGCGGGGACCGGCGCGTGGCCGACTTCGTGGAGCAGGCGGCGCGACTGGACGGCGACTGGCGCCGCGCGCTGCGCGACTGGAAGGGCGATCCGGAGTTCTACACGACCCGTGTGCGCTCCACGGACGAGCGGATGCCGTGGGACCACTTCGAGGTCGGCGTGAAGAAGTCGGGCCTGCTCCGGGAGTGGGAGCGGGCCGGAGTCGTCGAGCCGGTTCCCGCGGCGGTGGCCTGATGGCGCCTGTGGCGGACGTCTTCGGCCGCGCGCTGCGGAATCTCCGGATCTCGGTCACCGACCGGTGCAACCTCCGCTGCGCTTACTGCATGCCGGAGGAGGACTACGTCTGGCTGCCGCGCGAGGAGATCCTGCATTTCGAGGAGCTCAGCCGGCTGACCGACGTCTTCATGGAGCTCGGCGTCGACAAGGTACGGCTGACGGGCGGCGAGCCGCTGCTGCGGCGCGACATTGCTGGGCTGATCCGGCTGCTGGCCGCCAAGCCGGGGCTGCGAGATCTGGCCATCACCACCAACGGCGTCCTGCTGGCCGAGCATGTGGGTGCGCTCAAGGAAGCAGGCCTCCACCGGATCACCGTCAGCCTGGACACGCTCCGGCCCGAGCGCTTCGCCGCACTCACACGGCGGAGCACGCATGCGCAGGTGCTGGAGGGCCTCGCCTCGGTGGCGCGGGCCGGCTTCACCGGCACGAAGATCGACACGGTCGTCATGCGCGGCGTCAACGACGACGAGCTGGCCGATCTGATCGAGTACGGCCGCCGGGCGCCGGCCGAGGTGCGCTTCATCGAGTACATGGACGTGGGCGGGGCGACCCGCTGGTCGATGGACAAGGTGATCAGTCGTGGGGAGATACTCGAGCGTCTGGCTGCGCGCTACGGTCCCATCGAGCCTGTCGTGGAGACCTCGACGGCGCCGGCCGATCGCTACCGCCTGCCCGATGGGACCGTATTCGGGATCATCGCCTCCACGACCGCACCGTTCTGCGCGGACTGCGACCGCAGCCGCCTCACCGCAGACGGACTGTGGTATCTCTGTCTCTACGCGCAGCAGGGGACGGATCTGCGTGGTCCGCTCCGGCGCGGCGCCACCACCGAGGAGCTCAAGGCGCTGATCCTGCCCACGTGGCAGTCGCGCAGCGATCGAGGCGCCGAGGAGCGTCTGGCCCGACGGGGCCAGGAGCCGTTGATCTCGATCGGGCGGCTGCGTCAGGATCCTCATCTCGAGATGCACACGCGAGGAGGGTAGCGGTGAGCAGCGGCGAAGAGCACCGGGTGGATGTTCGCGAGCGCGGCGCCAGCCAGCACTCCGACCGGCGGCTGTTCGTGCAGCTGCAAGCTTTCGGCGGCTGCCTCGACGCCAAGCCGCTGGTGCGCGCCCTCGAGGGTACGGGGCTGGATGCCGTGCTCTACCAGGACGTGAACGATCCGCGAGGCGTCGGAATCCTCGGGATGCACGAGGACCCGGCCTTTTTCGCCGGGCCCTTCCGCGAGCTGCTCAACACCGGCGCCTTCGGCGATCTGCTGCTCAAGCCGGAGCTCACGATGTTCGGGCGTACGTATGCCTCGGGCTTCGAGACGGAGCTGGAGGACTGGCTGCTGCAGCGCCCGCGGCGCACGGTGCTGAACCCGTCCTGGCCCTGGGGGATCTGGTATCCGTTGCGGCGCAACGGCGCCTTCGCCCGGCTGACGCCGCAGGAGCAAGGCGGCGTGATCCGCGAGCACAGCGTGCTCGGCCGCGCCTACGGTGAGGCCGACCTCGCCCACGACGTGCGCCTGGCCTGCCACGGTCTCGACGTCCACGACAACGACTTCGTCATCGGTCTCTGCGGCCGCGAGCTGCACCCGCTGTCGCACCTGGTGCAGGCGATGCGCAAGACCGCCCAGACCTCCCTGTACCTGCAGACGCTGGGGCCGTTCTTCGTCGGTCACGCGATCTGGCAGAGCCCGCTCCGCTAGCACTCCCATGGCCCGGCGCCGTCGCGCTCCGGCCCGTCTCACCAAGAAGCTGGCCGCCTTCGTCGAGCTCGAGCGTGTGGCCCGCGTGGCCACCGCAGGCCGTTCCGGAATTCCGCACGTCGTACCGGTGTGCCACGTGCTCACGGGCGGGCGCCTCTACTTCGGCTCGGGCGACGATGGGCGCAAGGTGAAAAACGTGCGTGAGAATCCGTGGGTGACGCTCACCGTGGACGTCTACTCCGATCACTGGGGCACGCTGCGCGGCGTGATGATCCAGGGACGGGCCACGCTCATCGAGCGCGGCCCGCGCTTCAAGCGGATCCGTGCGCAGCTGTACCGCAAGTATCTGCAGTATCCGCGGGATGCCGCGCTGTCCGAGTCCGATTCGGTGATCATCGAAGTGACGCCGACTCGCGTGTTCTCCTGGGGCCTCGACTAGAAGGGATCGCCGTGGTGCCCGCCGAGCCCACGCCCGCTCCGGCGTCCCGGCTCGCCTACCTCGACGGGCTACGCGGGTTCGCGCTCGTCTTCATGGTCTTGACCCACACGGCCCGCGCCTGGATCGACGGCGAGATGACCTGGAATCGCTACACGCTCATCTACGTCACGCTCACGCTGTCCGCGCCCACGTTCCTGTTCCTCGTCGGCTTCTGCCTGCCGCTGTCGTTGCGCGGGCACCCGGGTCAGGTCGAGAGCTTCGGCCTGCTGGCGCGCCGCTTCGTGCCACGGGGCATCCGGATCATCCTGGCCGGAGTGCTCCTGAACGTCCTCGTGTTCCGCGACCTGCCGACCCTCGCCGGCGGCGTGTTACAGACGATCGGGCTCGCGATCATCGCCATGGTGCCGGCGATCTGGCTTCTGCGGTATCCGGGGGCGCGATGGGTCTTGCTCGCCGTCGCGGTCGCCGGCTATGTGGCCTTCGCCTGGTCCTTCCCCTGGCTCGAGAGCTTCGTCGACCGCCACTCCCGGGTGGGCCTCGTGCTGTTCTATGATTTCCCGCCGTGGCCGTGGCTGAGCCTGGTGCTGATCGGCCTGGTGATGGGCACGCACTGGCTCGCGGCACATCGACGCAGCGAGGCGGAGGGCGCCAGGTTCCTGGCCCGCGCGGCGATCGCCGGGGCGCTGATGCTCGTGGCATTCGTGACCTGGGACTGGTGGGTGCAGACACCGACCCGGCTGGGGATGAAGCGCGACTTCATCCTCAATCACCACTGGACGCCGCGCGGGCCGTCGCTGCTGTGGGTCTTTGGCACGCTGTGGCTGACGCTGGGCGCCGCCTACTGGGTGATGCAGCGACGGCGCTGGCAGCTGCCGTGGCTCGTCCTCTTCGGCCAGACGGCGCTCTTCCTCTACTTCATCCACCAGATCCTGGTCTTCACGATCGTCGGCGAATGGCTGGGCTGGCGCTTCAACGACTGGCCACGGTTCTATCTCGCCACCGCCCTGCTCCTCGGGGTGCTGCTGGCGCTCGGCTGGGCGTGGCAGCGGGCCAAGCGCCTCGTGCCCAGCCCCTCGCTTGCGTCATGGTCCGTCGCAGGCGCGCTCGAGCCAGGTTACGACCGTTGGGACGAGCGTCGCGAGTAGTCGTCGGTTGAGCACCAACCCCCAGTGCGTGGCGCCGTCCACCACGAGCCGCTCCGCCGGGACCGAGAGATCCGCATAGGCAGCAGGGGGGAACGTGGCGTCGCCGGTGCTGGCGACGACCAGGGCGGGGCAGGGCAGCGAGGTGAGGACGATCCCGGCCTTGCGGTCGTCGCGGCCAAAGCGCGACTCGAGTCCCAGCGAGGCGAGCGCGATCCGACGCTCTTCGATGTCGAGGTCCGCCATCGTCGGCTGATCGTCGGGATCGGTGCTCGTGACGCCGTACTCGGCTGCGTCGAAGGTCGCGATCCGCAGCGGGACCGAGGCGTCGCGCTGCCGCGCGGGTGGACTTGGCGCCAGACCGACGTAGCCGGCGACACGGCCGTGCGCCGCGGCGAGCATCGCCGCCAGCCCACCCATGCTCCAGCCCATCAAGACGGCGGGGCGGGCCAGCTCACGGGCCAGCACCGCAACGTCGTCGGCATAGTCGGCCATCGCGGTGCGACCGAGATCGGCGGCTGGACTGCCCCCGTGGCCGCGCAGGTCGAGCGCCCAGGACGACCAGCCTCGCCTCGCAAGCTCCGCCTGCCAGAAGCGCCAGACGGTGGCGGAGTTGGCGGCGCCGTGGACGAGCACGATCGGCGGCCGTGACGTCCCGACAGCGAGCACGGCGTGGGCGCTGAGCACGGCGCCGAGTGTAGCGCATGGCTCCGCGGCGATTCACTCGACGCCGCCGGCGATCGCGTGGCAGGATGGCGCCGCATGAGCCGAGCTCGAGCCGCGGCGGCGGCCACGACCCCGATCCGGAGCCTCGCGCTCGCGGCCACGCTCGGCATCCTCGTCCTGGCGCTGTTCGTGCCGCCGATGTTCGATGGCCTGTCGGGAGCCGGCCAGCGGGCCCTCCTCGTCACGCTGATGATCATCGTGCTGTGGACGACCGAGGTGCTCGAGCCCGGCGTCACCGCGCTGCTGGCGATCGTGCTCCTCGCGCTGACCCGCGCGGCCGATGGGATCCGTCCCGCTCTGCAGGGCTTCGCCAACCCGGTGCCGTACTTTCTGGTGGGCGTGCTGACCATGGGCGTGGCTGTCGTGCGCAGCGGCCTGGCCGAGCGCCTGGCCCGGTCGATCCTCGGGCACGCCCGCGGCCGCAGCCTGGCCGTGTACCTGCACCTGGTCCTCGCGTTCCCCGTGATGACCTTCCTGCTGCCGTCGGCCACGACGCGCTCCGGCATTCTCATCCACATCTACGACGAAGTGTTCGCACTGGCCGCCGTGCCGCGCGGGGCGCCGGTCGCCAAGGCGGTGATGCTCGCGCTGTCGTCGATCAACCGCCTGGCGTCGACCGCGCTGCTGACCGGCGGCGTCACGCCGGTGATGAGCGCGGCGATCATCGGCGGGATGTCGTGGACCGGCTGGTTCACGCTCATGGCCCTGCCCTACTACACGATCATGCTCCTGGGCGCGGTCCTCACCTGGGCTCTCTACCGACACGGCCTGGGCCAGGTGCTGCCAACGCCGGTGCCCGCGCCGCACACGCCGCTGAGCGGCGTCGAATGGCGAACGCTCGGGGTGATTCTCGGCGCCTCGGCCCTCTGGCTGACCGACGCGGTGCATCACCTCGATCCTGCGCTCCCCGCGTTGCTGGCGTTCGTCGCGCTGCTGATCCCGGGGATCGGGCCCCTCGGCTGGGCCGACCTCGAGCGCGGCGTGGGCTGGGCGAACTTCTTCGTGATCGCCGCCTCCATCTCGCTGGCGCACGTGCTCGGGACCAGCGGCGCGGCCGCCTGGCTGGGGCGGTTGCTGGTCGGTGTGCTGCCCGGACTCGGCCAGCATCCGATCGCGGTCGTGGTCCTCCTGATGGTGGGTGCCACGGCGCTGCGGGCGCTGGTCCCGAACATCTCCGGCTTCCTGGCCCTCGCCCTGCCGATCGCCATGTCGGTGGGCGCCCAGGCCGGTGTCAACCCGCTGGTGTGCGCGCTGGTGGTGATGATGACCGGCGATGCGGTCGTCTACTACCCCGCTCAGAGCGCCTCCGCCCTGGTCATCTACGAGCGCGGCCACGTGAGTGCCGGAGAGGTATTGAAATTCGGCGTTTGGATGACACTCGTGGGATGGCTGGCGATCCTGGCAGTGGCGCTACCATGGTGGGGACTGGTCGGTGAGCCGCTCACCCCACGGTAGCGGCCGGGAGACCCACAATGGGGATACGGTGGGCTTCGGTAGGACTGCTGCTGGCCCTGGTTGCGAACGCCGCCCCCGCGGGGGCTCAGACCTTCCGCTGGGTGGACGACGAAGGCAATCCGCACTATGTAGGCTCGATCGAACAGGTCCCCGAGCAGTACCGGTCCCAGTTCGAGCCTCCGGCGTCAAAGAAGGATGCGGTCGTTCCCGTCCGGGGAGCGTCCGATGCGATCCCCTCAGCGGCGGGGGAGTGCGTGCTCAAGGTCGCCCGGACTCGCACGCAGCCGGGCTCGCTCCGCTCCTATCCGAACTGCGAGGCGTGTCGTCGGGCGCTGGACGCCGTGCGCGGGCCCGAGCGCGGCCTCGCCGACTGCGTGCCGCTGGAGGCAGCGCGATGATCGTGCGGCAGTGGATGGCGCCGGTGCTGCTGTTCCTGGTGCTCGGAGTCGCGAGCGAGGCGGCGGCGCAAACCTATCGCTGGGTCGATGAGCAGGGCAATCCGCACTACGTCGGCCGCCGCGATCAGGTTCCCGAGCGCTACCGTTATCAGCTGCCGGGCGAAAAGCCGGGCGAGCCACCCAGGCCGCGCTTGCCCTCGAGCCGCCCGACGGGCATCGCCACCAAGGTCACCGGCGAGTGCACGCTGCGGGTGCGCGGCACGGAGCAGCACCGGGCCTCGTCGTCGTCCTACCCGAACTGCGAAGCCTGCTGGAAGGCCCTCGACCAGATGCGCGGCGAGCCCCGATCCCGCGCCGAATGCCTCGCCACCTCGGTGCAGAGCTACAAGTAACCGCCGGCCGGCGGACGCCTCAGACGTCCGCTCGTTGAAGCAGGAATGTGCCCGCCGCGATCAGCGCGACCGCGAACAGCTTCCTCCAGGTGAACGGCTCCCCGAGAAAGAAGAACCCGATGAGCAGCACCAGGATGGTCGAGGTGCCACCGATCACGAACGACGACGTCGCCCGGAGGCCATTGGCGTAGGCCAGCAGCGTGAAGAGGTTCACGGCGGCCGTCGCCACCCCGACCACCAGCAAGCAATAGCCGCTCGTCATGGAAAAGGTGATGGGAGCGCCGGTGGCCCTGATCGAGAGTGTCACCGCCACGTTGATCAGGAAAGCGATGCCGGTGACGATGGCGGTCCCGAGCGCGGGGTGCGTCCCGGCCGACCCTAGTCGCAGGCCGATGACGTACGTGGCCAGGGACGCGCCGGCGCCCAGCGCGTACGCGAACGCGAGATTGGACATGGGGCCCCCTTGCGGTGATGGCAGTTACATCGCCTCGACCGCGAAGGGAACTCTACAGCGGGCTCGGCAGGTCCGTACGGCCCATCAGCCAGCGGTCGACCCCCGCCGCGCACGACCGCCCTTCGGCGATCGCCCACACGATCAGGGACTGGCCGCGCTGCATGTCGCCGCAGGTGAAGACGCCCGGCGCGCTCGTCATCCAGTTCGGATCACGGGCGACGTTGCCGCGATCGGTCAGCTTCAGACCGAGCTCCTCGATCGGGCCGGTGCGCTCCGGGCCGAGGAAGCCCATGGCCAGCAGCACGAGGTCGGCGTCCAGGGTGAACTCGGTGCCGGCGATCGGCTTGAAGTCAAGCCGGCCGCCCTCGCGCACCATCTCGACATTCACCCCGTGCAGCTTCTCCACGCGCCCGCCCGACCCGGTGAAGCGCTGGGTCGAGACGGCGTAGACCCGCTCGCCGCCCTCCTCGTGGGCACCGGAGGTCCGGAAGATGTTCGGCCACTGCGGCCACGGGTTGTCGGCCGCGCGGGTGTCGGGGGGCCGGGGCAGCAGCTCGAACTGGTGAACCGACGCCGCCCGCTGACGATGGACGGTTCCCAGGCAGTCGGCGCCCGTGTCGCCGCCGCCGATGATGATCACGTGCTTGCCCTCGGCCGAGATGAACTGCGCGTCGTCGATCCGGTCGCCCTCGCAGCGCCGGTTCGAGAGCGTCAGATACTCCATGGCGAAGTGGATGCCACTGAGCTCGCGACCCGGCACCGGCAGGTCGCGCGGGGCGCCGGCACCGCAGGCCAGGACCACGGCCTCGAACTCGCGTTGCAGATCGGCGCTCCGGACGCCCCGACCGATGTCGGCGTTGGGCCGGAAGGTCACGCCCGACTTCTCCATGAGGCCCAGCCGGCGCTCGAGAACCCGCTTCTCCATCTTGAACTCGGGGATGCCGTAGCGGAGCAGACCGCCGATGCGATCCGCGCGCTCGAAGACCGTCACCAGATGCCCGGCGCGGTTCAGCTGCTCAGCGGCCGCCAGCCCCGCGGGGCCGGAGCCCACGACCGCGACCTTCTTGCCGGTGCGGGTCGACGGGGGCGCGGGCACCACCCAGCCTTCATCGAAGGCGCGATCGATGATCGTGACCTCGACGGCCTTGATGGTCACCGGGTCGTCGTTGATCCCGAGCACGCAGGAGCCCTCACAGGGGGCCGGGCAGAGGCGCCCCGTGAACTCCGGGAAGTTGTTGGTGGCGTGCAGGCGATCGATCGCGTCCTGCCAGTGCTCGCGATAGACCAGGTCGTTCCAGTCCGGGATGATGTTGCCGAGCGGGCAGCCCTGGTGGCAGAACGGGATGCCGCAGTCCATGCACCGGGCCGCCTGCTTCTTCAGCTCGTCGCCCGGGAAGGGAAGGTAGATCTCCTTCCAGTCGCGCAGGCGCTCGTCGACCGGACGCGTCGGCCACTTCTTGCGCTTGATCTCCAGGAAGCCCGTGACCTTGCCCACGGCGTCTTACCCGCTGGTGGTGCCCACCAGCTCCGCGAAGGTCGGCTGGCGGCCGTCCGCCCGGGCTTGGGTCTCGGCCAGGAGCACGCGCTTGTAGTCCTTCGGCATCACCTTGATGAACCTCGGCTGGACGTTGATCCAATCTTTCAGGATGCCGTCCGCGTAAGTCGAGGCCGTATGGTACACGTGCCGCCGGATCAGGTCACGGACCAGCTCGATGTCCTCGGGCTGGTCCAGGCGCTCGAGCTCCACCATGCCCAGGTTGCAGCGACGCTTGAAGTGGCCGTCGACATCGAGCACGTAGGCGATGCCGCCCGACATGCCCGCCGCGAAGTTCCGGCCGCTGTGTCCGATCACCACGACGCGCCCGCCGGTCATGTACTCGCAGCCGTGGTCCCCGATGCCCTCGACCACCGCGTGCACGCCGCTGTTGCGCACGGCGAAGCGCTCGCCGGCCAGCCCGCGGACGTAGGCCTCGCCGCTGGTGGCGCCGTAGAGCGCGACGTTGCCGATGAC
>Ga0111539_10007084_pt1 | contig 14371 bp, 16 predicted proteins | sample RhiMethybrSRZTD1_FD_79667 | JGI IMG/M metagenome (GOLD analysis project Ga0111539, IMG submission 79667) | Populus rhizosphere microbial communities from Tennessee, USA - Rhizosphere MetaG P. TD hybrid SRZTD1 (version 2) (version 2) | ecosystem: Host-associated > Plants > Roots > Rhizosphere >...
AGGTCCTCGTACTGGCCGCTCACGCCGTTGTAGCCGAAGTTGGGATTGCTGTTCTCTTCGACCTTCTGGGCGACGATCGAGCCGTCCTCGCCGCAGTTCTCGGCGATCTGCTTGATCGGGCTCGACATGGCACGGTTGACGATGTCGACGCCGACCTTCTCATCGCCCTTGACCTTGCCTTCGAGTTTCTCGAGAGCCTTACGCGAGCGGAGCACGGCGACGCCGCCGCCGGGCAGAATGCCTTCTTCAACAGCAGCGCGGCAGGCGTGCAGAGCGTCTTCCACGCGCGCCTTCTTCTCCTTCATCTCGACTTCGGTCGCGGCCCCGACATTGATCTGGGCCACGCCGCCGGCGAGCTTCGCCAGGCGCTCCTGCAGTTTCTCGCGATCGTAATCCGAGGTCGTGTTCTCGATCTGGCTTTTGATCTGCTCGATGCGGCCCTTGATGTCCTTGGTCGAGCCCGCGCCTTCAACGATAGTCGTGTTGTCCTTGGTGATGGTGACCTTCTTGGCGCGGCCGAGGTCGGCCAGCGAAATGTTCTCCAGCGTCATGCCCAGTTCTTCCATCACGGGCTTGCCGCCGGTGAGGATGGCGATGTCGGAGAGCAGTTCCTTGCGGCGATCGCCGAAACCCGGCGCCTTCACCGCGACGACCTTCAGCACGCCACGCAGCTTGTTGACCACGAGCGTCGCGAGGGCCTCGCCTTCGATGTCCTCGGCGATGATGAGCAGGCTCTTGCCGGCCTCGGCGATCTTGCCCAGAATCGGCAGCAGGTCCTTGGCGCTCGAGAGTTTCTTCTCGTGCACGAGAACAAAGCAGTCTTCCAGCACCGCTTCCATCTCGGCGACGTTGGTCACGAAGTGCGGCGAGAGATAACCCTTGTCGAACTGCATGCCCTCGAGCAGTTCGACGTCGGTGTCGAGCGACTTGCCTTCCTCCACGGTGATCACGCCATCCTTGCCGACCTTGTCCATCGCCTCGGCGATGATCTTGCCGATGTTGGCGTCCTGGTTGGCGGCGCAGGTGCCGACCTGGGCGATCTCGGTCGAAGATTTGATGTTCTTCGACATTGATTTGAGTTCTTCGACGACGCACTCGACGGCCTTCTCGATGCCGACGCGGACTTGATTGGCGTTGGCGCCGGCGGTGATGTTCTTCAGGCCCTCGGCGAAAATCGCCTCGGCGTACACGGTGGCGGTGGTGGTGCCGTCGCCGGCGTCCTTGGAGGACTTCTGCGCGACTTCCTTGACCATCTGCGCGCCCATGTTCTCGTATGGGTCAGCGAGTTCGATTTCCTTGGCGACGGTCACGCCGTCCTTGGTCACGGTGGGCGCGCCGAAGGATTTTTCGAGGATCACAACGCGGCCGGATGGGCCGAGGGTGACCTTGACGGCCCGGGCGAGTTTCTTGATTCCGGCGAGCATTCTCTCGCGGGCATCGACGTCATAAGCGATTTGTTTGGCGGGCATATTCGAGTTTCCTCAATCTACTGATTGATCGTTGAAAGATTCAGCACCGTGTTCTGCGTGATGAATCGAATGCTGGTCAGGTGATGGACAGCCACGCGACGTGCGCGGCTTCGATGATGAAGACGCTGCGGCCATCGGTGACCTTCACCAGATTGTCGGCTTCAGCGGGAATGAGCATGGCGTTCTTGACATCCAGCGTTGAGACCCCGGGCGTCGGCGCATGCACATGCGCGAAGACGATGCCCAGGCGGCGTTCGCCGTTGAGTTCGCGCAGTGCTTGTCGCAGTTGATCGGAGGTCATGGCGAATGAGGCGTGACTACAGATCCATGCGCGCCTGGTAGCACGCCGAGACATGGCTGGCGTCGAGCCATATGTGATTCTGCATGGTGGTGATCTTCAGGCCGTGGGCCGAGTTGAGTTCCTCGACATCGACGACGTTGCGCAACTCGACCGGCTGCGACTCGCCCAGCATGAGCAGATCGAGTTCCTTGTCGGTGCCCTTCATCTCCTGAAGGATTTTCAGTAGCGGTCCGCGTTCCATGTTGTTCCTTGGTTGGAGGGGATGCAGAGTCGCTCAGTCCTTCTCAATCACGCCGAGGATGTCGTCCTCGGTCATGATGAGGTACTCCTCGCCATCGAGCTTGATCTCGGTGCCGGAGTACGAGGTGAAGATGATGCGGTCGCCCTTCTTGACGGTGAAGGGCATGTACTTGCCGGTGTCCTTGTTGAGCAGGCCCTGGCCGAGGGCGATGACCTTGCCCTCCTTGGGCTTGTCCTTGGCCGATTCGGGCAGGTAGATGCCGGTGTCGGTCTTGGTCTGGGCTTCCGCGCGCTTGACGATGATCTTGTCGCCGAGAGGTCGAACGTTCATTTCTTCTTGATCTCCGAGAGGGGTTGTGGTTTGTAGGTTTTGGTTGTCCGCCGCGCGCTTCGTTACACGGGCCAGGCGTCCGCGTAGTGACGGCGGACGATGCGGCGAAGGACTTCGAGCATGGCTTCCAGCGGCACCGGACGATCGAGCACTGCGAACGCGCCTTCACGCAGCGCCTCGGTCAGTGTGCGCGCGCTCTCACGCGCCGCGGTGGGCGGCGGACGGACGACGACCGTGGGTGGCGGGGCTTCGAGACGGCGCAGCAGTTGCAGCACGCGCGAACCGGCTTCAGTCATCCCCAGGCGTGATGCATCGGAGTTCGGCGATGAGGCGGATGGGGACGGGGCGGCGGGTTTGTGCAGCGGAATCGAGAGATCGACGACCGCGATGTGCACGCGCACGGTGCGGATGACTTCGGTCGCCTCCTCGCCAGAGGATGTCGTGATGCTGTGAATGCCCAGCGGCGCGAGCAGGTGCGGCAGTTGCTCGAAGGCGGGCTCGTAGCGCCAGTGCGCGCTGGAGAGCAGAAGGTTGAGCCGCGAGCCGCCGTCATTGCAACAACCGGCTTCGCAGGCGCGCGCCTGCGGGCCAGCCGTACGGCTGGATTGAAAGGCGGGCTGGTCAGGGCGCAACATCATCGCGGTCATCAAACCATGGCAATTGATGTGCCGGGATACGGGATCTGGATTGTTCGGTAAATCGTTGATTATCAATGATTTGCAGCAGTAGGTAGCCGGGAGACGATGGCGCGCATGCTGTCAGCGTCGCTTGGGCCGCGCACGTCGGCTGCCATATTGGCGGGCACCCCTTCTCCCATTGTGAGGACGGGAGAGCGAGCCAGACCCACCGCTACACTCACGCCCCATGTCTTCCGCTACGCCATCGCTTGTCTCGACCGCTCCGGTCATCCGCATCGCCGACGCCTTGGCGGGTCGCGTGGCGGTCAATTCCGCGGTGGCGGTTCGCGGCTGGGTGCGCACCCGGCGAGACACGAAGGTCGGGGGCGGGCTGTCGTTCATCCACCTTTCCGACGGCTCCTCCTTCCATCCGATCCAGGTTGTCGCCAGCGCGGAGACGTTGCCGAACTATCAGGACGAGATCCTCAAGCTCAACACTGGCTGCTCGGTGATCGTCGAAGGCACGCTCGTCGCATCGCAGGGCAAAGGCCAGAGCGTCGAGATCCAGGCGAAGAGCGTGCGCGTGCTGGGCTGGGTGGATGATCCCGACACCTATCCCGTCGCGGCCAAGCGTCACACGTTCGAATACCTGCGCGAGATCGCGCACCTGCGGCCGCGCACGAACACCTTCAGCGCAATCGCACGCGTGCGACACTGCCTGGCGATGGCGGTGCACCGTTTCTTCCACGAGCGCGGCTTCTACTGGGTGCACACGCCGATCATCACGGCGAGCGATGCCGAAGGCGCGGGGGCGATGTTCAAGGTGTCGACGCTGGACCTGGTGAATCTGCCGCGCGACCCCAAGTCGCAGGCTGTCGATTACACGAAGGACTTCTTCGGCAAGGAGTCGTATCTCACGGTCTCGGGCCAGTTGAACGTCGAGACGTACTGCATGGCGCTGTCGAACGTGTATACGTTCGGGCCGACGTTCCGAGCCGAGAACAGCAACACCACGCGGCACCTGGCCGAGTTCTGGATGATCGAGCCGGAGATCGCGTTCGCCGATCTGAACGACGACGCGGGCCTCGCCGAGGCGTTTCTCAAGTGCCTGTTCAAGACGCTGCTCGAGGAGCGCGGCGACGACATGGCGTTCTTCGCTGAGCACATCGACAAGACCTGCATTCAGCGCCTGGAGAAGTTCATCAACTCCAACTTCGAGCGCATGCAGTACGGTGACGCAATCAAGGCGCTGGAGAAAGCGGTCGCGTCCGGCAAGAAATTCGAGTTCCCCGTGAGGTGGGGCATCGATATTCAGACCGAGCACGAGCGCTATCTCACGGAGGAACTCGTCGGCCGGCCGGTCGTCGTGATGAACTATCCCAAGGACATCAAGGCGTTCTACATGCGCGTGAATGACGACGGCAAGACCGTCGCGGCGATGGATGTGCTGGCGCCGGGCATCGGCGAGATCATCGGCGGCTCGCAGCGCGAGGAGCGGCTGGACGTGCTCGACAAGCGCATCGAGGAAATGCACCTCAACAAGGACGCGTACTGGTGGTATCGCGATTTGCGGCGCTACGGCACCGTGCCGCACGCGGGTTTCGGCCTGGGTTTCGAGCGCACGATCATCTACGCCACAGGCATGGCGAACATCCGCGATGTGATTCCGTTCCCGCGCACGCCGGGGAATGCGGCGTTCTGAACTTGGCACAATCCACTGCCAGGATCGGGCTCGGTGGCGCGTCGGAAGGGTCATGAAACGATGGTTCGGGCATTGCCACCTGTCGGGAGATACCATCGCTGCATGCTGCGCAACATCGACGCTCGCGGCAAGGCGTATCGGCTGACGCTCGGGCTGGTCATGGCGATCGTCGGCGCGGGTTTTCTTGCACTGCGCGGACTCGGGCCACTTCGCGATCAAGACTGGGACTGGCCGCTGTACGCCGGCATCGGATTGCTGGCGATCGGCGCGTTCAGCATGTTCGAAGGCTGGGCCGGCTGGTGCGCAGTGCGCGCGATGGGATTCAGGACGCGCGTGTAATACTGTTCGACCAACGCGCGACCGCCCCCCACATGGTCGCGGCATCGCAGCGCGCGAATGATGCTCGTTCATGCTGTCGTTTCTCCGCAACCGCCGCCGCCGCCGGATTCTTGCGGAACCGTTCCCACAGCACTGGCTGGACATCCTGCGTCGAAATGTTCGGCTATGTGGGGTGCTGCCCTCGCCACAGCAGATGCAACTGCGCGATAAACTGCGCATCTTCATCGCCGAGCGCTACTGGGAAGGCGCGGGTGGAGTGGCGATCGACGATGAGATGCGCGTCACGATCGCCGCTCATGCGGCGCTGCTGGCGCTCAATCTGCCGGCGGACATCGACTGGTACCGGCCCGTGCGCACGGTGATCGTGCATGGCGAGTCGTTTCTGTCGGTCGGCCGGCAGCACGGACCGGGCGGCGTGGTCAGCGAAGGCTTCGCCAACAGCGGCGAGGCATGGCACAACGGCCCGGTCATCCTGTCCTGGAATGACGTGGTGTGGGGTGGCCGAAATGCGATGGACGGACGCAATGTCGCGCTGCATGAGTTCGCACACGTGCTCGACATGGCTGACGGCGTCAGCGACGGCACGCCGCCGCTGCGCGGCAGTCACATCGACGGCCGGCGCTGGCATGACACGATGACCGCGGAGTATCGGCGACTGATCGACGACGCGGAATTCGGCCACGCGACTCTGCTGGATGTGTACGGCGCGACGAACGTCGCGGAGTTCTTCGCAGTCGCGACCGAGGCGTTCTTCGAGCGCGGCGAGGCGATGCGGGCCCAGCATCCGGACCTGTACGAAGTGCTGCGCGAGTTCTATCAGCACGATCCGGCTAGTTGGCGGGGCACCGGGTGATAACCCGGTGCATTGCGAAACAGCCATCGTGCGATCGGGCGCATCTTGTCGCCGATGCACCGCGTTGTCACGCGGTGCTCAAGCATGAAGTCACGTATTCGATTCATCCAGCGCGCCGAAGCGACGATTGCGGGCCGCGTAGTCGCGGATCGCGATGTGCAGGTCTTCCACGCCGAAATCCGGCCAGTGCTTGGGCGTGACGTGAATTTCGGCGTAACTGATCTGCCACAGAAGGTAATTGCTGACGCGCATCTCGCCCGCGGTGCGAATGAGCAGGTCAGGATCGGGCAAGGCAGGAGGGCCGGCGGTATAGAGGTGGTTGGAAATCGTTTCTTCGGTGATTTGATCGGGTTTGATCTCGCCGCGCTGTACCTTGTTGGCGATGGCGCGCATGGCGTCGGTGATCTCTGCTCGCGATCCGTAGTTGAGTGCGAGGGCCAGCGTCAGGCCTGTCGCGTGCTCGGTCGCGGCCATGGTGTCATCGACCGCTGCCAGAACATTGGGCGGCAGTCCTTCGCGCCGGCCGAGTTGCACGAAGCGAATGTTGTTGTCGAGCAGTTCCTGCCGCTCCTTGCCCAGGTACTCGAGGTAGAGCGACATCAGGCCGCTGATCTCATCCTGCGGCCGCTTCCAATTCTCCAGCGAGAACGAGTACAGCGTCAGGGCCTTGAGGCCGAGGCGGGCGCATTCGGTGACGATGTCGCGCACGCCGCGGGCTCCGGCCTTGTGCCCGGCGATGCGCGGCAGATCGCGCTCGCGGGCCCAGCGGCCGTTGCCATCCATGATGATCGCGATATGACGCGGCCGGCGCTGCGGTGGAACATCGGCCAGCGCCTCGCTCTCCGTGCGAAGGTCTACGGACATCTGCGTCATGGCGAAAGATATGGTACCGGCGCCGTCAAGCGGAAGTTCGCGCGCATTACACCCCGTGTCCTCCTTCGTCAGGCCTGGCGCTGGATTTCACACCTCAACCAGCGTCTGCGTTCGCTCCGGGCCGACACTGACGATCTCGACCGGGATGCCCAGCGCCTGCTCGATGAACTGCAGGTACTTGCGGGCATTGGCCGGCAGGGCGCTGCGATCGTGCAACTCGTCGATCTCCTCGCTCCAGCCCGGCAGCGTGTGATACACCGGCTGAGCGCCGGTTAGTCGAACGGCGTCGGGAATGAAGCGATCGCTGACCCTGCCATCGGGCAGGCGATAGTGCGTGCAGACCTTCAGTTCGTCGAAGCCCGAGAGCACATCCAGCAGCATGCACGCGATGGAGGTCGCGCCGCAGATCATCGCCGAGTAGCGCACGGCAACCAGGTCCAGCCAGCCGCAGCGGCGCGGCCTGCCGGTGGTTGTGCCGTACTCGTGGCCGCGCTCGCGGATGCGATTGCCGACATCGTTCAACTGCTCGGTGGGGAACGGCCCCGCGCCGACGCGTGTCGAGTACGCCTTCATGATGCCCAGCACGCGCTCGATGTGCTTGCCCGGCACGCCCGTTCCGGCAGGGATGCCGAGCGTCGAGCAGTTGGAACTGGTCACGTACGGATACGTGCCGTGATCGATGTCGAGCAAACAGGCGTTGGCGCCTTCGAAAAGGATGCGGCTGCCGTCGCGCAGGTAATCGTGCAGCAGGTAGGCAGTGTCAACAATGTGCGGCGCGAGCCGTCGGCCCAGCGCTGCGTACTGCGTCGCGAGCGCATCGGGATTGAGAGGCGGAGCCTTCACGCCGAGCGATTCAAGTTCCTTCTGCCGGATGGCGCAGATGACGCGCAGTTTGGCGCGGAGCTGATCTGCGTCGAGCAATTCGCCCATGCGGATCGCGGTCGAGCGGTGCACCTTGTCGGCATACGCCGGTCCGATGCCGCGCTTGGTGGTGCCGATGGAAAGGTCGGTGTCGCTGCCGGCTATGCCCTGCGACAGAGCATTCTCCAGCGCCGCGTCGTGCTCCTTGTGATAGGGCATGACCACGTGCGCGCGGTCGCTCACGCGCAGGTTGTCTCCGACCTCCACGCCGCGATTGCGCAGATTGTCAATTTCCTCGATGAGCTTGGCGGGATCAACCACCACGCCGTTGGCGATCACGCAGGTCTTGTCGGGATGCAGGATGCCGGCCGGAATCAGATGGACGGCGTATTTCTGCCCGCCGACCACGACGCTGTGGCCGGCGTTGGCCCCGCCGTTGTAGCGCACGATGACATCGTGCTCGGCGGTCAGCAGGTCGACGATCTTGCCCTTGCCTTCATCACCCCATTGCAGGCCGACTACGGCGGTGTGCCGGGCGTGCTGGAGGTCGGTGTTCTCGCGTCGAGACGTGGTCATGACTGCTTCTTTTCGGACGTGCGACGTGCGACGGGCGGCGAGGCGCGGGCGATGGCCCGGCCGGCGAAAACGGCCAGCCGACACTATAGCGGGCCCGCCTGCCACTTCACTTGAAGCGGGCCTCGATCATCGACGATAAGCGCGACAGCGGATTGGCTGCCCCCGCCAACTCGATGGGGGCAGGTGCGAAGGAGGATTGCCATGGCCGGCAGCGACGACATCCGGATCAGATGTCCCAACCTCGCGTGCAAGCGCATCCTCGCGGTGCCCGCGTCAGCCAAGGGCAAACTCGTGCGCTGCTGCGGGTGCGGCATCAATCTGCGGATCCCGGCCAGCCAGTCCAGTCGCGATGCAGCCGGATCGGCGTCGACGAACAGGGCTGCGGACAAGGCGGCGTGATCACGGCGAAGTGCGCATGCTTCGCCGCAAGCCGGCCACAGTCATCTGATTCAAAGTGTCAACTCGTCGTCGGTCGGGGGCGCATCATCGTCCTGGCGTTCGATGACGATTTCCTGCCCTGAGACGCGATCGCCTTCATCGGTCTGCGCGATGCGCACGATGAACGTGACCGGGCCGATGACGAGCTTGTCGCCGTGGCTCAGGTCGGTCTCATCGTTGATCGGCAGCCCGTTGCAGTAAGTTCCGTTGGCGGCAGCCAGGTGCTTGACGCGCAAGTGGCCTTCATCGTCGCGCGTGATCTGGCAATGCCTCTGAGCCACGCTCGACAGCGGCACGCGCACATCACAGGTCGGCTCGCGCCCGATGACGATGCGCGGCTTGGAGACCTCGAAGGGCCTTTGCGTTCCATCGCTTCCCTGCATGACGAGCCAGTGTTTCATGCCGGTCTCTCTTCGAAAACCGCAGCGTGAAATCCCTGCCGCGGCGTATGATCGTGACGCGATCGATCGGCGGCGCGCGTGCGGCCGATCGTCGACTTCGCGCGTGTCTTTCTCCCCGATCAAATCTCGAGAGGCCGCTTCCTTACCGGGAATCGCTCTGCCTCTCAGCGCTTCCGGCGTTCACCAGATTACCACCGAAACGAGAGGTCTCAAAGAGAAAAACCCCCAGATCACGCTGAAAAGCGTGCTCGACCCTGACAGTCGCGCCGGCGGGGAAATGCTCGTGCACGGCGCCTACCTGCACGTGCCGTTCTGCTTCCACAAGTGCCATTACTGCGACTTCTATAGCATTGTCGACAGCCAGGACCGGCAGGCAGCGTTCGTCAAACGGTTGATCGACGAGATGCAGGCCGCCAGCCCGTGGATCAGGCATTCGCTCGAAACCATGTTCGTCGGCGGCGGCACCCCGACGCTGCTTCGGACTGATCTCTGGAAGCGGCTGCTCGACGCCATGGCGGAGTTCCTGCCGCTGGCCGGCGAGTTCACGGTCGAGGCCAACCCCGAGACGGTGACCGATGAGTTGGCGAAGGTCCTTGTCGCGGGCGGCGTTAATCGCGTCAGCATCGGCGCCCAGTCCTTCGATGCACGCCATCTCAAGGCGCTCGAGCGCTGGCACGATCCGGCGAACGTCCGGCGCAGCGTCGAGATTCTGCGCGACGCGGGAATCGACAACCTCAACCTCGACCTCATCTTCGCCGTGCCGGGGCAGACGGTCGATGACTGGCGGCGCGATCTTGATGCCGCCCTGGCGCTCGAGCCGACGCACATCAGTTGCTACGGCCTGATGTATGAGCACAACACGCCGCTCACGAAGCGCATGCAGGCCGGCGAGATCACGCCGGTGGATCAGGACATCGAGGCAGCGATGTACGAGGCTGTCATCGAGCAGCTCGCGGCTGCGGGCTTTGAGCATTACGAAATCAGCAACTGGGCGCGGCGAGCATCGGGCGATACGCGCTGCCGACACAATCTTCTCTACTGGCGCAATCGCAACTGGTGGGCGTTCGGGCCCAGCGCCTCCGGGCACCTCGATGGTCTGCGGTGGAAGAACATCGCGCGGCTGGGCGAGTACCTGGAGTGCGAATCGCCGCTGCCGCCGATCATGGATGTCGAGCGCGTGGACCAGCCGACGCGGGCGGGTGAGCAGTTCATGCTCGGTCTGCGCCTCGTGGAAGGCTTGTTATCGGCCGAAGTTCAGGCGCTGCTTGCGCGGAGCGGCCCGCGTGCGGCGGCGCGGCAGGCGGCCATCGAAGGCCATCTCCGCTCCGGTTTACTGGAGATGCGAGATGATCGCTTGAGGCTGACTCGGCGCGGCCTGCTGCTGGCGAACGATGTTCTGGTCGATCTCGTATGAACGCAGCCTTCGCCGTCGCCGGGTACAGTTTCGCATCGGATCAACGACCACATGCACCGCGCGCATTTCGACGTCGTCGCCGATGTGGATCAGCGGCACTGGTGGTTTCTGGCCCGCCGCCGCATCGTACGCGATGTGCTGACGAGCCTGCTGCCGCCTGATGCCAACACGATCATCATCGATGTGGGCTGCGGGGCGGGCGCCAACATCGCGGCTCTTGCCGGCGAATACCGCTGCATCGGCATCGACACCGCATCCGACGCGATTGACATCGCGCGCAAGCGCTTTCCTCAGGTCGAATTCATGTGCGGCCGTGCACCAGACGACCTCGGCGCGACTGCTGGCGACGCGAGCGCGATGCTGCTGATGGATGTGCTTGAACACGTTGAGAACGATCGCGCCGCGTTCGAGCCTCTCGTGAAGGCGCTGCGGCCTGGCGCGTTCATGCTCGTCACCGTGCCGGCCGACATGCGCCTGTGGAGCCGGCACGATGAAGGCCTGCTGCATTTCAGGCGCTACGACGAGGCGATGTTTCGAACACTCTGGCGCGGGCTGCCGGTGGAAACCCTGGCAGTGACGCACTTCTGCTCGCGGCTGTATCCGGTGGCGCGCGTCGGGCGTACGCTGGGCCGCTGGCGCGATCGCATGCTTCCGGCGAGCCGCGAGTGGAACATGCGCGTGCCGCCGGGTCCGGTGAACGCGCTGATGGAGCGCGCCTTCGAGGGCGAATCGCGCATGGTCTGCGATCTCGTCCGCGGCCGGCGCCATGCCGGCTATTCGCGAGGCGTCAGCCTGCTGGCTGTGCTGCGGCGCACAAACGATCCACGGCAGCAACTCAACGGCACATGAACACGACGGTGGTCATCCCGTGTTTCAACGAGGCCCGCCGGCTGAACCTCGGCGCGTTTCGCGACTTTCTCGATCACGCTGAATGCGTGCGATTCCTGTTCGTCGATGATGGCAGCAGCGACCAGACGCACGCGATGCTGGAAACCTTCAAGCAGGAGCGCCCGGACCGGCTCGACGTGCTGCGCATGGCGGCCAACTCGGGCAAGGCAGAGGCGGTTCGGGCCGGGCTCAACCAGGCGATCGCCCGCGGCGCGAACGTCGTCGCCTTCTGGGATGCAGACCTCTCGACCGGCCTGGAAGAGATCGAGCCGTTTCGTGCCATCCTGCGGGACCGGCCGGATATCGAGATGGTGTTCGGCTCGCGCGTCAACCTGCTCGGGCGGCAGATCCAGCGCAAACTCCTGCGGCACTACCTCGGCCGCATTTTTGCGACGCTGGTAGCGACGGCGCTGCGCCTGCCGATCTACGACACGCAGTGCGGCGCGAAGATGTTCCGTGTGACCGACGACCTGCGGCGGGTGCTTGCCGATCCGTTCATCTCGCGCTGGATCTTCGACGTCGAGATCATCGCACGGTTCCTGGTCCTGCGCAAGGATGGCAGCAGGCCGGCGGTGCGAAACATCATCGTCGAGAAACCGCTGCAGAAATGGACGGATGTGGAAGGATCGAAACTTCGCCTGCGCGATTTCTTCCGCGTCATGAGCGACTTCGCGCACATCTACAGCCGCTACCTGCGGCAGATTGACGGCCGGCTGTGATGCGCGCGTTCGCCTGGCTGATCGGGCTGTTACGTGCGGCGATCTGTCTGCTCATGACCGAACGCTCGAGCGTGGGGGCTGTCGAGAGACTCGTGCGAGGCGTGCTGATGGTGCCGGTCTTCGGCGTCATGTTTATGCTCGTGCTGTTGCGTGCGATTGTGTTTGGGCCGATACGAATCGAGGCTCAAAGCGCCGAGGGCGACTGGTACGCCTGTCACCTGCCGGACCTGATCCAGACCTACATCTATCTCTTCGGAGCATGGGAGCCGGACCTGGCAGCATTCATGCGATCGCGCCTCCAGTCAGGTGACGTGTTTGTTGATGTCGGCGCGAACATCGGCTACGACACGATGCTGGCGGCGCGGCCTGTGGGCGATGCCGGCCGCGTCGTCGCGATCGAAGCCGCCCCGGCGGTGTTTGAACGCCTTCTCGAAACGCTGCGGCTCAACGGCTCGCCGACCAACGTCAGGACGATCAACAAGGCTGTGGCGGCGTCGCGCGGGACGCTGACCATCTATGCGGGCCCGCAGCACAACATCGGCCTGACGACGACGGTGCGACGCGGCAACATGCCGCGCATCGCCGAGGTGGAGGCGCTGCCGCTGGGCGACCTGTTGCTGTCCGACGAGTGGGGCCGCGTGCGAATGATCAAGATCGACGTGGAAGGCGGCGAGGACGCGGTGCTGGCTGGGATTCTGGAGTGCATCGATCGACTTCCTCGCCAGATCGAGATTGCCGTGGAACTCTCCCCGATGTGGTGGGCCGATCGCAGCCGCAACGCCGCGGACGTGCTGCGGCCCTACGTCGATCGCGGCTTTGACGTCTACACGATCGCGAACAACTACTGGCCATGGCGTCTGCTCTGGCCGCGCGATGTGCAGCGTCCCCGTCGATTGCGCGATGAGACGGCGCTGACGCGGCCGATGAAACGGCTGGACATCGTGCTCTCGCGCACCGACGCTGAACAACTGTGACCAGCCCCGGCCCATCTGATGCAACCTTGGCGCCCAGCCAGCGTCCCAGTGCTGGCGCGCTGTTGCTGCCGCTCGCACTTGTCGCCGTCATCGCACTTGGCCTGCGCATGGGAACACATGCTGCGACCATCGGACTGACATTCGATGAGCCGTACATCACGGTTCCGATCCTGAACCTGATTGAACAGGGATGGTCGATGCGCACGGCGATCGACTTCGATGAAACCAAGGGCCCGGCGCTCATCTGGCCGTACGCGCTGCTTAGCGAGGTGATCGGATCATCGCTCGCCGATCTGCGGCTGATCTCGGTCCTGTTCTTTGTGCTGGGCGCGCTGCCGCTGCTCGACATCGCGCGGCGATGCGGCGTGAGCGGCGGCGGACTGTGGATAGTCGCGATCCTGTACGCGGCGCTTCCATACCAGGCGGCCCTCGCGCAACTTGTCATGAGCGAGCCGTCATACGTGGCATTTGCGCTGGCGGCATGCTGGCTCTTCATGTGGGGGATCGACGCGAAATCAAAGGTCGCGCGAATCGCAGCGCCCGTGTTGTTTACCGTGACGCTTTCGATCTTGGTGCACAATCGCGTGCATGCCGCAGCGATGGCGCCGGCAGTGTGCCTCGTGGCGTTCGGGCGAGGCGGCTGGCGCGGCGCGCTGCCTTGGGTGATTGCGTGCGGCGCAGCGGCGCTCAGTCGCGTGCCGCTGCTGGTTCACTGGGGCGGAATCGTCTCGCCGCGCTTTCAGGGCCTGCACGCCACGGGTATTCGCATGGCCGGCGTCACATATCTGCTGGCGAGTTTCGCGCCCCTCCTGATGATGTTCATTCCCGAGGCATGGACGATGCAGCGGGTCTGGGCGCGACGTCTGATGGCGTTGGGCGCTGTCGTCGGCCTCGGGCTCGCGCTTGTCGCGATGCCCCGGCTTGATGAAACCATCAGCAATCAGGAAATCACCGCGAACATGTACAGCGGCATTACCGCCACGGCTGTGCGGATGCTGAGCACCAATGCCACCATTCAATCGATCGCGATCGGAGCACTGGCCGTTCTCGGTGGCGCGGCGCTTGGTGGATTGGCGGCGGTCGCCTGGAGAAGACCTGTTTCACAATCGCTGGGCGCGCTCAACCGCCTGCAGTTCTGGATGCTGGCAACGGGCATGGCGATGTATGTCGCAAGCGTCGCGCCGGTGTACGACCGCTACGTGCTGGCCTGGTCGTTCCTGCTCCCGGTCGTGTGGTTGACGGAACTTGCCCGGCCGCGCCTGGTGGCGCAGTCGCTGCTGATGGCCGCCATCAGCGGCTACCTGTGTTGGCGCTGGCTGATGTGACTACTCGGTGATGATCGGCCCCGCCTTGGGCATGGCCGATGCGGGAGCCG
>Ga0111539_10007086_pt1 | contig 14369 bp, 12 predicted proteins | sample RhiMethybrSRZTD1_FD_79667 | JGI IMG/M metagenome (GOLD analysis project Ga0111539, IMG submission 79667) | Populus rhizosphere microbial communities from Tennessee, USA - Rhizosphere MetaG P. TD hybrid SRZTD1 (version 2) (version 2) | ecosystem: Host-associated > Plants > Roots > Rhizosphere >...
GGCCGCGAAGTCGGCGAGGAAGAGAAGGAAGGACTGAACACCGGTGTGCTCGCAATCAATCCGTTTAGCGGCGAAAGCGTTCCAGTGTGGGTGGCGAACTACGTGTTGATGGAGTATGGCACGGGCGCCGTGATGAGTGTCCCGGCGCATGACGAACGCGACTTCGAGTTTGCGCAGAAGTACTCGTTGGCGATTCGGCAGGTGATTGCTCCGGTCGATCATCAACACATGGAGGCCGAGCCCGCGGGGACGACGGCGGGCGATGCATCCGCGGAGATCAAGCACTCGTTCACCGACTACGGCGTTTTGATCAATAGCGGCGACTGGGGTGGCAAACTGTCTGAAGTAGCGATCCCCATAATGGCGGCTTACGCGAAGGAGCACGGATTTGGCGAAGCCGCGGTCACGTATCGTATTCGCGATTGGGGTGTTTCCCGGCAACGATTCTGGGGCGCGCCGGTGCCGGTCGTGTATTGCGACAAGGACGGCATGGTGCCGGTTCCGTACGATCAATTGCCGGTGATGTTGCCGCAGACTGCCGACTTCACCGGCACGGGCGAGTCGCCTTTGGCGGGTGTGCCGGAGTTTGTAAATACATCGTGTCCGAAGTGTGACGGGCCGGCTCGTCGCGACACCGATACGATGGATACGTTCGTCGATTCCTCGTGGTACTTCTTCCGCTACTGCGATCCGCGGAATGAAGAAGCACCATTCGACAGTCGTGTCACCAGTCAATGGACGCCGGTGGACCAATACATCGGTGGTGACTCTCATGCAGTGATGCATTTGATCTACACGCGCTTCTGGACCAAGTTCATGCGCGACATCGGAATGGTTGATTTTGACGAACCGGTGAAGCGATTGCTGACACAGGGCATGGTCACAAACCGCGTCGAAGGAACTGACGAATGGAAAGCGATGTCGAAGAGTCTCGGCAATGGAGTCGATCCGGACCAGATGATCGAGGCATTCGGCGCCGATGCTACGCGCATGTTCGTCTTGTTTGCGGCGCCGGTTGAAAACGAGTTGCGCTGGTCCGAGAGCGCAGTTGAAGGTGCGATCCGGTTTGTACGACGCGTCTGGACGATGGTTTGGAAGTGGCAGGAGCGATTGTCGAATCCGATTCAGGCGGGCGCGATGGAGTTTAGCCCGGAAGCGCGAACTTTACGGCGTAAGACGCACCAGACGATCGCGAAGATCACCAGCGACTTCGAACAGTTACACTTGAACACGAGTGTGGCTGCGTTGATGGAGTTGTTCAATCAGATCGTCGACTTCAACGCCGATCCGCCGAAGGCTTCGGAGGAAGACGTCTTTGCCGTACGGGAGTCGCTGGAGTCGCTGGTTATCATGCTTGCGCCGTTTGCGCCGCACGTTGCGGAGGAAATGTGGGAAGGTTTGGGTCATGGCGGTGGTTTGGTCAGTGCAACACCGCGATGGCCGGTTGCGGATCCCGAGCTCGCGCGGCGTGAGGAGTTGGAGATTCCGATTCAGGTAAACGGCAAGTTGCGATCGCGTGTGACGGTTGCGCCGGACGTGTCTGAAGAGGATCTGCGCGCTGCCGCACTCGCCGATGAACGTGTGAAGCAACAAATCGACGGTCACGACGTATTGAAGGTGATAGTGGTTCCTCGCCGTCTTGTGAATATCGTGATCCGGTGAAGATATCCGTGTTAATCTGTGTTACGGAATAGATGAAAGAGTGTCCGTCCTGTAGGCGCTGTTACCCTGACGAAATCAATCACTGTCCAAAGGATGGTGATGCTACTGCGCCGTCACTTTTGGGTGAACCCACACTAGATGCCCGCTACCTGCTCGAGCGCCGTCTCGGGCAAGGCGGTATGGGTGTGGTGTTTCAGGCCCGTCATATCTTCCTCAAAACCTCGCACGCCATCAAAGTCATTCTGCCGGATCTGGTTGGTAATGATCCGATGCTCACCACGCGCTTTCGTCAGGAAGCACTCGCGGCCGCCGCGATTCGCCATCCGAACATCATTGCCGTTACCGATTTTGGCGTGGTGCGAGGCACGATGCCGTTTCTGGTGATGGAGTTTGTCAGAGGACGATCGCTGCAGGACATTCTCGCCAAGGAAGGCGCGATGGCGCCGCAACGCGCGTGGGAATACATCAGCGCGATTGCTGCGGGCGTGGGAGCCGCGCATCGACAGAACATCGTTCATCGTGATCTGAAGCCACTCAACATAATGGTCCAGGACGATGTGCCGATTGCAGAGGGTGTGAAGATCCTCGACTTCGGTTTGGCGAAGATCAAATCCGGTGAGTTGTTGGGTTCGTTCGTGCAGGCTCAAACAAGCGGGTTGATGGGATCGCCTTTTTATATGGCTCCGGAGCAGTGGTCCGATGATGAGCCTGATGCGCGTGCCGACATCTACAGTCTGGGTGTCATTCTTTATCAGATGCTCTCCGGCGAAGTGCCGTTCAAAGGATCGTCGATTCCGTCGATCATGAAGAAGCATCTCACGCTTCCGCCGCCGAGCTTTCAGTCGATGGGAGTTTCGGTGCCGCTGGCAATCGAAGCAGTTGTTCGTCATGCCCTCGAAAAGGAAGTTGAAGCGCGCATCGATTCCGTGCCGTCCTTTTTAAGAGACCTGCATGCCGCGTTGAATTCCGCACCCGTAGTCGCCGCCTCGTTGCCAAAAACTGTAGTCATGGATCCCAACAAGACGATCGCTTCAGTGACGCAGCCTCCGGTCAATCAGGGACCGGATTTGTCGGCCACTTCATCTCAACCGCCCATCGCGCCGGACACGCAATTTGGTAACTCGTTCGACTCCATGGCCGGTACGGTCAGCGGAGCGCAGCTCGATAAAGTCCTTGAAGAAGAGCAACGAAAACAGCGTGAGGAGCGGGAGCGCGTAAGCAAGGAACAGCAGGAACGCGATCGGCGGGAAAAAGAGCAGCAGGAAAAATTCGACCGAATGGCGCAGCAAGCGAAGGACCTCGAAGACCGGCTGGAACGATTGTCGGGAAGCATGCCGCCGTCGATGGATCCCGAGACGACTCGAGTGCAGGGAAGTCCGACGAGTCCGAACTGGGCCGCAAACTCCGCTCAGGTCGCGCCGGCTGGGCCTGCAAAGCAGCAGATGATCGTCGACTTCTCGCAGCCAAAGCGAAAAGGGCCACCACTATTGATCATCGGTGCTGTCGTGTTTGTTCTCGTGCTCGGAGGTGTTGGTGTCAGTGCTTACCTGTTCTTAAAACAGAGCTCCGGGCCCGATCCAAAGCCAACTCCGACGCCGGTAGTTCCGCCCAAAGCCAAAGCCGATCTGATTTCGATCGATGGTGGTACTTTCTCGATGGGACGCAAGGCTGGCCCACCTCAGGAAACTCCACCTCATCTGGTGACTGTTCAGCAGTTTCAGATGGACCGAACAGAAGTCAGTAACAGCGAGTACGCCGACTTCGTTCGGGAAACAAATCATTCGGCGCCCGCTCATTGGATCGGCAACAAGCCCCCATTCGGACAGGAGAATTGGCCGGTCGTGAATGTGACGTTCGCAGATGCGAGCGAGTTTGCCGCCTGGCGCTCTAAACGCGATTCCGTGGCCTACCGTCTGCCCACCGAAGAAGAGTGGGAATACGCGGCGCGAAACGGTGAGAAAGCGGATTTGTATCCGTGGGGGCCGGATTGGAAAGACGGTGTGGCCGTGCTTAAGGATGCGACTCCGTCGCCGGTCGGATCTCGGGCCGAGGGAAAGAACCGGTGGGGAGTTTACGATCTGATTGGAAACGTTTGGGAATGGACCGCGTCAAAGGCTGCAGTTTACCCGGGAAATACGGCCAAGGTACCGAGAACGATGGAGGAGTGGATCACCATCCGAGGCGGTTGTTACGTTAGCGATCCCTCGAACGCCGACACTCCCATAACCTCCTGCTTCCGTGACTTTGTCCCCGCCGGCACCAAGACAACGCTATTGGGATTCCGGCTGGTTCGCAGCGGGTGAATGGCGCCACTTTGGAGTGCGGCGGCCTGGCGCCGCTTTGGCCTTGATCAAGCGTTCTCGATAACAAAGCGGCGCCGGGCCGCCGCACTCCAAAGTGGCGCTGAATTCAAACGGCTGGCCATTAGATCATCGGGCAAAGCTGATCTACAATCCAACGCAGTACTTCTTCAGTGATCCATAAGTTCTTTTTTTCGACAGTGTTTTCCAAACAGCACCAGGGAGAGTAACGATGAGCACTAACGTCCTACTGCGCGTCGCGGTTTTGAGTTTGGCCGCACTCTGCTTGAGCCTCTGGACAGTTTCCGCTGCGCTCGGCCAGGCCCCCGGCTCAGATATCGGCGGAGGCGCAGGAATCTTCCGGCCGAAGAATCCCGAGACGAAGAAGGCATCGAAGCCCAACACCGGAACGAAACCCCCAACCCGAACTACCGGGCCGGCTCGTCCCAGACCCTCGGCTGTTGCAGAGCGCGTCGAAGAACTACTGGATAAGGGCAACGAGGCCCGTGACGCGAAAAAGTATGCTGACGCTGAAAGCGCTTACAAAGAAGTCCTGAAACTAAAAGCACGCGACGCCCGCGCTGCATACGGCTTGGGCAACGTCTATTCCGATCAGCAACGTTGGGACGAGGCTGAAGCTGAATACCGAAACTCGGTCGCGTGGGCTCCGAATGATGCAGATGCCTACGTGGCATTGAGTGTCGTGCTCGTCCAACCCAGCCCGGGCGCCGATAACGCAAAGAGGTTCGCGGATGCTGAACAGTTCGCACGACGTTCCGTGCAAATCGATCCGAAAAATCCGGTCGGCTGGGATCGTCTCGGTGTCGCACTGCAAGCGCGTGGGCTCTCAAACAGTGAAACGGAACATTCTTATCGCCGTGCGATTGAACTCGATCCGCAGTTTGCGGTGGCCTACGCCCACCTGGCCCGCATGCTTAATCGTGCCGGCCGTGGCACCGAGTCAACGCCGTTTTATGAAAAGGCGACCGAGCTGGCCAAGGATCCGGCCACGCTCAACCTTATTGCTGACTCACTTCAGGGTGAGCAGTTATGGCAACAGTCGGAACCAGTGCTCAAACGTGCGCTCGAACTCGACCCAAATAATCCCACTTCGCTGCTCTTGATGGGACGTTTGCTGGTTGTTTACAAGAGATATCAGGAAGCTGAGCCCTATTTGAAGTCTGCTACTGAAGTGAGCTCCCGCGCGTTTCTACCATTCAACCTGCTGGGACGTGCTTATCTGGGAATGGATCGTTACAGTGACGCTGAAGCGACTTATGAGCGCGCCTCCGCAAACGCAGCAGCAGGTGAGAAAAAGCAACTTGCCGGGATCTTTGGGTTTGAAGGCGTGGGTGACGGTTACCTTAGGTCCAACCAGAAAGATAAGGCCATTCGCGCATATCAGCGAGCGCTCGAACTTGACCCAAACAACAATGGCGCTGCCCAGAAACTCGCCAGAGCGCGAGCGAATTAAGTGAAGTCTCCCTGGAGTGCGCCAACTTGTTGGCGCTTTCGTATGTTTATCAAAGCGGTGTCGATGAAATCTTGATTCCCTCTTAAGAGGTCCGTCTGTATGAAGAGTTGCCCTAAGTGTAATCGTACCTTTCCGGATGAAGGCCAAAAGTTCTGCACGTTCGACGGCGGTCTCCTGATCGCACCGCAAACCTTTGATCCGAATGCGACGATTCGCGCCACGTCAATTGACTTGAATGCTACGGCTGCGGAGAGACCTACCAGTCGCGACCTGCCCGATCCAAATGCGACGATCATAGAGAACTATCCGGCAACGGTTGCTCTGCCACGCAACACAGGTCCAACGACTGGCCCAACAGGGACTCCCAGCACTTCAGATATTTCTCAGCAGCCAACTCCGCCGCAGTGGGTTGCACCGCCGCCACCGCCTGTGACGCCGCCTCCGGCGCCGCCAACACCCGCAGCGGAACCGCCGCGAACAACTACAGGTGAAATTGCAGCACCGGCACAGCCCGCAGTTTCGCACGCGCAGTCCGCATCGTTACCTGTAGTTGCAAAGAAGAAGTCGAAGGTGCCGTACATCATTGCGGGAGTGCTTTTGCTTCTCTTGCTTGGTGGTGGTGCTCTGGCCGGCGTGTTCTTCTTTGTCGTGAAACCGAAGTTGGACGAGATGGCCGCGCAGCGAAATCCAAACCGCCCGCTCGAAAATACAAACGTGAGCACACCGACTCCGGCCGGCACAGTCGAAACGTCAACTCCGGCGCCGACACCCGAAGACAATTATGTGCCACCGCCAGGTGCGGTTCAGTTTGTAAATTCCAAAGACAAGCTCGACGGCGTGTTGGCTGAGCACTACTTCGACTTTAACTTTTATTACCCGAAGACGTGGGCTGCTGATCCAAAGGCCGGAGTGGCCGGTGCGACAAACTTTGTAAAAGTCGAACGTCGCATTCCTCCTGACTTCACGCAGGAAAATTTCGTCGTACGCTGGTATCCAAGCTCCGGGACGTTGGCCGGCGACTTGAAGGGTTTGCCGCAGAAGGTCGAGGAGTTTAGCAATTCGTTGGCGAAGTCTTTTCCTGAGTACCGAAAGGTGTCGGAAGGCGCAACGAAAGTAAACTCGATGGATGCTTACGAATTCAAATGGGAAGGTATGTCGCGGGGAACCGAAAAGGGCGACCTTCATCTTTGGGGCCGGGTCATCTTCCTGCCGACCGGAAAAGAAGGCGACGCGACCGGCGCCGTGTTGAGTATGTTCACGACTTCACTTGCGCCGGAATTATCTTCCGTGGAAGATGTTGGTACGCAGGGCGAGGCTCCGGTGATACTCGAGTCGTTCAGGTTTGGTAAAAAGTAGGTTTTGAAATAAGTAATGTCAGAAAAAGTAAATAAAGTGAAGTTTTGGACGCCGTTGCGCCTCGCGTGCACGGTGATCTCGCTTGGGTTGCTGGGAGCGTTTGGCGTATCGAGTTGCAATTCAAACGATCCGCCGTACACCCGACCGTCGGCGAGTCGTCCCACAGCAATGGTCACTTTGCCGCGCCCGGTTCTTGAGGCGGAAAACAAGGCCGCGAGTGGCGGTCCCATAAAGCTGGCGGATTATAACGGAAAAGTGCTGCTCGTTAATTTATGGGCTACGTGGTGTGGTCCATGCCGCATGGAAACGCCTGAACTCGTGAAGCTTCACAGCGAGTATCAAAGTCGTGGGGTGGAGATGGTTGGACTCTCGACTGAAGACCCCGACGCGTCTGCGGAAAGTGTTGCCGAGTTTGTGAAGGAATACAATGTGAAGTATCACATCGGTTGGGCCACGCGCGACGTTGCGATCGCGTTAATGCAGGGCCGCACGAATATTCCTCAGAGCTTCATCATCGCGCGCGACGGTCGCATCCTGAAGCGGTTTATCGGTTTCAGACCTGATGCGACGCCGCAGCAAATCCGGCAGGCCCTCGACGAAGCATTAAAGAGCTAAGCCACAGATCAAACGGATTTATTTTCTAATCTGCGCCGATCGGTTTTGGCTATCCGTCTGATCAGCGCCCTCATCCTGTTGTTTCAATCCCTCTGCTACTTCCTTCTTTGCCTCGTCTTCCATTTTTTTCATCTCGGCTTCAACTTTTTGATCTGCTTTATCCATTGGCGCCGGTTCGTTCAGTTCGTCCTGGGTTGTAATTTTGTTTTTGTCGATACTCATGTGTTTAGGCTAACAACTCATCCGTTACGGAAGTGCTGGGTTTTCATGACGATTGTGATGCGAGTCGACAAAGCGTTCCCGCGGGCGTAAACTTCCGGCTAGAAATGAGTCTGTTCTTCTCGAACAAGGTAGTGCGATTGCTTCTTTCCGTCAGCGTGTCGATCTGGATGGCGGGCGGTTGTCTCTTCGGATGCGCAACGGTGATGGGCGCCGAACCTGCTCAGCAAAATGCGGTCGAAGAGGGAGCAAGCTGCCATGCAATGCCGTCGCACCACAAGAAGCTGCTTCAAGGTGTGGCGTACTTTGTTCCCGGACCACGCGGCATGATGCAAGACTGTCCGCTGGGTGTGAACACGACTGCCGCGACCTCAAAAAGCGGCGCTTATTTGCCGGAGCCTGGACGTGGTCCAGTGGCGGCTCTACCGAGTTTTCAGAAACAGCCTCTGCAACCGGAATACGCGCACGTTGTTCCGGTGCTTCATAATCGTGGCTCTACCCACCTTCAGTGTTGTGTTTTCCTGATTTAGAGATCTGCCTGCTTGAGCGTTTTTATATTGGCGTGTCGGTGCGTTTGGCCGGCATGCGAGGCACTAATCTCTTTGATAAGGAGAACTACAATGAGATCCCTCAAGAAAACTTCCCTGATCCTTGTTCTGGGTTTACTCCTGACGGCGTTTTCATCAGGAATGGGCCAAACCTCTTCGCAAACTGATCCGAAGAAAGCAACCGAAAGTTGTTGCTGCTGTGCTGATTCGTGCGACATGAAGATGAAGGATGGCGCGTCGATGAAGCACGACATGAAGGATCACAAAGGTGACTGCTGCAAGATGAAGCAGGCGAAGAACAAGAAAGCTGCGTAAGCCTTAGCCGCGGACTACACGGATCGGGAACGGATTAATCCGTAACCCATCCGTGTAGGTCCGTGGCTAAATTCCGAGGGGGACATTAATGAGGTATGCATTTCTTTGCGCGGCATTGATACTCGCTGCCAGTACTCAAGCTGTTCTCGCGCAGCATGAAGGGCACACGATGCCACAGCCGAAACCTGCGGCGTCACCGATGGCAACTCCGAGTCCGGAGATGCCGGCCGAGGAAACAGTGATGGATCTGATGCCCACGGGTCGCATGGGGTCAGGCACGTCGTGGCAGCCTGATTCAAGTCCGATGTTCATGGCGCACAAACAATCGGGTGAGTGGTTGTTGATGTTTCATTACAACTTCGTCGCGGGTGTGAATCGTCAGGGTGGCCCAAGAGGCGTGACCAAGTTCGAATCAGCCAACTGGTTCATGCCTTCGGCTGCAAGACGAGTCGGACCAGGCACTCTTGAACTGCGCGGCATGGTTAGCGCCGAGCCTTTCACATTTCCTCCGGGTGGCTCGCCGCTATTGTTCCAGACTGGTGAAACGTACAAAGGCGAACCCCTGATCGATCGACAGCATCCACATGACCTGTTCATGGAGCTGAGTGCCACGTACACAGTACCCGTTGGCGAGCGCGCGAGTTGGTTTGTCTACGCCGGTTACCCCGGAGAGCCGGCACTTGGACCAACTGCGTTCATGCACCGGGCTTCCGCTTCGGAGAATACCTCGGCGCCGTTGTCGCATCATTTGCAGGACTCGAGTCACATCAGTTTCGGCGTGGTCACGAGCGGGTTTCAATATCGCTGGTTCAAGCTTGAAGGTTCGGTGTTCAATGGTCGCGAGCCTGACGAGAACCGTTACAACTTCGAAGCTCATCCGTGGAACTCGCGTTCGCTGAGACTATGGTTCGCGCCAAACAGTAACTGGTCCATGCAGTTGAGTCATGGCTTTCTACGGAACCCCGAAGCCCTCGAGCCGGGCGACGTACGCCGCACCACGGCGTCGATTAGTTACAACCGGCCGTTCGAGCGCGGTAACTGGGCCACGAGTTTGATCTGGGGGCGAAATCACGAAAGTCACGACGGCGAAATTTTTAACTTGAATGGATATGTGGCAGAATCCACGGTGAAGTTTCTGGATCGGAATTACTTCTACACGCGCCTCGAATTGGCGGACAAGAATCAGCTATTGCGGGCGGCTGACCGTATCAGTCTCGGGATTACCGACGATCATCCGTCATTTCGCATCGGAGCTTACACGTTCGGCGGCGCTCGCGATATTTGGAATACGGACAAGACGTCGTTTGCTATCGGCAGCGATCTGACGTTCTACTCGAAGCCGTCGCTGCTGGACTCGATTTATGGTTCGAATCCGGTTTCGTGGAAGTTGTTTTTCAGACTGCGACCGAGTCGGATGAATATGAGTGCGATGCACGGAACGCACTGATAATAAGGAGTACGTTTTAATGAAGAGAAACTGGTTATTGATTGGCAGCATAGCACTGCTGCTAGTTGCTGCAGTGTTGATGGTGAATTCGGCAAACCAGAAACCGTCGTCGCAGCAAACCTCAAACACACCGGCTCAACCTGCGACTCAGCACGAGCATTCGCCGAGTCTCGCGGCCCCCGGTGAGAAGCCTATCCCCGCCCACTTTGAAGTGGCGCCCAGCAAGTCGAGCCTTGGGCCAACACTCGATCCTACAGAGTTCACCGGCATCACGCGCGACGCATACCGGGCGGCGCGAGAGATTCCCGTTACGCTCGCGCAGTTACCTTGTTACTGCCATTGCGATCAGGGCTTCGGACACAAGAGTCTCTACAGTTGTTACGAAGACGATCACGCGGCGCACTGCGATGTGTGTGTGAGGGAAGCGCTGTTGGCGTTGAAACTGGAAAAAGAGCAGAACATGACGCCTGCGCAGATCCGCGACACCATCGTGGCGCAATACTCTCATTAACTTGTATAGTGCTGGTCGAATCAATTCCAACAGGAGTGCGGAAGGAGCATTAAATGAGTAAGTACGTTTTTCTTCTGGCGTTCGCAATCGTAGCCGTTTTGGCTTGCAATCGTGTCAGTGCAGTCAATGAGCTGCCGGCAGTGGGAGCGGCGGCGCCAGGTTTCAATCTCACTACCAACGAAGGCAAGCAGGTAAATCTCAACGACTTCAAAGGTAAATGGGTGGTGCTTTACTTTTACCCGAAGGATTTTACACAGGGTTGCACGATCGAAGCGCGCAACTTTCAACGCGACATCGCCAAGTACGAAGCCGTGAACGCCGTGATTCTCGGCGTCAGTGTTGATAATGCCGAATCACACAAAGAGTTCTGCGCCAAGGAAGGGTTGAACTTTAAACTGCTGGCGGACACAGATGCGAAAGTGTCTGAACAGTATGGTTCGGTCATGGAATACAACGGGGCCAAGCTCTCCGCACGGAACACCTTCATCATCGATCCCCAGGGGAAGGTCGTCAAAGTGTTTGAGAAAGTGAAAGTGGCCGCGCACAGTGAAGAAGTGCTGGCGGCACTAGCCACACTGCAGAAATAAAAGTTAGCCACAAAAAGGCACAAGAATCACAAAAACAGGAAAACCATTTTTTGTGATTCTTGTGCCTTTTTGTGGCTATTTTTTCTTGATCGCGCTGACTTTCATCTCGCCTTTTGCGGCTTCGATGGTGAAGTCGATGCGATCGTTGACGGCGATGCCGTTAAGGAGGCTTGCGTCGGTTACCGGAAATTCCATTTGCATCGCCGGCATCAACCCGTCTATGTCGCCGTGATCGATCTCGATCGCCGGTGCCTTTGGATCGATGGCCTTTACGACGCCAACACCCTGATAGTGATTTGATGCGACTGCCGCTGCCGGGCCAGTAGGTGCGGGTTGCTGTTTATTGCACGCTCCTGCAACGATGAGTGCTATGCAGATGATTACAATGCGGCCCTTATGAGCCATATACTTCGCTTCTCCTTTTCCGACCCGATGTAGGCAACAAAGAGCTTGTCGTTCACATATGTGCCCGCCGGCAGTTCCGCATTCGCCGCGACGCTCAGGGCCGAGCCGGCATTACTAACGGAACGCATTTTAGTCTCCACTGTCTCTGAAGTCTGCCACAGAGCTACAGGTCCGGCCAGTGCCGGTGTGCCGCGCACCGTTTCCTGCGACAACAATTGGCGTGGTGTGAAGCTTTGCCCTTTATCCTTCGACTCGGCGAAGTAAACTCCGGCGGCGGTACCTTCACCCGCCGCGTACCAAACCACTTTCAGATTTCCCGAAGCACGATCCACTGACAACGATGGTCCAGATACGGGACAGCCCTGTAGCACCCAACGATCGTCGCTCACGATCACTGGAGTGGAAAAATTCTTACCGCCATCGTTGGAGCCCGCCACTGCGATGTGACGGAAACTTCCCGGCAGCACCTGACGCCAACCGGCATACAGCGTTCCATCGGGCGAAACCGTAAGCGCGGTCTTACAACACGGGCACGCTTCTGATGCGACCTTCTTGTTGGCGGAGAAGCTGCGCCCGCCGTCAGTCGAGTATGCGAGATAGACATCGCGGTTGCTTTCCATGTGATGACCTTCGCCTTTGGTTGAAGGCTTCGGTGTATGCACATTTCGTTCGTCGAGCCAGGCCGCGTAAATCCGGCCATCGCCGGCAACGGCCAGTGAGTGCATGCCATGCGCGCCCGGAACTTTATCGTCGTTAACTTTTACTTCCGTCGTAAAGCTCTGCGCGCGATCGGTGGAACTTGAAAGATAAACATCGGTGCCGTGTTGCTCGCCTGCCTCAACGCGAGCGGTCCACAACACATGGACCGCGCCATCGGGTGCGACAGCGACGCTTGGTTGATCGCCGCGCCATGCAGTTGCGGCGCCCTGTTGCCGGTTAACTCGCACTGCCGAGCCTTGTAGTTCGCCGGCGTCATTAAACCGCGCGAGCATCACGTCGGCCTGTTTAGCGTCGTGATTGACCCACGCAACATAAAAGGATCCGTCGCGCGCCGGTGCGATAGCAGGCTCGGCAGCATCGATACCTGGCGCTGAGATCTGAACCGGCCGCGGTGGGCCGGAATTCTCGACCGATGCCCCACGGCTTGCAAGGTGTTTGCACCCTGCGGAAACCAAAAGCAACGTCACTATAATTGCCACTATCTGTGTTTTCTGTGCCTTCTTGTGGCCCATAATTAGAACTCCACCTTGAGCCCAAACTGAAACTGTCGCGGATCGAAAGCCTGAGTCGGCTGGCCAAAACGCGGTCCAGCGCTAAGCGTATTGATCGGCACTCCGAGATTCGCGCGATTCAGTACGTTGAAACCTTCGGCAAGAAGCTGCAGTCCAATTCTTTCGGTGAGTTTGAACCTTCGACTCAGACGCAAATCGAGCGACGCGTAATCAAAACCACGCCCTGTGTTTCTTCCCACACCGACTGGCCTGTCGTTGTTATTTGTATCGAAGTTACGATCGACTCCAAGCAGCACGTTGAACGGTAACGGCGAAGCGTAGGTGAAGATATAACCGAACTGGAAACCACGGAGCGCACGCTGAAATCCGTTCGTGTTTCCTTGTTCCGGTGCTTCAAGGGAGCCGCTCACAACGAGTCGATGGCGCTGATCGTTGTCAGATAAACCGCGATCGTCGCGAATGTTGAAGTTGTTCTGAACGGACGAAAAGAAGAAGTTTCCGGCGTCATCAATTGTTTTTGAGAGCGTATACGACACACGGACGTTGGCCCAACGCGCCGCTCGCTTATTCAGCGAAACAACCATCCCGTCGTAATACGAATTACCCGAACTCTCAAAACGCGAGATGTTGCCCCAGTTCGGATCGGGCCGACCTAAATTCGGAATGCCGGCAGAAGCCGGAACCGTGGGCACGTTTACATTTCGCGAAAGGATGACGTGGTAGGCGCGCAGATTCAGATAACCAACCGACAGTACTGCGTTACCCGGCAGCTCTCGCTCGATTTGGAAGTTTACCTGCCGGCTGTAACTCGTCTCGATGTTTGGATCGATGCGCGTGATGTTTGGTTTCGTCGGCAATGTCGACGGCTGCACCGCGAGGACGTTCGGAAACACTGGAGCACCCGGCTGTGATGGCGACAATTGAACGACGAGGTACTTCGACCCATCACGTTGCAGTGCGTTCGACGTCGCACGCATTGGGATGCGATCGTAATAGAGTCCGACGCTTGCGCGAATGACGGTTTTGCGATCGCCAGGCGCGTAAACCAGACCCACGCGTGGCGCGAAGTTGTTGCTGTCGGTTTGGATCGGTTCCGGTAAGAACTGGGCGTCGTACCGGAGTCCTGCATTCAGCGTCAGATCGCGTCGCATTCTCCATTCGTCCTGAATAAACGCACCGAGGTTTGGATTTGATTGAACCTGGCTCGGAGCGCCGAACGCTTGTTGATAGCTGAAGTAGTTTCCGGCTACGAAACTGCTCAGCGAGTTGAAGGAATAAACGCCTTGAAGCGCGCCGGGGAAGAGGATGTTGACGCGGTTGTAAAGGAAGTCGCCGCCGAACTTGAGCGAATGTGCTCCGCGTTGCGTCGAGATATTATCGACGGCTTCAAAGAGATTGATGTCGCGGCCCAACGGTGAAACAGTGGCGACACCAAAGCTCGCAACGCCCGTTATATTCACGGCCGGTCCGACTTCATCGTTCACCGGCGCTTCAAGGCGGCTATTTGTGTATTGAACTCTTGCCTCATTCAAGGTGCGACTGCTGAATGTAGTCACGTTACTTACCACTACTGTCTGGTCCGTATCGTCCAAACCCGTACCGCGACTCACAGCGTTGAGCCCGCCGACTGACCGAGAATTCACGGCGTTGATGTGATAGAGGCTGTAACGGCCACTGAGCTGGTTCTTTTGATTGATA
>Ga0111539_10007087_pt1 | contig 14366 bp, 10 predicted proteins | sample RhiMethybrSRZTD1_FD_79667 | JGI IMG/M metagenome (GOLD analysis project Ga0111539, IMG submission 79667) | Populus rhizosphere microbial communities from Tennessee, USA - Rhizosphere MetaG P. TD hybrid SRZTD1 (version 2) (version 2) | ecosystem: Host-associated > Plants > Roots > Rhizosphere >...
CACCTTGTAGCCCTGCGCCTCGAGCGGCGACACCAGCATCGCGAGGTTGGTCTTGCCGCACGCCGAGGGAAAGGCCGCCGCGACGTAGTGCACCTCGCCGCCCGGCAGCTCGAGCTCCAGGATCAGCATGTGCTCGGCCAGCCAGCCCTGCTCGCGCGCCAGCGTCGACGCGATCCGCAGCGCGAAGCACTTCTTGCCCAGGAGCGCGTTGCCGCCGTAGCCGGAGCCGACGCTCCAGATCGTGCGCTCCTCCGGGAAATGCACGATGAAGCGGCGGTCGGGCGAGAGGTCGCCGAGCGAGTGCAGCCCGGGCACGAAGTCCTCGGAGCCGCCGAGCTGGTCGAGCGCGGCCTTCCCCATGCGCGTCATCAGGCGCATGTTCGCGACCACGTAGGCGCTGTCGGTGATCTCGACGCCCACGCGGCTGAAGGGCGACCCGAGCGGGCCCATCACGTACGGGACCACGTAGAGCGTGCGGCCCTTCATCGCCCCGTCGAAGAGCGGGAACACCCGCTCGCGCGCCTCCTGGGGCGACATCCAGTTGTTGGTGGGCCCCGCGCCCTCGCGGGTGCGGCTGGCGATGAACGTGAGGTGCTCGGTGCGCGCCACGTCGGACGGGTGGCTCCTGTGCAGGTAGGAGCCCGGTGCGTGCTGCGGGTGGAGCCGCTCCAGCGTCCCGTCCGCCAGCATCCCCTCGACGAGGCGGGCGTTCTCCGCGTCCCCGCCGTCGCACCAGACCACGCGGTCCGGGCGCAACGTCCTCTCCATCTCTCCGACCCACCGCTCGACAGGCTTCATGCAGTCATTATCCCAAGGCCGGCGTGATCCCCCGTCGCGTGAATGGGGGCCATGAGGAAATATTCTAGCGGGGATCGTCGACGGGCGTGAGGGGGTCGGCCGTCACCTGCGCCAGGCGGTGCGCCAGCTGCTCGGCCGTGGGGCGAGCCTCGGGATGGCGCGAGAGGGCCTGGAACACGACCCGCTCGAGCGCGGCCGGGACCTCGGGGCGGCGGACGCGGATCGGCGGCGGGTCCTCTTCGGCCTGCATCGCCACGAGCGCGAGCGGGTCGGCGGTGCTCGGGATGAACGGGAGCCGTCCCGAGAGCATCTCGTAGAGCATCGCGCCGACGCTGTAGATGTCGGACGGCGGGCCGTAGGGCCCGCGCCGGAAGCGCTCGGGCGCCATGTAGGCCGGCGTGCCGAGCAGCGAGCCGTCGACCGTCAGGCTCTGCCCGATCGCCGACTCGGCCGCCAGCTTGGCGATGCCGAAGTCGAGGATCTTCGCGACCTCGCGCGGCCCGGAGCGGTGCAGGAACACGTTCGAGGGCTTGATGTCGCGGTGCACGACCCCCGCGGCATGCGCCGCCGACAGCGCGGAGCAGACGGGGATCGTGATGAGCGCCGCGCGGCGCGCGGCGAGCGGGCCCTTCTCCTCGAGCTCCTTCTCGAGCGAGTGGCCCTCGAGCAGCTCCATCACCAGGTAGGCGACGCCGCCGGCGTTGACGGCGAAGTCGAAGACCGCGACGGCGTTCGGGTGCTGCACGCGGCAGGCGGAGTCCCCCTCGCGCCTGAAGCGCTTGAGCGCCTCGGGGTCGGTGCCGGCGCTCGTGGCGAGGATCTTCACCGCCACGTCGCGGTTGAGCTCCAGGTGGCGCGCGCGGAACACCGTGCCGAAGCTGCCGCCGCCGATCGGCTGCTCGAGCCGATAGCGGCCGCCCAGCACGGTCCCGGGCACGGCCTGCGCGGGGCTGCGCGGCTCGATCGCCGCGGGAGCGGCCTCGACGCGCAGCGCCTTCGTGGTGCGCAGGTGCCCCTGGATGCGCGCGAGCGCCACCGGATAGTCGACCGGCTTGGTGACGTAGTCGTTGGCCCCGAGCGAGAGCGCCTCGACCACGTCCTCGCTGTCGGTCTTGGCCGTCACCATCACCACCGGCAGCGCCGCCGACGAGCGCGTCATCCGGATCGTGCGCAGCACGTCGATCCCGGTCATGCCCGGCATCATGATGTCGAGCAGCACGAGGTCGATCTTGCCGCGGCCCACGACGTCGAGCGCCTCGGGCCCGCTCGCGGCGGCGATCACGTTGAAGCCCGAGCGCTCCAGCCGCCGCACCATCAGGTCGCGGTTCGCCGGCAGGTCGTCGACCACCAGGATGGTGGCGGTGGACTCGGACTCGCTCACGAGGCGCTCCGCCGCGGGGGCCCGGCCTGCAGGTAGCGGGAGGGCAACGGGCGGCCGAGCTTCGCGGCGAGCGCGCGCGACGCGGCGGAGACGGCGTCGAGGTCGACGCCGGTCTCGATCCCCATCCCCTGCAGCATGTAGAGCAGGTCCTCGGTCGCCAGGTTGCCGGAGGCGCCCGGCGCGTAGGGACAGCCGCCCGCGCCGCCCGCGGCGCTGTCCACGGTCGCGACTCCCTGCTCGAGCGCGGCCAGCACGTTGGCGAGCGCCGTTCCGCGCGTGTCGTGGAAGTGCACCGCGACGCGGTCGAGAGGCAGGTTTTCGGTCAATCGTCCCAGGAGCTCGCTCACCTGCGTGGGCACGGCGACCCCGATCGTATCTCCGATCGACACCTCGTCGCAGCCGGCCTCGGCGAGGCGCACGACGACGGAGATCGCGCGCGCCGGGTCCACCGCCCCCTCGTAGGGGCAGCCGAACGCCGTCGACACGTACCCGCGCACGCGCAGCCCCTCGCGGCGCGCCTCGGGCACGAAGGCGGCGAAGCGCTCGAAGGTCTCGTCGATCGAGGCGTTCGTGTTCTTGCGGCTGAAGCTCTCGCTCGCGGCGGTGAAGACGGCGATCTCCCGCGCACCGGCCGCGCGCGCACGCTCGTAGCCCTGGCGGTTCGGGACCAGCACCGGCAGGCGCACGCCCGCCGGCTTGCGGACCCGGCGCAGCACCTCGTCGGAGCCCGCCATCTGCGGCACCCACTTCGGCGAGACGAAGGCCCCGACCTCGACGACCGGGAGGCCGGCGGCCACGAGCGCATCGCAGAAGGCGACCTTGTCGTCGACCGGGAGCTCGGTGCTCTCGTTCTGCAGGCCGTCGCGCGGCCCGACCTCGACGACCGTCACCGAACGCGGCAACCGGCTCGCGCTCATGCGCGCCGCCGCAGGAGGACGTAGGGCCGTCTCGCGAAGTCCGCGCCGAAGCCCGGCCAGAGCTGGATGCCCTCGCCCATCCGCACGGCGAAATAGTACTGGATCGGGTACGGCGAGCGCGTGGAGTCGGCGGGCACCGCCCCGCGCCAGGCGCCGCCGTCTCGAGTCATCGCGATCTCGCTCCAGGCCTCGGCCTGGTTGAGGCGGCGGTACCAGAGGCGTACGGAATCGGCGGCGGGCGCGACCTGGAGCGAAAGCGGTACCGCCTCGCCGAGGACGAAGTCGGCAGGGGGCCCGTGCTCGACCGCAAGCGTGAGAGCGTCGGGCGGCGACAGCACGGCCGTGAGCGCGCGCTCGGCTCGCGCCGCATCCGCGCCTGGAATGGGGGCAGCGGCCTTCGCCTCGACTTCGGCGATGTCCTTGTCGATCGCGGCCAGCCGGTCCTGCCAGTGGCCGCGCAGCTGCGAATCGAAGCCGAAGGTGACGTCAGGGACGTAGGCCTGCGCCGGCCCCAGCGCGAGCTCGGCCCAGGCCTCGCGGGCCTTTCGGTACCACGCGAGCGAGGCCTCGCGCGCGCGCGCGTCGCCGGTGCGGTCGAAGATCCCGTAGAGCACGGCGGCGCGGAGCTTGCGCGCGAAGAACTGGGCGACGCCGGCGGCGATCGCGCAGTCCACCACGACGCGCCGGTAGCGCGGGGCGTGCTTGTCGGGGACGAGAGCGTCGGCACGCCGGAGCGCCGACCCCGAGGAACCCGCCCACTCGGCGAGCTTCTGCGCCACCTCGAGCGGCGTGACGCGCGCGAGCGGCTCGCCCCGCAGGAGCGCGTCGACGCACTCGTCGACGCTCGCGAGCAGCTGCGGGTCGAGGCTGCTGACGGCGCCGAACACCTTCGGCGCCGGCGTGTCGGAGTAGGAGCCCGGACGCGAGGCGTCCACGAGCGACATGTCGCTGTACATCTCGGGCCAATAGTTGTTGTTCGCGGCCGAAGGGCAGTGGACGCTGCTGACGAGCGGCAGGATCCGGCTCGCGCTCGCGAGACCCGACTCGACGTCCTCGGCCGCCTCGCCGTGGTCCTTTCGCAGGCGGCGGCGCCAGCTCGACGGATCGGCGTCCGGGCTGTACGCCAGCCGGCCCCAGAGGCGGTAGGTGTACTCGTACTTGCGCCAGTCCCCCCCCGCGTCGCGAAGCGTGGCGTCCCGATAGCCGTCGCGGCCGCCCGGCAGGCCCGAGCCCTTCCGGCCCTTGAACGAGAGCGGCTCCATGAACTCGACGCCGTCGGCGCCACAGTCGCTGAACGCGCGGCCCATCTGCGCCGCGTAGACGGGATCGCCCCACAGCAGCAGGCGCTGCGTCCCGGGCCAGATGCGGTGCAGCACTCCGTAGCGGCGGTCCTCGCGCAGGATGTCGCCGTAGCTGTAGCGCATGTGGTTGCGGCTGCCGGTGCTGAGCGACAGCAGCGGGTCGGTGCGATCCTCGCGCGGGAGCTCGAGCGCGCGGATCGAGGACTGCAGGTACGGCAGACCCATGTGCTCCGCCCAGAACTTCGGGGAGACTCGCACCGGGAGGCCCGTCGCGAGCGCGATGTCGATGATCCGCTGGTCGACGCCCTTGGCGTGCAGGTCGATCTCGAGCGGCCGGCCGGCCTGCGCGATCCCGCTCATGAGCGTCCGCCAGAACGCGTAGCGCTCGGCGTCCCCCTCCGGCACGCCGCTCTCGCCGTGCGTGCGCAGCGTGAGGCCGGAGATGTCGGGACACGCCTCGAGCAGCCGCGTGAGCGCGTCGCGGCAGTAGGCCGCGTGCGTCGCGCTCGTGAGGCCGGAGATCGTGTAGTTGACGTCCGGGCTGTCCGTCCACTGGTAGGCGTGGGTCCAGAGACCGAGCTGGAAGTGGAGGCCGCGCCGGGCCGCCTGCTCGCTGACGTAGCGCAGCGTCTCGAGGTTCTTGTCGCGCTCGGCGTCGGCGAGCCCGACGGCCCGCACGTCGTAGCCGGGGACGCGGAGCAGGAACGGGTAGGCGAAGTAGAAGTAGGTGTCGCGCAGCCGGCGCGCGAAGTCGTAGCCGATGCCGAACGCCAGGTTCAGGCGGTTGAAGCGATGGGCGACGAGCATGTCGAGGTAGCCGGGCCAGAACGAGCGGTCGTGATACCAGGACTTGTCCTCGACGTCGCTCACGAAGAGCCGCATCGCGCTGCGGATCCGGCAGGTCGGCCGCTCGATCGACTTGCCGGCCGCGAGCAGCTCCTGCGCCGGGTGCGCCGCGCACTCGATCCGATCGGCGAGCTCGGCGAGCGCGTACGAAAGGCCGAGCGCGTCCGGGGCCGAGGCCAGCAGCACGTCTCGTCCGCCCCGGCGCACGCGCGCGAGCGCCAGCGACTCCGGCTGGTCGAGGCGGCCAGCCCCGATCGAGTCGAGGATCGGACGCGCGGTCTTCGTCGAGCTGGAGGCGACGAGCACGGCCCGTTCCGCTCCACGCACCTCGTCGGGCGTCCGACACACCCGCACGGCGAGGCCGTGCGAGGCGCAGGCCTCGCGCAGCCGCCTCAGTCCCTCCTGCGCCGGCTGCGACGCCGCCACGCGGTCGGCTGGATCCACGACCAGGGCGAGCGCGGGGGCGCCGGCCGTCGCCGGCGCGGAGGCGGCCGCAGCCGCGAGCCGCGGAGTCGCGGCGGCGCCGGCGAGCGCGCCCAGCCGGCCGAGGAACTGGCGCCGCCCGACGCGCCCCCTTCGAGCGCTCACGCGCGCTCTCCTTCGTCCTCGAGCTCGACGAGCGCCCGGCCGGGCGCCACCATCTCCCCCACGGCCACGTGGACCGCGCGCACGACGGCGTCCCGCGGAGCGCGCAGCGCGTTCTCCATCTTCATGGCCTCGACGACGAGCAGCTCCTCACCCTTGCGCACGCGCGCCCCGGCCTCGACCTTGACGGCGCTCACGCGGCCGGGCATCGGAGCCTCGAGCGCCCCGGCGTCGGGGCGCTCGGCGCGGCGCACGCCTTCGCGCTCCTCGTGGAGCTTGTAGGAAACGCCCTCCCAGAACAAGTGGATGGCGCCGCCATCCCGAGCGTAGTAGAGCGTCCGGGACTCGCCCGCGTGGCGCACGACCACGCGGCCCTCCGCGGCCTCGGCGAGGGCGAGGCGGAAGGCCTCGCCGTTGACGCGGACGTCCCACTCGCCCTTCGCCGCCTGCAGCTCCACCTCGTAGAGCGCGACCGTGGAACGCAGCCGCATCAGGCTCCCCCGCCGATCCGCCAGGGTCCGAGCCGAGTCCACGGATCGGGAAGCACGCGACGGCCCCGCCGCACGCCGCCGCGGAGCGCCAGCACGAGCGCGGCGACCGCGAGCGGCGGCGGAGCCACGGGCGTCTCGAGCGCGGCCGCGTGCTCCTCGATGAACCCGGTGTGCAGCTCGCCCGCGGCGAAGGCCGGGTGGGCGACGATCGCCCGCAGCCGTGCGAGGTTGGTCACGACGCCCAGCACGACCGTCGCGCCGAGCGCCTCGCGCATGCGTAAGGTCGCCTCGCGGCGATCGCCGCCCCAGGCCACGATCTTCGACAGCAGCGGATCGTAGTGGACCGTCACCTCGCTGCCTTTCGCGACGCCGGAGTCGACGCGAATGCCGGGCCCGCTCGGCTCGACCAGCGCGAGCACGCGGCCCGGCGACGGCATGTCGTCGCGGCTCGGGTCCTCGGCATAGAGGCGGCACTCGATCGCGTGGCCGTTCGACACGACCTCGCCCTGGCGCAGCGCCAGCGGCTCCCCAGCGGCGACCTCGAGCTGCAGGCGCACGATGTCGAGCCCCGTCACCGCCTCGGTCACGGGGTGCTCGACCTGCAGGCGCGTGTTCATCTCCAGGAAGTAGAAGCCGCCGTCGGGCGCCATCAGGAACTCGACAGTGCCGGCGCTGCGGTAGCCGGCCGCGCGCGCGGCCGCGACTCCCGCCTCGCACAGCTCGCGGCGCCTTCGCCCATCGAGCGCCGGGCTCGGCGTCTCCTCGACCACCTTCTGGTGGCGGCGCTGGATCGAGCACTCGCGCTCGCCGAGGTGCAAGACCGTCCCGTGCGCGTCGGCCACCACCTGGACCTCGACGTGGCGCGAGCGCTCGACGAAGCGCTCGACCAGCAGCGTGTCGCTTCCGAACGCGGCCCGCGCCTCGCGCCGCGACGCGCCGAGCGCGGCCTCGATCTCGGACGACGAGCGCACCACGCGCATCCCCTTGCCGCCCCCGCCGCGCGCGGGCTTGAGCAGCACCGGCCAGCCGATCCGCTCGGCCTCGGCGACGAGCCGCGCATCGCGCTGGTCGTCGCCGTCGTAGCCCGGCAGCACCGGCACGCCGGCCGCCGCCATCCGCCGCCGCGCTGCCTGCTTGTCGCCCATCAGCCGGTGGACGGCGCCCGGAGGGCCCACGAAGACGAGGCCGGCCGCTTCGACCGCGTCGGCGAAGTCGCCGTTCTGGCTCAGGAAGCCGTAGCCGGGATGGATCGCCTCGGCTCCCGTCTCGCGCGCGGCCTTCAGCAGGGCGCCCGTCGAGAGGTAGGAGCGAAGCGCCTCGGCCGGTCCGATCGGGATGGCCTCGTCCGCCTCCCGCACGTGGCGCGCGCCGCGATCGGCCTCGGAGTAGACGGCGACGGTCGCGATGCCCAGCTCGCGGCAGGTCCGCATGACGCGCACCGCGATCTCGCCGCGATTTGCGACCAGCACCTTGCGAAACAGCGGAGCCACGCCGTAACTTCAACATAAAGGCCGACGCTTGTGTGACCCTCGTCATAGTGGGCGAGGCAGCCGCTCGCTAACTTCCGCCGTTCGAGCTTCGTCCCGAAAGGGAAGGGAAGGGGAAGTCGATGTCCCGGTCCGTCTGGCTCAAGAACGCCGCCGCGCGCGACGGATTCGAGAACGACGGGACGATCTCCTTCCCGCTGGGCCGCTTCCCGCTGCGGGCCCCCGCGGGCGCAATCGGATCCTTCGAGGACGGCTTCCGCCGCTTCTATCCGGACGTCCGCAGGCTGCTCGAGTCGCATCGCTCGCCCGGGCTCGCGCTGCTCGTCGAAGGCCCGTACGGGCTCGAGGCCACGGCCTGGATTCCGGCCGAGGACGACGCCATCAACCCGGTGATCGTCGGCCGGCACAGCACCGCCGAGGTCTTCCTGCCTTCGGATCCCGGCCTCTCGCTCCGGCACCTCGCCGTGATCGTGCGTCGCGAGACCGGAGCAGGAGTGTGCTTCCGGGTGCTGGACCTGCGGACGCCCACGGCGTTCGAAGACGAGCAGGGCCAGAACCTCCGGGCCCTCGAGTCGGCCGGCCCCACGATGGTCCGCTTCGCCTCGTATGCCCTCCTGCTCTTCCCGACCCTGGACACGGACGAGCCGTGGCCCGACGACGCCGACGCGGGATGGAAGCGCGTCCCCGAGCGCGTGTATCTCGAGAGCGTGAGCGCCGATCCCGGCTCGTGGAGCCGCCCGGGCGGCGTCGTGGTCCGCGCTGCGCCACGCCACGGAGACCCTTCCGCCCAGACGACCAGCGTGGTGACCTTCCCGGGGCCGGCTTTCCTCTCCCCCACCCCCGCGAGCCTGGACGCCGAAGGCGCGGCATCGGCGCGCGGCGAGATCCGGATCCACGGCGCGGGGGGCGGCGGCTCGCTGCTGCTCGACGCCGAGGCGGCGCGCCGGGGCGCCCTCATCGGCCGCTACGACCGCTGCGACGGCTTCGGTCTTCCCTGCCTGGGCGCGCACTATTTGTCGCGCGTCCACCTCCTCGTCGTCGAGAGCCAGTCGGGCCTCTGGGCGATCGACACCGCGAGCCGCAACGGCACCTGGCACGGCCAGGAGCGGATCCGCCGGCTGCGCCTCGAGCCCGGCCGACAGCTCTGGCTCGCGCAGCAGGTCCGGGTCGAGTGGTGCCCGTTCCATTGATCGCCGGCTGAGGCCCCGTGGAGCGGGCGGCGGGCTAAAGGCTAGAGGCTAGAGGTGCTCGCGCTCGGCCGCCCGGATCGAGCGGTAGCGCTCGAACGCCTGCCGCTCGCTCTCGAGGCCGACGAGCGAGCGCCAGCTGCCGCGGAAGGTGTGGCTGATCATCTCGGGGCCGTGCTTCAGGCAGAACAGCGTGTTCTCGCGCAGCGCGCGCGGAAAGAGCTTCAACTTCATCCAGCGCTCGGCGCGCCAGCGCAGGAACTCGATCTCCTCGGCCGTGAGCGCCTCGCTGCGCACCACCGCGGTCGTGCCGTCGTACTCCTCGAGCCGCTCGTGCAGGATCAGCCCTCGCTCGAGCAGCTCCTTCGTCATCGGCGTGCCCGGGTAGGGCGTCGGGTGCTGGATGTAGGGCCAGTCGACGTAGCGCCGCGCGAACTCGAGGTTCGCCTCGATCGACTCCTTGGTGTCGCCCGGGTTGCCGACGATGAGCCCGCCCACGACCAGCATGTCGTTCCGGTGGATGTGCTCGACGGCCTGGAGCGTCGCGTTCCCGACGCTGCGCCCGTTCTCGTGGCGCCGGTTCTTCGCCTCCGCCTTCAGGAAGCCGAGGTCCTCGGCCAGGATGTTCTCGATCCCGAGGAACACGTAGCGGAAGCCGGCGCGGCGCATCTTCGGCGCGAGCTCCTCGCCGTGGTCGGCGATCGCCGAGGTCATCGCCTGCACCACGTACTCGATGTCGTCGAGGCCCGCTTCGACGATCGCGTCGCAGAGCGCCCCGAAGCGCTTGACGTCGAGCGTGATGTTGTCGTCGACGATGAAGATCGCGCGCGCCCCGTGGTCCCGCGCGTCCTTGATATCCGCGAGCACGCGCTCGAAGCCGCGGCGGTGGAAGTTGCGCCCGCGCATCGCGATGATCGAGCAGAAGCTGCAGTCGAAGGTGCAGCCGCGCGAGGTCTCGACGACGTCGATCGGCCTGCCGAGCAGCGTGTAGCCGCTGAGCACGCGCGCCTTGCGGTTCGGAAGCCGCAGCGTGTCGTCCTCGAGCGACCGGATCGGCCGCGGCGGATTGTGGCGGAAGCCGTTCGCTGTCCGGTACGACAGGCCGGCGATCCGGTCGAACGCCTGGCCGTTCTCGAGCGCGCGCAGCAGCTCCGAGAAGGTCTCCTCGCCCTCGCCCGACACCACGAAGTCGATGCCGGGCTTCTCTCCCGTCCAGGCGGCCGTCGCCAGGCTCGGGTCGTACCCGCCCGCGACGATCTTCGCATCGGGACGCAGCGCCCGCAGCCGCTCCACCAGCCGGAAGGCCGAGCGGCGCTGGAACGTCATCACCGAGAGCCCGATCACGTCGGGCTGGCGCTCGCGCACGAGTCGGTCCACGGTCTCGCCCACGCGCCCCTGCGCGAGGACCAGATCGGCGACCGCGACCTCGTGGTGCGCGTCCACGTTGCCCGCGAGCGAGGCGAGCGCCGCATTCGGCATGCAGATCGCCACCGGGGCGGTGTGCTCGAACGAGTCCGGCATCGAGAAGAGCAGAACCTTCACGCAGCTCCTGAGCCTGAGCTTCTGAGCCTACCGCACTCGAGTGGCCCCGAGAACCGGCTTTTTTCCGGGCCGCCGCGAGCCTGTCCCGCTAGACTATGCTTTCCACGCTTCGAGACGGGGAGAAGACCGATGATCACGGGCGCTCACTCCATCATCTACAGCACGAACCCCGAGGCGGACCGCGGCTTCCTGAAGGACGTGCTGGGGCTGCCCCACGTGGACGTCGGCCACGGCTGGCTGATCTTCGGCCTGCCGCCCGCGGAGGTGGCGGTCCATCCTTCCGAGAAGAACGACGTCCACGAGCTCTACCTGATCTGCGCGGACGTCGACGCGTTCGTGGCCCGCATGGCGGCGCGCGGCCTCGCCTGCTCGGCGGTCCGCGATCTGGGCTGGGGCCGGCTCACGCAGGTGAGCCTGCCCGGCGGCGGCAAGCTCGGCGTCTACGAGCCGCGCCACGCGCGGCCGAGGGCGGTCTCCGCTTCGAGGTCGAGGAAGAAGTCGTCCCGACCGACTCCGACACGTCGGAAAGCGGCTCTGTCGCGCAAGAAGACGAAGAAGCGCTGACGCCAGTCTTCTTCGCGGAACCCGGAAGCGCTCCCGACGCTCCTTCGCCCGTGGAGCAGCTTGACGGCCGCGCCTCCCGGTCGTATCGTCTATCGATATAGACATCCGATATCGACAGCGCGCCCAGCCGTTTGAACGCGCGGGAGGAGGCGCCGTGGGTCGATCGACCGAGCTCGTGCGGGGGACGCTCGATCTGCTGGTCCTCAAGACGCTGGAGCTCGGCCCGCGCCATGGCATCAGCGTGGCGGACCGCATCCGGCAGACCACTGCGGGGACGTTCGAGGTCAGCCCCGGCTCGCTCTTCCCCGCGCTCCACCGGCTCGAGCAGAACGGCTTCATCCGCGGCGAGTGGACGCAGTCGGCCGAGGGGCGGCGCGTCAAGGCGTACCGGCTCACCGCCCAGGGCAGGCAGAAGCTCGCGGCCGAGAAGCGCGAGTGGGCGCGCGTCGTGGGCGCGATGACCCAGGCTCTCGAGTCCTAGCGATGCGGCTCCTGGCGCGGCTCGCGAGCCTCTGGCAGGGACTCTTCGGGCGCGCGCGCATGGACGCCGAGCTCGACGAGGAGATCGCGAGCTACTTCGACGACCTGGTCGCGCGCCGCCAGGCCGAGGGCCTCTCCCTCGACGAGGCGCGGCGGCTCGCCCGCCGCGAGATGGGCAGCGTGCCGCACGTCAAGGCGGCCGTGCGCGAGTCGTGGCTGGTGAGCGCCTGGGACCAGACCCGGGAAGACGTGCGCCAGGCGTGGCGCGGGCTCGCCGGGACGCCGGGGCTCTCGGCCCTCGCGGTGGTGACGTTCGCGCTCGGGATCGGCTCGGCTACCGCGATCCTCGGCGTGCTCCATGCCACGCTCCTCACGCCGCCGCCCTACCTCGACCCGGACCGGCTGCTGCTCGTGTGGGCCGACATGTCGGCCGCCGGCTATCCGCGGGCACCACTGTCCGGCCCGGAGCTCCAGGACCTGCGCACGCGCACGACGCGCTTCGAGGGCTTCGGCGCGGTCTGGGCCAACAGCATCACGATCACGAACGACGGCGAGCCGGAGTTCGTGCGGATCGGCCTGGTCACGCCCGAGTTCTTCCCGGTGCTCGGCGTCCAGCCCCTGGCGGGTCGGCTCTTCGAGCCGAAGGACTACGTCAACGGGCCGCCCGGCACGATCCTGCTCAGCTACCGCCTGTGGCAGCGGCGCTTCGGCGGCGAGCTCGGGATCGTCGGCCGCGCGATCACCGTCAACGAGAAGCCGGTGATCGTGGTCGGCGTGCTGCCGGAAGGCTTCCGGCTGCTCTTCCCGCAGGGCGCGGGGATCCCCGACACGGTCGAGGCCTACCAGCTGCTGAACCCGCACACCGCGGAGGGCCCGCGCGGCCAGCGCTACCTGCGTGTCGTGGGCCGCACCCGGCCGGGCGTCAGCTTCGTCGAGGCGCGCCAAGACGTGGACCGGCTGGCCGCCGAGCTCGCGCGTGAGTTCCCGAGCCCGGACGGGCTCTCCTTCGTCACGGTCTCGCTGGCGAAGGACATCACGAAGACGGTGCGGGAGCCGATCGTGATGGTCACGGCCGGTGTGGCGCTCCTGCTCCTGATCGCGGCCGTCAACGTGCTCGGCGTGCTGGTCGCGCGGGCTGCGGCGCGACGCCGCGAGATCGCGGTGCGCGTGGCGCTCGGCGCCGGGTCCTTCCGGATCCTGCGCCTGTCGCTCGCCGAGGGCTTGACGCTCGCGCTCATCGGCGCCGCGCTCGGGATCGCGATCGGGCAAGCCGAGCTCGCGGCGCTCCTGGCGCTTTCGCCGCAGGCGCTGCGCCGCCTGGGCACGGTCGAGCTCGACACCCGCGTGCTTGCGTGGACCTGCGGTTTAGCACTCGTCTGGGGCGTGCTCTTCGCGATGGCACCGCTCGGCGAGCTCCTGCGCAGGGACGTGGGCACGGCGCTCTCGGCGACGCGCGGCGAGACCCGGCGGCTGCGGCCATTCTTCCGCTCCGCGCTTGTGGTCGCGCAGGTGACCCTCACCGTCGTACTGCTGGTCGCGGCGGGCCTGCTGACGCGGACGTTCGCGAGCATCCAGGCGATCGACCCCGGCTTCAAGGCCGAGGGCGTCCTCGCGTTCCGCGTTCCCTCAGCGACGCCCGCCTACCAGTGGCCGGCGGCGATCGAGGCGCTCGCGCGAACGGTCCGTACCACGCTCCTGGCCTTGCCGTCGGTCACGAGCGTGGGCGCCGTCAGCCACCTGCCGTACGACACGATCCCGAACTGGGGAGGCCCGTGGTCCACGGTCGAGAAGAGCAGCGAGGCGCTGCCGAACGCCGACTACCGCTCGGTCGGGCCCGGGTTCTTCGACGCGGCCGGCGTCGAGGTCGTGAGCGGGCGCGGCTTCACCGACGCGGACGGCCCGAAGACCGAGCGCGTGGCAGTCGTGGACGAGCTGCTCGCGATCCGTGCATGGCCCGGCGCGTCGCCGCTCGGCCGGCGGCTGCAAGTCGATCCGAACTCGATAGGAGATCCCGACACCTGGGTGACCGTGGTCGGCGTGGCGCGGCACATCCGGCACCGCAGCCTCGTGGAGCGCCTGAACGAGCAGATCTACTTCCCGCTGACGCAGGCGTTCCGCAATCCCGTCGCGTACCTCGTGCGCACCAGCGGCGACCCGGCGCAGCTGGCGCCGGCCGTCCGCGCGGCGATCCGCGGCGTCGACCCGCGGCTGCCGATCTACGAGGTGCAGCCGCTCGCGGTCAACCTGGAGCGCGCGCGCGAGGTGCAACGCTTCACGATGACGCTCGTGGGTGCCTTCGCCGCCCTCGCCCTGCTGCTCGCGATGATCGGCGTCTACGGGGTGATCGCGTACGTCGTGGTCGCGCGGCGGCGCGAGTTCGGCGTGCGGCTCGCCCTCGGCGCGACGCGCGCGCAGATCGGGAAGCTGGTGCTGCTCGAGGGCGCCCAGCTGACGGCGGTCGGCGCCGCGCTCGGGCTCGGCGCGGCCTTCGCCACGGCCCGGGTGATGCGTGGGCTGCTCTTCGGCGTCGGCCCGGGCGACTCGCTCGCCTACTGCGCGCCCTTGCCCGTGCTCGCGCTCGCGGCGCTCGTCGCGTGCCTGTGGCCGCTGCGACGCGCGACGGCGGCGAACGTCGTCGACGTGCTGCGCGCCGAATAGAGAAGGGAAGGACGACCGTGGATCATCGACGATCGCTTCGGACCGCACGCGTTCTCGCCACCGCTCTCGCCGTCACGGCGCTCTTGGCCGCCGTTCCCACTGCGTCCACGCAGACCGCGCCGAAGAAGA
>Ga0111539_10007088_pt1 | contig 14366 bp, 13 predicted proteins | sample RhiMethybrSRZTD1_FD_79667 | JGI IMG/M metagenome (GOLD analysis project Ga0111539, IMG submission 79667) | Populus rhizosphere microbial communities from Tennessee, USA - Rhizosphere MetaG P. TD hybrid SRZTD1 (version 2) (version 2) | ecosystem: Host-associated > Plants > Roots > Rhizosphere >...
TGGATGTAACTTACACGACATTCGACAACAAATTTGATTTTCAGACCAGGAGTACTTATGCGATGCCCGACAGGATTGTGGTGGACGTCGAGATCGATGATGGGGACACAACATATATCTACATGAAGGATGTATTTGCGGATCCAATACTGGCCGCAATTGATGACAACCTGCAGTCCCTGGGTTGGGAAAAAGTTGACATCAGCGACCAGCCAGATATGTTGGTGACGCCTGCGGGGATCAAGTCAACCACATACTTCTACAGTTACTGGTATGACTGGTGGTACGGGGGATGGTATGGTGGTTATTGGGGATGGTATTACCCTCCTTACTATACCGTGAGCAGTTATACCACGGGATCTATGATTGTTACAATGTCTGATCCTAACGTGGATGATGATAGCCCGATCGGCGAGTCCCAGACAGCTTGGGTGATGGCAGCTAACGGACTGTTTACCGGCAATTATGACCTCGGTCGCGTTACGAAAGCTATTGATGAAGCATTCGATCAGTCTCCTTACTTAAAACTTAATTAATGCACCCTCTTATGAAAAAGTTATTATCAATTTTTGCAATATCGATAGTTACGTATGGTGCATTGCACGCTCAAAGTAACTTCACAATGACGTACTCAATGGGTTTCGCTTCAGGGGATCTGGCTGATTTCATTTCTCAACCAAGCTTCAGGGGCGCCACAATCGAATTCAGAAAGATGGTTAACCCGAACATCGGCGTTGGAATGACTTTTGGCTGGAACACATTCTACGAAGAAATTTCCAGAGAATCGTATACTGCTGGGTCTTCAACCCTTACTGGCAAGCAATTCCGTTACAGCAATAATTTTCCAATTCTTCTTGCTGGAGATTACTACCTAAGCCCAGGTGAAAAATTCAACCCGTTTGTTGGCCTTGGAATCGGAACTATCTATACCCGCCGAAACACGGACATGAATTTGTATACAGTGGAACAGGAAGCGTGGAATTTTGCTCTGCAGCCGGAAGTCGGATTTCTTTACTCACTTACAGATGGCGCAGCAATTATCGTCGCCGGGCGATTCAATCAGGGCTTTAAAGCTGGTAATGAATTGGATTCAGCCCAGTCATACTTTACGCTGAATGTTGGATTTTCATTTGCCAATAACTAATTGTTGATTTAATTAATAATTGAAGCTGCGGGTATCTTATCCGCAGCTTCTTTTTTAACGAACCTGTTTTCGAATGAAAAGTACATCATCGACCCTGTGCACGAACATTCTAATTCTTTCTTTCATTGCTTTGATGGGAGGATGTGCCGGTGGCATTCAAACCAGTTCAATGACCACGAAAGGCGTCGAGCTGAAGAAATATAAAACTTATGCATGGGTAAAGCCCGGCAATCCCGATGATGAAACGCGCAAGGATGACAAACTTTATTCGGGCCTTATTCTTGAATTGGCGAACACAGAACTGAAGAAGAAAGGATTTAAACTCGACGAAGAAAATCCTGAAGCAGTTTTTGTCTTTGACACCAAAGTTGAGGAACGTATCAAGTACTCTCAGAATCCGTACGTTTCAGTTGGAGTCGGTTTTGGAGGCCCAGGTTATTATGGAGGGTTTTCGGCCCCTGTTTCTGGCGGTCAATTCGTCGGACATGAAACCGCTCAAGGAATGCTGTTCATCGAAATGTACGATACCAAATCTCAGAAGCTATTGTGGCGAGGATGGGCCGAGAAGGAGATCACGCAGAAAAATGATGTAGAGTCAGACATTAAGAAGGCAGTAAAACACATATTCATTCGACTGCCTGTTAAGCACAAGGAATAACTGAGATTTCTAAACGGGTTTTTTCTTCTTTCTAGAAGAGGCCTTTCTGCAACTGAACATCTGCGCTGCCTTGCGCCGATAATATTATCTGTAGATCATCCTTCGTTATCAAGTAGCGATAATAACATAAAAAAGCATCAGTTCGTTTTTTGGCGACCCAGAAGTTGCGAAAAAGGAACCGCAGTGATCCCATGAAGAAAAATACTCAGAAGAATCGTCAAGGTTATGATTGCGGCAACTCTCTCGTATCCTTCGATTCCTAACTCGATTATCACCATGAGTAGATATAAGATCGAAGCTATTCCTCTGGGACCAAACCATCCAATAAACCAAATTGTAGGCTTAGATAATCCCGATCCTATAAGACTGATCGCAACAGGTAACATCCTGATAATCGTAATGCTGAGGATGGCATATATTATTGCGCGAACATCCCAATACTGCACAGCTTTTGGAACAAGGATCGCTCCCAGAAGCAAAAAAATAAACAGGACTGTCGCGTGACTCACAGCCTCCCCAAATTCTCTCGTCCGTTCTCTAATCTCTTCCGTTTGAGTTCCCAAAAGCATGCCTGCGACAAATGTCGCGATAAATCCATTTCCGTGAACCCATTCGGCCAAGGAGAAAGCAAGAATAGCCAATACCAGGCAAGTAAGTTGTTGATAGGTATGATTCATCCATCCTCTGGCCGACGAAAATTCAACCAGACGGCCTCCGATCCATCCGATGAGACCTCCAATCACCGGCCCATAAACGAATTGTTTTGCGACAAAAGTCAGCCAATATGAAGTACCAGGATTTTCGGTTTCAGACAGCAACGCAATACAAATCAAGATCGGGGGAAGCGCAATTCCATCATTTAATCCGCTTTCAACGTTGATCGTTTGCCTGATACTTTCCGGAACGTGTTTACTTGTAACTACAGCCTGTCCGAGTGCCGCATCCGTTGGTGAAAGGATCAACGCCATCAGAATCAAAACCCACATCTTTTCTTCCGGAAAGAGGGCTATCGCTATTAATGCTCCCATAAGCATCGTCAGCGGTAAGCCGATACCTAATAACCTTATGGGTAGTCGCCGCTCCCGAACCAATCTTTTCAAATTAAGAGTCGTAGCGTCTGCGAATAGAACGAGCATCAGTGTGAGTTCGGCCAAAATCTTCACGTAAGGCGCCTTTACTCCTTCGTGCAACAAATCGAGCGAAAAAAAATTAATAAGGAAGCCGATGGTCACAAACACCATGGGCGCTGTGATAATTGATTGCTCGGACAGCCGTGAAAACAATCCATAGCACAGAAGAAGAAAGGCGGTGAAAACAATTATTGGATATTCAGTCATGCTTATTTAGCCATAAAAAAGCTTTGGGCGATATCACGAAAACTACTTAGAATACTCACATCTGTTATTGATCATCAGCAGTACTATTCGGTGCAATCCCGGCCTGGTTCAGAAACAACCGATATCGAAATTGAATCACATTATCATTGCGTATAAAGTCACCGTCAATTTCATTCCGGGAAGACTGCAGGGTATAGCTAATATCGAACCGATGTTTATAGTTGAGCCGGTAATTGAGACCCAACTTCGCTCTTCGGCGGTTGGCATAACGTTCCTGGAGTTGTTCATCAAGAACAATAAACTCCTCATAATCCAGGGCGACATACCAAAGGTTATCTGTAAATAGATTGGGGCCGTTAAGGCATATATACGCTTCTGCTTTCAGCCGGGCACGATTGCTGACATCCCAATCATTCTCTTCCACCTGCCTGAAGTAGCGTTGCTGATAACGCACTAACACACGTGTATCGATTCGTTTGTTTTGTGTTATGTAAAATCGCAGTCCTACTAATGGGCTGATTTCAAAGCTATTTGAGCCCACTTTTTGCAACGTATAGGCTAACGGCACATCCAAGGTCACGTCAAGAAATGTAAAAATGAGAGATTCAAACGTGGTTGTCAGGCCAATACTTCTCCATTTATCTTCATTCGACAATAGTGTCTGGTAATTGGCCGCGGCCTCAAACAAGAACCTGTTTGCAAATGGATAGTCAACTTGGTAGTCAAACCAAAGTTGCTCTTTATGCTGAGCGCTTACTATGTTAAATGCCGCCATCAAAACTACCACGCACCAGACTTTCACCATTCTACATCGAGGGTCAATAAAACGTAATTTACGATTATTTGAAATCTCCTCCACCAACCTTGTTGACACCAAATAAGGCGAGCTGAGATTCCTTTCGCCGCGTTCGAAGTTCATTCAAAGTTTTAATGCCTTTGATAAATGTCTGGCGATCATTAATTCTTCATTTGTTGGAATGACGAACACTCCTACTTTGCTGCCCAAAGTGGAGATTCGACTCTTTTTATTCGACTTGTTGGCCTGTTCATCCAATTCTATTCCCAGCCAGGCACTTGCGTCACATATCCGCTGACGAATGATGGGCGAATTCTCGCCAATACCTGCGGTGAACACCAGTGCATCAAGACCCTTTAGCACAGCCGTGAGGGCTCCAATTTCCTTTGCAGCCCGATATACAAAATAATCAACTGCCTGTGATTCCTTCCCTCCCTCCTGTTCCAGAAGATCTCTCATGTCGTTGCTCTTTCCCGAGATACCGATCAAACCGGATCTCTTGTAAAGTATGTTCTCCACTTCCGAAACAGATAGCCCAAGGGATTGAAACATATATAACACTACGCCTGGATCAAGAGCGCCTGGACGTGTACCCATACAAAGCCCATCCACAGCAGTGAATCCCATAGTCGTATCTACACTCTTACCATTTGCGATTGCGCATAGGCTTGCACCGCTACCCAAATGTGCTACAATTGTCCGCCCGCCTTTTATCTCGGGCGCGACCTCAGGGATTATTGAATTTATGTATTCGTACGACAGACCATGGAAACCGTACTTCTGAACGCCTTGATTGCGGATATTTTCAGGAAGAGGAACCAGATCCACTATTGAATCGTGTCCACGATGAAAACCTGTATCGAAGCATGCAACCTGTGGGACACCCGGCAAACGATTTGAGACTGCGTCGATCGCTGCGATATTGTAAGGCTGATGAAGCGGTGCTAAAGGAATCAATTGACGCAGCTTGTTAAGGACATCCTCAGTTACAATCGTTGGTAAAAAATAACTCGTGCCTCCATGGACCACACGATGCCCAACTCCTACTAGCCGCGCTTCTTTGAATTGTGTACGAAGCCACCCTGCTAATGTATCAAGCGCGTCAACAGCATCCTTTATTTGTGCAAATGGCTTTTTGTCCACCAGCGTCTTACCGTCGCTGTCCTTTGCCGACAATACCGCGGCGCCACCGATTCCCTCGATTTGACCCCGTACAACCATGTCAAGGTTTCCATTCCGTGGTGGTCGATAAACACAAAACTTCAGGCTTGACGAACCCGCATTAAGGATTAAAACATAGTCATTCATAACGCCAAATCTCAAACCGTTACTGCCTGTTGCCTTCTTGAATGAGCAGCAAGCACGGCAACCGCACAACTTGCTATTCGTGAGCGGACGCTGTCGGCCCGGCTTGTAAGTATTACGGGAACTTTAGCTCCAAGCACCAACCCAGCACTATCTGCATTTGCGAGAAAACTCAGTTGTTTAGCTAATATGTTTCCTGCCTCAAGGTCGGGAGCAATCAGAATATCAGGGTCGCCAGCAACTTTCGAAATAATGCCCTTTGTTCTAGCGGCGTCAAGGCTAATGGCATTGTCAAAAGCAAGAGGACCATCCAGTAGCCCTCCCGTAATTTGCCCTCGCTCGGCCATCTTGCAAAGTGCGGCGGCATCAATGGTAGCAGGCATTTTTGAGTTTACAGTTTCTACAGCGGCAAGTATAGCTACTTTTGGTAGATCGCGACCCAATGATACTGCCAGATCGATTGCGTTCTGACAAATATCAACCTTGTCCTCCAGCGATGGTGCTATGTTAATGGCGCCATCAGTAATAATCAGCACTTTGTGATACGTCGGAACGTCCATTATGAAAACATGACTGATCCTTCTGCTTGTCCGAAGGCCTCCTTCACGCGACACGATCGCTGACATTAGCTCATCAGTGTGCAAACTACCCTTCATGAGCAACTCAGCCTTTCCCTCCCTTATCAGCGCCACCGCCTTGGCAGCCGAATCATGACTATGGCTTGAATCAACGATGTCGATATTGGTCAAGTCAATTTTCGCCGACTTCGCTACAGCATCGATCTTTTTTATTGGTCCCACAAGTATTGGTTTGATCAATCCAAGTTCGGCCGCTTCCATTGCTCCTGTGAGCGCAGTGAGTTCACACGGATGAGCCACGGCCGTAGGTATCGGCTCCAGGCTTTTACATTTGGCAAGTAACTGCTCATATTTTCCAGATCCGGTCTTTTGGTTCATAGCTCGATAATTTTTTGTACCCTAACAAATAAAAAAATAGCGCATTAATTAATCAGGCATTACATCATCCCAATTTAAAAGAAAAACCACCAATTCCATTTCACTGGCGTGCCTCTTCGAGAGGTGACTTATGAATGAGCACCACCATTGAATGGTCAATTGCCTTATACATTTTACCCGAAAATTCAGGGGCGTCTTCCCAGGCGCAAATATCTTCAGGTGATGGTAAAGATGTATCAATCCATCTTTTCCATCGTACATCTCCGTTTAACTTGGGTAGCTCAAAGTTTAAAGCATCAGAATAGGCATTTATTATATAATACATCCTTATTGATCCAGTGAGTGATTCCACTTCAATGCCAATCGCATGAGAATGCTCTGACCAATCCGGATGATTAAGTTTGACACCGTGCCATTTGAATTTTGCCCGGCTCAACCATTGCTGAAGGCTCATACTAAATTCATCTCTCGCCATATCGCGTCGCAACCGGCTTTTAATCAGCAATTTCACGAAGCGGAAAAGTCCAGCATTTTTTTCCAACAGGTCCCAATCAAACCATGATATATTGTTATCCTGGCAATAACTGTTATTGTTGCCCCGCTGGGTACGTCTTATTTCGTCCCCCATAAGAAGCATGGGGGCACCAACTGCCAACAGTGTTACCGTAAGAAAATTTTTACATTGCCTGTTCCGAAGGTCCTCAATTTTTTTCTCTGACGAAGGTCCTTCAATACCACAATTCCAGGATATGTTATCATTGGTACCATCACGGTTATGCTCACCGTTTACTTCATTATGTTTTGAATTGTAAGAAACGAGATCATTAAGGGTGAAACCGTCGTGACACGTGATGAAGTTTATACTTTTTTCCGGCTCACGATTGCTGGCCTCATAAAGATCCGGACTTCCAAGTGTCCGTGTAACAAACTTCGAAACGTTTGCCCTGTCGCCTTTTAGGAAACCTCTTACATCATCTCTAAATTTCCCATTCCATTCACGCCAGCTGTCTCCAATAAAACTGCCTACCTGATAAAGACCCGCTGCATCCCATGCTTCCGCGATTAATTTTGTGCCAGCCAGCGCCGGATCTGAATCTATATCCCATAACACCGGTGGGTTTTCTATTGGGTGCCCCTTATCGTCCCGCGATAAGATGGAAGCGAGATCAAACCTGAAACCATCGACGTGCATTTCCTCGACCCAATAGTGGAGACTATCAATTATCATTCTTCTTACGATAGGATGATTTGCATTTATTGTATTACCCGTGCCTGTATAATTCGAATAAGAAGATTTATCGCTATCAAGTGAATAGTAGATTGAATTGTCGATGCCCCGGAAGCAATAATTGGGACCATTTAATCCCCCTTCTGCAGTGTGGTTGAAAACGACATCTAAAATCACTTCTATCCCTGCCTTGTGAAAAGCTTTCACCATGTCACGGAATTCGTTCAACACTTTCAGTGGATCATTTGAACTACCGTATCCGTTGTGAATAGCAAAAAAGGATATTGGGCTGTATCCCCAATAGTTAACAAGTCCTTTGGGACAGTCCTGCGTGTCGAACTGAAAGACTGGCAACAATTCTACTGCAGTAATACCCAAATCAAGAAGGTAAGGAATCTTTTCAATGAGCCCGAGATATTTACCACGGTTTTTTTTGGAAACGCCTGAACTCGAATGTTTAGTAAACCCGCCCACATGCAATTCATAAATGACTGTTTGCGCAAATGAACGACAAGGACGACTCACTCCTTCCCAATCATATTTATTGAGATCGCATATCACACTTTTCATCGAAGGCCCAGTGACCTTACCTGACTTAGTAAACCAAACTCGCTTGATTCCTTCGGGTATTGAAACGGCTTTCGCGTAAGGATCGAGGAGGATCTTATCAGGATCGAACCTGTGGCCTTTGGAGGCAGCGGATTCACCAATAACATGGTATCCATAGAGTTGACCAGCCTTCAGACCGGGAACAAATATGTGCCAATAATTTCCGGAGTGATTTCGCCGTCTGTCAAGTGGAATAACCTTTGTTGGACTAATGTCAGCTGAATTGTTGAAAAGCAACAACTCGACGTTCTCACAATTTTTTGAAAACAAGCAGAAATTGACGCCTTCCTTTGTTAAGGTTGGTCCGATAGGATAGCTATTACCTTCAGGATTGAACGTCATGTGCAAATTATCTTGACTAAATTATAACACTTTCGATCATATAAATATGATCAATTTCATTTTTGTCGTCCATAGTTTAATTTATATTTAATGTAAACAACCTCTCCTCCAATGACGAAATTTGAGATTGCCCTCAAGAAGTATCTGGACATCTTCGCCAGTCAGGAAATGTATTTCATAAATGACCTGAAGAATCTGGAGTTGTTCCAAAAGACACCCGGAAACAAAGATGCTGAAGATGTTCGCACCAAAGTCAGCGCTATCAACGACAAGGAAATTGGCAACCTTGGAATACTTGAGCGTGTGGTCGGCCACATCCAAAACTTAAATATTGACGAACGGCTGAAAAAGAGCGACCCTGGTCTTGTCGAGGATATCGCCAAAGTCGACGTTGGTGTCCAACAACACCATTTGTTACACTTCGCATCGGTGTACTGCAATTTCCATAAGCCTGACGTGTATCCAATCTATAGTGAGCAGTATCTCAGTTTTTACCGGCGATACATCATTGAATACAAACTCCCCCTGGATCCTGAGAAAATAAATACGTATGACGTTTTCACAAAGGCATTAAACGACCTTGTCGGACGTCTTGGACTAGCTGGCAAAATGAATTACCTGCATCTTAGAAAGTTTGCGTGGCTTTATGCTGAGCACGTAGTAAAAGAAGCCGCCGTTTAACAGATAGATTTCATTCAGGCTATAGCCCCTCTCTTTTATGGCAAAAAGTAAAACGACTAAGAAGACTCCTAAAAAAATTACATCAGAAAAATGGGAAGAAGCGTGGCAACTTCATTGGAAGAAGGCTCAATTGAATTATGAGCTACCCCCAACTGACAAAGGATCCTCCCTTGATGAACGAAAATTCCTCAGCATTACCAGATCGGCAGAGAAAGAAAAAGCGCGATTAAAAAGAATCACGAAGGAGTTTGAGATGGGATTCAAGAAACTTGGCAGAATAGGACCAGCAGTTACTGTATTCGGATCTGCGCGATTTAAACCAGGTGAACCCTATTATGAGTTGGCAAGACAAACTGGAAGAGTGTTTGCCGAAGCGGGCTTCACTGTATTGACTGGAGGTGGTCCTGGTGCGATGGAGGCGGCGAACCGCGGAGCACACGAAGCTGGCGGGCTCACGTATGGGCTCAACATCATTTTACCGCATGAGCAGCGACCCAACCCCTATGTGAACGACAGCTTTGAGTTCAATTACTTCTTTGTCAGAAAGGTGATGCTGGTGAAGTATTCGTGTGCTTATGTTGTTGTGCCCGGAGGTCTTGGCACGCTTGACGAACTTTTTGAAGCTGCTACGCTGATCCAGTGTAAAAAAATCGGGCGCTTTCCATTGATACTTGTTGGCGGGAAATTCTGGAAGGGTCTTCGCGACTTTATAGCCTATATGGCCTCGCAGGGTGTCTTTAACGCGGATGAGGTCGGATTCTCAAGGATTGTGGAAACACCGGAAGAAGCTGTTCAATTAGTCCTGAAAAGCCTCCCAAAGGGTTTTAGCAAACAACTCAATCCCACGAATAAGGCCAGTAAAACGGCAAATCCAAAAAAAACGTCGAGGCGAAAGTGATGATCACCTAGCCCTCCTCGAACAAATAATTCAAGTTTCATCTCAATCTACATTTGTGAACTTTCCCCAGTCATTCCAACATCTTCCCATTATCGTTCACGACCAAAGTTCAGACTGTAGGTCAACCTTAATAGAGCAACCAGCCTTTTATCACCAACCATTTCTCATCAGAAGAATGCAGAAAAAGTAAATAAAACGAAGGGGTCATCAAATCCGAGGTTATAGACGTAGGTTGTAACCTCCCAGGATTTGAAACCTGCTCCCACCAAAATGCCACGTTGGAGGTCAAGATCAGTTTCATATAATTTTGTACGCTGCGCGCTAATGCCGACCCATAGCCAGTCCGTAGGAGAATATGAAAGGTCTGACCAATTGTAAAAAAAGTTATTTTCTGTTGTTCCGAGATCAAACAAGTATTCGGCTTCGCTATAAAGTTCAAACCGGCCAAGGGACAAGGTTAATTCAAGCCCTGTTGTAAACCCCTGCGTCAGGCCAAATGCTCCGCCCACCATGGGTGTAATTGTGTACTCAAGCTTTTTTCCCCCGGCAAAGTTGTAGCCAACCCATCCGGAAAAAGTTTCGCGATCCTCATAGTTATAACGAGCTTCCAGATGCAGCCACTTCCAATCTGCTTTCATCAAGGGCAATACAAAAAAATCTTCTGGAATAAGATAAAAGTTGAGGTCGGGATTAAATGACCAGGGTTTGGATGCAACGGAATCCGTATCCTGTCCTTGGGCAGCAACCGACAACATAAGTGCCAAAACAAGATAAGATAATCGCTTCATCCGCCCAGCGCCATTGTTACCAATACCAACAAAACTCCTATCAGGCAATAAACCATTGCTGTGACTAAGCGGTTAAATCCCGCATAACTTGCCAATAACCATCCGCCGACAAAGAGCATTAACAAAGCAACCCCATTTGAAACTCTTAAAGCAAAGGCTACATCATCGAATATTCCAAAAGGTAGAGCAACAGGGAAAGTGCATAAAAACACCAACATGAAGATCTGGACACCTGAGGCAAGGTCACGGCCAGTCAGTAAATTTCTGTGAGCTGGTTCGGGCAATTTCTTGAGTTTTTCTCCGATATTATCCAATTCGTTGTCGGAAAGCAACGCCGAGACTACAGGCTGCATTTCCCCACGCAGTATTTCTCTGACATAGACCGGCGACTTTGCAGCCACGATCTTTTTAATGGTTAGAACACCATGACCTCGTTCTGCCAATACATTCATTAGATACATAATGGCATCAACAATTCCCCATGCAACGTTGCAACCTAACGCTGCCCAAAGCAGTTCCCTTATTTCCTGTCGTCCCTCTGTAGCAGCGCTGATCGCGCCTGTAAACGTGAGGACCATAATGAGGCCAAACAAGACCTCTGAGGTCCTGTCCACAGGATTTAGCACGGCGCCTTCACTGATCCTGCTCTTCCAAAAATTGTTGGGTGACATTTATGTAGGTATAAAATAAAACATTGTAGCTATGATCAGGTACACAACGAGCAGTTGAACCCCCTTGTACCAATTCGATCGTCCGTCCCCAGCGATTATTGTGCTAATGATCACGCTCAGAAACAGCGAACCAATCAATGCACGCGAAAAGGATAGGTTCATTTGTGAGGGACCGACAAACAAGCTCAGTAGTACCAAGAAAGGCGCGATGAACAGTGCTATCTGAATTGAGCTTCCTAATGCGATGCCTATACTGAGATCCATTTTGTTCTTGCTGCCCATTGCTATTGCAGAGATGCTTTCGGCAGCACCGCCGATCACTGCCAAAAAGATCACTCCGATAAAGATGCTGGACATGCCCAACGCCGTTCCTGTTTCTTCGGCCGCTCCTACTAAAATTTCACTCATAAACGCTGCCAATACGGACGCAGCAATAAGAGAGATTACAGCCCTTTGCAGCGACCAACGCTCGCCGTGGTGCTCATGACCCTCGTTTCCCCCACTTCTGAAAAAGTCCGGGTGCGTTTTCAGCATAAAGAACAGATAAAGTCCATACGCAGCCAACAGCATTAGTGAAAGAATAATGTTGAGCGTATTTTCGTGGGGGGTGGGCCCGGCATTTCCGAAAAAACGATGGAACGAGCTCGGAACTGTGAGGCTAAGCACCGCGATCATCATCATAGAGCTGTATACGCGTATACTCACTGGGTTGTAGTCTTGATTGCGATACTTTATACCACCAATGAGAAATGACGCGCCCATTGCCATAAGCAGGTTTGCGAGAATTGCCCCTGCGATTGATGCCAGGACCATGTCATGAAGGCCTTCCCGAAGTGCAACGATTGCTATTATAAGCTCCGGGAGATTGCCAAACGTTGCGTTGAGAAGTCCGCCAACTGCGTCACCGGTATACGTAGCGAGGTTTTCAGTTGACGTGCTAATCAGGCGGGCAATCGGAATTATTGAAAGAGCCGCGGAAAAGAATATCATCGGCGCGGATGCATGTGATCTTTCCAGGACAATAGTGATGGGTAAGAATACGAACAGCCAATGTATACCTGGTTTTAAGATTTCTTTGAGCATATAAAATAGAGGTAATATTGACGCAACAGCTATATTAAGACTACTACTTCCGCTACAAAAACATTTGTTTCCGTCACCCAATCTAAGGAATTCAATCCTTGGCAGCCGGTTCAACACTTAGAATTAGATTTCTAATTCATAAGATGCAGAAGTTGAACTGGAACTTTACATATTATTCATAAAACATTTCCATCAAAATAAGTGTTTGCCAGTCTTGTAGATTGGCAATATCGCCGGGCATTCTTTAACTTATAACTCCAATTTCATCAAAAACCCCCTCCCGATGAATGAAAAGAAAATAAAAGGTCTAGACGAGGAAATAGTCCGGTCCTCGAAGAAGATCAAGGTCTTAAGCGCGCTGGCATGGCCACAGGGTGAAGAAGAGAAATTTTTAGAGAATTGGAATAGAGGGAATCCGAAGTTGCCAAAGATCAACCTTACCCCTCCCGACGTCCAGGAAAGCATTTCTTCATTGGAAAGTATTGCGGATCAATGTCAAGCAAGTGATCCGGTCGAAAAGTACCTGATGGAGACCGCTCGTAGCTACGCTTATGCAGGGAGAATGATCTCCGCAGTCGGTACGCCCGACTTTACCCGGTATTCGGTTAAAATATACGGGCGGCCCGATCATATTTATAGAACGCAGCGACTCACGGCAATTGACGCTGCAAAGTTCTTTTTGGAGATCACTGATAACCTTCTCGGTAACACTAATATTATCCCTACCGAAACCGACATTTCTGCTACGGAATTTGCGGGCTGGTTAAAAACAGAAGTTGATGAGTTCTTTGAACACGACACCGTAGAAGTTGTAGTTGACCCGAATATGGCTTCAAAGGCGCTTGCTGGAGCAACGCGCATCAGAGTAAGAGGAAGCGCCGTTTTTTCCCAACTTGACAAGGACCAACTCTTGTATCATGAAGCATTCGTACATACGGCCACACAGCTAAATGGAAAAAAGCAGCTTAATCTTCAATCGCTTGGTCTAGGCGCTCCAAGGACAACCCGAACTCAGGAAGGAATTGCAGTGCTCGCTGAACTAATTACAAATTCAATCGATATTAGCAGACTTAGAAGAGTTGCGCTGCGAGTGATTGCGGTGCAGATGGCGCTTGAGGGTGCTGACTTCATTGAGTTGTTCAAGTTTTTCGTCGATGCTGGTCAAACTCAGATCGAAGCCGTTCGCTCAGCTCAGCGTATTTTCAGGGGCGGTGCTGTTAAAGGTAGCGTTGTGTTCACTAAGGATGCAGTGTACCTTTCAGGCCTTCTAGAAGTTCATACATTTTTGCGGGTAGCCATACGTGATAACCGGCCTGATCTTGTCAGAAATCTTTTTGCTGGTAGGATGACCATTGCAGATGCCGTGAGACTTGCTCCACAATTTGACAACGGATGGTTAATACCACCTGTGTACATACCGACCTGGGCGTCTGATCTACGCAGATTAGCTGCATTGCTAGCCTACTCTGCATTCGTCGGCAATATAAAACTGGACGAAATATATCTGGAACGTGCTTTAGAAATAGAAGGGGATTTGGATTGAGCTTCGCTGCAGAGAACATGTGGGTCCAATAAAAAAGCCGTCATTTTTAGGACGGCTTTTTTGAGCTTCTGCCTGAATCTTAGTTCTTAATCAGGACGGAGGGTGCAGGTGCCTTTTTATTTGCAGCAGGTTTACCAGCCAGTGACTTATAAAAGAACAAACGTATATAATCCCCATCAGACAGGGTAACAGAAGCGCTCATACCATTCGTTATATCGCGCAAGTCTTCCTTCAACGTACCTTGTTCATTCTGATACGATGCGCTCACTCTCTTGTCGAACTCTTCGTAAGATCCATCAACCTTCTGAACCTGGAGCCTTCCGACCA
>Ga0111539_10007090_pt1 | contig 14366 bp, 15 predicted proteins | sample RhiMethybrSRZTD1_FD_79667 | JGI IMG/M metagenome (GOLD analysis project Ga0111539, IMG submission 79667) | Populus rhizosphere microbial communities from Tennessee, USA - Rhizosphere MetaG P. TD hybrid SRZTD1 (version 2) (version 2) | ecosystem: Host-associated > Plants > Roots > Rhizosphere >...
CGGGAGGCATCGCGAGCGCCCTGCACCGGGCTCAGCCTCGACAAGGAGACCGCGCATGATCGTCCGCTTCTTGCTGCTTCTGCTGGCCGTCGTGCTGGCCGCCCCTCGGGTCGCCGCCGAGCCGGGCGTCACCGACACCGAGATCGTCGTCGGCGGCTCGAACTCGTTCTCGGGCCCGCTGGCCTACACGGGCGAGCAGATCACGAAGTTCGGCGTCGATCTCTACTTCAAGGTGGTCAACGACGCCGGCGGCATCCACGGACGGAAGGTCCGGGCCGTCTATTACGACGACGGCTACCGGCCGCAGGACGCGGTCGCCAACACCAAGAAGCTCGTCGAGCAGGACAACGTCTTCGCGATCATCATCCCGCAGGGATCGCCGCCGGTGGTGGCGACGCTCGAGTATCTCGAGCAGCAAAAGGTGCCGATGCTGTTCCCGTATCAGAGCTCACCGGTGACGCGGGGCCGGCGCTACGTCTTCCAGGGGATGACGCTGAGTGACCGCTCGTCCCGGATGATGATCGACTACCTGGCCGGGACGCGAAAGTTCAAGAAGTTCGCGGCCCTCTACCAGGACGACGAGTACGGCAAGTCGTTCCTGGCCGCCTTCGAGAAGGACCTCGGCCGCTACGGGCTCAAGCTGACCGCTACCGAGTCGGTCAAGCGGGGCGTCGCCGACGTGAGCGCGCAGATCGCGAAGCTGCACGCGGCGCGGCCCGAGGTCACGTTCCTCGTGCTGGTGCCGGGGCCGGCCGCGCACGCCCTGCGCGAGCGCCAGAGGATCGGCTGGACCGACACGCTCATGGTTTCCACCGGGCCCTTGACCGACGAGAAGTACCTGGCGCTCGCCACCGACGCCGCCAACGGGGTCGAGGGGCTGTCGCTCTGGCCCGACCCGATGACGTCGGACCTCAAGGGCGTCCAGCTCTACCGGGCGTACATGCTGAAGTATTTCCCGAAGAACGAGCCGAATCGGTATTCGCTAGCAGGCTACTTCGCCGGGATGCTCTTCACCGAGGCGGCGATGCGCGCCGGACGCAATCTGACTCGAGACTCGCTCGTCACGGCCCTCGAGTCGATCAAGGGATTCGAGACCGGTATTCTGCCTCCGCTCACGATCGGGCCGGATCACGAGACGCAGAAGCAGGGATTCTGGGTGCGCGTCGAGAAGGGGCGGTTCACCCCGCTGACGGACTGGCTCAAGTCCGAGTAGGCGCGGTGCTCGAGGTCGGCGACCTCGCGATCAGCTTCGGCGGACTCGATGCGCTGAGCGGGCTCGGCTTTCAGGTCGCCGAGCGCGAGATCTTCGCGCTGATCGGGCCCAACGGCGCGGGCAAGTCGACCGTCTTCAACGTGATCACCGGGCTCTACCGGCCCGCGCGCGGCCGGGTCACGCTCGCCGGCGCGAGCTTGCTCGGTCTGGCGCCGCACCAGGTGGCCCGGCTCGGGGTTGCCCGCACCTTCCAGAACACCGAGGTCTTCAAGAGCCTGTCCGTCCTCGACAACGTCCTGGTCGGCCGCCACGCGCACCTGCGCGGCGGGGTCGTTCAGGGCGCGCTCGGGCTGCCGCCGGTGGCGCGCGAAGAGGCCGAGGCGCGCCGGCTCGCGCGCGAGCTTCTGGCGAGGCTCGGGCTCGAGGCCGTTGCCGACACCGAGAGCGGCAGCCTTCCGCTCGGCCTTCAGAAGCGGCTCGAGCTCGCGCGCGCGCTCGCCTCCGGACCGCGCCTCTTGCTGCTCGACGAGCCGGCCGGCGGCCTCAACCAGACCGAGACGCGGACGCTGATGGAGGTCATTCGCGGACTCCGCGACGAGCGCGGCCTGACGATCGTGGTCGTCGAGCACGACATGGAGCTGGTCATGGGCGTCTCCGACCGCGTGGCCGTTCTCGATCGCGGCCGCAAGATCGCCGAGGGCACGCCCCGCGAGATCGCGGCCGATCCGGCCGTCGTCGAGGCGTACCTGGGGAGCGCAAGCGAGGCGTGACTCCGGCGCTCGAGATCGACGACGTCGCGGTCTACTACGACAAGCGGCGCGCTCTCGAGGGCGTGACGCTGACGGTCGGGCGCGGCGAGATCGTGACCCTGCTCGGTGCCAACGGCGCCGGCAAGTCGACCACGCTGCGCGCGGTGTCGGGGCTCGTGCGGCCCGCGCGGGGACACATCCGGTACGAGGGACGGACCATCAGCGGGGCGACGGCCGACGCGATCGTGGCCGCCGGCATCGGCCACGTCCCCGAGGGCCGCGAGGTCTTTCCGGAGTTCACGGTGCTCGAGAATCTCCTGGTCGGCGGTCACACGGTGCCGCGCCGCCAGATCGGCGGGCGGCTCGAGGACGCCTTCCGGCTGTTTCCCGTTCTCCGGGAGCGGCGACTGCAGCGAGCCGGGACTCTCTCCGGGGGCGAGCAGCAGATGCTCGCGATCGGCCGCGCTCTGATGGCCCGGCCGCGCCTCCTCTTGCTGGATGAGCCGTCGCTCGGGCTGGCGCCCTTGCTCTCGCGCGAGATCTTCGAGGTGATTCGCCGCATCAACGCCGACGGCGTGTCCGTGCTGGTCGTCGAGCAGAATGCCCGCCGCGCCCTCGCGCTGGCGGCGCGCGGCTACGTGCTCGAGACGGGCCGGCTCGTCGCCTCGGGGCCGAGCGCAAGCCTGGCGGCCGATCCGCGCGTGCGAACCGCCTACCTCGGTCTCGACGGCCCCGCGCCCAGACGCTAGACTCGGTGACCGTGGCGATGTGGCAGCCCGAGCTCGAGACGCTCGAGCGCGAATCCCTGCAGCGCATGGTCGTGGAGCGCATGCGGGCGACGCTCGGCCGCGTGCTGAAGGAGCCGGCGTGGGCGCGCCGGCTCGGCGGCGTCGATCCGCGAGACATCGTCCGCGTCGAGGACTGGCGCAAGCTGCCGTTCCTCACGAAGGACGAGCTCCGCGATGCCTACCCGTACGGGCTCGCGTGCGGGCGCGCCGGCGGCTACGTCCGCGTCCAGATGTCGAGCGGAACGACCGGCAACCCGATCCTCAATCCGTGCACCGCTGCCGACGTGGCGCAGTGGGGCGAGGTGATGGCGCGCTGCTACACCGCCGCCGGCGTTGGCCGCGACGACGTCATCCAGATCACGGCCTCGTTCGGCCTCTTCACCGGGGGCTTCGGCTTTCACTACGGCGCCGAGCGGCTCGGCGCGATGGTGATCCCGACCGGCGCCGGCCGCACGGCGCTGCAGCTCAAGCTCATGCGTGACCTCAAGGCGACGGTGATCGCCGCGATCGCCACGTATCCTCTACGGCTGATCGAGGCGGCGCGCGAGGAAGGCATCGACCTCGGCTCGCTCTCGCTGCGGGTCGGCATGCTCGGCTCCGAGATGTGGTCCGACGAGCTCAGGGCGCGGATCGAGCGCGAGCTCGACATCCGGACCTTCGATCTCATCGGCATGACCGAGACCGGCGGGCCGGGGCTCGGCATCGACTGCGCCGCGCGCGCCGGCATCCACGTCTGGGAGGACCACTATCACCCGGAGATCGTCGACCCGGTGTCCGGCGCCGTCCTGCCCGACGGCGCCGAGGGCGAGCTGGTGGTGTCGACCCTGACCCGCGAGGGGCTGCCGCTGGTCCGGTACCGGACTCACGACCTGACGCGCGTCGTCTCGCGCGCGCGCTGCGACTGCGGGCGGACCGGCGTCCGGCTCGACCGCCTGCGCGGGCGGGTGGACGACATGGTGATCTACAAGGGCATCAACTTCTATCCGCGCCAGATCGAGACGACGATCCTCCGCCACGCCGGCGTGAGCCACGAGTACCAGATCGTGCTCGACTCGGAGAGCGGCGGCGAGCGCATGACCATTCACGTCGAGACCGAGCCGGCCTGCGATCCCTCGCTCGCCGCGCGGATCCGGCGCGAGCTCAACGATCTGCTCGCGCTCAGCCCCGAGGTGCGCCTTCACGCCATCGGCGCGATCGAGCGGGCGCAGGGCAAGGCGGTGCGCGTGGTCGATCGCCGGCCCCGGCGGTGAGCGGGCTCCTGTCCGGCATCACCGTGCTGAGCCTCGAGCAGGCGACGACCCTGCCGTTCCTGACCTATCGGCTCGCGTGCGACGGCGCCCGGGTGATCCGCATCGAGAGCGCCGAGCGTCCCGACCCCAACCGGTTCGTGGGCCGCGACCTGCTCGGCGAGCCCGGCATGCTGAGCTACTTCCTGCCCAACAACTGCGGCAAGGAGGCGATCACGCTGAACCTCGGCCATGCCGACGGCCGAGCGCTCCTGCGCGAGCTGATCGTGAAGCTCGGCGTCGACGTGTTCGCGTCCAACCAGCGCGCGCGCAACTACGGGCGCCTCGGGATCGAAGCCGCCGAGCTCCGCGCCGTGAAGCCCGATCTCATCTGGCTCGGCATCACCGGGTTCGGCCCCGGGCACGACGAGGCGGCGTACGACCCGATCCTCCAGGCGCGCGCCGGCTTCATGGCGCTGACCGGCGACGCCGAGGGCTTACCGATGGCCTTCGGACTGCCTATGGTGGACCTCGGCGCGGCCGAGCACGGCTACAGCGAAGTGGTGAAGGCGCTGTACCGCCGCGTCACGACGGGCGAGGGCGCGCGCATCGACGTGTCGATGCTGGCGAGTGCCTTGTCGTGGATGGTCTCGCCCGTCGCCTTGTCGACGAGCCTCGGCGAGACGGTGACGCGCAAGGGCAATCGCCACCAGTTCTTCGCCCCGGTTGACGTGTACAAGACGCGCGACGGCCATGTGTTCATGGCGGTGGGGAACGACCAGCAGTGGGCGGCGCTGACGGCGCTGCCGCGGTTCGTGGCCCTCGGGCTGCCCGAGTACGCCGCCAACGCGGGCCGCATCGCCGACGTGGATCGCCTGAACCGCGAGCTGTCCGTCCGCTTCGCGTATCTCACGACCGAGGAGGCGCTCGAGTCGCTGCGCCGCGCCGGGATCCCGGTAGGCCGCGTTCCCACGCTGGCCGAGGTGACGGCCGATCCGCTGGTCGCGCCTCGGCTCATGGAGATCACCGACCCGCGGTCGGGGCTCCGGCTGAAGCTGCCGGGGCCGCCGGCTGGCGAGGCGCCGGCGCTGAGCTTTCCGCCGCGGCTCGGTGAGCACAATGAGAAGATCTACGGCGAGGCGCTCGGGCTGTCGGCCGAGCGGCTGGCCGAGCTGCGGCAGCAGCGGATCGTCTGAGGCGATCGCCCGGGGACAAGGAGCACGACACGTGAACGACATCTTCTATCTGACTGAAGAGCAGCGGATGATTCGCGATCTGGCGCGAAAGGTCGCGCGCGACCGCATCGCGCCGCACGCCGCGCACTACGACGAGACCGAGAGCTATCCGACCGAGTCGATGCGCGCGCTGGTCGAGTCGGGCCTGTTCGGCATCTGGGTGCCGGAGGCATATGGCGGGACCGCCATGGGGTGCCTCGCGCTCTCCCTGGTGGCCGAGGAGCTCGGCTGGGCGTGCGCCGGGACGACGACGAACTTCGGCGCGCACCCGCTCGGGGGCCTGCCGATCCTGCTCGCCGGCACCGAGGAGCAGAAGAAGAAGTACCTTCCCCGGCTGGCGGCCGGCGAGTTCATGGCCGCCTACTCGCTCTCGGAGCCCGGCTCGGGCTCGGACGCCGCGAGCCTCCGCACTACCGCGGTCCGCAAGGGCGACCATTACGTGCTGAACGGATCGAAGCAGTGGTGCTCGCACGGCGACCACGCCGACGTCATCACGGTCTTCGCGACGGTCGATCCGGGCAAGCGCGCCCGCGGGATCACGGCGTTCGTCATCGAGAAGGGGATGGCCGGGTTCTCCGTCGGCAAGAAGGAAAAGAAGATGGGGATCCGCTGCTCGCCCACCGTCGCGCTCCATTTCACCGACTGCGCCGTGCCGGCGACGCAGCGGCTGGGTGAGGAGGGCGAGGGATTCAAGATCGCGATGCGGACCCTCGACATGACGCGGCCGATGACCGGTGCCATGGCGGTCGGCATCGGTCAGGCGGCCCTCGACGCGGCGGCCGCCTACGCGAAGGAGCGCCAGCAGTTCGGCCAGCCGATCGCCGCGTTCCAGGGCATCCAGTTCATGCTGGCGGACATGGCGATGCAGGTGCACGCCGCGCGCCTAATGGTGCACCACGCTGCGCGCCAGGTCGACGCGGGCATAAAGGGCAACACCTTCGAGGCGTCGATGGCGAAGTGCTGGGCCGGCGACGCCGCCATGAAGGTGGCGACCGACGCGGTCCAGATCTTCGGCGGCTACGGCTACACCCGAGAATTTCCGGTGGAGCGATACATGCGTGACGCGAAGATCATGCAGATCTACGAGGGCACGAACCAGATCCAGCGGATGATCATCGCCAAGGAGCTCCTGGGAGGCGGCGCATGACGACCACGCATCGAGTGACGCGGCGGGCCTGGCTGAAGACGACCGCCGCCGGCGCGGCGCTCGCGGGCTTTCCGCTGCCGCTCCGTGCTCAGCCGCGCACGTTCAAGATCGGCGCCGTCCATCCCGTTACTGGCGCCCTGGCCGAGCCCGGCCAGGCCTGTCGCCTCGGTGCTCAGATGGCGGTGGAAGCGGTCAACGCGGCCGGCGGCGTCAAGTCGAAGGGCGGAATCCGGCTCGAGCTGATCGTGGGTGACACGCAGACGAAGCCCGAGAACGGCCGCGTCGAGGCCGAGCGCCTCGTCAACCAGGGTGCCCAGATGCTCCTGGGCTCGTTCGACTCCGGGAGCACCAACGCCATGGTGTCGGTCGCCCAGCAGAAGCGCGTGCCGTTCCTGATCGACATCGCGGCCGCCGATCCCATCACCGCGAACGTCGCCAGATCGGTGAAGGAAGGCCAGCAGAAGGTCCAGTACGTCTACCGGAACTTTCCGACCGGCTCGAGCTTCGGGCGCCGCGCGGTCCAGTACTTCGACGAGATCTTCACGGAGGCGAAGGCGTCGCCCAAGCGCATCGTCCTGATGTACTGCAACGACCTCTTCGGCCAGAACCAGGCGCGCGGCTTCCAGGCCGCGCACAAGGCCGTCAACCCGTCGTGGGAGATCGTCGAGTCCATCCCGTGGCCCGAGCCCCCGTCCGATCTCTCGACCGAGGTCTCGAAGGCGAAGGCCGCGAAGCCCGACGTGATCGCGCCGATCACGCGGCCCGCGTCGGCCCTGCTCCTGTTCCCCGAGATTCGCAAGCAGCGGATCGAGATGATGGGCGTCGTCGGCCCGGGCAGCCCCGGGCTCTACGAGGCTGGTCAGCTGGCGGCCCTCAAGGACGATCTCGAATACGTGCTGACGAGCGTGCCGTGGGCGAACTTCAAGAACCCGAAGACCAACGCCGTCGGCGATGATTATCGCAAGCGATCGGGCGGCCGGACCTTCGACACCAACTCCGGATACTCCTACGACGCGGTGTTCGTCATCGCCGACGTCCTCGAGCGCGCCGCGAGCCTCACCGATCCCGACGCGATCGTCGAGGCGATGAAGGCGACCAGCTTCACCGGCGGGCTCATGCAGTACGCAGGTCCAGTGACGTTCAACGAGCTCGGGGACAATCCCAATGCCGTCCCGACGATGATCCAGATTCTCAGCCAGAAACCGGTCGCGGTCTGGCCCAAAGACGCGGCGCTTCAGAAGTTCGTCTTCCCACGGCCGCGCGCGTAGCTCACCCCAGGGTGGTGGGCGCGGGCGGCGGACTGAGGTCGCGGTCGACCGGACCACGCGGCACGCGTTCGCTGCCCCGTGGTGGCTGGGCTCCATCAGGGCGCTCACATGCCGGTCGCCGCGTGCCGGGAACGGGTCCTGTCGACCCTGACCCCAGTCCGCCGCCCACGCCCGCCACCCAGGATTGGCCACGCCGTCGCGGCCGTCGTCACTTCCCGCATAGCTCGTCGAATCCCCCGTTTCTCCGCGCTTCGGAGACGGCGTGGATCTGACGCTCGTCCTGCAGGGGCTGGTCAGCGGCCTGCTCTTCGGCGGGGTGTACAGCCTCATGGCCGTGGGGCTCACGCTGATCTTTGGCGTCATGCGCGTGGTGAATTTCGCCCACGGCGACATGATGGTGTGGGGCATGTACCTTGCCTACGTCCTGGCCGCGCGGGCCGGCGTCGATCCCTACCTGAGCTTCGTCGTCTGCGCCGGCGCCTTGTTCGTGCTCGGCCTGATCGTGCAGCGCGGCCTCGTCGACCGGATCATCGCCGCGCCCCACGAGATGCAGATTCTCCTGATGCTCGGCGTCGCGCTGGTGCTCGAGAACGTCGCGCTGATGGCGTTCGGCCCGGAGCCGACGCGAGTCCGGTCGGCGCTCGGCGGAGCCGCCTTGTGGCTCGGGCCCGTTTTCGTCGACGTCGCGCGCCTCGTGACCTTCGCGGTCGCCGTCGCCCTCACGATCGGTCTCTCCCTCTTCCTCGATCGGACCGACGCCGGCCGGATGATCAGGGCCGTGGCCGACAACACGTACGGCGCGCTCGTGATCGGCGCCGACGCGCGGCGCGTCTACGCGGTGGCGTTCGGCGTGGGCGCGGCCTGCGTGGGCGCCGCCGGTGCGCTGGTCTCTCCGATCCTCCCGTTCCAGCCGTCGACCGGGCTCTCGCTCTCGGTGACGTCGTTCAACATCGTGATCATCGGCGGGATGGGGAGTCTGACGGGGGCGTTTATCGGCGGCCTGCTCGTGTCGGTGGCGGAGTCGCTCGGCGCCGTGTTCCTCAAGCCGTCGCTGAAGGAGCTGATGAGCTTCTCGCTCCTGATCCTGATTCTGCTGGTGCGCCCGGCCGGGCTCTTCGGGAGGCGAGCGCTGTGAAGTGGCTGCTCGTCGTGGCGCTCGCGGCGCTGCTCGCGCTCCCGGCGGTCCTCAGCTCGTACGCGCTCACCATCTTCATCCTGATCTTCTTCTACGGATTTCTCGGACAGGCGTGGAACATCGTCGGGGGCTACGCCGGCCAGCTCTCGGCGGGGCACGCGGCCTTCGTGGGCGTCGGCGGCTACACGGCTACGATGCTGGCGACCTCGGCGGGCCTCACGCCGTGGCTCGGCATGTTCGTGGGCGCGGCGCTGGCCGGGCTGCTCGGCGCGATCATCGGCTATCTCGGCTTTCGCTTCGGCCTGCGCGGCTTCTACTTCGTGCTGCTGACGGTGGCGTTCGCCGAGATCTGCCGCGTCGCGGTCTCCAACATCGACGCGCTCGGCGGCCCCCTCGGTCTTTACATCACATTCACCGGCGATCCGCGCCAGTTCCAGTTCCAGGACGCGCGCGTCTACTACTACATCGCGCTGGCGCTCATGCTGGTCGCCACCCTGGTCGCCTGGGCGATCGGCCGGCGGCGCTTCGGCATCTATCTGGCGGCGATCCGCGAGGACGAGACGGCGGCGGAGGCCAGCGGGGTGAACGCGTTCAAGTACAAGATGCTCGCGATGGTCGTGTCGTCCTTCCTCACCGGCCTGGGCGGCACGTTCTACGCGTTCTACCTCTTCTCGCTGCAGCCCGGGTCGCTCTTCGGCATCCCGCTCTCGGTCGAGATCATCATCCGGCCGATCGTCGGCGGCGCCGGCACGCTCGCCGGTCCTATCCTGGGTTCGTTCATCCTCACGCCCCTGGCTGAGGTCTCCCGGCTCTACCTGGGCGGGGGAGGGCTGCACGGCGCGCACCTGATCGCGTACGGTGTGCTCCTGATCGCCGTGGTGCTGTTCCTCCCCGAGGGCGCTTATCCGCGCCTGCGCCGCGCCCTTCAGCGGAGCCGGCGGCCGTGACCCCGCTGCTCGAGGCCCGCGGGCTCTCGCGGAGCTTCGGCGGCCTCCGAGCCGTCGCCGGGCTCGACCTCACGGTCGCGCTGGGCGAGATGCTCGGCCTCATCGGCCCCAACGGCGCCGGCAAGACGACGGTCTTCAACCTGCTCTCCGGGTTCCTGGCCCCGGACGGCGGCGATGTCCGCTTCAACGGCCGCTCGATCGTGGGCCTCCCGCCCCACGCCATCTGCCGCCTCGGGCTCGCCCGGACGTTCCAGATCACGCGGCCGTTCGCGCGCATGACCGTGCTCGAGAACGTGCGCGTGGGCGCTCTGGCCCGCCATCCGCAGACGCCCGAGGCGCTCGGCCGGGCGCGGGAGGTCGTGGAGCGCGTGGGGCTCGGCGCCCGAGCCGGCGTCGCGGCGACCGCCCTGACGATCGCCGAGCGCAAGCGGCTCGAGCTCGCGCGCGCGCTCGCCACCGAGCCGGCGCTGCTCCTGCTCGACGAGGTGATGGCTGGCCTCAATCCGACAGAGGTCGAGGCGATCATTCGCCTGATTCGCGACGTGCACGCCTCCGGCATCGCCGTCGTCCTGATCGAGCACAACATGCGGGCGGTCATGACGCTCTCGCACCGGATCGTCGCCTTGAGCTTCGGCGAGAAGATTGCCGAGGGGGCGCCGGCCGACGTCGCGAATCACCCGAAGGTGATCGAGGCCTACCTGGGAGACGAATACGTCCGCGCTGCTCCGGCTTGACGGGCTCGAAGCCGGCTACGGCGACCTGACAGCCATCTCCGGCGTCTCGCTCGAGGTGCGCCCAGGGGAAGCCGTCACGCTGATCGGATCGAACGGCGCCGGCAAGACCACCACGCTGCGCGCCATCAGCGGGCTCCTGCCATTACGGGCCGGTCGCATCGAGTTCGAAGGCGCTCGGCTCGACGGTCTCGGCTCGAGCCAGATCGTCGCGCGGGGGATCGCGCACGTGCCGGAGGGGCGCCAGCTCTTTCCGACCATGACGGTGCGCGACAACCTCGAGCTCGGTGGCCGCGCGGCGGACCGGCGCCGGAGGAACGAGGCGCTCGAGAGCGTCTTCCAGCTCTTTCCGCGGCTGCGCGAGCGCGAGCGGCAGCTCGCCGGCACCTTGTCGGGCGGCGAGCAGCAGATGTGCGCGATCGGCCGCGGGCTCATGGCCCGCCCGCGGCTTCTTTTGCTGGACGAGCCGAGCCTCGGGCTCGCGCCCCTGGCGGTGAAGCTGATCTTCGAGACGCTCCAGGCGATCAACCGCGGCGGCACCACGATCGTGCTCGTCGAGCAGAACGTGCCGCGCGCGCTCCAGCTCTCGCACCGCGGCTACGTGCTCGAGAACGGCCGCATCGTGCTCGAGGGGACGCGCGACAGTCTCCTGGCCAACCCCCACATCAAGCAGGCGTACCTCGGCCGCTGAGGACCGCCGCGGGGCGGCCTCTTGACAAGCTCTCATCTTTCACGCTACCAATTAGGGCCTCCTAATATGATCAAGACGGTAGACCGAATTCTGGAAGTTATGGTGACCGAGGGTTACCGTGCAGGCGCCGCGTGACGACGCGGCGGCCGGGCCGCGGCCGCCGCGCCGGGTCGAGAGCGTGGCCCTGTTCCAGCGCGACCGCGAGCTGGTCATCGTCCACCACGGGCAGGAGTACCGCCTGCGCATCACGAAGTCCGGAAAGCTGATCCTGACGAAATGAGGAGAAGGGGCCTCCTGCTCGACTGGCCTCAATTCCGAATTCGATTCACACGGAGCCCCGCGATGACCGAGATGCGTGTCGTCCAGGTGTGTACCTGCCAGAAGACCGACCGGCCGATCGTCCTGCTCGAGGACGCCGGCCGCAGCCGCTGGTTGTCCTTCTACTTGCCGACGGACGAGGCCAACCGTCTGGCCCGGGTGCTGAGAGGCCGACCGTGCGTGCCCGTCTTTGATCTGCTGGGGCAAGTCGCCACGGCGGCCGGGCTCGAGGTCGTGCGCGCCGAGATCGACGGCGACGAGCGCGGCGTCTCGGCGGCGCTCGTGCTGAGCCGCGGCGAGCGCGTCTTCAAGTTCGGCTGCCATCCCGCGGACGCCCTCGCGCTGGCGCTCCGAGTCGGCGCGCCCATCCTCGCCTCGGACGAGGCCCTCGCCCATGCCTGCCCGGCCGACCCCGAGTTGCAGGCGCGGGCCGTCCGGCGCTGGCTCGACCAGCTGCGCCCCACGGATTTCGACGACCACGGCGCCGGCACCGAATAGCCCCGATCCGTCTGCGCCGGGCGGATAAGGTACTCTTGAGGGCCCCGAGCGGCTCGGCGGGGAGGGAGGGGCCGGCATGACGAGTCCGATCATCACCGAGGCGATCCGGGTCCTCGTCGACCGCCGCGACCTGACCCGCATCGAGGCCGCCGCGGCGATGGAAGCGATCATGTCGGGGGCGGCCACCAACGTCCAGATCGCCGCGTTCCTGACCGCGCTCCGGATGAAGGGCGAGACGGTCGAGGAGCTCATCGGCTTCGCGCAGGTGATGCGCGACAAGGTGGCGCGTGTTCCCGCCAGCGGCGAGGTGACGGCGTCGCTCACCGGCACGGACCGCGAGATGTTGATCGACACGTGCGGCACCGGCGGCGACGCCTCGGGCACGTTCAACGTCTCGACCGCAACCGCGTTCGTGGTGGCCGGCGCGGGCCTCAAGGTCGCCAAGCACGGCAACCGCTCCATGTCGGGCCTGAGCGGCGCGTCGCTCTGCGGCTCGGCCGACGTCGTCGAGACCCTCGGCGTGAAGCTCGAGCTGGCGCCCGAGCTGGTCGGGCGCTGCATCGCCGAGATCGGCATCGGCTTTCTCTACGCGCCGCTCCTGCATACGGCGATGAAGCACGTCATGGCGGCCCGCCGCGAGGTCGGGATCCGCACGGTCTTCAACCTGCTCGGGCCGCTGACGAACCCGGCCGGCGCCAACGCGCAGGTGATCGGCGTGGCGGCGGCGGCGCTCACGGAGGCCCTGGCCCGGGTGCTGGCGGAGCTCGGCACCTACCGCGCTTTCGTAGTCCACGGCGCGGGGGGTCTCGACGAGATCTCCAATACTGGCGAGAGCCGGGTGTCCGAGGTCCGGGAAGGGGTCGTCCGGACCTATACGGTGCGGCCCGAGGACTTCGGCCTGGCGCGCGTTTCGATCGGCGACCTGCTCGGGGGCGACCGCGAGCAAAACGCCGAGATCATTCGCGATATTCTCCGCGGCGAGCCCGGCCCCAAGCGCGACATCGTCCTCATGAACGCGGCCGCGGCGCTGGTGGCCGGCGGCCGGGCGCGTGACCTGAAGGAAGGGGTCGAGCTGGCCGCCCGGTCGGTCGACTCGGGCGCCGCGTGGGGCAAGCTGGAGGGCCTGGTCCGGCTCACGCGAGAGCTTGCGGCCTGAGAGTCGCTGACCTAGAATAGTTCATCGCGGCGCGCCCAAGTTCCCTTCGGCGTTGCCGTTCCTCTCCCGAGCCCGTCGCTTCGCGATCGGGTTTCCGGTAGAGAGTTCTAGAACACCGAGGTTCTATGAGCGGCGTCGGAGCGAACGGCAGGATCATCGGGCGAGTTCCTCGCTACCACCGCATCGCCGAGACGCTGCGCGACAGGATTCGCGAAGGACTCCTCGCCCCCGGCGCCCGGCTCGACAATCAGCGACAGCTCGCGAAGAGCTTCGGCGTCACGCTCATGACCCTGCGCCAGGCGCTCGAGCTCCTGGAGCGCGACCACCTCATCACGCGGCGTCACGGACTCGGAACGTTCGTCGCCACGCCGTCGATCGACTACGACATTCTCCAGCTGCGCCGATTCGCCGGTGATCTCTCGGCCAAGGGCGAGCACGTCGCGACGCGCCTGCTCGGCACCCGGTTCGCGATGGCCGACCAGCGCGTCGCGGAGGCGCTGCGCCGGCCCGCGCGGGCGCGGGTGCTCGTCGTCGAGCGGCTCCGGCTGGTCGACGATCGCCCGATGAGCCTGCAGCGGTCGTTCCTGCCCTCGCCCATCGGCGACGAGGTGGTGCGGGCGGACCTCGCCGTGACCCCGCTGCACCAGGTGCTCGAATTCAAGCTGGGCGTCGTCATCTCGCGCGCGCACGAGACGGTCTCGGCGGTCCGGCTCGGCCGGCGCGAGGCGCGCGAGCTCGGCTGCCGCGCCGGCGAGCCCGCGTTCGAGTCCGAGCGCGTTTCCTACGACGCCGCCGGCTCGCCCATCGTCTTCGACCGCGTGTTCATCCCGGGTGACCGCTTCCGGATCACCCGCGAACTCCATTACGAAGGAGCGACTTCATGAAGATCCTCGTCACCATCAAGCAGGTGCCGGACACGGCGACCCAGGTGAAGATCGCCGCCGACGGCAAGTCGATCGACACCGCGGGCGTCACGTGGATCGTCTCGCCGTACGACGAGTTCGCGGTCGAGGAAGCCCTGCGCATCAAGGAAAAGCGCGGGCAGGGCGAGGTGGTGGCGGTCTCGCTCGGCCCCGATCGGGTGAAGGAGGCGCTTCGCTCCTGCCTCGCGATGGGCTGCGACCGCGCGATTCACCTGAACGACCCGGTGTGGAGCGCGGCCGACACGCTCACCACGGCCCGCGCGCTCGCGGCGGTCGTCAAGCAGGAAGAGCCCGGGCTCGTGCTGTGCGGTCGCCAGGCGATCGACGACGACATGGGCGCC
>Ga0111539_10007091_pt1 | contig 14365 bp, 13 predicted proteins | sample RhiMethybrSRZTD1_FD_79667 | JGI IMG/M metagenome (GOLD analysis project Ga0111539, IMG submission 79667) | Populus rhizosphere microbial communities from Tennessee, USA - Rhizosphere MetaG P. TD hybrid SRZTD1 (version 2) (version 2) | ecosystem: Host-associated > Plants > Roots > Rhizosphere >...
CGCCTCGCCGACCTCCCGGACCAGCGCGGACTCGCGCGCCCCCGGTTCGTACTCGTCGATCAGGACCTCGTAGTGCGACTGGCCTTCACCGGCGAGAGCGCTCGCCTCCTCGCGCGCGAGGCGGACCAGGGTCTCCAGCTCGCGACGGAACAGGGTGAAGTCGGCCTGCGCCCGTGCCTGCACCCAGGCCGCCTTCCCCAGGGTGCGTGCCTCTGCCCGCTCGCGCGCCAGGCGCTCCGGGATGCGGCTCACGCGGCGCACGATACGACGCGCTTCCCGCACCTGGGCGGCGAGGACGCTGCCGGGTGCGGCTGCCTCCGCGCAGGATTCGAGCGCGTGGCCCTCTACGCGATGGGGCAGCCGGCGATCACGGCCGACGACGTGCGCGAGGCGGTGCCCGCCGCGCCCGAGGCACAGGAAGATTTCGGTATCGCGAACGCGATCCGACGCAACGACGCCGGCGAAGCGCTCAAGGAACTGCGACTGGCGCTCGACGCCGGGATGATTCCGGTGATGGTGATGGGCCAGCTGCGAATCGCGGCGGAGCGCCTGCCGGCATCGCGGTTGAACGCGGGAATGGACGCCGTATTGCGGACGGATGTGGCGCTGAAATCGTCGGGCGGAGATCCACGGATCCTGCTGGAGCGGCTCGTCGTCGAATTGTGCGAGGAAGGGCGCCGCCCCGGGCGCCCGTTTCCGTCGCGGACCTCACAAGGTCCGCGCTACCGTTGAGCGCGCTTCGTTCGCTCGCTTACGCCGCGGCCGTCTTGCTCAGGCGTGCGCTCAGACGTGACTTGTATCGACCCGCCGTGTTGCGATGGATGATGCCCTTGGTGGCCATCTTGTCGACGATCGACACCGTCTCGCTCAGCGCCGACTTCGCCGCCTCCACGTCGTTCTCGTCGAGCGACGCGCGGATCTTCTTGAGCGCGGTGCGGAGCCGCGATCGCATCTGGCGGTTCTGTTCGCGCCGGCGGATGTTCTGTCGATTTGCCTTGAGGGCGGACTTGGTACGCTTGGCCACTGTTCGGACGTCCTCTCTATCGCGCAGTCGTTTGCGCTGACAAAACGCCCATTTTAGCACTATTGGGGCTGGAGCACGTCCAGCGCGAGCTTCCACTGGCCGTTACGCTCGCGCACCCAGACGCGGACGTAGAAGCCGTGCTCGGGCGTCGTCGATCTGCCGCGACCCGCTGCCGGGGCCCCGGTCCCGCGCGCGGCGGGCACCGGGCGGATCGCGTACATTCCCCAGCTGTATCCAAGATCACCCGAGCGAGCCGATTCCGTGAATCGCGTATCGGCAGCCGCGTACGTGCGTTGACCGGCGGCCCACGTGTTGATGCTCTGCTCGCCGACGACGGGCAACTGTCCGGGACGGAGCAGACGTCCACCGTCGGCCATGCGCCCGCGATAGGCGCGGGTCGGGCCGGAGCGCAGCGCGCTGTTCAGCACACTGTCGGCCGCGCCCAGCGGCGGCGTGTGCTCGTCGTAATCACCGATGAATCGGTTCGCGTGCGGCGCCCGTGTGAAGTCGGGCGCGTATGAAACAGGACCTGGCGTCGGCACGCCAAAGTCCATGACCACTCGATAGGTGCCATCGGCCTGTCGTTTCCACACCGACGCGTAGTTGGAATGTCGCGGCTGGCCATTGTTGCGGGACGGCAGGATGTTGCGAACCGGACCCGTGAGATAGCCAAGCTCTCCGTTCGACGCGACGTCGCCGTAGCGCGGCTCCCAGATCAGCTGCAAGTTCTTGGGCGGATCGGGGTTCTTGCTGATCTGATCCTTCGCCAGACCAACCTGATCGTCGTCAAAGCCGATCGCATCGTCCGAGAAGTAGTCGAGGAAGGCTTGCTTCCATCCAACGACGAGCGCGCGGGCGGCGAAGGCGCGCTCGGTGTCGATCATCTTGACCAGCGACGGAGGCAACGGCTCTCCGCGCTGCGCTTCGATCGGGCAGATCAGGAACAGGCCGCAGAGAGCGGCCGCGACGGGCAAGGAAGAGCGCATCTAGCGCCGGATTATCTCGTACGTGCCGGCGGACGGGCGCTCCGTCGAATAGCGCGGCACCGCGCGCCCGTCGAGGATCTCGATGGTCTTGTAGATCACGAGCTTGGCGGCCGAGCGGGCACTGACCCCACCGTCGGCGTTCCCGGCGACCGTTCCGACTTTGCGAACATAATCGCGCGTCTCCCGAAACGGCGGAATCTGCCGACCGTGTCGATCGACCGCGCCGGAGCCCGCGTTGTACGCCGCGAGCGCGAGCGTTTCGTCGCCGTCGTACCGATCGAGCAGTTGCCGGAGATAGGCCGTTCCGCCGCGGATGTTCTCGGCCGGGTCGAATGGGTCGCGGACCCCGAGACTCACCGCAGTCTGCGGCATCAGTTGCATGAGGCCCATCGCCCCTTTCGGGGAGCGGGCCAGCGGGTTGAAGCCCGATTCGACCTGGATGACCGCACGAACCAGTTCAGGGCGCAGCGCCTGTTTCGACGCGTGCTCCAGTACGAGATCATTGAACCGCTCGACGATGCGGGGCGCCGGCATCGGACGCGTCGTGCGAATCGCCGGCGCGCCCTCCACCATGTAAACATCGGTGGGTGCGTTGATGTTGCGATCGGACAGGACCAGCGTCCCGTTCGCGTCGCGCCACGCGTAGATCTGTGCATCCGCTCGGGCAGGGACCAGCAACGCGCCGAACAGGATTCCGGCGCAGCATGTCAAAGCGTGGTGATGTGGGAAGCGCTGCGCTCGACGGGAGGACCGGCACGACATGAACATACTTCGGGTATGTCATGGGTATCGGCGCGATCGCGCCAATCGTTAGGCTCGAACGCGCAGCCGGTCAGGGGAGCCGCACTAGCCGTCTTGACGGCCTGGATTCCTCGTCCGTCCGTCAGGACTCGCTACGTCAAGACGGCCGCCCCGCGAAGCGGGGCAAAAAGAGACTGACAGACGAGCGAGCTCTGAGGCCGGGCTCGCGAGGCCTAGCGGCAGGCCGGATGCTGGCAGTCGCAGCGGAGCTCGATCTTGTTGCCGGCCTGTTTGCAGTGTTCGCTGCAGTATTTGCCAAACGGGCCATGAGGTTCGACCATACACTGGCACGAAGGGTGCGCGCATTTGGCTGCGGCCATACAGCGACCTCCTGTCACGGACTTTACGCCTGGGGCACATTGGAGACAAGCTCGTCGGCATTTCGCGTTTTCACGAGGGTCTCGGATCGCGCATGAGTATCTGGCAGCAATGGATGCAACAGCCGCAGCGCGTCTGGCTGCGGCGCGCGGCATTTCAAATTCACCTCTGGACTGGTCTGGCGCTCGGTCTCTACATCGTCGTCCTGAGTCTCACGGGCAGCGCGCTCGTCTATCGCCGCGAGCTGAATGTGTGGCTGGCCGCGCCGCGACCCACGTACGACGCGTCGCGCCATCGCCTGTCGAAGGCGGAGCTCGAAGCCACGGCGCATCGCGCCTACCCGGGTTACACGATCACCCGTCTCGGCGACCGCGTGACGCGACGCAATCCGACGATCGAGATCTGGCTCGAACGCGCCGGTGACAAGAAGGAGCGCCTCTTCGATCCCTACACCGGAGAGGAGCTTGGTGATGCGGTCACGAAAGGGGAGCTGGCGCTGATCTGGCTGGCACGGCTGCACGATGAATTGCTGTTCGACCGCGAGGGCAAGTACTGGAACGGCGCGCTCAGCGGTCTCATGACACTGCTCGTCATCACCGGTGCCGTTGTCTGGTGGCCGGGCATCACGCGGTGGCGGCGCAGTCTTGGCGTGAAGGTCAACGGGGGCTGGAAGCGGTTCAACTGGGATCTGCACAGCGCGATGGGGCTGTGGCTGTTCTTCTTCATGCTGATTTGGGGCGTGTCGGGCGTTTACCTCGGCATCCCCGAACCGTTTTCAAACTTCGTCGACGCGATCTCCGATCCCGAGGCCTATCTCGGCGAGCGGCCCGGCGACGTCGTCCTGCTGTGGCTCACGCGTCTGCATTTCGGGCGCTGGCAGAACGACTACCTGCGCGCCGTTTGGGCAATCGTGGGGCTGGCTCCGGCGGCGATGTTCATCACCGGGGCGTTGATGTGGTGGAGCCGCGTCGTTCGCCCACGATTGGCTCGGCGCAGGAGCGTGCATGCAGGCGTACATCGTCCCCAAGGGGTCTAGTCACATCGACGAACTGCGTCGCGTGGAACGGGGCGAGCCGGCAGTCGGGCCCGGCCAGGTTCTGCTTCGCGTGCGCGCGGCCTCGCTCAACTATCGCGATCAGGCCGTCGTTGCCGGCCGGTACATCGGCGGGCCGGTCTCACGTGATCTGATTCCGTTGTCCGATGGCGCCGGGGAAGTGATGGCGATCGGATCCAACGTGACGCAGGTCAAGGTCGGTGATCGCGTGGCGGCGACGTTCTTTCAGCGCCCGCTCGACGGATCGCCTCTCTCGCCGGCCGCGGCGCTCGGGTCGCCGTTCGACGGCATTCTCGCCGAGCAGATCGTCGTATGGGAGGACGGCGTCGTGCCGCTTCCCAAAGGCTACTCGTTCGAAGAGGGCGCCTGTCTTCCGTGCGCCGGCGTGACCGCGTGGCACGCACTGATGCTTGCCGGCCGTCCTGTGAAGCCCGGCGATACCGTGCTCGTGCTCGGCACCGGAGGCGTATCGATCCTCGCCCTGCAACTCGCCCGAGCCATGGGTGCGCTCGTGATCGCCACGTCGTCGAGCGATCAGAAACTCGAACGCGTGAAGGGACTCGGCGCGACCGGTCTTATCAATTACCGGCGGACGCCGGAATGGGACAAGGAAGTACTGCGCCTGACCGGCGGCCGCGGCGTCGACTGCGTGATCGAAGTGGGCGGCGTCAGCACGATGCCGCTCTCGTTCAACTCTCTTGCGCGCGGCGGCAAGGTCTGCATGATCGGCGTGCTCGGCGGCCCCGAGGGCGCCGTGAACCCGTTCCTCCTGGCGGGCCGAGGCGGCAATCTCCACGGCATCTTCGTCGGCGATCGCGAGATGTTCCAGCAGATGAATCGCGCGATCGAGGTCAACGGCATCAAGCCTGTCGTCGATAAGGTGTTTCCGTTCAACGACGCGGTCAGCGCCTACAGAGCGCACGCGGTCGGAGAATTCGTCGGCAAGGTCGTGATTACGGTGTAAGCATCTTCTCGATGACACCGCGGCTGGCGGCGAGCATCTCGGGAATCTTCGACGCGTCCTTGCCGCCCGCTTCGGCAAAATCCGGGCGACCGCCACCGCCTCCGCCGACGATCGCGGCAAGCTGCTTCACGACCTGACCGGCCGGCACTCGCTTGGTGAGATCCGGCGTGACGCCGACGACGAGTGAGACCTTGCCGTCGTTGGGGGAGGCGAGCACCACCACGCCGCTCTTGATCTGATCGCGGTGGCGATCGACCAGCGCGCGAAGGCCATCTTTGTCGAGCCCGGTGACCTGCCGCGCGACGAGCTTGACGCCTGCGACGTCGATCGCCTGCTCGCCGCCTCCGGCCTCACCACCGCCGAGCGCCGCTTTCATCTTCGCCTGCTGCAGCTCTCGGGTCAGCCGACGCGCGTCGTCCTGGAGCGCGGCGATGCGCGTCGAGAGCTCGCCAGGACGCGCGTTCACAGCCGCGGCAGTGTTGGCGAGCTCGTCGCGGTTCTGTTGGAAGGCTTTGAGCGAATCGAGTCCGGTGATGGCCTCGATGCGTCGCGTGCCTGCGGCCACGCCGCCCTCAGATACGATCGCGAACAGGCCGATGTCGCCGGTCGCGCGCACGTGCGTGCCGCCGCACAGCTCCACGCTGAATCCGGGAATCGATACGACGCGGACCGTGTCCCCGTACTTCTCGCCGAAGAGCGCCATCGCTCCCGCGGCGATTGCTTCCTGCGTCGGCTTCAGCTCGGTCTTGACGGTGGTATTGCGCAGGACCTGTTCGTTGACGATCTGCTCGATCTCCAGCCACTGCTCGCGCGTTACGCCCGTGAAATGCACGAAGTCGAACCGCAAGCGATCCGGGGCCACGAGCGAACCGGCCTGTTTGACGTGTCCGCCCAGCACCTGCCGCAGCGCCGCATGCAGCAGATGCGTCGCGGTGTGATTGCGTCGCGTCGCATCGCGGATCGCGGACGCGACGCTCGCTGTGACGATGTCCCGCGTCTTCAGCGTCCCGTTCATAACACGGACGCCATGAAGTCGCGGCCAGTTCGGCACGCGCAGCACGGACGTGACCTGGGCTTCCGCGCCAGGGGCCGTGATCGATCCCACGTCGGAGACCTGACCGCCCGCTTCGAGGTAGAACGGCGTCTTCGCGAGGGCGGCGTAACCCTTCTCGCCGGTCTCGAGTGAGCCCACCTGCTGATGATTGGGGTCGAACAGGGCAACGACCGAGGTATTCATCGTCGTCGTGTCGTATCCCCTGAACACGTCTTCGCCGATCGCGCCCAACTGTCGAGCGGTCTCATTGTCTGCCGTCCACGACGTCGCGTCCTGGGTGCCGCCCTTGAACGCGCTCCTGGCGCGCGCCTTCTCGCGCTGACCTTCCATCGCGCGCTCGAAGCCTTCGCGATCGAGCGTCAGCTTGCGATCGTCGATCATGTCCTCGATGAAATCGCGCGGCAGTCCAAACGTGTCATAGAGCCGGAACGCAACGTCACCTGGGACGACCTTGTCGGCGGCAGCCGCACGGTCGAGGACCTCTTCGAGACGTGGCAGGCCCCCGGTGAGTACTGCATCGAAGCGTTCCTCTTCGCTGCGAACGACCTGAACGATCGCGTCGCGACCGGTCTTCAGCTCGGGATAGGCGTCTCCGAACTCGCGGGCGATGACGTCGACGAGGGAGTGGAGAAACGGCTGCGTGACGCCGAGCCGTTTCGCATGCCGCATCGCGCGCCGCATGATCTTGCGGAGCACGTACCCTCGCCATTCGTTTGACGGCACCACGCCATCCGCAATCAGGAACGTCATCGCGCGCATGTGGTCGGCAACCACGCGCATCGACACGTCCGATGGCGCCATCGTGCCGCCATGACGCGTCCCCGCGCGCTCACCGATCGCCGCCAGCAGTGGGGTGAACAGGTCGGTGTCGTAGTTCGACAGGTGCCCCTGCAGCACGGCGGTGGCGCGCTCGAGGCCCATGCCCGTGTCGATCGACGGCGCCGGCAGCGGATTCAGCGTCCCGTCCGTTTGCCGATCGAACTCCATGAAGACGTTGTTCCAGACCTCGATGAAGCGATCGCAACTGCATTCCAGCCCTCGGCACGTCCCACCACTCGCTTCTTCAGCGCAGGGGACCTCTGGGCCTCGGTAGTAGTAGATCTCCGAGCTACGGCCGCACGGTCCCGTATCGCCCATCGACCAGAAGTTGTCGGCCTCGCCCAGCTCGGTGATGCGATCGGCTGGCAGGAACCGGCGCCAGACCTCGAACGCTTCGTCGTCTCGGGGGATACCGCCTTCGCCACGAAAGGTCGACGGAAATAGCTTCTCCGGCGGCATCTTCCATTCGCCGGTCAGCAGCTCCCAGGCGAGAGGAATCGCTTCGCGTTTGAAGTAGTCGCCGAAGGAGAAGTTGCCGAGCATCTCGAAGAAGGTGTGATGGCGGAACGACGGTCCGACGTTGTCGAGGTCGTTGTGCTTGCCGCTCACCCGCATGCACTTCTGCACCGTCGTCGCTCGCGTGTACTCGCGTTTCTCCTTGCCCAGGAGGACGTCCTTGAACTGATTCATCCCGGCGTTGGTGAAGAGCAGCGTCGGGTCGTCGTGCGGCACGAGCGGCGAGCTGGACACGACGCGATGCCCGTTGCGCTCGAAATACTTCAGAAAAGAGGCGCGGATGTCCTGGGATCTCACGAACCTATTTTAGTGGAGACGAATCAGGTGTCAGGAATCAGGATTCAGGGCTGGGCCGGGAAGAGGTCCCAGGATTCAGCCGGGCGGGTGCGCTCGTCTGACGCGCAAGGCAGCGAGAACCCGGTCGGAGTCGAATCCTTGTGACGTGAGATAGCGATACAGGCGGCGGGCGGTCAGTTCGTCGATCTGGTCGCGGCTGCGGAGGCGTTTCTCGAGCGCCGCAGCCAGCAGCGCATCGGAGTCGATGTCCTGAAACACGTCGCGAACCACTTGCTTCGCGATGGCGCTCGAGATGCCAGCGGCCTCGATCTGTCGGATGACGCGCAGTCGCCCGCGCCGGCGGACGTGGGTTTCGGTTCGTGCAATCGCGCCGGCAACCCGTACGTCGTCGATCGCGCGTTCCGACTTCAGGCGCTCGATTGCCGAGTCGATTGATTCTGTCGTGTGGCTGCGTCGCGTGAGGCGCTGTCGAATCTGTGCTTCCGACAGCTCGCGACGCGCGAGCATCTTCAGCCCGTCGACGTACGCGTCAGCTGCCATACCTCGTGATCTCGGGCTGCCGGCCGCCGGTGGAACGGCCGACGGTGGCCATCTGATCGCGCGCCATCTCCGACGTGCTGGAGATGCCCTGGACCTTCAGCTTGAACTCGTCGACGTTCGACGCCCAGCGCAGCGCTTCCTCATAGGAGACCAGGCCCTGCTCGAAGAGGCCGAAGATCGACTGATCGAACGTCTGCATCCCGTACTGCGACGTTCCCTGCGCGATCGCGCCATGGATCAGATGCGTTTTCTCCTTGTCCATGATGCAGTCGCGGATGAACGCCGTGCTGATCAGGACCTCGACAGCCGGCACGCGGCTGCGCGTATCGACGTGCGGAATCAGGCGCTGGGAGATGACCGCCTTGAGCACGCTGGCCAGCTGCAGCCGGATCTGCTTCTGCTGGTGCGGCGGGAACACGGCGATGATACGGTTGATCGTTTCGGTCGCGTCCAGCGTATGCAACGTCGAGAAGACGAGATGCCCGGTCTCGGCGGCCAGCAGCGCCGTTTCGATCGTCTCGAAGTCGCGCATCTCACCGACCAGGATGACGTCCGGATCCTGACGGAGCGCACTTCGCAACGCCTGCGAGAACGAGTTCGTGTCGACGCCAATCTCGCGCTGGTTGACGATCGACCGGTTGTCCCGATGCAGGTACTCGATCGGGTCCTCGATCGTCATGACATGCGCGCTGCGCGTGCAGTTGATCTCGTCGATCAACGCTGCCAGCGTCGTGCTCTTGCCGGACCCGGTCGTACCGGTCACGAGCACGAGGCCGCGCTCTTCGGCCGCAATGCGCTTGAGCACCTGCGGCAGCAGGAGGTCGTCCACCGTGGCGATCTTCATCGGAATGACGCGGAAGATCAGCCCCACCGTGCCGCGCTGCTGAAAGGCGTTGCAACGGAAGCGGCCCAGACCGGGGACGCTGTACGCCAGGTCGACCTCGTGATTGTCCTTGAACTTCTCGCGAATGCTCGTCGGGAGGACGGCTGCCGCAATGGCAAGCATGTCCTCGTGGTCCAGGCGCTTCTCTTCGCTGGCGGGCACGAGGCTGCCACGGACCCGCATCATCGGGTAGCTGCCGACTTTGAGGTGCAGATCCGAGGCGCCGGTGGTGACGGCGATGGTCAGGAGGTCGTTGACGTGCATCACCTCCTGATTATCGGTGTTTCGCCACTCCCGATGTAGCCGGCTCGTGCACGTATTGGAGCCAGCCGTGGGTGTCCTCGACCTCGCCGCGCACGATCTGGAAGAACCGCTGCTGGATGGCCTCGGTGATGGGCCCGCGGCGGCCGCGGCCAATCTTCACACGGTCCACTGACCGAATCGGCGTCACCTCGACGGCGGTTCCGACGAAGAAGACCTCGTCAGCCATATACAGCATTTCCCGCGGCAGCGTCTGTTCGCGCACCTCGAAGCCGAGCTCGCGCGCAATCGTGATCACCGAGTCGCGCGTGATCCCCCACAGCACGGAATTGCCAATCGGCGGCGTGAAGATGATGCCTTCGCGGATGATGAACAGGTTCTGGCCGCTGCCTTCGCTCAGCACTCCGTTGGTGTCGAGTGCGATGGCCTCCGCATAGCCGTCGGCAAGGGCCTCCATCTTGATGAGCTGCGCGTTGGCGTAGTTCGCCACGCTCTTCGCCATCGCCGGAGTCGTGTTCGGCGCGTTGCGGGCCCAGGTCGAGATTTTGACGTCGAGCCCTTCCTCGATCGCTTCCTTCGTGAAATAGGCGCCCCACTCCCACAGCATGATCGCGACGTCGACGGGGCAGGGAAGCGGGTTCACCCCGAGGGAGTCATATCCGCGATAGACCAGCGGGCGGATATAGCACGCCTTGTAGCCGTTGACCTGGATCAGGTTCACGACGGCGTCGGTCAGCTCCTGCTGGTCGTATTTGGGATCCATCCGGTAGATCCGGGCCGAGTCCATCAGCCGGCGCATGTGTGCGTCCAGGCGGAAGCAGGCCGGGCCACGAACGGTGTCGTAGCAGCGCGCCCCCTCGAACACCGCGCTCCCGTAGTGGACGACGTGGGAGGCAACGTGGATGGTGGCGTCCTTCCAGTCCACGAGCTTGCCGTTCATCCAGATCTTGCCGGTCCCAAATGACATGTCGCGTACTCCTTGACCGATCGTAACCCGGGTATTCGGCGGGATGTCAGCGGGACATTCTGGGTAGCTGGGTAGCTGGGTCGCTGGGTAGCTGGATAGTTAGGTCGCTTCGCTTCTGGGCGTTCCTGCCCGGCAACACAGCTACCCAGCCACGCAACCGCGATTCATTGCGCCTCGTTGCAGAATGGACAGCGATCCGTGCGCGCGTGCAGCGGCTTGCGGCAGTGCCAGCAGAAGCGCGGTGCCGGCGTTTCGCGGGCGCGGAGGCGCGTCTGAATCTCCGCGACTTGCTCGTCGCTCGTCGGCATCGCGCTCCTCGCCACTGCCGTGCGCCTGGCGCGTCGCGGCGCTGGCTCCCGCGCAGCGAGAATGTCGGTCAGGAGATCCGAGGCCCGCTGATAGCGCTCCGTGACATCTGGTGCGAGCGCGCGCATGATGATGTCGTTGATCGCGCGCGGCACCTTGGCGTTCTTCAGCCGCGGCGCCGTCACCAGCTCGCCGCGCATCAGCCGATCGAGATCCGCGGGTGCCGGTGTGTTGTACGGCAGCGCCCCGGTCACCATCTGATACATCGTCACGCCGATCGAATAGACATCGCTGGCGAAGACCGCTTTCCCCTGGAACTGCTCCGGCGCCATGTACGGCGGACTGCCGATGACCGTCGTTCCATGCGCGGCGATTTCGAGAAAGCGGGACGTGCCGAAGTCGGTCACCTTCAGGCGAGCGCTCTCGGTAACGAGCATGTTGCCGGGGCGCAGATCGCGATGCAGAACGCCGGCGTGATGGGCATGGTCGACCGCATTGCACATCTGACAGGTGAAGTCGAGCGCGCGAGTCAATTCGAGCGCGCCCTCGCGCAGGATGATCTGCTCGAGGGTTTCTCCGGGCACGTACTCCATCACGATGAAGAAGACGTCGTCTTCCTTCTCCGCCGTGAGCACCGTGACGATATTCGGATGGCTCATCGACGCCAGCAGCCGCGGCTCCTTGAGCAGGATGCTGAAGTCGAGGTTCTGCTTGTGCGGAACCTTGATCGCGACCTTCTTGTCGATCCACGTGTCTGCGGCGAGATACACGCTGCCGAAGCCGCCACTGCCCAGCGGGGACAGGATGCGGTATTTGCCGATGGTCTGACCGCGGAAGAACATGAAGGATTGCGGGGAGTATAGCAGCCGCAAAAGCAGCGAAGAGCACGAAGCCGTGGAAGCGCCATAATCCCGTTGATGCAGGCACGGTTCTATGCACCCGATGCGCATACGCCCGGAGATCTCCTGACGCTGCCTGCCGACGAGGCCGAGCATCTGACGCGAGTGCTGCGGCTGGGCGCGGGTGATCGTGTACGCGTCTTCAACGGACATGGCCTCGAGTTCAGTGGCGTCGTCGAACACGCGAGCCGCGACGCGGTCAACGTCCGATTGGAAGCTCCGTGTGTGCCGGTGCCTGAACCCGCGGTTGCGATGACGTTGGTTCAGTCAGTGCTCAAGGGCGACAAGATGGACGCCGTCGTGCGTGACGCGGTGATGCTCGGCGCCTCCGCGATCGTGCCGATCGTCACCAGGCGAACCGAGGTCAGCCTCGCCGCACTCGCGCGTGGTCATCGTCGCGAACGCTGGCAACGGGTCGCTGTCTCATCGACAAAACAGTGCGGCCGCGCAGTGGTGCCCGTCGTGCGCGAGCCGTGCACGTTCGACGCGGTGCCAGCCGCGATCGCCGACCTGACGCTTCCCGGACCTGCGCTGATGCTCGTCGAGCCTGGCGCATCGACCGACGCCATCGCACTCGGCGACGTCGACCTCGCGCGACCGGCAGAAGCCTCGTTGCTTGTCGGGCCTGAGGGTGGGTGGACGGGCGAGGAGATTACAGCGGCGAGCGCTGTGTGTCGATTGATCTCTCTTGGCCGCCGTACGCTGCGCGCGGAGTCAATGGCCGTAATCGGAATGACGGCTGTCTTCACGCTCTGGAAGGAATTCTAGCCATGCACAAATTCTCTCTGGTCGCCGTTGTCGCGATGGCGCTGACTGTGACGGCCGTCGTGGTGCCGCTCCGCGGTCAAGGCAACAGCGCGAATGGCGGCGCGGCGTGCGATCGCGCGTGCTTGAACGGAATGGTCAATTCGTATCTCTCCGCTCTTGTCGCACACGATCCAATGAAAGTCGCGATCGCCAGGACGGCCCGCTTCACGGAGAACACCAGCCAGCTGCCGATCGGTGAAGGCTTGTGGCTGGGGGCAACAGAGGCGCCGAAGACCTTCGCGATCTACGTTCCCGACGCCGGCGCGCACCAGGTCGGCTTCTTCGGCGTCATGAAGGAATACGACAAGCCCGTGATGCTGGCCCTGCGACTTCGCGTCGAGAACGCGCAGATCACCGAGATCGAGCACATCATCGCGCGCGGCCTGAATGATGCGGGCATGAAGAATCTCGTCGCGCCGCGAGGAGGGCTGGTTTCCGACGTGCCGGCGGAGCAGCGCGTTCCGCGCGACCAGATGCTCAAGATCGCGAACTCCTACTACGACGCGATCCTGCAGAGCAACGGCAAGGTCGCACCATTCGCCGACGACTGCGTGCGTCACGAGAACGGGATGCAGACGACGTCGAATCGCACGGGTGCGAACGCGCCGTCGGGCGGTGGCATTACGAGCACCTCGGCGATGGCAAAGATCGGCGCCCTTGGCTGCGCCGATGCGCTGGACACTCGCGCGCTCAGCTACATCACCGGTATAGATCTGCGGCGGGTCAACATCGCGGACGAGGAAAAGGGGCTCGCGTTCGGGCTGTCGATGTTCCGGCACCGCGGGAACGTTCGCGTGATCAAGATCATGAACGTGCCCGGTGTGGATACGATGCCGATGAACTTCGGGCCGATCGATCTCCAGGCCGCGCACATCTTCAAGATCAGCGGCGGCAGGATCCACGAGATCGAGGCGATGGGCTACATGCTGCCGTACATGTCGAGAACGGGCTGGGAACCGAGCACACCGGAGCGCGGGAGTGCGCGGCGTTGAGACGTCGGCGGACCTTGAGGTCCGCCTCCTACTTCAATAGCGGGCGCACCATCGACGACCACAGCTGATAGCCATCGGAATTGAGGTGCAGGCCGTCGGTGACGAAGAGATCCGGACGCGGCTTCTCGTCGGTCCCGAGCATCGCGTGGTCGACATCGATATACGCCACGAGATTGTCGTGAGCCGAGTAGTCGCGAATCAGGGCGTTGGCCGCCCGCATCCGCTCGACCTGTTCCCAGCGAAGGATGCTCGGCTTGAGTCCGATGAAGACGATGCGTGTCTGCGGCAGCTTCGAGTGGAGGTGGCCGACCAGTTGCTCGAATTCAGTGGCGACCTGCTCCGGCGCCTCTCCGGCAGCGATATCGTTGTCACCCGCGTAGACGACGACGACCCGCGGTGAGTAGGGAACGACGAGGCGATCCGCAAGTCGGACCGTGTCATCGAGCTCGGAGCCGCTGATGCCGCGATTGATGGTCTTGAGATCGGGGAAATATCGCGACAGGTCCCAACCTTCAATGCTCGAGCTGCCCACGAACAGGACCTCGCCGGCTGCCGGAGGCGTCGCCTTGTCGGCCGCATCGAACGCAGTCAGTTGTCGTTCCCAGGGATCCGGCTGCTGTGCCAGGGCATCGGTCGCGCAGCACAGTGCCAGGGCGGCCCAGATGATTGGGCGCAGAACGCGATGTGTCACAGATTTTCTCCGAGCCTACACAGAGTAACATCGGGCGCAAGAGGGGCATGCTGCAACCTGGATGGTAGATGGTGGATGGTAGATGGTGGATGGTGGGTCGTGGGAAACTTGGGGTCTCGCCGCCACATTCAACCAACCACTCCTCAACCACTATCAACCACCCACCAACCACCATCCACCAACCAC
>Ga0111539_10007092_pt1 | contig 14365 bp, 9 predicted proteins | sample RhiMethybrSRZTD1_FD_79667 | JGI IMG/M metagenome (GOLD analysis project Ga0111539, IMG submission 79667) | Populus rhizosphere microbial communities from Tennessee, USA - Rhizosphere MetaG P. TD hybrid SRZTD1 (version 2) (version 2) | ecosystem: Host-associated > Plants > Roots > Rhizosphere >...
ATATATCACTGGATTTCTTATTTTCCATAATTACAACATGCGCCGACAGGGCGTGAATACCAGAACTTATTGTCCAAATATGCAGGTCAAAAACACCAGTTACACCTCTTACGTTTAAGATGGAATTTTTTATTTCTTCATGGCACAAATGGATTGGAGTCCCTTCGATCAAAATGTGAATTGCCTTTTTTAATAGCAGCCAGGTTCTTGGAACAATCAGCGCCACAATACCGATGCTTATTAACGGATCTGCAAGGTAAAAGCCTGTAAAATAGATGACTATTCCGGCCACAATAACACCAGCAGAGCCAATGCTATCAGCAAAAACTTCTAAATACGCACCATGTACGTTGAGATTCTCCTCTGCCACTTGCTTTTTTACTTTATTGTATTCATCTACTTCATAGTCCTTTTGTATTCTTTTTTTATTCACACGTGCTCTACTTAGTATACGAACGCCTACTAGGTTTATCGCAAGACCTATCGAAGCTACTATTATCATTGGAAGCCCACTGACCGGGGCTGGGTGGATAATTCTTTGCAAGCCTTCTATCAAGATAAATACAGACAGCAATATCAGAAATATGCTGTTTAGAAGGGATGCCAATATTTCGCCTCGATAAAATCCATATGTCCTTGTTGGGGTCGCAGGCTTTTGTGTAAAGGATATGGCCAAAAGTGCCATTACGAGGCCTGCAACATCTATGAGCATGTGCCCAGCATCTGAAATAACGGCAAGGCTTCCTATCTTTACACCTGCTATAATTTGGATGACAAAATAGGATGAAGTTAATATCAGCACTAGTTTTATTGACTTTTTAGTGCGATTACCTTCTGATAGAATATCTGCCAATAAATCTTCAGATCCTCTGATTAAGATAAGTTCAAATCTTATATAAATAAGAACGAAGCAATAGCATAGGTACTATACAGTTATAACCGATAGACGATAATTTATCGATACCAATTAATAGTAGTCATTAATCAATAATGTGACACCGAAATTTATTATACCTTCAGTGACTCTGTATAACTAATTTAAAATTGTTAAGGTACATGGAAACAAATTGGAAAAAAGAAAGTGGTTTTGATATTCACAGCTATGGTCTAACAATTAGCATGATAGATTCCTCGAAAATTAGGGTAGAGCAGCAAGCAAAAATTGAAAAAATATCGTTGGTGTCGTTTCTAAATGAGGGTCAGAGGAGGACTTTTGCTAACATTTGCAGGCATCTAAAACATAACGACAATAAATTTTATCAAAATAAAAATTTACATGTGACTTTATTTGGGTTCGGGCCACTTGAAAATGAAATTTATGAACAAATACAGATAAGAGTTCAGCAATTCTTAGAACAATACCGAGTTGAAAAAATGAACATCAAGTTTGATTGCGTCAGGCCTGGCACTAAGTATAGGGGGGGCAAGACATTAAGACCTCTTCAGGATATAAGCAACGGCACGGTAGTTGCATATGGTGATGTTGCTAAAAATAGGGATTTTTGTGACTATGCTAACAAATTGACTAAATTTATTTTAAGGGACAAAAAAATAAAGTCAAAACTCGGAGCAAATTTTAGGAGAAAGTTTCCCACAGTTTGGTGTACATTAGGCTATTATGACAAGAAAGAATATTTTAAAATTGGGGAGAGCCTTGAGAAAATCTTTATCCATAACAGTCGCTTAGGAGGTAACATCTTTAATTTTGATCTCCCTATTTCAGAAATTGCACTGGTTAAATCTAAGTACAAGAATTTGAGATATTCAAGACTTATTCAGAAATATCCATTCTAATATTTTATTTTGAGATTGACATTGTTTGCATAACCATTTCATAATTCCGCGTGATTGAAATCTAGTCCCAGATTTTTTCACCAAAGGTAAACTTCTTGTTCAGCAAAAAGTTTCCAAGCGATGCAATGCAAACAGCCATTATGAGCGCCATCCAGTACTCTATATGAGAATATTCTACAAACACAAGCACAAAAGTTAATTGAATGACTGCTCCTAATGAGCACAAGACCAAGAAAGAAAAATATTGCCTAAAAAAATGTCTAAAGGAAAAGTCCCTATCTTCAAATGTCCATACCTTATTTAGAAGGAAGTTTGTAGTTAACGAGACGATTATCCCTACCAACGTTGCCTGCAAGTACCAAATATTTGATACTATGTTTGCAAGGAGAAATGAAACAACGTAGTTGATAAGTAATCCACTTGCGCCTACTGTGAAGAATCGAGCAGCCTTTGACAAGAAGAGTACCGATTTATGTTTTTTTTGCTTGACAATATCATTGTCGTTTTGCACCTGCTTGGATTTTCTACCGTAACGATAAAGATGCCATACTGCTTTTGAGTACTTCAATATTCGGTCAAGATCTATTTTTTTTAGATTAGATGTGTCTTCTTGTTTGATAGGGATCTCTTTTACAGCAACATTGCTATTTTTATTTTTGGCTTTCACAAGAATTTCAAGCAATGCTTCCTTTCCTTTACCTTCAAAATTAATGGCCTTAACAATGTTGCGTGAAAACGCAAAGCAGCTGGATGTAGGATCTTCAACATTTTTAACGTTTAACCCGTATCGAGCTATCATTTTACCTGTCTTGCGCATCAGACCTTGTATAAAGGAGATTTTCTGAACCCCTGCACCTTCTGCAAACCGTGAGGCCACAATTATCCAATTTTGGTTTGCTACTAGTTCCTCAAGAAGTTTCTGAATTGTCTCTTCAGGAAACGAGTGATCTGCGTCCATGACCAAAATATATTTCCCGATTGATAGTTCTATTCCCCTACCAACTCCTGAAGTAAAATCACCTTGAACACTAACATGTTGAACTTTTTTACCGAAACTTTCGTCATTGGAGGTTGAACCTGATTTTTTATCGATATAAGCACAGTTATCGGCAAAATTATAATGAACTAAAATTATCTCTCTCGAGAACACCTTTGGAATTACCGACATTACTCGGTCAGGAGCATGATATGCAGGAATCCGAGCATTTTGAGTTAGTAAAATAATAGAAACCATGTTAGACCTATTAATTTCATAATCGTCTATTAGAGAATTACTTTGCCCATTTACCATAATAGGATAATTGAATTTTATACAACTTTAAGGTTTTCCCTATCCAAAATGAAAACTGAAAGTCGAATTCTTGACAATCCAATAAGATTATTGAAGGATTATTAATTAGGTTGGCCGTTAATCGATCTCCTTAGTTGTGGCGAAGCGATTTGGGATCCTATCGTCCAGGACAGTTAGTTCACACCAAACGAACACAAGCCTTTACGTCAAGACGTGTTCATTCTCAATTTGGACACTTCAACTTCTCAATGCCTTATAGTTCATTCAATTTTTACAATTAAATTCTAAGAATTGAACTATTATGATTATTCTAATTGCTCAATAGACGAGTTTAAAATTGGCCCCTGGTAATGTTACCACTTTACTCTCTAATAATTAACTTTTTATCCTCATTATGCTAAATTTTTGTGCGATGAGTTCTATTGAATCACTCAAACTAGACTTTAATTCACAAATAAGTGACTTGAAAAACATCTGCAACGATAGAATTTCAAAAGACTGTATTTTTGTAGGCTCCGGTGATTCCTATGTAGCTGGACTTATGGTAGAATATGTAACTGATCACAAATGTCAATGTTACAGTCCGTCAGATTTGTTAAAATGCAGATTCTCCAAGGACAAGGTTTACTGCTTCATTTCAGTCACAGGAAAAACAAAGACCAATGTTGAAGTTGCACGTTTTGCCACACTTCATGGAGCTAAAACTGTAGCGGTTACTCTTAATAGAAAAAGCAAACTTGCACAGAATTGTAATGAAATAGTTCCACTTAAAATACCTGAAAAAAGTTCACTGACAGCAGGTTTTCGAACCTTCGTCCCAAGTGTTATAACTTGCATGCAGATAGCAGGAATAAGAATACCGTCAAAGTTTGCTACGTGGCAGAAGAAGGCAATTAAAATGTCACTTGATTTAATAGATACTCTGATTTTGCCAAAAGAAACGACATATATTCTTGGTAATAAAACATTATACGCTGTCGCTTCATATGCATCATTGAAAATGTCGGAATTTTTCTGCGCCGCTGCCGTACCCAATAAGTTGGAAGAATTTTGTCATTCACCTATTTTTGGAATCAAGCAATCGGATCATATTTGGGTTATGGGTCAAAAGGAAGAAGCAACAAGTAATAGGCTTAGGAAATTAGGAGTTCATTTATCCTACGTTGAACTACAAAGCCAAGACGTCTTCACTCAATTATTTGTCTCAATATTTTTTGTACAGAATTTGATGCTTCTTTTGGCCAAAAAATATGGATATAATCAATTACAGTATCCACTCAGACAAGAAATACTAAGGGCATCATCTGACATAATCTATAGTCAGTTGTGATCGTCTGAAATAGGCCATTATTTTCGAAGGCTCCATTGTTCTTCATAGCAATTTCGCTAGTCAACCTAAGAATAGGAAAATGAAGGCAAAGACTACCTATAACAAGACAACTGTGCTGTCAGAATTACATATACGCCTTAAATTGCAATCAAGTGTCATATTCTTTTGTCTAGCTTAATGTCCTGAAATAATACCTTTTTTGACGACTCTTCTATACGATCTATATATAAGACTTTTTAAATCTTAATATAAGGAAATTAACAAGCAACCTCGTTGAAGCCCACAGCCGTCACAATAGCTGGAAATAGACCTGAAATTATCAAGTTATCTGGATTGGTGAATTCATTTGATGATGGCTATCAAAACTTTTTCGTTTACAGCGGTCAACACTATTCGAAAAATATGAGTGACGACTTCTTTGAAGAGCTTGGCGTCAAAACAGACTACAACCTAAGGTGCTGTACTTCAAATCCTTACCTGTTGACTAAAAATATCAAAGATTTTTTACTTAAAGTCTCCCCAAAATGTGTCATACTTTACGGCGATACTAATACTACTTTATCAGCTGCACTAGCTGCAAGAATGATTAACTGTAAGATAATACATATAGAGGCGGGATTGCGTTGCTTCGACCAGACACTTATTGAAGAGAGGAACAGAATTAAAATAGATTCAATATCGGATTATCTTTTCGCTCCTACTGAGCTAAGTAAAGTGTTTCTAAAATTTGAGAACATTCCAGAAGATAAGATAACAGTTACCGGAAATCTGATAGTGGATGTATGCAAAAAGTATTCGCAAGAATCTCCTTCAAGTATCGTCAGTGGACTTCCAAAAGAATATCTGTTACTCACTATGCATAGACAAGAAAATGTTGACGATCCCAGAAGATTAAGAATTCTTGCAGATCTTCTTTCAAAGTTGAATTATACAATTGTATTCCCTATTCATCCAAGAACAAGAAATAATCTGAATGTACATGGTGTCAGTCTTCCCTCAAACGTCATTACAATGGATCCCGTAGGTTATAGCCAATTTCTTTACTTGTTGAATCACTCAGCCTTAGTAATGACCGATTCAGGAGGAGTCCAGGAGGAGGCCGTAGTTTTAAAGAAACCATGTATAACATTGAGAAGCTCAACTGAAAGGCAGGAGACTCTATTAATTGGGGCAAACAGATTGTTCTATCCATTTGATAAAAGAATTGGTGAGTTAGATTCGATAAACAATCTTGTAGAAGAAATGCTGTCCATTAAGATACTTACCAACCCCTATGGTGAGGAAGTGACAAAAAAAATGTTGTTATCGTTGAGACAAATTATGGATAGTAACAGCAATGAATTTGTGATGAATCAGCAACTAGTCCGGTAGGATAAAATTAGAATTCAATACATCCCTGTTTGAGTCTTTATTCGGGTATATCGTTCTCTTAAACCTAAGCGTTAGTGTGCCTGTGTAATATTATTATATATATAGGACTTATGAAGAGTCCTTATGACTTTAAAATGGCCTAGAGCATCTACTGCTCTGCGTCATGAAAAGTCAAAGGAACATTCATTTCGACGAAAGTATCTGACTTTGGATAAAATTGGGTTTGCTATTATTTTTACTCTTTGGTTTTTGATGTTCTACTATACTGTAGCGCCTTATTTGCTGGGACGAACTATGCCCATTAATAAGAATTTAAATATCTCATTTATTACTACGCCACTAGTTGCGGCCTCTATAATAAACTCATCAATCTGGGTTAGCATATACACTATTTTTCATATTATTAGGAAAAAGGTAATATCATATCAGGAGAGACTAATCGAAACAAATAGTGTGGACAAGATAGACTATGATAAAAGGCCTGTCGTAAGTATAATAGTTCCAGCGCGCAATGAGGAAAATGTCATAAGAAAGACAGTCCTTAACTGTCTAGAACAGACATATGACAAAATTGAAGTATTAATTGTTTGTCATAACTGCAGTGACAATACATACGAACAGGCAAAATATCCTGATAAGAGAGTAAGGGCATTTGAATTGAAGACTGAAGAAGCAGGTAAAGGTATTGCACTCAACTTTGGGGTGGATAATTCCAACGGCGATTATATTCTAGTACTTGATTCGGATGGAAGACTTGACAAAGACTTTGTTACCAATAGTTTGCCTCTTTTTACTGACGGGTGTGCTGCAGTGCAAGGAAATATAGACGCAAGCAATCGAGAATATAACCTATTATCAAGGTTGCTTGCACTAGAAGGAGATTTATTTTCCTTTCCGTTTATGGCTGTGAGAAGTTTCCTTAGTAGGAGAACACCCCTGGGAGGAACGGGCTTCATTATAAAAAAGGACATACTTGTCAAGGCTGGCAAATTCAGCAATTCGCTAATAGACGATTTTGAGTTATCTTTCAGATTGTACAAACAGGGCTATGAAATAGTCTTTGCGCCGTTATCAAGAGTATCGGATGAAAAACCGCCAATAATTGAAATCATGATGAAGCAGAGGGCCAGGTGGCTAAAAGGACACATTGATTTGCTGAGACACAGAATGGCAGAACCAACAGATGTGATAGGTATTATCTATTGGTTGTCTCCTGTTTTCTCCACATGCGGATTAATTTCAGTTGGTGTAGCATCATTTGCTGTCATTTTTTATCTGTGCTTTGGTTACTATCCATATGTATTTGCTCACGTCCCATTTGTTACCTGGCTTATTTTAACAGCGTCAATTAATGCCTTGTATTTGACACTGCTACGATATAAAAAAGAAATTAATAATTTAGAAAATGCAGGATATTCGCTTTTTCTGACCCCATTTTCAACATACTGGTACGTTGTTCTTGTCAAGTCATTTTTTGTAAAAAGCTGGTCCAATACTAAAACCGTTCATGGCTTTGAAGCTGCACCTTCCAAGCATACAAATTGAGCTTATTTAGAAAAAATTCGCCAAAGTGGCTAAATTATGTATCTGTTGGCATAATTGTAGGTATAACTGCAATTGTAGTTATTCAAGCCTCACCTGCAAGGCTGTATGTGTTCCCAGAAGAGGATCGTACTCCCCCTTCTGTTAGTATTGCAGACCCTGCTTATCCTCCAACTCTACTATCTGGCAATATCACACTAAAAGGGATAACCAATGATTCCAGTGGAATTGAGGCGATTAGTGCAGATGCGCACACATATCCTTTTAATGGCAGTATGCCACTAAAGCCGGCAAAGACCCCTTCCCTTATTCCAGAAGGAAGCAAATCAAAATGGTCAGTGCCCTTTGCATTTAAAAAACCAGGCGTGTATAGAATTGTAGTAACAGTAAGGGATAACGCAAACAACCTAGCTTATGCAGAAACTACAGTAAATGTAGTACCCTTAAACGGAACGTCAAACATAGGAGGAGAACAGGCTAATCCTAGGATTGCATTTGTAAGATACACTAATACCGAATCAGCATATCGACAAAATGGGTTTTATGATTTTTATTACAAATATGGTTTTCCCCCTCCTGGGAAAAAAATCACAACAGACCTTAATTTGTTAACGGTAGGGACGATTCCGTCCACATCAGAGATAATAGATAAAAATAGTCTATTCAAATTAACAAATACTACAGCACTTCTACCAGCGGGCGATGAATTTCGTTTTTGGATACCATTCGTAGATCATGTAAAGAAAGCAGTACCAAATGGTACTGTAACTATTATGAGAGATGAGGACGTTCATGATGGACATATTTTCTATCCTGATAATAAAACAAATGCATATGACGCGTTATTGTTATTCCATAATGAGTATGTCACCCAGCAAGAGTATGATAATTTAAGACAGTTTGTAAAAAATGGTGGGAGTATATTTTTCATTGATCCCAATATACTTTACGCAGAGGTTCGTTATGATAGAAACAATCATACTTTAACACTGGTTAAAGGACATGATTGGAAATTTGACGGCAAGGCTGCCCAAAACGACGTACAAGAACGTTGGTATAACGAAACAAAAGATTGGATAGGTGGAAATTTCCTGGCTACCGAAATCAAGCATAATATAACTTTTACAAACAATCCCTTTAACTACACACACTTTGAAGAGCAATTCGTTAACAACCCCAAAGACAAGATAATTCTAGATTATGGTGTCAAGTTCCCGTCAGAGTTTTATAAAAATCCCTCAATTAAAAAAGTAAAAGTAGCAACATATTCCCTTGACTCCGGCAACGGCAGAGTAGTAATGCTCGGTTTGACTGGACACAGATTAGCAAATAACCAGGAATTTTTATACTTCTTTGATAAATTAATAACTGATCAGGTCCTGGCGAATTCAACTAATCATTGAAGCGGGGGTTCAATCATCATTACAAAAAAAGTTGATACTAAAAGGGTTCCATACGAAATAATCTGTAATAGAATTGACAGTATTTTTTATTTGTTTTTGGATAATATATCTACCATTTCTGTATTAGTTCCAAAGATCTTATTCTTACAAGAACTGATGATTATGAGCCGAGAGCCGGATTCCACATCTATATTGGTTTTATGTAGACGTTATCAAATCTGACCGATGCGTCCTCACTATATAACCCAATGGAGCCAATTGATAGATTTTCTGAATTTGGCACTTTATTATCTACAAAGTCGATTTGCTTTACATCATTAATCCAAACTTGGATATGAGGGGTATTCGTGTAAGAGTTCTCATGTAAAATCCTCACTTTGTACCAAGTGCCAAGCTTGAATTCTTTAATAGGCTTTGTTTGTAAGAAGATTTCTCCGGCATCGTTTTTTACATCATTATCTTTCTTTTCAAGCTGAATACCATTTGTCTTCAATTGAAAGGCATACCAATGATAGTTATCGGAATAGTGCCAAACCACCCAGGCCGTCTCCCATGGATTTGGCTTATTTTTCCTCAGTTGTTCAACGGTCATCATATTTAGCGTCAAGTCAAAGTCTTGATATTTTTTGGTCGTTATAGCTAGGCTCGAGTGGGTTGAATTAGAAGACATTGGTACTAGTGGTACTTCATAAAAATGATTCCCGTTATTCACATGATCAGTGGCAACACCCATTGATCCAAATCCTGTATGCATGGAAGCCCATTTTCCATCGGGCGACCGTGTTCCAAGTTCCAGCTTGTAAGTTCCGTTTTCAAAGTCATCATACAAAAACTTCTTATCTGGACCCTGATTCCCTGTAAAAATACTTAGAGACAATGGAAATACTGTAAGCAGTACATAAATCATAATAAACGCTGACACCAGTAGTATAAAAATACCGAAATACTTTTTAGATGAGCTAGTCTGCATCGTTTCTCAGTTCACGGTATTTTATATTTAATAGTTTGTATAAAATAGTGAGAAGTTCCTCTGAATTATATCCCTTCTGATTGAGATCAATAATTAACTTGTTAGTTTGTATTTCATTATTAAAATCAAAACCGAGTTCAAGAAATGGGACAAATTTGAAACTTAGGACAAAGCGCCGTAGGTAAAATATGGTTATCAAAAAACTTCATAAATTCTTGGTTATCAACTAATAATCTGGCAGATAAGCCCAACATTATCACCTGACCTTTACCATAGTCAAGGGTATATGTTGCCACTTTCCTAGTTTTCGTAAAAGTACTTGTGACGTTGTCTTCTGGCGGAAACTTTATTCCGTAATCAATTATTATCTTGTCTTTTGGATTATCGACAAACTGTTCTTCGAAATGTGTATAGTTGAAGGGGTTGTTAGTAAAGGTTATTTTATTTTTAATAAAGTTAATCATGTAATTACCCCCAACCCAATCTTTAGTTTCATTGTACCACCGTTCAGGTATTCTCATTCTTGTTGCAACTTTCCCGTCGAATTTCCATGAGTGACCTTTTACTAATGTTATTGTATGATTAGCCCTATCATAGCTTACTTCCGCATAAAGAGGATTGGCATCAATAAACACTATCGTACCACCATTTTTAACAAACTGTCGAAAGTTATCATACTCTGTTTGTGTAACGTACTCATTATGAGAAAGCATTAATATGTCATATGCATTTGTTTTATTGCTTCCAGAAAATATATGTCCATCATGAACATCCTCGTCTCTCATCACTGTTACTGTGGCGTTAAGTGCAGCTTTTTTGACGTGATCTATAAACGGTAGCCAAAACTTTTGTGGAACAGGAAAATAATTATGCGAAACACTACTAAGTTCTGTACCATTTATAGGTATTAGAGATGTAATGTATGAAAGATGTCTAATATCATTTGCTCGAAACTCTGGAACTGATCTTGGTGTTTTTACTGTTAACATATCAAGGTCTGTGGTTATATTTTCACCAACAGGAGGAAATCGGTGCTTGAAATAGAATCTGTAAAAGCCATGTTCTTGGTAGGCAGCTTCGGTGAATGTGGGTCTAACAAATGCTATCTTTGGGATTATTTCTTTTCCCCGAGAGTCATTTCTCTCAAAAGCAGCGTTTATTATAGTCTCTGCATAATTGGCGTTTCCTGCATTATCAGTTGCTTTTATTACAACTCGGTAACTATCGCTAATATTTATTATCAAAGGAACAGACCAGTGAGACCAGTTATTAGGTGATACTGGTATGGGTCGGGATGCCAGTGGAATGGTGAAGTGACCGTTAAATGGAAATGTATGAACATCCGCTGACACATTACGAATGCCACTACCCGAATCATTCGCAGTACCTTGTATTATTATTTTACCTGTTGTTACTGTTGGAGGATATTCTGGATATGTTATATTGACTGAAGGGCGAATAGTATCATTATGAGCTTGAGGTTTATCCAATACTAAAGAACCGCCCACATTATTGACAACATGTATATCATTTTCATTATTTTGTCCAAAACTGGTACCTTGAGCAGTCAAAGAGATGACCGCAACAATCGATGTAATAGCTATCATTAGAATATGCATTTTCATTTCAATCCATTCGTTATTAAAAAGCAAAATATGAAGGGTTATTAAAAATTTTGTTTTTATTTCTATAACCGCTATTTCGTACAATCTTGAGAGAAAATAGAAAAATCCATCTAGACAATACGAAAAATATGTTGAAAAATGACATAATGCTAAGAGTAAAGGAGAGGCAAATATTCCCCAAATTGATATCTCGTTCTATTTCCCGAATATACGACTATTAGTTACAGATCCCATTATATCATTAATGCAGCCTTTATGATAAGTAACAAGATTGGAATTTCGGACATAGAGCATTTGCTAAAATTACATTATCGAAAAACTTCATAAATTCTTGATTTTCAGCTAACAGTTGCCCAGTTAAACCAAATACTATTACCTTACCTTTACCATACTCCAGATCATATGTTGCGACAACCATATCTTCAAGCTTTTTATCTACCCGATGATAATTATTTTTTGAATAGGCTTCGACATAGTCTTCTGGAAATTTCAAACCATAGTCAATCAGTATTTTGTCTTTCGGGTTATTGACAAACCGTTCCTCAAAATGAGTATAGTTAAATGGATTGTTTGTAAAGGTTAGATCGGACTGGGTATCTCTAATTAATATATTACTGCCGACCCAATGTTTAGTTTCATTGTACCATCGCTCTTGTACGCCACTTCTTGTAGATTTACCATCAAATTTCCAATCGTGTCTAATCAAAGTTATCGTATCATTAACCCTATCGTAGCGTACTTCCGCAAAGAAAATGTTAGGATCGATGAACACTATTGTACCACCATTTTGAACAAACTGCCTGAAGTTATCGTACTCTGCTTGGGTGATATACTCATTATGGAAGAGTATTAAAACATCATATGCATTAGTCTTGTTATCCCCATAGAAAATATGACCGTCATGAACGTCCTCATCTCTCATCACTGTTACTGTAGCGTTAGGTGCAGCTTTTTTGACGTGATCTATAAACGGTAGCCAAAACTTCTGTGGAACAGGAAAATAATTATGCGAAACATTACTAAGTTCTGTACAATTTATAGGTATTAGAGATGTAATATTGGATAGAAGTCTAAGGTCATTCTCTTCTACATCCTCTGGAACTGATCTTGGTGTTTTTACTGTTAACATATCAAGGTCTGTGGTTATATTTTTACCAGCAGGTGCAAAGCCATGTTTGTAATAGAAATCATAAAAGCCATTATCTCTGTACGCTGCTTCAGTAAAAGAATATCTTACAAATGCAATCCTTGGGTTTATATGCCCACCTCCAACATTTGAAGTTTCACTCAATGGTACTACGTTTACTGTGGTTTCTGCGTAAGCAAGGTTGTCTGCGTTATCCCTTACTGTTACTACGATTCTGTATACTCCTGGTTTTTTGAACGCAAAGGGCACTGACCATTTTGATATATTTCCTTGTGGGATTAGGGAAGGAGTCTTTGTTGGCTTTATTGGCATACTGCCATTAAAAGGAAAAGTGTGAGCGTCAGCACTGATCGCCTTTATTCCGCTCGAGTCACCAGTAATGCCTTTTATTGTCATATTGCTAGAAAGGACCGTAGGCGGATATGAAGGGTTCGTGATTTTGACAAAAGGAGGTGAACTATCCTCTCGAACTTGGGTATTCTCTAGGAAGTTAAAGTGCGAGTTAGCATTTTGAAATACGGACGATACCGTAAGCGAAATTGGATATATATTTTTGACATTTTTGATATTATTTGGCAGTCCAAAAGCAATACTCTGATCTATCAAAAGCACTAATGCAATAACAGCCGCTATAGTTATTACAGTACTATTCATTTTCTTACTTTTACACTCGCCCAGTGGTACAACAATTCACCAGATTCACTATCATTCCAGATTGAATGTCAGTTAAAATATAGTCCAGTACTTCTATTTCACCAACTGGCTCATCAATGGAGAAACATCTCAATATACTTTACTAGTCTAATATTAAAGATAAGAATGCAACATTAAGTTTCTTTTATCAACATTAATTGTTGGATAGTCTGGTTAGCTTGTAGTATTATCTTTCGACATTATAGACAAACTCTCATAATCTTATTTTCAACTATCTGAATGTTTACTCCCAATCATTTGAGAATCAATTACTGACAGTTTTATGCTATTGTCTTAATTCAACTAGTAGTTATTCAGTGTCCTAGTTTAAGTTACTCCAATACGCCATTGTCAAAAGCAGTTGATCATCATTGGATTTATTTTAAGTTGAAGATTTTCAGGGGCGTCGTCTTGGAGTTGCACCTTAATAACATCGTTCTTTCCATCTTTCTGTATATCGCGGATGAATTCAGATGAAATTAAGTTGTTCTTTTTTAAAGTGCTGTTTTGAAAATTGCATCTATCTATCGGCATTTCTTCAGTAAATGCTTGCAGGAATTTAATTGAGAGGGTACTTTTAGCATGAATATCAATGAGATCAACTGTGAAATCGCTTGTACTTTTCAAATAATTTATACCAGATACTTTAAGATTAGTTGCATTAATCTGAATGGGATACGTCTCTTGTTTCTTCGATGTAAGGTCTAATTTGTCTAGTTTAAAGATGTCATAAGCACCAAAGTATATGTCTCCATTTGGTGATACTGCCGTCGCCACAACATTATTTGATGGATAGGACGAAGTCAGCAAAATAATTTCTTGTAACACTTTCTTGCCATCTTCGCTTATGTTATAAGCATAAAGATCTCCGTCAAACGATCCGACAATAAACTTCCCCTTTAGCTCTGGAAATTTATCATTATTATAATAGATGGTTTGAGTAGGCGTTATTGTGAAATAGTAACTTCTCATTGGTTTTATCGATGAGTCGTTAGCCAATGGATTTGGGGGCTTGTTTGCAGGTTGCATAAAAGGCCAGCCATAGTTTCCTCCCTTTATCTGAGAATTAATTTCATCATACAAATCCTCTCCGGCCTCAGTAACTATTCCATGACCATGATCATCAAAAGATATTCCATACATATTTCTGTGACCATAGGTATATACTGGTGAATTCGGAAATGGATTGTCATCGGGTA
>Ga0111539_10007093_pt1 | contig 14364 bp, 8 predicted proteins | sample RhiMethybrSRZTD1_FD_79667 | JGI IMG/M metagenome (GOLD analysis project Ga0111539, IMG submission 79667) | Populus rhizosphere microbial communities from Tennessee, USA - Rhizosphere MetaG P. TD hybrid SRZTD1 (version 2) (version 2) | ecosystem: Host-associated > Plants > Roots > Rhizosphere >...
GAGCAGCACGGCGCTCGCATACACCGCACGTCCCGACGGCATCTTTGAGGGCAACACCATCGGCAGCAGCCGGTAGGCGACGCCGACGACCATCATGGTCGCCCACCCGATCGCCGCGAGATGTGCGTGCGCGAACACGTTCGACAGGACGAAGCCCGGCAGCACGTGAATGGCCTTGTCGATCGCCAGCAGAAGGCCCATTGACGCCGCAATCCAGAAGTTGACGCACGCCAGCATCAGGTGGAGCTTCACCGGCCGTTCCATCGCGCCTCGGCGGACCGCGGGGATGATACGGATCGTCATGTAGAGAATCGCCGAGGCGATCGTCCCGGCCGACCACGCCATCCCGCCGTACTCCTCAATCCAGAAATGTCCGACCATGCCGACGAGGCCGATGACCGCCAGCGTATAAGCGACGTAATCGGCGCGCTTCACGGGCATCGGCATCCGCAGCGCGACCGGGCCGACGATGAAGATCGCGCCGAGTATGGAAAAGGTGATCCAGCCGAGCGTCACCATGTGGACCAGGCCGACGAGCCATGAGTGGTAGAAAAAGCCGGCGACGGCCCGCGGCCACAGTCCGGCGAAGAGCAGGGCGAGCGCAAGCGAGACGTGCGCAGTCCCGAGATAGAGCACCGGAAGCGTTCTCGCCGGCAGCCTGTCATTCATGGCCCGTGTGCACGCTCACACCTGAGCCACCATGGGCTCGATCGCCGCGCCTGGTTCGTATGCACACAACGGATCCGACGCCATCACCGCGCCGGTCGTGGCAAAACGCTCTCGACCGCGAGCCGCCACAGATCGAGCGGAAACGGCAGCGCCCGCACTTGCCCATGAGGGCATCGGCATTCCGCAGCCTGACGAACATCTCGTCCGCGCGGTAGACCTCCGCGAGCGACATCGTTCGGACGTTCCCGCGCACGGCTGGCAGAAACCCGCTCGGGCAGATATTACCGAGATGATCGATGAACACGAAGCCGTTGCCGTCGTTCACGCTGCGAGGCGCCCGCAGCTGTTTACGCCGCGTCGAGTTCGACGGCGCTGGATTCTGCACGCGTTCATGCTCCCGCTGCCAGACCACTCGGTGATAATGAGGCGCTTCGGTGGTCTTGATACCAAAAGGCGATGTCAGCGACAGATCGTACAGGTAGTTCAGGACGCGCTCGCATTCCTCCGCGCTGATCTGCTCGAGCGTGGCGCCTCTGCCGGTCTGGATCAAGAAGAACAGTGCCCATAGCGTGAGCGGGAACGTGGCCACGCGCGCCGCCAGCGCCTCCAGTCGGGGCAAGGTCATCTTGCTGATCGTTGTATTGATCTGCAACGGCAGGTCGAGCTCGATGGCCGTGTCGATAATTCTCATCGTCCACGCATACGAACCCCGCACGCGGCGGAAGGCATCGTGACTGTCGGCATCGGGGCCGTCCAGGCTCACGGCGATTCGTGAGAGTCCGGCCTCCTTCAATGCGCGAAGGCGTGCCGGGGTAGCGGCCGCGGTGCCGCTCGGGGTCAGGGCGACGGTCAGGCCGGCACTTCTTGCGTAGTGCACGAGATCGACCAGATCCGGACGCCGCATCGGATCGCCGCCGGTCAGCACGAACAACGGAAGGGGCGTGAACGCCCGGACCTCGTCGATCAGACGAAACCCCTCTTCGGTCGTCAGCTCGCGCGGATCGCGACAGGGAATGGCGTCCGCGCGGCAGTGGACGCAGGCGAGCGCGCACGCTCGAGTGACCTCCCAGATCACCAGAAACGGCGCGCGATCGAAGTCGACGGCAAGGTCCGGGCGTGTCATGTGGACAGCATCGGCCGGCGCGACCGCACCGGCCTATGACCGCCGTCATATGTCCTCGACGGCCACTGGATCACCGGAAAACGCCGAAGTATGACGGGCGTCATAGGCCGCGAAATGCGCGGGTTCTACAGTGCGACCATGATGACTGATCGAATAGCACTCATTGGTATCGCCGCCGCCCTCGGCGTCTCAGCGTGCACGTCGAAGCCGGCCGCAGGAAACGGCTCGCTCACGCCGCCGTTCCTCGAAGTGTCCGTGCCCGACCGGCCCGTCGCTTCCGCCGAGACCGTCGAGCACGGCAAGCACCTGTACGAAAGCAATTGCGTGCAGTGCCACGGCGCACAAGGAAAGGGCGACGGCTATGGCGCTCCCTTCCTCGTGCCGCCGCCGCGCGACTTCACGGCCGCGCAATTCAAGTTCCGCACAACGTCTTCGGGACAGCTGCCAACCGACGCCGATCTCTTCCGCATCATCTCGCGCGGGGCGGACGGCACGGGCATGCCGCCATGGAAGTACCTCCTGACGAGCAGGCACGTGGTCGGCTCGAGTGTCACGCCGCTGGCTGGATAGGCTCGCGCCTCGTAGACGGCAACCGCACCGACTGAATCACCGGCGCCGAAGATCTCGAGAATCACGTCGGTGCCGCGAGCGGTCGTCTTGAACACCTTCACGCGTCCGTTCACGATCGTGAAGAGGTGCGCCGAATCGTCGCCTTCGTTGAACAGCGCGGCGCCCTTCTCGTACTCGCGGACGCTGGCCACCGCCGCAAGGCGTTGCCGGTCCTCTGGGGACAATCGCCGGAAGATGATGCTCCGCCGCAGGAGGTCGTCCAGATTCGCCGCCATGGATGCCCTATTTTCATCGATATGACGTCCGTCATGCCGGGTTGCCTCAAAGATGGTTACCCTCGGATCGATGGTTGCTGAATTGGGGGGAGCGAGTATGAGTGAATCATTCACAGGCACAACGGTCGGCGACGCGGCGGCGAATCGGCCGTCGAATGTCTTCACGTAGTCGACGAGCGCCCAGCGCTCCTCGTCTGACAGGGGCAGGGAGGTCTACGAGAAGATGCAGTGCGCGAAATGCCACGGCGACGATGGCCGCGGCGTCGGGCCATCGTCGAACACGATGGTCGACACGTTGAACCGCCACGTCAACGCGCGCGACTTCACGCAGCCGGCGTTGTTCCGTACGGGCTGGACCGAGTGACTTTTGCTGCGGCGGCCGTCGCTCGGTGGCCGAAGCCTGCCGGCAGGCCGCTGTCGATCCGGCCGCCGTCGAGCGCGCGCTGGGCGCACTGCCCGCGACCGCCCCATCTGAGGCTGAAGATGTCACGCGATGGCCAGTGGGCCGGCTGATCGATTACATCGTCACGACCCATCACACCTACGTGCGGACGGCTCTGCCGGTCATTACGCGCTATCTCGCCAAGCTCGTCGACGTCCACGGCCAGCGCCATCCGGAGCTGGAGCGCGCTGCGGCTGCGTTCAGCCTTCTGAGCAGCGATCTGACTTTTCACATGCTGAAAGAGGAGCACGTGCTGTTTCCGTATCTGCGCGAGCTCGGCGCCGGCCACACCCTGTCGAGCCCGTTCGGGAGCGTCGAGAACCCCATTTCCATGATGGAGCGGGAGCATCGGCAGGCCGGCGACGAGCTGCGCGTCATTCGAGAGCTCACAAACGGCTACACGCCGCCGGATGACGGATGCACGACGTATCGCGTCTGCTTCGCCGAGCTGGCCGCGTTCGAGCGGGACCTTCACCGCCACGTGCATCTGGAGAACAACGTGCTGTTCCCGAAGGCCATCGAGCTCGAACGCGCCGCCGAGGCTGCGAGCGCTTAGAAGCCATGTGATAAACGCCGCAAGCAGGTCATTCAACCGTACGTCGCCGTCGGATTTTTGATGCGACTCATCGGCCATCCGGAAAGAAGGGCTCCGTCAAAGCGTCACCGATTCGTTATCCCACCCGGCGCTTGGGAATTCGCTTTTTGCTACTTCTTCGACTCGGGTCGCCAGTGCTGGATGAGCGTGATCGGCGTGGCTGAGGCATCGTCGGGGACGGCGTTGATTAGGAAGCGGCCATCGCGGGTGACGTCGTACTGCCGGCCCGAGCCAGCCGTGTCCGTGCCGCCGTCGACGATCCGCGTTGAAAAGAGCGACACCGGCTCCCCGGCTCCAGCGAAGTCCCCGGACCGTGATCGTCGCCGCCAAAATCTCGCCGCTGGGACTAAGGTAGTACAGCGCCTGGCCATCCGGCCGCCAACTGGGAAAGGTCCCGCCCGCCGTCGAGACCGGCAACCGTCCGTTGGTCGCGTTGGCCGCCGATTCAGTTTCCGCTCCTGAGAGTGATTGCCCCGACGCCGGGCGAAACGGTAGGACATAGATCTCCGGCCTTCCCGATTCATCCGACTGGTAGGCGACCCAGCGGCCGTCTGGCGAGAACCGGCCATGCGTCTCCGAGAATTGCGTCTTCAGAACGGCCCACGGCGTGGTGTCACCCACCATCGGCCGCACCCAAAGGTCGCGGCCGGTCTGGGGGTCGGTGCTGGTATATAGAAGGAACTGCCCATCCAAGGACCAGTCGTTGGGCACCTTGAATTGGGCTGATTCCACGAGGAGAGCCTCCGGGCTCTCGCTGTTGACGTCCTTCACGTACAGGTTCGCTATGCCCGCACGTGTGGAACCAAAAACGATGCGGTGGCCGTCAGGGGACCAGACCGGGTAGCGGTCTACTCCCACGCCGAACGTGAACCTGCCCATGCGCGGACCGTCCAGCAGCCAGAGGTTCACCGTGCCCTGCACCGAGCGCGACGCGGCAACGCGGCGGCCGTCCCGGGCCACACTGGGATTCTGGAGACTGCTGTCCTCCTGTCCCAGCCTGCCGAGGACAGCACCAGTCCGTTCCCGCCACGTCAGTTGGCGCCGGCTGACCGTGGCGACGCGGTAAGCGACCAGCCCGGTCGCCGAGACCGTAACCGCGATGCGGTTGCTCGCCACGGCCACCCCGTCGGCAACGGTCACCGCGTCACCAGTGAGCACTGGCGAACCCAGCTCCAGCTTCTGGGCCACAAGCGTGCCGGCGCGGTCCCATAGCAACCACCCGCCCGGCAGGTACACGCCTGCGGTGTCGGTCTCGGTCAGCCGGGTCGGGGCACCCGCGTCGAGCGCCCCCAGATATATGCCGGGCGTGCCCGGCCTGCCCGACGCGTGGAAGAGGAAATGGCGGCCGTCGGGCAGGAAGACCGGCCAACTATGGCTTCCCGGCTGCCGCTCGAGCCTCGTCACAGCTGTGGCGGCCCCTCCCGAAGCAGCGACACGGAACAGCGGTCCACGGGAGGTCGGCGCAAACAGCAGGACGCCGTCCGCGTTCCACGTCCCACCACGCCCAGCAGGGGCCGCAGCCAATATGCGGGGAGCCCCGCCGCCGAGGTCGAGGCGCTGTAACTGGCCCCCGGCAAAGAAGCCCACCGAACGACTGTCGGGCGACCAGAAGGGGGAGGACGCGCCGTCGGTAGCAGCCAGGGGCTGCGCCGTGGCCGCCTCGAGCGATCGCAGCCAGAGCCGAGGGGTGCCGTCGGCGGCGGCGACGAAGACGAGCTGCCGCCCATCGGGTGACAGCGCGAACGATGCCGGGTCGCTCGTGGTGGGTGTGACGATGTCGACGCGCGTCTCAAGCGGTGCCACGACGGACGCCTCGCGTAGATATCGCACCGTGGGAAGGGCCAGCCCCGCAGCAACGAGCACTGCAGCGGCGCACGCCAGCCACGCCCGCCGTGCACTGCGTGTGGACGCAGTGACCGCCGCGGCGCCCGCGAGCGCGTCCATCGCCGGGGCCGTCAGCGCATCGTGAACTTCCAGCCGCGCGTCTGCCGCATCCGCCAGTCTCTGGCTGCGGTCCTTTTCCAAACACCGCCGCAGCAATCTCCGAATCGGCGGAGGCGCGTTCGCCGGCAGTGCGGTCCAGTCGGGATCGCCGCGCAGCACCGCCGCGAGCGTATCGGACACGTCCTCGCCAGCGAAGGCGCGTTGTCCCGTCAGCATCTCGTAGAGCACGCAGCCAAACGCCCACAGGTCGGTGCGTTTATCGACGGCGCCGCCTTTGGCCTGCTCCGGCGACATGTACGCCGCAGTGCCGAGAATCATCCCCGCCGCCGTCATCGCCGGCGTGGTGATGGTCGGCGACTGCGACACATCCGGTCGGCTGCCTGCCGGCTCCACCGCCTTTGCCAACCCGAAGTCCAAGACTTTCACCGTGCCGTCGGGCCGCACTTTGATGTTCTCGGGCTTCAGGTCGCGATGAACGATCCCTTGTTCGTGAGCCGCTTCGAGCGCCTCGGCGATCTGGCGCGCGATGGGCAGCGTCTCATCGAGTGGAATCGGACCCTTGCCGATCCGATCCGCGAGCGTCGGCCCTTCGACCAACTCCATCACCAGCGCGATCGTGCCGCCCGATTTCTCCAGTCCGTGGATGTGCCCGATGTTGGGATGGTTCAAGGCCGCGAGGACTTCGGCCTCGCGTTGGAAGCGGGCGAGTCGCTCGACATCAGCGGCCACAGCCGCCGGCATTACCTTGATGGCGACCTGGCGCTTCAGGCTGGTGTCGGTGGCGCGGTATACCTCGCCCATGCCGCCGGCACCCAAGGCGGAGAGGATCTCGTAGGGACCGAGCCGCGTGCCGGGCGCCAGGGTCAAGGGTGTTAAACGAAACGGATCTTAATGCGAATGGTCCAAAGCTCGGATCGCTAATAAGCCGTCGCGAAGCGCTGAGGAATCCGGGCGGCCATTGCTCGGCCGATCGGCGCCGATCGTTATTTAAAGCGGCTTTGAGTCTCGTACGCGGACCCAGTGGTGGCTCAGGGCACGCCCGATCACCAAATTTCGGGCACGAGCAGCTTTCTCCTTGCTACATAGGCCGCGTATTCGTCGCCGAATGTCCAGTTTGGAACCACGAGCGCTTGGCCGATGGTGTAGATGAAGAGGGCGAACGTACATCGGATGACGGATATGGCGGTCGACCCCTTGCGTGATGAGTCGATGAGCCTCGCGCAATTCAAGGGTGACCGACCCGTACGTCCCTAGGTCCGAGTGTGACCGCTGGAACCACCAGAGCCCGCAAACGCCGAGGGCTGAGTTCCGACGCCGGCATTCATGAGACGACTTCCAGATGGCGAGCGTCAGGTTCATTTCCGGGCGGCCGGACACCTGCGCGGTTCCCGACGGACTACGCTAGAATCCGACCGTCGCGCCCGACTCAATGCCCCAGGGCGTGCCCGATCAGGAGGGTCCGATGACTCGCTCCGGCCCGGCGCTCACCGCGTTCGCTCTGACGATGTTCGGCGCGTTCGTTCTGGCCCAGGCGCCGCCGGCGAGCCATCCGGCCGCCAGCAATCCGCATCTTGGAAACCGTGAGTCGATCCGCGGCGGCATGGCGCTCTACCGCGTCCGCTGCGCCGACTGCCACGGCCTCGACGGCACCGGGTATCGCGGACCCGACCTGATCGCAGCGATGGCCGGCGGCATGGCCGACGAGCGCCTGTTCGACACGATTCGCAAAGGCGTGCCGGGCACCGAGATGCCGGCGGCCTCGCCCATCGACGTGGCCGACGACGACATCCTGCAGCTGATTTCGTACCTGCGCAACATCAGTTCCGTGGCGACGCCAGAACGGCCGGTCGGCAACGCCGCCAACGGCGAACGACTGTTCGCACAGCAGTGCGCGTCGTGCCACCGCGTCGCCGGCCGCGGCGGGCGCCTGGGTCCCGAGCTGACGCGCATCGGTGTGCAGCGATCGCACGCAGCCATCACGCGCGAAATTCGATCGCCGTCGGAATGGATCGCGCCGGCGTTCGAAACCGTGACGGTCGTCACGACAGACGGCCAGCGCGTCCGCGGCACGAAGAAGGCCGAGGACGTCTTCAGCATTCAGATTATGGACACGCGCGAGCGGCTGCAGGGCTACCGGAAGGCCGATCTGCAGGAAGTCATCTACGAGAACACGTCGCTGATGCCCGCGTACTCCGCCGAGCGCCTCAATGACAGCGACCTGACGGACCTGGTCGGCTATCTCGGATCGCTCACAGGCGACGTGCGTGGGCCGACGACAACGGCGGCGGCGGCGATCGCGCCCTCCGCGCCAATCACCAACCGCGATCTGCTCGATGGCCTGAAGGATCCGACGCGGTGGCTGTCTTACTCAGGCACGTACGACGGCCAGCGCCACAGCCCGCTCACGCAAATCACGCCGGAGAACGTCAACCAGCTGACCGCGCAGTGGACCTTCCAGACCGGCCAACTCGGGAGCTTCCAGACGACGCCAATCGTGATCGACGGCGTCTTGTACGTGACCGGCTTCAACAACAACGCGTGGGCCATCGACGCGAGAACCGGACGCACCATCTGGCGCTATCGCCGGGAACTGCCCGAGGATCTGAAGCTCTGTTGCGGCGCAGTGAACCGTGGTTTCGCCGTGCTCGGCGATCGCCTGTTCATGTCGACGCTCGACGCCCATCTCATCGCACTGGACATGAAGACCGGCACGCCGCTGTTCGACGTCGAGCTCGCTGAGCATAGCCAAGGCTACTCGGCGACGGTCGCGCCTCTCGTGGTCAAGGACAAGGTGATCGTCGGCGTCGCGGGCGCCGAGTACGGCATCCGCGGGTTCATCGACGCGTACGATGTGAACACCGGTACGCGTGCCTGGCGCTTTTATACCGTCGCCGGCCCCGGCGATCCGGGCGCGCGGTCGTGGCCCCAGGGCGATGCCTACCAGCGCGGCGGTGGCTCCATCTGGGTCACCGGCACCTACGACCCCGAACAGAACCTCATCTTCTTCGGCACCGGCAATCCCGGCCCCGACTACTACAGCAACGTACGCGAAGGTGACAACCTCTACACCGCATCGCTCGTTGCGCTTGACGCCGACACGGGGCAGCGCCGCTGGCACTATCAGTTCACGCCGCACGACGTCCACGACTGGGATTCGACACAGGTGCCGGTGCTCGGCGAGCTGACGATCGACGGCCAACGGCGCAAGGTCGTCATGTTCGCCAACCGGAACGGGTTCTTCTACACGATCGATCGCCTCACTGGCAAAGTGATCGTCGCCAGGCCATTCGTCGAGACGACGTGGGCCAAGGAGATCGATTCGTTTGGACGGCCGATGCTGCTGCCCGGGCACATGCCGGACGAGAACGGCAACAAGACCTGTCCGGATCTCGGCGGCGGGACGAACTTCATGTCCCCGTCATTCAATCCGGCCAGCGGACTGTTCTTCGTCACCGCGCGAGAGACGTGCGCGATGTACTACGCGTACGATCAGAGATTCAAGCCGGGCGAGCAGTACACGGGCGGCGGCCAGATGCGGCCGCGTGATCAGAAGAACTTCGGCGCTCTCCGCGCGATCGATCCGGTCACCGGTCAGATCAAATGGGAATTCCGCTACACGTCGGTGTCCGGATCGGGCGTGCTCAGCACGGCGTCGGGCCTCGTGTTCGCCGGCGACGGTGATGGCAACGTCATCGCGCTGAACGCGCAGACCGGGAAGAACCTGTGGCACTACCAGCTGGGGTTCTCGATGCGCTCCACCGCGGGGACGACCTACATGCTGGACGGTCGGCAGTATCTGCTGGTGCCGGCGGGCAGCATGCTGACCGCGTTCGCACTGCCGCTGCGCTAGGTGCCCGCCGCGCAAAGTGATCGCTCGACCCGGAGGGTCGACTGGTTTCAGGCGAGGTGCGAGCGCTTCGCGAACTGCCTAGCTGGGAGTGTCTTCAAGAATCGAGCGAAGACTGGGACGCGGTCGCAACAAGCTCAAGGGGGCGCAGCTGGCCGCCGTTCGCCCGTGCCGTGCGACAGCTGCGGCAGACACTGGTAGATGCGATTCTCGACGAACTGGGCGTGCGGCACGACGTTGACAGTGTCGACTACTTCACGGTCACGGCGATATCGTACGGCGTCTCGAGCAATCCGTCCGTGACCACGGCGCGGACGACATAGGTCCCTGGAGCGTCGAAGGTGGCCTCGGTCGATTCGTCAATCGGCCTGCCGTAAACCGCCTCACTCTGCGGCGGATTGAACAGCACGGCGCCGGCGCCGCGATAGTGAAGCCATCGTACCTTCACGCCCTGCGCCGGCGGGGGCGTCGTCGCGTTCGGCCTTGGCTTCCGCGGCTTGGGAATACCGTCGTCGGACGCCTGTATGCTCAGCCGCACCGCGCTCTTCGCAGCAACCGACATGTCCTTGCTGCCGCCGGTCACCTGCGGGTAGTGGTTCGGCGGATCGGGCGGCGCGCCGCCTGGGCCGATGTTCATCTGGATCACGCCGTCATCCACTTCCCATTCCGGCTGCAGCCATCCGTTCGCCGTTTCCGATTTGCCATTGGCGACGATCGTCCACGTGACACGGCGGTTCTTGTCCCAGTCTTTCGGCACGTTCACGTTGAACACGAAGCGCTGCCGACGCGTGTAAAAGTGGGTGGGCTGATTCCGGTCGATCGGCGCCGGGTCGAACTTGTTGCTGTTACCGACGGGAATGTCGAGGGTCTCTTTGTAGTTGCGGTTCATGTAGCCGAAATAGAACTTGTAGCTGCCATCGTCGTTGCGCTGCCATCCCTCGAAGACAGGCACGACATTTTGGCCGGAGTCGTATTTGATGACTTGAGCGACAGCTGGAGCGGAGTTCGTCAGCCAAAGCCCCAGAGCGCAGGCCGCCAAGCGGTCGAAGCGGGTCATGAGCGTTCCTCGATACTCGCAATGCCTAGGCGGCACGCGGTCGGCGCGAAAGGACGAACGGCGCGTCGCACAGTCGACACGCCGTTCCGATCGGGTTGGCAGTGCCTATTGCTGCTGCTGTTGCTGCTGATTCTGCGTCGATGCCTTGAGCCTGTTCTGCCGCTCCGCGAGCGCCTCTTTATATTGATCGTCAGTCAGCTCGTAGTACGTCATCCAGGCGAACGCCATGTCATCAATCGACCGTTGTCCAAAACCGATCCAGTTCGACGGATCGGGATTGAACTTGTTCGCCGGTGAGTTGTCGTGCCACGACACTACATGTAACACCGTGCCGGCGGGAAGCAGCGGCTGCACATCCGTTGCGTAGTGATACACGATATGCCAGTTGAACCGGTACTTGCTCACGCAGCTCAGTGTTTCGTTTTTGGCGAGGCCCGGTCGTCCCGACGGGTTCGGCAGGATCGCTTCGACGCACTGGGCCTTCCCGCGATTGTGAAGGTGGGGCTGAACCGACGTCAGGCGAACTGGCTTGGTCAGAATCGTGTAGCCCTCGGACCGGGCATTTGCATCGCCCGCAGGGATGTCGATGTCTTCGTTGTCGCCAACGTGAGTGACGGTTTCGATGAACGTCGGCTTGTATCCTTTGGGATAGAGCTTGATCCCGACTACGACGTTGGCCGGCATCTCTTCGCCGATGGCGTGCAGATGTAGGTTCATCGTGAGCTTGGCGTTTGCCCGCAGCAGTCGCGCCGCTCCGTCCGGGTAGATATCCCCATACTTGCCGACGGCGTACTCGACGAGAAGGGTCTTGGAGAGTTCAGGGTCGTCCTCGAGATACGTGCTCGCGACCGCGTGATGAACCACCGCGGCGCCCTTGGATGGCTTCACCTCGACCGCCTTGATGTAACGGTCTTCGGGAATGTCCACCTTCGTCATGTCGATGTCCATCCACTGATCGGCCGCCGCAGGCTTGACTTTCACATCTGCCGGCAGGGACGCGACCAGGTCGGGCGTGCCGATGTGCCACCGATCGCTGTCATCGAACTGGCGCGGTGGCGGCATGTCCGCGGGGTTGCCGCGCGGTGCGCCGCCATCGACCCAGCGCACGATCGTCGCGATCTCGCTATCTGAGAGAGATGGATCGGGATCGAACTGCTTGATGCCGACATTGCGATCGATGTACCACGGTGGCATCTCGCGCTCTGACACTTTCGTCCGGATCGATCGAGCCCAGGGACGAGCGTCTTCATAGGTCAGCAGCGACATCGGCGCAATATTGTTCGGCCGGTGGCAGTTCTGACACGCTTTCTGCAGAATCGGCGCCACGTCCTTCGTGAAGGTCACCTGAGACTCCGCAGCGTTCGGGGTCGTCTGTGCCCAGGCCGCGCTGGAGACTCCCACTATCGCCGCGCAGGTCAGCGTCGCGACGCCGCGCCAGTTGATCCGTCCCATCGTGCTGTCCTCCTGATTGGCCGACACCTGCGCGATCCTACCAGAACATCGAGAATGAAGGACCGGGATTGGAGCCGCATCCCTGGGGTCAGGTAGCTCATTTACCGGCGGGGCCGAGCCCGATGGCGAATCGTCCGACTGAGCCTCGAGCCAAGCAAGATCGCTGGCCTGGCCGAGCTCAGCGTGAGGCAGAACAGGTGCCCCCCGCGCTATCCCCAGAATCAGGTATGTCGTCTGTCGGCCTTTCCCAACCTGGGTTCGTCTCCATTCGTGTGCAAGACATAGGTGTAGTATCTCGCCACGAGTCACGGCTCGATGTTCGGAAGACCGTTTGAAGTTCGGAAGTCCGTGTAATCGACCGGAGGGGTACTGTGACGAAGAAGCTGATGTCTGCGATGGTGGTCCTGGTGCTGGCGAGTGGCGTCGCGGCGCAGCAGGCGGCGCCAGACATTCCGTTCGACGTATCCGACGTGATCAAAATGCCCGCGGACCTCTACATGGGTGAAGTCGCGGGGGTCGCGCTGAATTCCAAGAAGCACATTTTCGTCTACACCCGGACCGGCGCCGACGACGGGCAGACCATTCTGGAGCCGCGGTCGGCGCGGGTCTTCGAGTTCAATCCCGATGGGACGTATGTGAAGGAGATCGGGAAGAACCTGTATTCGAAGGGCTGGGCGCACGCGGTGCGAGTCGACAAAGAGGACAACATCTGGTTGGTCGACAACGGCACCGATGAAATCGTGAAGCTCGGCCCCGACTACCGGGTGAAGCTCATTCTCGGCCGGCGCAACGAACCGGTGGGCGAGCGGGTGCGACGGGCGGGCATGACGCCGGGCGCGCCGGTGCCGCCACCGCGGCCCGGTTACTTTTTCGAGCCGACCGACGTGGCGTTCGACCCGCAGGGCAACATCTTTGTCAGCGACGGTTACCAGAACTCGGCGGTGCACAAATTCGACAAGGACGGGCACATCGTGAAGCTCGCGGGAAGCACACGCGGCAGCGCGCCTGGCCAGTTCAGCACGCCGCACGGAATTGCCGTGGACGCTCGCGGGAACGTGTATGTCGCCGACCGCTCGAACGCCCGCATTCAAGTGCTCGACAACAATCTGAACTACGTGCGCGAGATCAAGTATGACCCGCCGCAGCAGGCCGGTTGGGTGTCGCCCATTCCAGATTTCGGCAAGCGGGCCGACGGCGCGTACAACACGTTGTGGCCGAACACGCTGTGCATCACGCCTGGCGAGCCGCAGTACATCTACGCGAACTCGATGTTTCCTGGGCAGATCCAGAAGATCACGCTCGACGGAAAAGTAGTGGGGCAGTTCGGCACGGCCGGCCGGAAGCCCGGGCAATTCGGCTGGGTCCACGCGATTGCGTGCGTGGCGGAGAACGAAATTTGGACGGGTGAGCTGCTGAATTGGCGCGTGCAGAAGTTTCTGTTGAAGCCCGGCGGGGCGCCGCGCACATCGCGGGGACAGTAGGGTGACCCGAGCCGGGCGCCGCGGATCGGATCTCGAGACGAGGAGGACGCGCATGGGACGTGGAACACTCGGACGCGCCGGATTGGTTGCGGTCGCCGGGCTGTTGCTGGGCCCGGCCACGGCAGCCGCCCAGAGCGCGATTGCGGGGATCGTACGGGATACGAGCGGAGCGGTGCTGCCGGGAGTGACGATCACGGCCTCCAGCCCGGCACTGATCGAGCGCTCGAAGGCGAGCGTGTCCGACGGCTCGGGGCAGTACCGAATTGTCGATCTGCGGCCCGGGACCTATGAGGTCAGCTTCGAGCTGGCGGGGTTCCAGACCATCAAGCGCGAAGGATTGGCGCTCGAAGCCAACTTCACCGCAACAGTCAACGCCGACATGCAGGTCGGCTCCCTGCAGGAAACCTTGACCGTGACCGGCGCGACACCATTAGTCGACGTCCAGACGACGGCCAAACGCGAGGTCCTCTCACGCGAATTGCTCGACTCCCTGCCGACCGGCCGAAGTTTTCAGGGTATCGGCGCGACGCTCCCGGCCTTGAGCATGGGTCGTTTCGACGTCGCCGGGTCGAACTCGATGCAACAGGGCGTGCTGGTCGTGTATGGCGGGACCGGCACCGACCTGGCGATGGAAGTGGACGGATTGAATGTGATGGGCACCCTCGACAAGGGCTGGTATCACCTCGTCTATCACAACGACGGCGAGTTCCAAGAGATGGTGTACCAGGTGGCCGGCGGGCCGGCTGAGACGCAGACCGGCGGGGTCCGGATCAACATGATCCCGAAGGTGGGCGGCAACGAGTGTCGCGGTGACGCGACGATTCTCTATTCGTCCACGCGGTTCCAATCGAGCAACCTCACCGACGATCTGGTGGCGCGCGGCTACAAGTCGCCGGGCAAGCTGCAGAA
>Ga0111539_10007094_pt1 | contig 14364 bp, 17 predicted proteins | sample RhiMethybrSRZTD1_FD_79667 | JGI IMG/M metagenome (GOLD analysis project Ga0111539, IMG submission 79667) | Populus rhizosphere microbial communities from Tennessee, USA - Rhizosphere MetaG P. TD hybrid SRZTD1 (version 2) (version 2) | ecosystem: Host-associated > Plants > Roots > Rhizosphere >...
CTGCGAGGCGATCGCCAGCCCGCCCGGCTCTGGCAGGGCCCGAGCGAACGTGGCGTTGAGGCGCATGTCCGGCCCCTGCGACAGCACCCCCTGCGAGTCGGGACCGACCACACGCACGCTGTGGGCCCGGGCCGTCCGCAGCAGCTCCCGTTGAGCGGCCACACCCAGCCCGTCAGGGCCGCTGAGGCCGGACGAGACGATGATCGCTGCCCGCACGCCCGCCGCGGTGGCGTCGGCCATGACTGAGATGACCTGATTGGCTGGGACCACGACCACCACGAGGTCGACGGGTTCCCCGATCCCGGCCAGGCTGCGGTGTGCCGGCAGACCGGCCACGGAACCGGCCTCCGGTTGCACGACATGGAGTCGGCCGGAGAAGCCCCCCGCACGGACTGCCTCGAGTACCCCGGTGCCCAGTCCGGCGCCCACCACAGCGACGCTCTCCGGGTACAGAAGCGGGCGCAACGAGTGCGCCTCGGAGCGCCACTCGCGGCGATCCGCGGCTTCCAGGGCGGCGGAGGACACCTCGATGCGTAGCTCGACCGCCACCTCTCCGTACTGGTTCTTGCGCGTCACGGTGAAGCCCGCAGCCTGGAAGACGCCCAGCATCCCGTAGTTGTCCGCGAGCACCTCGGCCTCGAAATGGGTGACCCCGTGCTCGCGGCACAGTGCCGCGAGGTGTTCCAGGAGAAGGCTTCCGAGCCCCCGCCCCCGGTCCTCGTCGGACACCAGGAAGGCGACCTCCGCGCGTTGAGGCGACAGCAGCTCGGCGGTCGCCAGTGCTGCAATGCGTCCGCGAAGCTCGGCGACCAACGCGACCGACTCATCGTTGGACTCGTCGAACAGTCGCGCGACGTATGCCCGTCCGGCCGCCGGGCTCGGCGTGAAGAAACGCAGCCGGAGCGTGTCCTGCGAGACGCCCTCGTGCAGCGCCAGCACCCCCTCGCGGTCGCCGGGGTGGAGAGAGCGGATGACGGCGATCATGCCGTCGGCCAGGAGGACGTCGGATGCAGCAGAAATCCACGGCCGTGGCTGCACGGTGGTCGGCTCGTGGTTGGCGGTCAGGTCCTGCCCGTCCATGCCCCCATGTTGCCCGGTCTAGCCGCGAAGGGCGCTGTCGACTGACTCGCGCAGACGCCGGGCAAGTTCCACTGGGATCAGCGCGGGCAGCCTTTTCCCATCCACCGCCACTGTCGGCGTGCCAGTCACACCTCCGTGTCTCGAGGCGTCATCGGTGCCGTTCACGACCCACTGCTCGTAGGTTCGGCGCTCGATGCCGGCCCGGGCGACTGACTCGGCTGCGCCGGCCTGGACCGCCAGGTCCACCAGATGATCGCTGGACAGTCCGGTGGTGTTCTCCCTGGGCTGGTGCTCGAAGAGCAGATCATGGAAGGTCGCTGCGGCGTCGGGGCCGGCCTCGTCCAGCACCACGGCGTACGCGTTGGCGGCGCGAGTCGAGTACTCGGTCCCGTTGGACATCCGGTTGAGAAATGCCACGGGGCGGTAGATGACCCTCACCTTGCCCTGTGCGGCGTACCGCGGGAGCCAGGCGCGGGTCGCGGCCTCCAGGTCGCCGCAGACGGGACACATGAAGTCTTCGTAGATGGTCACCGTGACCGGCGCGGTGTCCTTGCCCAATGGCACCCCGTAGGTGGCAACGGCTCCAGCCGGTGGAGTGGACGCCTGCCCCGTGGTGTCGCGTGAGACCTGCACGAGGAAGCCTGCCGTCACCACGATGCCGAGAACCGCGAGCACACCAAGGGTCACCCACAGGTTGCGCCGGCGTGCTTCCTCACGCGCGTGCTGGCGCCGGATGGTCGCCGCCCGTTCACTCGTGCGGGTCCTCTCGGTGGGGCCGCTCCTGGTTGCCGCCATCTCCCCTCGCCTTTCGTCCTCTCGTCACCGGACGGCTTCTGGAACGGTCCGGGAGTACAAACGGTTGTCCAGCGCGAACGGCGTGCTCGGGCGCCGGGCCGCGAGCGCCGCAAGCAACAACAGCCCGGCGTCCCGCGCGATCTCCCACGGGTACTTGTCCGAGGCTCCGGCGGCGGGGCCACCACCCCCGAAACAGCCGCATTCGATCTCGAGCCCACGAGCCCACGCCCATGAGATGCCGACGATGAACGAGACCAGCAGAACCGCCGAGATCACCGCCATGAGGCGTGTCAGCAACCCCAGCAGCAGGCACGCGCCCACGACGACCTCGATGATCGGCAGCAGGTGCCCCATCGTCGGCACCACCGCTTCGGGCAGCAAACGGTAGGCACGAACGGCGCGCACGTTCTCTGTCGGGTCGGGCAGCTTGAGGCAACCCGCAACCACCCACACCACACCGACGACCGCTCGCGCCAGCAAGCCCAACCTGAGCATCACACCTCCCGCCGACAACATGCGAAAGCGACGCTAGATCCCGGAACCGGGTGGAACCCCGTGATCCAGGGCAAGTCAGGACCTATGGCTTCGGGAAAGTGCCATTCGTCCCGCAGCACGGACGTGTCGTCGGTGGGTGGTGTCAAGATGATCGCGTGGCGTCGGACTCGCGCATGGTGGCCTTGGGCTTCGGCAAGTTTGCGCGTGCGGACCGCATCTTCGCGCTCGAGCGGATCACCGGCGAGGAACGCGGCGACGGCCGCCGCACCCGGGTGTGGATCGACGGAGTCTCCGATCCGTTGATCGCCTCGCGAACCGAGGTCACGATTCTTCGCGACATGGGCCAGGAGGCCGCCATCGCCGGGCCTGAGCTCGACGAGGCGCTGGACCTGGCCGCGCGTCTGGCGGCCGCGGCCGACGCCGGTCGGGTGGATCTGAACGATCTTGGCCGGCGCGCGCGGCGCCTTCTGGCCTCGACCACCCCGTCCACCTAGGGATCGCGGGCCGATCAGACGCCAGTCGCCGCCGTGCGGCTCAGGATGAGGACTGCTCGGTCGTCGTCGCCGCTTTCGACCTGCCCGATGATCCGGCGCGCAGCGCCCTCGAATCCGGGGCCGATGGCCTCGCGTGCCGCGCGCTGCAACCACGCGATGCCGGTGTCGATGTCGCTGCCGCGCGCCTCCACGACGCCGTCGGTGTAGAACAGGAGCGCCTCGCCCGGGAGCAGCCGTCCCGTGCTGACGTGCAGCTCTGGGGCACGGAGCACGCCCAGGGCGGTACCGCGCGCGTTGTCGACGACCCACTCGTTCGAAGGCAGGTCCCAGCGCAGCGCCGGCGGGTGGCCGCCGCTCGTGATCTGGTACCTGCCCTCGTCGAGGTCGACCAGCAGGTGCACAGCGGTCGCGAACGCCTCGTCGTCTCGCTGCCGGATGAGGAAGCCGTTGGCCGCAAGGAACAGCTTCCGTGGCGGCAGTGCACCGATCAGCCCACCGAGGGCGCCCGCGAACTGAAGGGCAGCCGGCCCCGCACCCGTTCCCTTCCCGCAGACGTCGACGAGGATCACCTCGAGCTGCTTCCGGTCCTCTCTGAGGTCGGCCACCAGGAAGTCCCCGGCGTACGTGCCGCCGTGGGCTGCGATCATCGCGCTCTGCGAGTGCCACCCTTCGGGCAGCGGCGGGATCTTGCCCTGCGACTGCAGTCTGTCCCGCAGGTCCACGAGAAACGCCTCGCTCAGCACTGCCGGCAACCCGCTTCGCTGCCGGCTGGCGACCACCAGGACGAGCAGCACCGCGATGACGAACGCCACCATCGCAATCGCGCGCGACTCGGTGATCGGCCCGTTGATCGCCACGGCGAGCACACCGGCGACGGCGTTCACGGCGCACACGAGGACCAGCGGCCGGAACCGGAGCAGCATCATGGCGATCAGCAACCAGACGAAGTACGCCGCCAGCGGCATCCACTCCGGTGCGGTGACCGAGACGACGAACGAGGCGGCAATGATCGTGAGCATGATCAGGGCGACGTGCGCCTGGCTCCTGGGGGTCCCGCTCCGCCACGCGGCGACCAGCCTGTGCGGGTAGCCAGCCGCGCGGTTACCCATTGCTCAAGATTAGCCGGGCAGGTGCCGCTGCGAGGCCGATTTCCCGCGCTGCCGTGGGCGTTCTGGATGCCCTCGACCCATTTGCCTGGCTTGGCACCCGTCAGCGCAGGTGTGCGCGGATCCAGGTCGCCAGTTCGGGCACGTCGACATCACCTCGGGCGGCAGCAAGCATCACGGCCTCGGCGTCGTCGATCGAGTAGCTCACGTCCCGCCCGTTGAGCATGCAGAAGACACGCAAGGCCGCCCAGGCCAGGCGCTTGTTGCCGTCGACCAGACAGTGGTTGCGCACCAGTGAGTGCAACAGGGCCGCCGCCTTGTCCTCAAAGGTGGGGTAGGCCTCCGCACCGAAGACCGTGACCCGTGGGCGACCCGACGCGGCTGCCAAGAGGCCGGCGTCCCTCAACATCACCTCGTCGAGGACCCCGGCCGCAATCTCGAGCAGATCGTCGACCGTCAGGTAGTCGATCTCCTCTGCTGTCACCTACTCAGACGCTCGAGCAGCTCGCGGTCCTCATCACGAACTCGCTCGATCGCAACGCGCAGGCGCACGGGGCGTTCGGAGACGTACTGGGCGATCGCGGCGCGAGCCACTTCCTGCATCGATCGACCCTCCTGCTCCGCCTTGGCGCGCAGGGCGTCGGTCTCGGCCTCACTGAGTCGTAGGTTCATCGCCATGGCGTCATGGTACCGCCCCGGTACCACGCCGGTCCGCCTGCGAGTTCCGTGGTCATGCTTGCCACTGATGGCACGATCAATGGTGTGCACACCCATGTCGACGCAGGTGATGTCCGGCGCGGCGGCTTCGAGGCTGACGGTGGTCGTTCGTCGTCGCGTTCGCAGCCGTTCCTGACACGAGGGCAGTGAGCAGGGTGAGCGATGACTTCGCCTCGAACGTGGTTGACGTCGGCGCCCTCGCCGAACCCGCGCGTCGGAGGCTCTACCTGTACGTCGCGGCCCAGGCGGAGCCGGTCAGCAGGGAAGAGGCTGCTACAGCCTGTGACATGTCGCCGCACACAGCGAAGTTCCACCTCGACCGCCTGGCCGACCAAGGGCTGCTGGACGTCGAGTTCCGACGGCTCACGGGGCGCACCGGGCCGGGGGCGGGACGGACCGCGAAGCTGTACCGGCGCTCGGACCGCGAAGTCAGTGTGTCACTACCTGCTCGCAGCTACGACCTCGCTGGAGACATCCTCGCCGAGGCAATCGACCGCTCGGTCCACGACCGGTCGGTGGGGGAGTCCGTTGCCGTGGTCGCCGAGGAGCGGGGTCGAGCGATGGCCGCTGAGGAGCCGCTTTCCGCGGGCGAGGAGATCGACCGCGTCGCGCAGGTGCTCGCGCGGCACGGGTACGAGCCACGTGCCGAGCCCGACGGCTTGTGCCTGGTGAACTGCCCCTTCGACCGCCTCGCTCGCGAGCACCAGGGACTGGTCTGCGGCATGAACCTCGCACTGATCGGTGGCCTGCTCGACGAGCTGGGATGCGCCGCGCTCGAGGCGGTCCTCGATCCCGAGCCGGGGCTGTGCTGCGTCAAGGCCAGGCGGATCTAGGGTCGGTGGTCGGTCAGGGCGCGGCGCCTTAGGCGGTCAGGTGCGCCTGGAGCGTGAGCGTGAGCCACGACAGGCGGTCGAAGGCGAGCAACAGCCCATAGCCGAGCAGGACCACCGCCATGGATGCCGAGAGCGCGGCCGAGTGCCGTCGAGCCCATCCCATCGGGACGACCGCACGATGAAATGCCAGGCCGGTGGCGAGCAGAGGTACGCCGAGCCCGGCCGAGTACGTCGCCAACAGTGCTCCCCCGTGGAGCACCCCGCCATGCCCGGCGGCGATGGCCAGGATCGACCCCAGGACCGGGCCGATGCAGGGTGTCCAGCCGAAGGCGAACGCCGCCCCGGTCACGATCGGAACCGCGATCGCGTGCCGCGGCACCCGGCGCGGATGGAAGCGCCACTCGCGGGAGAAGGGGAGTCCACCGATGCGGGAGCCCGCGAGCATGAACAGGGCCATGGCGATGACGAGCACTCCGGCCAGCCGGGTGATCGGCACCCGATGTCCGAGCAGAACGGCCCCGACCTCGGTGGCGGAGAGACCGAGGCCGATGAACACCGCCGAGAAGCCGAGGATGAAGAGTCCCGCACCACGGGTCACCGTGGAGACCCGGTCCCGCCGGTTGCCGGACAGCTCGCTCACGGCGAGTCCCGTGGTGACGGAGAGGTAGACCGGGACCAGAGGCATGACGCAGGGGGAGGCGAAAGAGATCACCCCGGCACTGAACGCAAGTGCGTAGTCGGTTGCTGGCACAGCCCCGCCCTTCTAAGAAGCAAGAGTATGATCGTTAGAGATACCGAAGGGAAGCCCCGGGCCGCCCAGGTGTTGACGGAGGTCGCGAGCCGGCTCTAGCGTGCTCTAACAACCACGAGCATGGTTGTTAGAAACTGGGGGCGGACGTGACGGACAACGTGGTCGAGCTTCGCGGCATCACGCGGGTCTTCGACGGGCTACCAGCCGTCCGGCAGGTGCGGCTGAGCGTACGGGCCGGTGAGATCGTCTGGGTCTGCGGTGGCAACGGGTCGGGAAAGTCGACGCTGCTGCGCCTGGTCGCCACGGCGTTGTCGCCCACGTTCGGAGACGGGGCCGTGCTTGGTTTCGCGCTGCTGCGCGAGCGCGAGGAGATCCGCGCCCGGGTCGAGCTACTCGGCCACCAGCCTCGGTTCTACGGCCAGCTCACCGCCCTGGAGAACCTGCGGTTCGTGTGTCGCATGTACGGCATCGATGTCCGGCATGCCCTCCCGGCGCTCGCCCGGGTCGGCCTCGACGAGGTCGCCGGCGTACGAGCGTCGAGCTTCTCCCAGGGGATGCGACAGCGGCTGGCGCTTGGACGCTGCCTGATGCGCGACCCTGACCTGATCCTGTTGGACGAGCCGTACGCCGGCCTGGACGTGGATGCGCGTGGCATCGTCACGGACCTGCTCGCCGACGCTGAGCGCCGCGGTCGGACCGTGCTGCTGGCCAGCCACGAGCCGCCGACCGAGGGCACGGTGCATCGCCGGGTGCAGCTCGAGTCCGGGCGCCTCGAGTGCGTGGGGGAGTTCGCCCGATGACGCTGCAGGACGCCACCCTCCGAACCCTGGCGCCGCGCCGGCCGGCGCTCCGTGCCACCACACTCCGGGTGGCGTGGGCGGTCGCCGAGAAGGACCTCCGGATCGAGATCCGCAGCCGGCAGGCCCTCGGCGCGGTGCTGCCGTTCGCGGCCACCATGTTGCTCGCGTTCGGGTTCGCCCTGGGACCCAACCGCACGTTGCTCCAGGCCACGGCGCCAGGCCTGCTCTGGCTGGCTGGATTGTTCGCCGCCGTGGATCTCTTCCATCGCTCGTACCAGAGCGAGGCCGAGTCGGGCGCTCTCGAGGGGCTGCTGCTGGCCCCGGTGCACAAGGGCGCGGTGTACCTCGGCAAGACGATCGCAGCCGCGACCCAGGTGCTGGTCCTGGTCGCCGCCACGGCTCTCATGGTCGCCGTGCTGTTCGGGCTTCCCCTGACTCGCGCCCCGCTCCTCCTCGCCCTCACCCTGGTTCTCGGGGCGATCGGACTGAGCTCCCTCGGCAGCCTGTTCGGCCTGCTCACCGTCATCGGCGCCCGACAGGCCGCCCTTCCGATCCTGGTCCTGCCGCTGGTGAGTCCGGTGGTCATCGGCGCGATCAGGGCCACGTCGAGCCTCGCGCAGGGCAGTACCGAAGGTGTGGCCGGCTGGCTCGGCGTACTGGCGGCCTTCGACGCCGCCTTCCTCGCGACCGGATACCTGGTCTACGGCCACCTTGTCGAGGACTGAGGTCCAGCCCCTCTTGACAGGGCGTGGGGGCAGGAAGATTCTTTCTAAAACATAAAAGTATGTCTGTTAGAGGAGGTTCAGTCATGGCGAAGCCAACACCCGTGGAGCAGAGGTCCCACGGAGAACCCGCACGACGCTCCGTGTCCCTTCGCCGTCCGCGTAAGCGGATGCTCGCGTCGCTGGGCGTGCTGGCGCTCGGAGGCGTGGTCGCTGTGGCCTTCCAGGCGACGGCCGCCACCTCCGACATGACGACGACCCGTGCACCCTCCGACGACAGCGTGGACAACGCCGCCAAGGTCCTGGTGCGGCAGGGACGTTCGACGTTCCGGTTCGACACCTTCGGTGACGAGAAGTTCTGGGGCGACACGCTGCACCTGAACCAGGCCATCGCGGGGGCCGGCAACGGTGGTGTCGGACCGGGCGTGAGCCCGAAGACGGCCCTGGCCGTCGGCCTCAAGGTAGATGTCGCGGCCCTTCCCTCCAGCATCCGCGACGCACTCGCGAAGGGCCAGGTGAACCTGGACGACCCCGCCGTCACGCTCGCGCTGCTGAAGCTCAACTCGGTCGTCGGGGTGAAGGGCTTCTTCGCCTCCGACGGCAGCCTCCGCTCCGTCGGCATCGAGTGCGCGCTGTGTCACTCGACCGTCGACGACTCCTTCGCCCCCGGCATCGGCAAGCGCCTGGACGGTTGGGCGAACCGCGATCTCAACGTGGGTGCGATCGTCTCGCTGGCGCCGAATCTCCAGCCGGTCGCCAACCTTCTCCACACCGATGTCGCGACGGTGAAGGCCGTGCTGGCCGCGTGGGGACCCGGCAAGTTCGACGCCGAGCTCTTCCTGGACGGCAAGGCGTTCCGTCCCGACGGCAAGACGGCCGCGACGCTGATCCCGCCCGCGTTCGGACTCCTCGGGGTCAACCAGCACACGTCGACGGGCTGGGGCTCGGTGACCTACTGGAACGCGTTCGTGGCGAACCTGGAGATGCACGGCCAGGGCACCTTCTACGACCCGCGACTCGATGACGCCGAGCAGTTCCCGATCGCTGCCGAGAACAGGTTCGGGCACACCAAGGCTCCGGTCGACCTGATCTCTCCCAAGCTGCCCGCACTGGAGGCCTACCAGCTGGCCCTGGCCGCGCCCCGCGCTCCCAAGGGCTCGTTCGATGCCGCCTCCGCCAAGCGCGGCAAGAACCTGTTCATGGGGCAGGCGACCTGCTCCACCTGCCACGTGGCGCCGACGTTCTCGGAGCCCGGTTTCAACATGCACAGCGGCGACGAGATCGGCATCGACAACTTCCAGGCGGACCGGTCGCCGACCCACATGTACCGCACGAGTCCGTTGCGTGGTCTGTGGAGCCACCAGAAGGGCGGCTTCTACCACGACGGCCGGTTCCCGGACCTCGACGCGGTGGTGAAGCACTACAACACCACCTTCGACCTGGGGCTGACGGCCGCTCAGCAGCGGGACCTCGTCGAGTACCTGAAGTCCCTGTAGTCGTCGCTGCGTCAGCCAAGGAGAAGCCATGAAGGTCCTCGATCGCCTGCTGATCACGGTGGGCACTCGCCGTGCCCAGCGGGTACTGGGATGGCTGACGCTGCTCGGGCTGGCCGCCACCGCGGTGTTCGCCCTGGCGGTCGTCCCGGCCGACGCGGAGCAGGGGGACGTGCAGCGGTTGATGTACGTCCACGTCCCCGCGGCGTGGCTGGCGTTCCTGTCCTTCGGCGTCGTGTTCCTCGCCAGCGTCGCCTACCTGAGGACCGGCCGGATCCGATGGGACCGGGTCGCCGTCGCGTCCGCGGAGATCGGTGTGCTGTTCTGCGTGCTCACGCTGATCCTCGGATCCCTGTGGGGACGGCCGGTGTGGGGCACCTGGTGGACCTGGGACCCGCGGTTGACGACGACCGTCGTGCTGCTGCTCATCTACGTCGGCTACCTCTCGCTCCGCAACGTGGCGGACAGCCCCAGCCGGCGGGCTCACTGGTCCGCGGTCGTGGGAGTCGTCGGGTTCGTCGACGTGCCGATCGTGCACATGTCGGTGGTCTGGTGGCGCTCGCTCCACCAGGAGGCCACCGTGATCCGTCCCGGTGCGCCGACCATGGACCCGAGCATGCTCGTGGCACTCCTGCTCGGCACGGTGGCCTTCTCCGTGGCCTACGGCTACCTGATGGCCGTCCGGCTCCGGGTGGGCCGCCTCGAGGACCACGCCACATCGACGGTGATGTCCCGGCCATCGCCCCGGGCGCGGGCGCCGCGTCCGGCCCCCGCCAGCCCGCAGCCAGTCGGAGGTGAGCGCCATGCATGACGTCGGCTACCTGGTCGCGGGTTACGGGGTCACTGCCGCTGCTCTGGTGTGGTACCGCTGGCGGTTGGCCCGCAGGGGCAGCCGCGCCCGCCACCTGATCGCGACGTTGTCCGGTCGCCCAACGCCCGGCAGAGGGAACGGACGATGACCCTCACGGCCGAACCGACGACCCGCGCTGGAGCGTCCCCGGCGTCACCGCCGCACACCGACCCGCTGGGCCGGCCGGCCCGGTGGACTGCCCGGTGGCGGCTGGTGGTCTGCCTCGCGATCGTGGTCGGCGCCCTCGGGTGGGTGGCGGTACGGGGGCTCACCGGCAGCTTCGTCTACTACCTGACCCCCACCGACATCAGCGTCGCGCACAAGGCCGACGTCGACCAGCGGGTCCGACTGGGTGGGTACGTCGTACCCGGCAGCCTGCGCCGGGGGCCGAACGCGCTCCGATTCGTGGTCAGTGACGGCGTCAGCAAGATGCGGGTGCTCAGCACGGGACCGGTGCCGCAGATGTTCCGTGCCGGGCAGGGCGTCGTGCTCGAGGGCGCGCTCGGCAGGGACGGACGGTTCCACTCCGACACGCTCCTGGTGAAGCACGACGGGGACTACCGTGCGCCCGAGCCCGGGCAGAGGCCGGAGGGTGGCTGAGGATGGCGCACCTGGGGCAGGCAGGACTGGTCATCGCGCTCGTGCTGGCCGGCTATGGGGCGGTTGCCGCGTTTCTCGGCGGTCGCACCGGCCGGCCGGCGTTCGTGGAGAGCGCGCGGCGAACCTCGTTCGCGGTGCTCGGCGTCGTCGTGGTCGTCAACGCGGCGATGCTCGTGGCCCTGTTGGGCGACGACTTCGGGATCCGATACGTCGCAGAGAACTCCTCGCAGGGCACACCGACGTTCTTCAAGGTGCTGTCCCTGTGGGCGGCCGATGACGGATCGCTCCTGCTGTGGAACCTCATCCTCGCCGGGTTCATCGGCGCCGTGGCATGGCGCTTCCGGAAGAGCCACCCCCCGACCTACCCCTACGCACTGGGTGTGCTGTTCGCCGTACAGCTGTTCTACCTGCTGCTGATCAACGGTCCGGCCAGGCCGTTCGCGACGCTGGCCGCCGCACCGGCTGACGGCCGGGGGCCGTCCCCGCTGCTGCAGAACCATCCGCTGATGGCGGTGCATCCGCCGTTCCTGTACCTGGGGTTCATCGGGTTCACGGTCCCCTTCGCCTTCGGGATCGCGGCGCTGCTGGCCGGCCCCGGATCCGACCAGTGGGTGACGTTGATCCGCCGATGGACGCTCGCCGTGTGGTGCTTCCTGACCATCGGACTCTCGCTGGGCGCCCTCTGGTCCTACTCCGTGCTGGGGTGGGGCGGGTACTGGGCGTGGGACCCGGTCGAGAACGTCGCGCTCCTCCCGTGGCTCGTCTCGACGGCGTTCCTGCACAGCGTGATGCTCCAGCAACGCCGGGGGATGGCCGCGCTGTGGAACCTTGTGCTCGTCATTGCGGCCTTCGCACTCATGACCTTCGGCACCTTCCTGACCCGCGGGAACGTGCTCACGTCGATCCATGCGTTCACCGAGTCGGGGGTGGGACCCGCCTACCTCGGCTTCCTGGTGGTCGTCCTCCTCGGCGGCTTCGGCCTGGTCGCGTGGCGGATGCCCTCACTCCGGTCGCCGGCCCGCCTCGACTCCGTGCTCACCCGGGAGGCGGCGATCGTGGGCAACAACGTGCTGCTGCTATCCGCGACCGCGATCATCCTGCTCGGTACGACGGCCCCGTTGATCGTCGAGGCCGTGAGCGGTGAACGGATCAGCGTCGGCAGGCCGTACTTCGAGAACGCGCTCGCACCGGTGCTGTTCCTCCTGCTCCTGCTGGTCGGCACCGCCCCCATGCTTCCGTGGCGGGCGACCCGTCGTAGCCGTCGTCTGGCCCACCTCCGGCTCCCGGTCGGCGTGGCGGCCGTGGTGACGGTCGCCGGAGCGTTCGCCGGTGCTCGACACATCGAGGCAGCGGCGGGGTTCGGGCTGGCCGCCCTCGTCATCGTCACCAACGGGCAGGAGCTGCTCGCGGGTGTCCTGCGCGCGAGGCGACGTCACCAGCGTGGTGCGCTCCGACGCGGCGGACGGCGCTACGGCGGTCTGCTGGTGCATGTGGGGTTGGGAGTCCTTGCCGCCGGGATCATCGCGTCGTCCGGGTTGGGCGAGCAGTCCGAGGTGACGCTGGCCGAAGGCCAGAGCGTCACGTTCGGTGGCCACGAGCTGCGCTACGACGGACTCACGACCACGCGGGAACCCCAACGAACGGTGCTCACGACCCGGCTCTCGGTCACCGACGGTCCAGGTGCTGCGACGGAATTGCTCACTCCCCGCCTGAACCTGTATCCGGCCGCGTCCGAGCCCATCGGCTCACCGTCGATCGACCGGGGACCGGTGTGGGACCTCTACGCCTCGGTGATCGGCCTGCAACGCAACGGGGAGTCCGCGACGTTCCGGCTGTACCACAACCCGGGGGTCAACTGGGTCTGGGTCGGAGCGTTGCTCATGGTGATCGGTGGCCTCACCGCGGGCTGGTCCCGTCGTCGGGTCGAGCGGATGCCCCATGGTCAGCCAGACCCGCGGCGCGAGCGGGTGCCGGCCGGGATCGGAGCCTCGTGATGGCCACCCGTCGTCGTACGCAGGTCTGGGCCATGGGTGCCGTCGCTGTCGCCGTGGTGATGGTCACGACGGTGCTCGGCTTCGGGCTGGGCCACCGGGGCGCCCTGGCGAGTGGACAGTTCGTGCAACGTCCGGCGCCGACCTTCGTCCTGCCCGGCCTCGACCGACGTGCGGAGAGCACCGTGCGACTCGCCAAGCTGCGAGGGCACGTCGTCGTGGTCAACTTCTGGGCGTCCTGGTGCGCCGAGTGCCGCTCCGAACAGGCGGCACTGAACCGCACCTGGCAGCGGTTCCGCGACTCCGGAGTGGTCGTCGTCGGTGTGAACTTCCAGGACGCGGCCGGGGATGCCCGGCAGTACGCCGCGACCTCGGGGGGTTCTTACCCGGTGGTCAGTGACAGCGATTCGTCGGCCGCGCTCGCGTACGGGATCCGGGGAGTGCCGGAGACATACGTGGTCGACCCGAAGGGAAGGCTCGTGGACCGCTTCGTCGGCCCCGTCACGTACGCGCAGCTGTCCCGCCGGATCAACGACGTCCTGTCCAAGGGGGACCGATGACCAGGCGCCGGTGGAACGCAGTCGACGCGGTGGTCGTCGTCGCTCTCATGGCGGCTCTGGTCGCCCTGGCGACCGTTGCCCTCGCTGACAGGTCGGCGCGCCCGACGGCAGACGAACAGGCACACGACATCGCCGCGTCACTTCACTGTCCGGTGTGCAAGGACCTCTCCGCGGCCGACTCGCCGGCGCCCCTCGCCCGGCAGATGCGTGCCCAGATCCGCGAACGCCTGGCCGACGGCGCCGGGCCGGCGGAGATCCGCCAGGAGTTCGTGGCGTCGTACGGGACCTCGGTGCTGATGTCTCCTCCGGACCATGGCTGGGGACGGGCGGTCAACCTTGCACCGCTCGCACTCCTCGCCGGCGCTGCCCTGGTCGGTGCGGGGGTGCTTCGACGAGGGCTGCGTTCACCCACGCCCGGGGGGCCGAACGGTGAGTCGCTGCAGCTCGACGACGAGTCCCGACGCCGACTCGAGGATGCGCTGGCACAGCTGAGCCGGGAGGAACCATGATCTACGCGGTACTGATCGGAGTGCTCTGCGCCGTGGTCGCTGCGGGTCTCGTGCGGCCGTTCCTGGTCGCGCGGCGCGTTGCAGCGGCCCAGCCGACGGTGAGCTCAGGCGCCTCCCGTTCACTGCTCCGCCAGCTCCGAGACCTCGACGACGACCTCGCCGCGGGCCGGATCGCCGGAGAGGAGCACCGGCGACTGCGGAGTGGGCTCGAGGTACAGGCAGTCGCCTCCTTGGCGGACCCTGCCGAGGCGCCGCGCGACCCCGGTCGCGCGGCAACGACGCGTGCGATGCGGACCGACGCCCGACCCGCCGCGATGGGCGGACGCGGCCGTCGCGTGGTCGTCGCGGGGGTAGCGGTGCTCAGCGCTGCCGCGGTGATGGTGGTTCTCGTCCGGGCCGTCGACCACCGGGACCCAGTTCCCGTCAGCGCCGGCACCGACTCGGCCTCGTCGCTGGAGCCGCCGAAGGTCGATGTCCCGGCCCGGACAGTCGGTGGCAGGGCCACCAAGGCTGCCCTGGTTGACGTCGAGCGGGCCGTCGCGCAGGTGAAGTCCCATCCCGGACAGGC